>JAABUV010001847.1_pt1 | contig 29990 bp, 23 predicted proteins | sample 5559971 | NCBI WGS metagenome assembly JAABUV01 (sample SAMN10711881, study PRJNA513362) | rock metagenome | isolation source: Antarctica rocks | place: Antarctica: Victoria Land, Knobhead nord | collected 2015-12-19
GATGATGAAAACGAAGCTCTTGAAGCAATTTAAAGTGACTAGAACACTCGTTCTTTAACGTGCAATCAACGCGAACAAATTTGATACATAGTCTCAAAACTCACTGTTTCGACTGCGTGAAGCAGTCGTGTAAACTGCGAGTGATTTTCTATCTCAGAGAGTTTTGTTCACTCAATACAGATAGCATAGAGTCTCTCATGAGTCGATTTAATCGATGTCACAAAAGTGTATGAATTTATTATTATTATTATTATGTATGCATTGAATAAACTCATCAGTACTGAGATCAGTTCTGCAAAACTCACTTAAAGCACTCTGTTTGAAATATCTGAAGTGCTTGATGCTTTGTTTGCTTTTACTCATTTGATTATTTACTTCACTTCATCTTCTGTAATGCATGAATTGAATGAGACTGTCAGAGATATGAATGATTCTGCAATGTCATTGACATTCACTTGAGAAGATGAGAAAAAGAACTTTTCTTGCAGTATCTTGATTTTTTTCTCGAACATCGTTATCATATAATTGATGTTGCTTCGCTTCAGTGACGAAAACTGAGAAAGCTTTTTAGATAGCTGACTTTCGATTCTAGCTCATTTTGCAAAGCATCATATTGATTTAAGTGCTTCACTCAGCTCATGCATTTATGTTTTAAAGTGTATGCATTTCGTTTGTTGAATGATCTTGTTTTTATGATCATTATGCTTCAGATATTCATTTCACGCTTCTAATATATCTTGCATTTTTCATATGATTTGCAATCATCTTGATTTTATTACTACTTTGAAGCAACTTTGATTTCAAAAGTCTCTTGCTCAATTTGATAACTTTGTCAAGAAGATAAATTTCTTGATGATTTTCTGTAACACTCTGATAATCTTGCACACTCTGTCATTCATCATAGTCTTGTCGTTTAAAGAGTGTTTCAAAGATAAATGTATTTGCAGATAAGCACTCAATGCTTCTGTATTTATTTTCTTTCAAAGTCATTAAATTAAAAGTTGCACTGAGATTGTTTATAAACATAACTTTGTGATTATTGAAAGATGATTTAATCTCTGATGCAGATTAATTTGTATCTTGCACTTGCATGTTATGAACTATATTTTCTCGCTGTTAAAGACTAGATCAATCATCGTAAATTGATTGTGAGCTTTGTGAGTAATAATGTCTGATTTTAGTAACAATTTTAATCTTACGTTTGTAGTGATGTTTAGTAAAGTATTAATCATCATATGATGAGTGAAGCATCTTCATCTTTCTCAATGAGAATGATGTAAATTAAAATCTTTTATGATCAGTTGTTTGCAGTCATTCTTGAATAGTTCATTTAAATGAAAAATGATTAAAGATTTCTCTATAAATGTAGTAAACAGTGAGCATAAGTTGTAGACGTTTAAAAGTCTTAGCATCTGCATTTTATCATTTGTGTTACAAGTTAATATTCTGATTGAGCAAATATTTGACTCAACTGTTTCTACTATTTATTGATTGAGTTTTAAATGTTTGTTAATGTATATGCATGTTCTTAATTGAGATGACGAGTTTTTCACTAGATGAAAGAAGTTGTGTGCTGAGTTAAATAATTGTAAATTGTTATTGTTGTGATCTTAGTTCTGTATAGCTACTATGTTGAATTCGCAAACTTTTTTGTTAATTAAAAATAATTCTTGAATTCTTAATGATTTTCTGATGTTGTACTGTAAAATTTGTAAAAAAGACTGTTTTATCATAAAGTTATTTATAGCTGTTATTGACTCTGCAATGAGAAGACTCTTTGTATGCTTTCAATCATCAATGATTTTTCTCACTTTCTGATTGAATGTTTCTGAATCTGCTCAGATGTTATCTCATCTGAGTCACTATTCACGTAAGAGAAAAGATTGACTCGTCTCTTCTTGATCTCTACTATCTGTTAAGCTGATTCATCAGCGATTCAACTGTGTATTTTCAGCATGATTGTTGTTGAGTTCAAGAAATTCATTGAATTGAAAGAATTTGTTGAATCTGAAGAGTTTGTTGAATTTAAAGAGTTCAGAAACAGCAAAAAGAGTGTGCAATTGTATTTAGATATTTCAAAGTATTTGAATGATTTGTTTTTATAGATTTCAAATGCTTGTTTCATTTGCTGTTATCACTTGAAACAGATGCATCTTCAGAGTTTGTGATTTTCGTTGCAGTTGATGCAACATCTTTTATTCAAAAACATCACACACTTTTTTATGTGATGTTTATCTGCGCATTTTTTGCAGCGCTGATTCTTTCTGCAGATTTTAATCATGTGATCAAATTTGTGACATCTGAAGCACTGTGTAATGCAATAGTTCTTTTCAAATAGCTTGCATGCACATTCTTGATACAAGTTCAGTATGCTCATGTTCATTAATTAATTTATCATCGCTTTGATCATGATCTTTATAATGAGCGATGAATGAGCTTTTTCACTATTTGCTATTTTCTTGAGTCAGACTATTCTTAGAACTTTCAAATCTTCATGAAGTCTTGCGTTATCTTTTATCAGTCTTTCAATGATCTTTTTCTGATTGCTCATGTCTATTGTAGTGTGTACTTTATGTGTCAGCACTGCAAAGATTCGACGTGCTATATATGTTGAACTCATGATTTTTTTTACTCATGTTTAAGTCTTTTTCAGATTTGCATGAGCATCTGAACTAACTGCATGAAGAAAAATGTCATTGCTGCTCAGCTTGCAAAGTGACATGATTAGATTTCTTTGATCTGTCAACATGTCTGCAATTTTCTGTAGAATCTGTTCAGTCAACTTCTTCTGTATCTCTTTTATTTCTCTTCTGTTCATTATTTTAATCATGACTTCTCATCTTTTGCAAAGCGACGACAAGTTGTTCTTAAGACGTTGCTTTCTTATCACTATTTCTTCTCTTGTCACGTTCGCTCATGATGTGATTTTCGTTGAAAGACGTATGTTTTTCTGTGTATGCAACTGCTTGTTAAGCAGTTGAACTGATGTCTTCAGTTTCTATACATTCTTCGCGATGAATGCATTCTGATTCACATGATGTTTTTCTTCTGAGTTGAGTTGAAGACGTTGAATCAGCTTCAATGCTATCTTTTTTCATGAATGATCTTTGCTTTTCTCTTTCTCTAACATTGATATCTTTATTAGTAAATCAATAATGTTAGCAACGTTCTCTTCATTATTGCATGAGCATTTCAATCTTACATCTCTGTTTTCTTGCAACAAATCAACATTGCTTGCAATTGTCTTTGAATCAGCATTGCTGCAATTCATGCAATTCATCGTCATTCAATCATCTTCTAGATTCATTCTGTCTTATTTGTAATGCTCTTTTTCAAAATTTGTGATGCGTGCGTTATGATTGTTAAATTCTCTCATTTATTCATTTAATAAACTTAATTATTACAGTTTTAATTATTTTAAACTCTTTTTAAAAGTGATGATTTAATATTTAAGCATGATAACAGTAACATAATTGCAACAAAGTTAAAAAAATAATGTTTCAATCTTATAAAATATCATATCAGAAAATAAACGTTACATAATAAAATCAGAAAGCAAAGAAGTAAAAGATAAATTTTTTCTTGATATTAATGAACAGCTGACATATGTAATGCTTTAATGTAATAAACTGTAAAAGAAACAAAAGTTAATAACTATTTAATCAAAGATTGAAACTTTGCAAGTCATTGAAACAATAAAGAAAAGTTATTAAACTTTCACTTGAATCTTTATGAAGAATTTAAATGATTTACACATCATCTTCATAATGTCAATGATGATGAAATGAAGTTATCACAAGATTATTCTGCAAAAGTAAAGATTTTCAATATTTTTAAAGAAGTATCATGATAAAATCATAAAAGAACATAAAGAGTGAATTCATAATGTTGAAATCTCATTTTAAAATATCTCTTGACATTTTAAAAATGATGAGAAAAAGATTTTATATTGTATGATTTAAACTGATAACAAGATTTATTTATTTATGATGTTAACTACGAATCTTTTGATTATATTCTGTGTTTGAATAGAAGTCAGAAGAGTTAAGAGATCTCAATTTAACATAATTTAAACAATGTTAGAATGTTGTGTAAGCAGAAAAGTTGATCATGCAGAGTTTTCATCTACACGACAATATTCTTTCTAACAGTCACAATCAATTTACAAAGATGATTGATGACATGTTGATGTCAGTAAGAGATGAAAAGATATTTAGTGAAATAATTGTTCTCAGTATGAAAGTTGTGATTACAAGTGATCAAAGAATTTACAACTCGTTGACTGCATCAATATACTGAAATGTCTTCATTACATCAACAGTATCATCAAGTAATTGATGAAAAGATATCAGATAAAATAGTTGTTCTCAGTCTGAGAGTCGTGACTACAATGCTTGAAGAAGTAATAACTCATTGATCATGCTGATATATTGAAAAAGCTTGAACTCATCTTCTTTACTTGACGTCAAGTCATTCATTTATCTACATGAAAAATTGAGAGTTCAAGAGAACAATCAGAATGCATTCTCTTTCATTGATCAGAGTCAAACATCAAACAATTGCAATTGCACATTTATACTAACAATTCATTCAACGTCTACGTGATACAAGTTAAATCAAGAGAAGAAAAGAGTTACTCAGTACAATCACACTCTATCTTTTCATCGTATGCATTTCTCTTTCATTACATATTTCTCTGTGCAATGAATGATAATCATTGAGTAAGAGAATGCAGCTTTACGTATGTTATAATCATAAACATCATGAATGTAAAGAAAACATCTTTCATCTTCAAATCAAGAATTGAATCAAGACATCGTTGTATAAAATATCGTCAATGAAAAGCAGAGCAAAGATGATGCATCATAAATGAATAATACAGACACTTGTTAAAAGTTTACTTAAGCATCACACGCTGAATAAAAGTTATAAATTTATTACTTGATAACCAATGTCAATCTTATTGTTTCAACTGCGTGAAGCAGTTGTATAAATGATGAGTAATTTTCTTCTTCAGAGAGTTTTGTTCACTCAATATAAATAGCATAGAGTTTCTCATGAGTTAAGTTTAAATCAATGTCATAAGAATGTATGAATTACAATTATTGAAAGAATAGAATGAACAGTATTACATATGGTGAAATCTATGCAGATTGTAGAAAGAAGTCGTAGACTGCTCTATCTATATACTGCTAACGTGACTGAGTCGCGACGCGCGATCTTTTCTCTGACGCTAGTCTACGAAGAGCTGCTAGAGACGAGTCTGTCATTGCACTTCTCAACAACAATTACAATTGTATAATTTATCTGAAGAGTGAATTAAAGAAACTTTGATTCAATTATGAAAAAACTATGTTTTCAACTCAGCAAATATGATTCAATTTTATTGACTTTCTTTTAAATTTAATCAAGAATTTGATGAATCAAAGCATAAATGTGACTCAGCAATACATGAATGCATTGCAACGTTCAAATTAAATGATATAAATGTTGATAGTTTATTTAAACATTCTGAAACATCAACTTTTATTGTATAATGATGAGCATAAGTGAACTCATTTATTCATTAAGTTAAAATCTGAGCTGTGCATGATCATTACTAATGTGCAGTCAATTTCTATCATATGAAATGTGTTAATTAATCTTGTCGCTTGATTGAAAACAAATTTGCAAAAAGAAAATATCTTGTTATTAAAATGATCTTGAGACAAGAACTTGCATGATCAAGATAAAGTCAACAAGAAGATTTATTTAAAGTGAAAGAAATCTCATTAATTAATCAGACTTAACTTTTCATCAAAGACAAGTTTACATGCTTCATCATATTATAGCAAGAATTTGTTCAACATAATGTGTTACATGTGTGATCAAAAGAATTATTACTTTACTGATTGTAAAAATTAGACTGATTGCATCAAGTTAAGTACTTGACTTGAAAAATGTTAAATTAAGTTAAAAGATTTTTGAACTTAAGTTGCGTTGAATTGAAAAGTTGAACTCAAGAACTTAAATTGAGTTGAAAAGCTTAACTCAACAACTTGACAAAATATTAGACAGATGTAAATAGCTTGATTAAACAGTTTTCATGAGTTTTCTTCATGACTTTCTATCATGTTTTCTCGTCATGACTCTCTATTAAAGTCAAACAATCTTCATGTTTCTCATCATGTTTTTCTTCATGTTCTTTTTCATGTTTCTCTTCATGTTTTCTTCATGTTTTTCTTCATGATTTTTCTTTATGACTTTTCATCAAATGATTTTCATGTTTTCTCATCATGACTCTTTATCATAACTTTCTATCATGACTTTTCTTCATGACTTTCTATCATATAATTTTTATGTTTTTTATCATGACTCTCTATCAAAAAGATAATGCAAAAAGATAATGCAAAAGCAAAAAACCGGAAAAATTTCTATATTTAACTCTCTTAATGTCAAGCTTAAGTTCTTAATGAGTTGAATTAAATTGACTCAATTCTCAGTTGAATTGAGTCACATCAAGTTGGAAATATAAGCAACTTGACTTGAATCAAGTTGAAAATGTGAGCAACTCAACTCAATTAAACTGATTATTGAGTTAAGTTTCAAGTTGACATTTTGAACTTGAATCAAGATCAAGTTAAGTTGCTCACATTTTCAACTCAACTTGAGTTGAATTGCTCATATTTTCAACTTAATGCAACTTGACTCAACTAAGAATTGAGTCAATTTGACTTAACTCATTAAGAACTTAAGCTTGACGTCAAGAGAGTTAAATATAGAAAATTTTCCGATTTTTGACTTTTGCATTACCTTTTTGCATTATCTTTTAATAGAGAGTCATAAAGAAGAACATGAAGATCATTTGGTAAAAGTCATAAAGAGAAACATGAAAATCATTTGATAGAAAGTCATGATGAGAAACATAAAGAGAAACATAAAGAAAGTCATGAAGAGAAACATAGAGAGAAATATAAAGAAAGACATGATGAGAAACATAAAGAAAAACATGAAGAGAAAACATGAAGATCATTTGACTTTGATAGAGAGTTATGACGGAAAAACATGGTAGAAAGTTATGAAGAGAATCATGAAGACTGTTTAATCAAGCTATTTACATTTATTTAATATCTTGTTAAATCAAGTCAAGTTTTTGAGTTGAGTTATCAAGTCAAGCTTCTCAACTCAATTCAAGTGCTTGAATTCAACTTCTCAATTCAACTCAACACTTTTTTCAAAAAATTTCAATTCAACTTAACACTTTTCGAGTTGAGTACTTGACTTGAACTCAAGTACTTGATTCAACGTGATCAGTCTAGACTTAATGTTGATTCAAGTTCAAAATATCAACTTGAAACTCAACTTAATAATCAGTCTATTGAGATCTGAGTTGCATGTGATCATTATTAATGTGCAGTTAATTTCTATTACATAAAATGCATTAATTAATCTTGTCACTTAATTGAAAATAAATATGCAAAAAGAATACATCTTGTCGTTGAAATGATTTTAAAATGAGAACTTGCATGATTGAGATAAAATCAACAAGAAAACTTATTCAAAGTGAAAGAAATTTCATCAATTGACTAAATTTAACTTTTTATCAAAGATAAGCTCACATACTTTGTCATGTTATAGCAAGAATTTGTTCAACATAATATGTTACACATGCAATCAAAAGAATCATTACTTTACTGATTATAAAGATGAAAAGATCAAGAATAAATCAAAAAAACTTAATGTAAATTAAGTATTTATTGATTTAATATCATATATAAATCATTTCAAGCTTTCAATGAATGCTTCAAATCATCAAGAAAAAAACAAGAAGTCATTTCATAAAGACTTTTATATATAAAGAGCATGTAATTCAGAAAGATCAGAAGACAGAAACAAAGATTTACATGAATATTAATGTTAAGATGAACATGATTAGTCAACGTTTCATCATCAAGCAATATATGTCATTGTTGAATGTCAATCTTTCAAGATTTATTTAAATAAATGATTAGAATGTTTATTATTATGACGTTTATAAGATGTGTTATTAATTGAGAGACAGTTGAAGCATAAAGAAAAAAGATATAAGTATCTTTTATGTTATTAACAAGAAAGAATCTCTTTTGATTCTAAGTATGTTAAATATGCAATTTATTATGATGAATTGACAATTAAAGATTAGATCAGAGACTAAAGTCAAAGACTGAGTTGAAGCTCAAATCTGAGTTAGCTTTGAAACTTTATGACTTTGTTAAGACATCATTTAGACTACGTCATATCTTTAACTTAATATATCATGAATTATGTTATGCTTGACTTGACAATGCTTGATAAACTTTCTATAGTCAATTTGATTCTCTTGAGTTATCAAGAGCTTCTTAATAATTAGCTCTATCATAATATATATTCATTCTGTGTCTGCTTAGAATATCACATTGTTATATCACTCTTATAAATCTCATTTACTCATTTAGTAGATTTGATCATCATAGTTCTAATTATTTTAAACTCTTCTTAAAGATGATGATTTGATATTCAAGCATGACAACAGTAATGCAATCATAATAAAGTTGAAATGATGACATCTTGATCTTGCAAAACATAATATCAGAAAACAAACGTTGCATAATAAAATCAGAAAGCAAAGAAGTAAAAGATGAATTCTTTCTTAATATTAATCAACAGTTGACATAAACAATGCTTCAATGTGATGAACTACAAAAGAAACAAAAGTTAGCAGTTATTTAATCAGAGATTGAAACTCTGCAAATCATTGAAACAATGAAGAAAAGTTATCAAGTCTTCACTCAAGTTCTTATAAAAAATTTGAATGATCTACGCATCATTTTCATAGTGTCGATGATGACAAAATAAAGTCATCATAAGATCATCTTGCAAAAGCAAAGATTCTCAATGTCTTTGAAGAAGTATCATGATAAAATTATAAGAGAATATAAAGAGTGAATTCGTGATGTTGAAATCTTATTTCAAAATATCTCTTAATATTTTAAAAGTGATAAGAAAAAGATTTTATACTGCATGATTTATCTGAAGAATGAATCAAAGAAACTATGTTTGCAGCTTAGCAAATGTGATTCAATTTTATTGACTTTCTTCTGAATTTAATCAAAGATTCAATGAATTGAGATATAAACATGACTCAGCAGTACGTGAATGCATCGCAACGTTCAAATCAGATGATATGAATGTTTGCAGCTCATCTGAGCATTCTGAAACATCAACTTTCGTTGTATAATGATAAGCATAAGTGAATTCATTTATTCATTAAGTTGAAATCTGAGCTGCGCGTGATTATTACTAATGTGCAGTCGATTTCTATTACATGAGATGCATTAATCAATCTTGTTGCTCAATTGAAAATAAATCTGCGAAAAGAACATATCTTGTCATTGAAACAATCTTAAGATGAGAACTTGCATGATCAAGATAAAATCAATAAGAAGACTCATTTAAAGCGAAAGAAATCTTATTGATTGACTAAACTTGATTCTTCATCAAAGATGAGCTCACATGCTTCATCACATTATAGCAAGAATTTGTTCAACATAACGTGTTATATATGCAATCAAAAGAGTCATTATTCTACTGATTATAAAAATGAAAAGATCAAGAATAAATCAAAAGAATTTGATGTAAATTAAGTATTCATTGATTTAATGTTACATATAAGTTGTTTTAAGATTTCAAGAAAAGACATGTTCTTGACAAACACTTCAAATCATTAAGAGAAAAACAAGAAGTTTTTTTAATAAAGACTTTTATATATAAAAAGCATGTAATTCAGAAAGATCAGAAGACAGAAATAAAGATTTACATGAATATCAATGTCAAGATGAACATGATTAGTCAAAATTTTATCATCAAGCAGAGTATATTATTGCTGAACATCAATCTTTCAAGATTTATCTAAATAAATGATCAGAATGTTTATTGTTATAACGTTTATAAGATGTGTTATCAACTGAGAAACAGCTGAAGCGTAAAGAAAAAAGATATAAGTATCTTTTATGCTATTGACAAGAAAGAATCTTTTCTGATTCTGAGTATGTTGAATATGCAATTTAAGCGTATTTGAATAAACATGATCATAAGAACATGACATTTTGATGTGAATAAACACGCATTTAAGTTGTTCTTTGCACAAGCATTTACAAAAACTTTACAAGATGAGTTTACTGTATATGTTCTTATCATGATCAATGTTGTCAAAAAGTCAATCATTGAACATTAAGTGAAAGCAATGAATAATGTAATGAGTTGTATTACAAATGCGCTTGAAACGCAAACTTTATTCATCAAATTGAAAGAATATGAAGATGTATTCTTGATAAAAAGTGTTGACAAATTGCTCTTGCATGAAAATCACAATCATGCGATTGAAATCATTGCAGAATCATCATATGAATCATTGTATAATCTGTTGAACACAGAGTTAACAACTTTGAGATAGTATTTAGATGATGTTTTAGCAAAAGAATGAATTAAGCACTTCATCAGCTTAACTGACGTGTCTATTTTATTTATTTTCAAAAAGAATGATAGTTTTCATTTATGCATGAAATATTAAGATCTGAATAAGATCACTGTCAAAAATCGTCATTCACTGTCTTTAATTAGTGAAACTTTAGACAGACTTAATAAAGTCAAGCAGTTTACTAAGTTAAATTTGAAGAATGTTTATCATCATTTCAGAATTCAATATGAAGATGAGTGAAAGATGATGTTTTGTATTCATTATGATTACTTTGAATATATGATCATGTTGTTTGATTTGATTAATGCATCTGTCATCTTTCAAACTTATATTAATAAGATCTTAACAAAGTTTTTAAATGACTTTTGTGTTGTTTATCTGAATGACATTCTAATTTTCTTCGTAGAGAAGATTAATCATGTAGATTACGTGAAGCAGATTCTGAAAAAACTAAGAAAGTTCAAGCTATATGCTAGCTTAAAGAAGTGTGCATTCTTCATCACTAAAGTGAACTTTCTAAAATTTGTTGTATTTACAGAGAGTGTTTCAATAAACTCAAGTAGAATAAACATCATCAAAACGTGATTCAGATTGAAGATGTATCAAGAAATACAAGTTTTTCTGAAATTCATCAATTTCTATCAACATTTTATACATCACTACTTTCAGATAGCAGAATCTTTAACAGAACTGCTGAGAGATAGTGTAAAAGATGTAAAAATGAACTCATTCATATGATTGAATAAAGTGAAACAAGCTTTTAATCAGCTTCGTAACGTCTTTATGAAAGTGTTTATACTAAAACACTTTGACTCAAAGCAACATATATACATCGAGATCAACATATTTAATTATGCAGTCATGAGTATTTTGTCTCAGTTAAATGATGAAGATCAATAACATTCAATTGCATTCTGATTTAGAATGATGATAAATGTTGAAAGAAATTATGAGATACATGATCAGAAGTTTTTAATCATAGTAAGAATGTTTAAACATTGATGACATTATGTGAAAGACAATTATCATACTGTTGAAGTTCTGACTGATCATAATAATCTGAAGAGTTTTATGAATGTTCAAAAGCTAAATGAAAGATAAGTCAAATGAATCATGAGATTGTTGATCTGCAATTTTGAAATAATGTATAAATCAGAAAAGATAAACTTGATTAATGCATCATCAAGATGATTTAACTATAAAAGTGAGAACATCTTTATGAATCATTTGCTGCTCACTTTGCAGCAAAAGCTGACTAGAATAAAAAGCTTAAATAACTTTATATTCGTAGCAATTAGAGAATTATACTGTATACAAGTGATTAATGATGTCGAGAAGATGTTTGTTCACAGTATAAGTATGAACAAATATTTAGCAAAACATGTTGAAAGCAGACTGCAAGATAAAACTCATTGATGAACATGAATGATTAATGATGTCGAGAAAACATTTGTTCACAGTGTCAATGAATGAAGATATTCAATGAAACATGTCAAAAGCAGATCGCAAGATGAAATTTACTGTACATGAGTGATTAAAGAAGTCAAGAAGATGTCTGTTTACAATGTCAGTGAAAACATGAATATGTGTTCAGCAATGCATGTCAGAAGTATGCTGCTGAGAGTCATGACTTTAGCAATGCAAGAAACGCATCTAAATGAAGTACATTTATTAAGAAATAAAATTTCTCAACTTAAATTAACAATTTCAAAAAGCATAAACATTGAAATGTTGATTCATAAAAATTATAACATAACTGAGAAACAGCTTAATTCTATTGTTGAAACTGTTGATTGCAAACAACTCATTTCACATGCAATTGTCAAAGTATTGATAATTCATGAAATGACATATGACTTCAATAGTAAATTTGTAGTCAAGCTTATCAAAATCTTACAGCAAGAAGATGAATTTGCTGTGAGATTAAAAGCAAATAAAACGATGAATATATGAAAGAATGACATCAAAGCTTAAACAATGAATAGTCAAGAAATGAACGAGTACAATGAATTATTGTATGTTTCAGAAAATCTTTCTGTCAGAGAAAAGCTGTTGAAACGTCATTATGATAATTTGTTAGCAAGACATTTTGATGCTGACAAGATCAGCAAGCTATTAAATTGCAAATATTACTGAAAAAGTATGATCAAGAATGTCAAAGAGTATATAAATACTTGTAACATTTGTCAAAGAGTAAAGATAAAACGTCATTTATCATATGATGAGTTGAAATTATTACTTTGACTCACAGATTTCTGAAAAGAAATCACTATGAATTTCATTATTTAGCTCTGAAACTCTATAATTCTGTCAAGATATCATTTAAACTACATCATATCTTTGACTTAATATATCATGAGTTATGTTATGCTTGACTTGATAATGCTTGATAAACTTTTTATAGTTGATTAATTCTCTCAAGTTATTGAAAGCTTCTTAATAATTAACTCTATCATAATATATACTCATTCTGTGTTTGCTTAGAATATCACATTGTCATATCACTCTTATAAATCTCATTTACTCATTTAGTAAATTTGATCATCATACAATTCAAGCATATTTAAATAAACATGATTGTAAGAACATGATGTTTCAACATGAATGAGCATACATTTGAGTTGTTCTTTGCACAAGTATTTATGAAAGCTCTACAAGATAAGTTTACTGTATATGCTTTTATCATAATCAATGTTGTTGAAGAGTTGATCATTGAACATCAAGTGAAAGCAATGAATAATGTGATGATTCATATCATAAATGCGCTCAAAATGCAAGTTTTACTTGTTGAATTGAAAAAGTATAAAGATGTATTCTTAACAAAGAATGCAGACAAACTGTTTTTGCATGAAAATCATGATCATGCAATCAAAATCATTGCAGAATCATTGTATGAATTGTTATATAATTTGTTGAACATAAAGTTAATGATTCTGAAACAGTATTTAAATGATATTTTAGTGAAAGAATGAATTAAGCACTTTGTCAGCTCAACTGACGCGTCTATTCTATTCATTCTCAAAAAGAACAATAGTTTTCATTTATGTATGAACTATCAAAATCTGAATAAGATCACTGTTAAAAATCATCATTCACTGTCTTTAATTAGTGAAACTCTAAACAAATTTAATAAAGTCAAGCAGTTCACTAAGTTAAATTTGAAAGTCATCTATCATCGTTTCAAAATTCAACATGAAAATGAGTGAAAAATGATGTTTTGTACTTATTACAATCACTTTGAATATATGATCATGTTGTTTGATTTAATTAACACGTTTGTCATTTTTTAAACTTATATTAATAAGATTTTAACAAAGCTTTTAAACAACTTTTATGTTATTTATTTGAATGACATTCTAATTTTCTTCATATTGAAGACTGATCACGTAAATCATGTGAAGCAGATTCTCAAAAAATTAAGAAAGTTCAAGCTATATGCTAGCTTAAAGAAGTGTGAATTCTTCATCATTAAAGTAAACTTTCTAAAATTTGTTGTATTCACAAAGAATGTTTTGATGAATTTAAGTAAAGTAAACATTATTAAAACATGATTCAGATCAAATATGTATTAAGAAATATAAGTTTTTCTAAATTTCATCAATTTCTATTAACGTTTTATACATTATTACTCTCAAATAGCAAAGTCTTTAACAGAACTGCTGAAAGATAGTGTAAAAAATGTAAAAAAGAACTTATTCATATGATTAAACAAAGTGAAACAAGCTTTTAATCAGCTTCACAACGTCTTTATGAAAATGTTTATTCTAAAACATTTTGACTTAAAGTAACATATATACATTGAGATCAACACATTTGATTATGCAGTTGTAAGTATTTTGTTTCAGTCAGATGATGAAGATTGGTGACATTTGATTGCATTTTGAGATACACATATACATTGCGAGCGAATTATCGAGACATCGTTGACAGTGTCATAGACGACAGCGATCTATCAAAGCATATGATATATCAAATCGATCGACAAGTTATAAAGCACAATTGTATGAGCAAAACAAGTCTTCATTCAACTCAATAGCTTCACAGATGACTGCGTCGCAAGTCAAAAAACGAAAAGTGAAATTTTTCGCGCTCATGAAGATCAAAATCGACGACGAAACAAGAGTTCATCAATGCAGAAGAAAGAATCATCAATTTAGAAAGTAATTTGACTGATAAATTAAAGAGCAAACTCACACGAAAAGAACAAGTAGTCAATCAACTTTAGAACAGCACAGAAGACTACATATTGACGCAAAAATCGAAATCAAATTCTTTTATGCTTGAAGATTGCACAGAGAACAACGTTGTTTCAAAGAAGTACAACATTTCTTATCAAATCACTATCTGTTTTATCTTTTCTTGATGTGCAAAACAATAAGTTGAGATTAGTCATTACTATTCTGAGCGAGATAACATGACTACTTCAATACCTGAAATATAAAGCAATTACGTCAAACATTTTCTATCAAAAAGAGTAATCTAAACTTTTGCAGACTAAATTTATATTATTTTCATCTGACATAAGTTAATAATAAAAGATGATTTATTGCAGATTTCGAAATAGAAATTGAAAGATCTTTACACTAAAGTTACTGTCTACGTGAAACGCTCTGAATAAAAGATTAAAAAGATATTTAAGTAATGTCAAGTGAATTTTCTAGAAGTTTGAAGCTTGAAACTCGGAAAAACTCTCTATGAAAAGAAATATAAAGAGTCGCTTTATGCGCTCTTTCTCGTCTCGTTTCGCGAATAGTAACGCGAAACTCAGCAGAAGCAATAGCTCAGCGTCAAAACTCAAAACGTTGATAATAGAAATCAAAAAGTCAATGTTAAAGATTGAAACAAATTTATAAAATGAACTTAGCATGAGTTTATCAACAAGCAAACAACTGCAGAACGACATTGTTGATTTATTTCGCAGTCAACAAAAATCGCTCACATCAGTAAATAGAAAAACGCAATACATGTTTAGTTCACTTGATGCATTAATGCTAAATTCACATGCAAACGCGCATAATGACAAGAATACAATCAATCTGCGAAATGCAAATTCGCAGCAAAAAGAGCAAACACAAGCGATTGTGAAATTCAAAGAAATGAAAAAGCGAAAAGCGATGAAAAGTCAGCAAAAAGAAGCTAGCATCGAAGTTAGTACTAGCAAGTGCTACGATGTCATCTTTAAAAAGATGCAGATAAAGAGACTGCGTGAAAGAATTGAATTTGCAGTCAATCAGCTAAGACAAGCAATATCAGAACAGAAAGAGACTATAAATCATAGCTTAATCTACATTCAAAAAGCATGTGATGAAAGCATAGAAAACTCGATTCAGAAGCAAATTGATCAACTTCAAAGTCAAACAAACAACAAACTAAAGATTATTCTACAATTAATTCAACAAATTGCTGAAAACATCAAAAAGAAAATCAATGCAAAGTAAATGACAGAGAATTCGCAAATCTTGTAGAAGACGCAGGTTTCGCAAACGTCACAAGTCATGCAAAATTCGCAAAAACCAAAGCAGAAGCTCACATATGCGCAAAAAGCAGCTCAAGTTACAAATGCAAATGCAAATGCAAACATAAATGCAAATGCAAATACAAATGCAGATGAATGAAACCTGATTAGCAAGAAATTCTTGCCAAAATCACAAGAAATATCATATTACAAAAGAAAACTCATTGTCAATCTCAAAAATGAGAACTGAACGTTGAAGACGATAAAAATGCGAGATTCAATGAATAACACATTGAAAAAGGCGAAAATTAATCTAATAGTTATCATGATAGTCAAAACATTAAAGAGAAACAACATTGCTTTGATGATCTTGAAAAAATACATTACAGATGTTTTACTAGCACAAAGAGCAATATGAAAGCATATTTTTGATGCTAAAAGCATTAAGAAAGATGAGAAATGACACAAAATAATCATACACAGTCTGAAAATTGAAATCTTCAACATGAAGATTAAAATGAAATATCTGAAAATTGAGCTAAAGAAGTACAACTCTGAATTGAAGCTGATAATCAATTCAATATGATTATCAAAAGATGAAAATAAAGCAAGAAAGAATCATGCTTCAACGATACTGATGTTCAAAATCGAAGCAGAAGTGCAAAGATATTTGAAAAAATGACTCTTAGCTGCGAAATCAACATATCAAACAGTCTAATATCAAGACTATTGATTAAATGATTAATGTCAAAAATGTCAAACATTCAAGCATTTGCAAAACAAATGTAACAAATCATCAAGATGCTTGTACTGCGAGCAAAATCATCAGACCTGAAATCATAAATGTCAATTATCTACATGCGAAGACAAGCAATCATGCAATCACACGATTTCTAAATGCTGCAACTGTCAAAATGCGCACTTCGCAAATAGCGCAATGTACGAAACATATCAGGCAGCTCAGCCTATTAGCTCACAAAAAGATCATCTAGTCACGAAATTGTAATGAGTATTGCATTCGAAATGTCACAAAACAACGCAAATGACAAAAGCTTTGCAAACATGTTAAATGTTTAAATTCTACAGCACAATTGCGCAAGATCAACGCAAATTATGCATGCATGCATGAAATTTGCGAAAAACAAGACAGATATTGCTATACTACAAGAATCATGAATGAGTGATGAAAATATAACAATTTCAGATTCATCATTTATCTGCATCAAAACAAATATTCAAAATACTTGTGTCAGAGTATTAATATTTGTTGCGAAAAACGCAAAGAAATTTACATGCACATCAAGATCAGACATAGTCAATAGCGAAGACATGCAAGCAATATCAATAGTGAACAATAAAATTCAAAGAGAAATTTTATTGTTTAATATTTACAACGAAAAGTCACAGAATGCAAATGACGAGCAATCATACATAATTGAGCGAGAATTAGCAAAAGTTATGCTAAATTTTGAGCAAAAAGTTATTATCATTGAAGACTTTAATGCGCATCATAGCTGATGAAACGCAAAAATTTCAAACTTTATTAAAACGAAAGCATTAATAAATTGAGTAAATTTACATAAGTACAATCTGATTAACACTTCTAATATAAACACATATCACAGTTATTTAAGTCAGTTAAGCTTGATACTTGACTTAGCATTTGCATCAAAGAATATGCGCAATCACATCAAGAATTGACATATAGACGAGAACACAGATACAGAATTCAATCATGAAGTAATTCTATTTACAACAGTTATAAAAAAGATAAAGTTGATCGAAAATTTGTTAAATGCATCATACAATCTGCAAAAAGTTGACTGAAAAGACTTTGATGAGCATTTGCAAAAGACAAAAGACAAAATGATAATCAAAATGCAAAAACTCATAAGTTTAAAAGCAAAAGTCATTTACTTGATGAAATGCATCAAAAATACAGTGAAATTATTTGTATTTAAACAGAAAATATGTGCAAAATCAAAATTCTGGTGAAACAATGAGCTCATCGAAATGCAAAAAACACTGTTGTCAAAAAAGTGAATCTGAAAAAGATGCAGAAATGATGATGCATGAACAGAGATAGTGCAAATGTGAAATTCGTATCATGATGCAATAAAGCTGATCAAAAATCAATTCTGAATCAATTTTTTGAACAACATTGAAGAAAAAAAAGTGTTTCAGACATACAAGTTCACTAAATCATGTTTAATTGAAAAGCTATTCTTGATACAAAACTTGCAAAAAGAATTGAAAACTGAATTCAATGAAAAGTGCAAGACATTTCTGAAAGCAATGTACTCATCATCTTTGAAAATTCAAATCAATGAAGAATTACTATCAAATGAAAGTATACAGTGATCAAGAGTTTTTTTTTTAAATTCATACATTCTTGTGATATTGATTAAGTCAACTCATGAGAAACTTTATGCTATCTATATCAAGTGAACAAAACTTTCTGAGATAGAAAATCACTCGCTGTTTATACAACTGCTTTGCGCAGTCGAAACTATTATTATGAGACTATGTATCAAATTAGTTCGCGTTGATTACACATTAAAGAATGAGTGACTCAATCACTTTGAATTGCTTCAAAAGCTTTGTTTTCATCATCATTCTTGCAACTGCTCTGAGACTCTTTATAATAGCAATGATTATTCAACAGTTCAAGAAGTTGATGTCTCATAACATTCTTGATTGCAGATGCAATCAGTTCAAGCAATGCATGAGTACATGTTTCATTGTCTGATGATCTCAGTTGCAGTTGCATTGCACACTATCTGTGTTTGAAATGTTTCATCTTGTTGAACAGATGCAATCTTTGTGTCGAGATGATGTGAACATTTGTGATGCATTTTCTATATTTTTCTCATCATTGCTTTCATTGACTTCTGTGATACTGCGCTATTGCGATGCTGTCACTAGTTGAATTCGTTGCAGCGAAAGCTAATCGCTTGCATTTCAGCTGTATTTTCACGTCTTCTTGAATTGAGTTGTTCAGAAGCATCACTTTCTTGATGATAAAAAAGCGAAAGATGATGCAATTGACATTCATCAGATGAATGTATATCAGTTTGCATGCTTATCTGATTTTCTGCATATGATCATTGATTCAACTGTGTAATGTGATCTTGTCTTGCAGCATGTTTAAATGAACATGTAGCGAACTTATATACATTTCTGCTTTCAGAGTCTTGATGCTTACTCTTTTGAATATCTTTGCAACGTGACGCAGAATCTGATTCTATAGTGTTTCAAGTCTGCATTCTTTGTCTGACAATTCTTTCTCTTTTTCTCACTGATGTCAGACTGATGCTTTGAATGCAATTTCTGATCTTATTACTGCTGAGTATATTTGTTTTGCTTTTGTGAAGATTGTCTTTCATGTAAAGACTTCAAGTTGACTAAGTGCTAGCATTCATGTGACATGATTCACTTCAATTTGACGAAGATGCACGCTTCATTGCAATTTCATGTTCAGTTGTACTTTCAAAACTTGCATGTCTGATTTTAGCTTGATAACTGAGCTTTCTATTTATATGCTAGTCATCATGTCAAATCTCTTTGATTTTCTGATGAAGTGCATAAATTCATACTTTTCTGATGCAAATGTTGTGTCATGAGTGCAAACTCATTTCATGCAGACATCATATGTTCTGCTCAGTGTTCTGCAAATTTCTTCAATGAATCTATCATATGCTAGAATGTTAATGTCATTTACAAAGTCAAGCACTTTAATCTTAGTTCTCAATGCTTTGCACTTCTCAATCAGACTTGCGTTGAAGAATAGAAAGAGAATCAATGAAATGAAAGATTTCTGCAATATGTTTGCATTTATCTCGCGCATGTCACTCGTTTGCTTGTCAAATCTCAGTGATGTTTCTTGATTCTTAAGAAAGCTGCATGCTCATTCAACTATGTAGTCTGAAGTTCTTTTCATTTTCAGAGTATGCAGAAGTCTGACGTGCAAAACTTAATTGAACGCTTTAATGATGTTTAAATTTATCAAAAATATGTTGTATACATTGCATGCAATATACATAGAGCACAATCTTTATGCTGATTTTCTTCTTAGATTCAAGAAATTACTCAGAGAGTTTTCTTGTAACAGATTCACAGTTCAAGATGAATGAGATTTCTCACTGCTCAAATTTCAACAGTTTACTTCTTAAGCATGAGTTGCAGACGTTTCATTTGCAATACACATGCATATCACAATCAATTTCTTCTTTAATCATATTAATATATGTTACTGTTTTTTCAAGCTATACAAACAATGTTTTTAACTAGAGATTGACTTTATCATCAAGACATTCAAGAGTTAAAGCTCAGTGAAGAAGTGAGATTCTTAAGATTGACAATCATCATCATTGTATATCATGCTTTGCAGATGCTCACTTCGCTTGTAAAGTGTGCAACTCATCTGTTTTGTGTTATTTGTAAAGCTTTCTCTCATGCAGATCAATCATGTCTTGCAAAAATGTTTATATGCTACACTTCTAATCAGACAGCATAGTTCAATCATTCTTTATTAACTTGCTTGTGTCTCTCTTCTTTTAACAAAGTCTTTTCATCAGTGTATTATTTATGTATAGAATGTCTGTGTTTGAATATCTGTTAAACAATATTAATGAGATTCTCAAGTTTGCTTATGTTGAACTTAATGAGACTCATAAGTTGTTCATATTGCAGTAACAAATATGCAGTCTTAACAAGATTTATACATAGTTAGCATGTAAATTTAAAGAATGTTTATGATTCAAGTTCTTTCTGCTAATCATCTTCAACAAATTAAACATAAGAATGTTTTGTTTCAGTTCTTATCATCATAATGACAAGATGCTGAATCAAATAATTTTCATAAGCAATTTTTCTCATAGTTTTGCATTTTATTTAATTTTCTTATTTGCATGCAAATTGCTTTTGTAGCATGTGCATTGAGATTATCAAAGTCTGCGCGATCGCGAAAACTTTGCATGCAATCAATGCACAGCGCTTCATCATCACGCAGCATTTCAATGTCATTCAAACTTTTGATAATTTCTAGACTTTACTATAGCTAAACAGTAGATTTATAGTCAGCATCATATACAGATGAGTTTCATTGCTGATCTGATCAAGAGTTATCAAAGAAAAAATCAAGCACGCAATTAACTTCTCAGCACTCAGAAAAGCACTTGAATCAGATGATATGTCATTCATAATCATACAGCAAGCATACAAAAGCATATTGAAAATCTTCAATTTAATGTACTTAGATTTGATTGAAAATGACTATTATTTGAAGATATGACGCAAAGACACGAGAATTATTCTGAAAAAATCAAATAAATTAAATTATTCAATTTTAAAAACATACAGAATTATTACGCTGCTAAACTGTTTAAACAAAGTAGCAGAAAAAATAATAGCAGTGCAACTGTCTTACACAGCTGAAATTAATGACAAGCTGCTGAATTTTGATCAAATGAAAGACAGAAAACAAAGATCAGCTATAAATGCAGTACTAAATTTAGTACATGATGCGCAAATGATGAAAAGTCAAGAAAACACGCTTATCTGTTTACTTCTAGATGTCAAAGAAGTCTTTGATCATGTTGCATTGAAACAGCTGATCAAAATATTGATTAAATTGAAAATATCAATCAATTTAATCAATTGAGTAAAATGTTTCTTACAAAATCGAATTATTGACTATTTGATGATGAACATCAGAAATCAAAGAAAATAAGCACAGAAATATCACAAGACTCATTTATCTCGCTCATTTTATTTCTAATTTATATTCAATACTTGTTTTCAAAGATTCGCGCAAAGTTTGAAAATTTACAGTCACTCAGCTATATTGATGACATGATGCTATACATTGAGGGAAGAAATATTGACAAAAATGTGAAAATGCTGGAAAACGCAGCAAAAATCGCTTTCACATGAGCTGAGAACAACGCAGTGCAATTCAATGACTTGAAATCTGAATTAATATACTTTGAAAGTCACAAGACAACACTCAATCAAATGATTATTCTACTCAATAACATGATCATAAAATCAAAAACATGCATATGATGACTAAAAGTTTGACTGAATCAAAAGCTCAACTTCAAAGTTCATATGCAAACGAAAATCGTGACAGTTACAAGAACGCTACACTCATTGTTTAAATTAATGAATAGCGAGTGAGAACTAAATGTCAAATCAGAAAAGCAGTTATATCTGATATGCATCACATTTATTAGCGATTATGACGTTGAAATATGATGAGATAATCAAAAAAGCTACTTAGTCAAATTTCACAAACTGCAAAACGCTGCATTACGAAAAATTCTGAGTGCGTTTTGAACATCATCAATAAATGCTATGCAAATAGAAGTTGAAATCTCATCAATGAAGATGCAATTAAATCAAAAGTGCAAGAACTATGCAATTTGAATAGTTAAGTTATTGAAAAAACATTCTATCAGAAAAAGAACATTTATTTCATACTCATTTCAATACTCTATTGAATTGAATCTAGATCTGAACGCATCAAAATATCTGAACTAAAACAAGATGAAGTCAAATTTATCTTGAAAAGTCAAGAAGTGCAAAGATAGACTCATGCAGATATATCAAATATTGAACAAAGTGCAAAAAACACTGAATTCAATACAGAAGATCAAAATACCTCACTTTAAGAAATCATAAGATCAAGAAATCAAATATCTGACGAAATTGCAAATTGAATTTGCAAAAAGCGAAACTTGCAAAACGATTAATATGCACTATAGAGAATTAGAAAGAATTATCAAAAAGACGAAAAACATAGTGATGTATATCGACGCATTATAAATTCGAAAAAAGAAAGCAGAAGTTGAAACAGAAATTGAAACAACAGTGATATTCATGCATGAGTTCATCAGATGCAGCAAAGCGACAAGTGTTTCAGGCAAAATTATCATAACGAAAGCGAAACTGCAAGCTATTAGCGATGCAATCGTAATGTGCAGCGAAAAAGCACTCAAAAACAGCGAAATTTAAGTGTACATGAATAGTTAAATGACTTTGCAAAGACTAAACGCAAAGAGCAACGTCAATGCAAAGTTATTCAATGACATACAACAAAACTTAATCAATTTACGTCAGAAACAGTGTCAAATTTGCATACAGTGAATATTAAGTCACAAAAGCATTATTGAGAATGAAAAAGTAAATCAATTGATCAAAAGCGCTGCTCAAGAATTATCAGTTATCAACAACACAAAAGCAATCATCATAAGCTTTGTCAAAAAGCAAATTTGCAAAGAGACGAAATTACAATGGTTAAATGTCTGAAAAAGTAGCATCAAGAAGGGAAATCAGTATTGAAAACACATATCGAACGTGAATCTAAGTTAGAAATCACTAAAAGAGCTTAGAAAAATAGATAAACTAACGTTTTCAATCTTTATTCAGTTGAAAATGAGACACGACTATTTCAAGAGCTATTTGCATTGATTATCAGAGAATAATTTGAACAAATGCTATGAAATATGCAATGCAAGTCAAACGTCAGAGCATTTACTACTAAATTGCAAGCATTATAGATCAGAGCAGATAAAGCTTAAGAAAAAGACTCAGCTCAAAAACACAAACATTATATTGATGCTGTTCATCATCAAAATCGAAAGAATTGCAACATTAAAGTATTTGAAAAACACTTGAATTGCAACGAGAAAATAACTATTAGAAATAAAAGAGTAGAACGCGAAGAGTGCAGAGAAATGAAGAAAAATGAAAGTATGATTGCAAAAGTTTAAGCAAGAGTGCTTGTATGCACAAACTATCAATGTGATTGATTAATGAGAAGATATAAAGCAGTGACTTTGATCAGATTACATGTAACTTAGCATATATACAGCGTCTAAACAATATTATAGTCATAGACTGCATGCACTTAATGAAGAAAAAGAAAAAAAACTTGTTTCTCATGTAAAAATTGATTGAAGTCAATCTTTCTTATGCATAACTGTGTCAATAATGCACTGTGAGACTTCACATAATTCTTGTGCAGTTACAGATATCAATGTATCATTTCTGATGTTAAATATTGAAAATGAACTGCATTAAATTTCTCTTTTCAAACTATTCTTCATGTTTGTCTGATCTGTTTCTGTATGAGCATCATGTAATGATTGTTTCTTTAACAACACAAGATATATACAGAGATCAAACAATAATCACTATTACTAGACTTGAGATTTGAAGATAGCTGAAACAATAATATGTATTGACTATTTATATAAGTTGAGCATAAAGCTTTTATTTAAGAAAATGATCATTGTTATATAAATATAAAAGAATCATGTCAAGTTGTCTCTGTTCTGAATGATCATTCTAATCATCTTTGAGCAAGATGAGTGAGATGAGCATTATGCTCATCATGCTCACTGTGATCACTTTGAAACTCTGATTACTCAATAATTATCTAATCATTGCTGTTACATAATCTCATGTAAGAGAGTTTTAACACCAAATTTTCTTTTAAGATTTTCATCTTGAAAATCACTTTTTCTTCATGTTTTTTCATCACACAATCAAAAATTCTATCTTACGTCACAAAGATTTTCTTGAGCATATAAGTTTTGAGTGTGCTGTTATACATTCTTGTAAACATTGCAGTCACTTGCAAAAGAAATGTCGTGTTGACAACAAAATTGATCGTTGCATTGAGTGTGTGCATCTCAATTGCAAATGTAATCTTACTTTCTTGATAATGAAGTGAAAAAGAGTAAAGACAGAATGTAATCATGTTCTTGATGAGCTGCTGAACATTCACAAGCAGATGCAAAAGATCTTTGCAAAAGCTATTCATCTGCAAAATCAATTTGTATTTCTGAAGAATAAGAAACAAACAATGATTAAATGAAAGTTTTGAAACATCATTGAACTTGAGAAAGATGAGAGAAAGACTAGTGAATCATCATTGAATGATCTTCTTTTTAATGTGTTTTTCAAGCAGATTGAGATTTCATCAGACTTTAACTGACTGAGTTTCTCAACTGAAACTGTCACAGAAGCATCTGACAGTTCTTGAGATTTTTCTTCAATTTTCAAGTGTTCTCAATATGTTCATAATCTTTTCATTTAATTAATCAATGAGACTGATCTTTGATATCTTGCTGATTTAGTATATCTTCTACTTCGTACTCAATGTTCTGATTCTTTGAATCAATTTCTGAAGATTCTGTTTGAATTAATGTATTTAAGTCTGCAATTTTCAAAAGACAAATATCAAATACCAAATGTATTTTCATAAATGCTGACAGATTTAACTTATAGTTAATTGATTCTTTGATCTTTAGAATCTTATAAAATTTTAGCTTTGTGTGATTCAGTTTGTTACTTGATCTTTTCATTTTGATGTTTTGTCTTAGTAAATATACTTTGTTCTTCTTTTTAAGAGTAAATCTTCTATCTCTTTTCTTATTTGCATACAGAGTCATGCACTTGCTGAGAAACTGTATGTTTTTTTGTAATTTTTTCTGTAGCAACTGCAATTGTTTTATCTGTAGCGTAGCTTTTTGAGCTAATTGTACAAATTCACACAATTTCTTAAAAGTTTCTGACTTGAATTTGTAGTTCACAAAGAATGATGACATGCTAATTACTTTTATTGTTGTGCTATTGAAAGTCAACTGTGCTATTGACAGTAACTGTATTCAATCATTCTGTCTATAATTAATATAACATCTGAGATACTGTTTCAATGTCTGATTCATTCTTTTCATTTGTTCATTTGTCTGTGAATGATAAGCTGTTAACAGCTTATGATGAATCTCTAGTTGATTCATCAAGAATTTTCAGAATTTCAATGTAAAGAGCTTGTCTCTATTTGAAATTATCTTGTCTGATAATTCATGATTTGCTACAATTATTCTTAGAAATGTGTAAATCAAATCTTTTGCAAATGTTGCTTTCTTATATGACAAGAAGTATTCATACTTGATTAATCTGTTCATTATAATCAAGATAAAGTCATAAATAATCTCGATGACTCTTTTCTTTAACTTAAATAGCTTGATTATAAAGTTCAAAGCTATGCTTTTTCATGCAGAATCTGATGTGCTAAGACTTTTCAAAAGTTCATAGAGTTTGTGTTGATTGTGTTTCATATGAATATACACATTGCACTTTCTGATAATATCTTCTATCTATTTTCTCATCTTTGAGAAATAGTAGATTCTAGATATTCTTTCAATGATTTTATTCAAATCTTGATGTTTGTATATCATTGACTTGTAATAATCATTTATTATTTCTCATTTACATCTTGTTAAAACATAGATGAGATTTTGAAATGTCAGTATTTCATTGATAATCTCAAAGTTCGCGTTATTCTTAATATTTTCTATAATATCTTGCGTGACTGAGTTCTTCGCTAGCTTTAGCTTTACTCGTTTCTCAAAATCTCTGTTGTTGATTCATAAAGTAGCTGCATTCTGTCTATTATAAACAATTGAATTGTCTGAGTTCTCTTATAAAATAGTCTGATTTATCTGTGATTTATCTGTCATGTGATCTGCTCTTCTGCTCAAGACATCAATCTTCAAGTTTTTAAATTTCTTTCAATATTGAATTTAAAAGTTGTATGATAACAACTTTTTTGATCATTTAATCTGTCTTTGATTTAAAACTTTCGTGATCGTGAAGTATAGCAGATTCTTATGATTTGTATATACTTAAATCTGATGTCTAAATTCTTTCAGATACACTCTTCATTGTTTGAAAGAATCAACAATAATTAACAGCTTCTTGTCATGTATTTTGTAGTTCAATTCAACGTCTGTAAACTTTTTACTGTGAAATGCAATAAAATGCAAACATCTTTTATCATTTGATTGACTGATACATGCTTCAATAGCTTTGTCTGATGCATTCATCTTAAGCATAATGAGTTTTTCTGATTCAAACATGATCAGTATTGACTGAAAGATAAACAATTTCTTCAGCTTCTTGAAAGCTTCTTCTGCTTTCTCAGTTCACACAAATGATATGTTCTTTCTTGTAAGATTCGTAAGTGATGAGATGATTCTGAAATATTTCTTTATAAAGTGTTTATAAAAGTTCGCGAATTCTAGAAAGAATTGAACTTCAATCTTCAACTTTGACATTGATCAAGTCGTAACAGCTTTTATCTTCTTTAAGTTCATTCTTAAACTTTGAGACATGATTATGAATCTTAAAAACTGTACACTCTGTACATGAAATTCACTTTTCTCTGACTTGATGCACAGATCGACTTTCTTCAAAGTCTGTAGAACTTTTTTAACATGTTGCACATGTTCTTTCTTCATCTTTGAGTATACTAATATATCATTCAAATATACTATGATAAAATGATTCAGATAACGTTGTAGCACATTATTTACAAAGATTTAAAATGTGACTGAAGCATTGATTAAATCGAAAGACATGATCAAATACTCATAATGTTTTAGTTGACTGTGAAAGACTGTCTTTCACTCATCTTCTTCTTTAATTCATATTCAATTAAATGCTTTGAATATATTAAATTTCGTAAATCACTGCACACTTTGCAGTCTGTTCTGCAGTTCTGCTATGAGCGATAATGAATAGCTGTTTTTAATCATGATGTTATTCAATGTTCTGTAGTTGACACATAGTTTTAAACTTTCATTTGATTTCAAAATAAACAAAATTGAATATTCTGTTAACAACTGTGATTTTCTAATGAATTCTTTTCACATGTTTTCTTTCAGATATTGTTACAAAGCATCAAGCTTTTCTGCTGACAATGAGTAAATGAACTGTTTCATGAGTTTCTTGTCATCAACAAGCTTAATCTCATAATTTTATGATTAATGTTTGAATAGTGTCTCTTGATCATTTTCTTTCTCAAACAGAATCTTATATTTCTGATATTCTTTAAAAATAATAGCGATAGCGAAATTCTTAGAATGATCACTCTGAATCTCTTTACTTCATAACATCTGTGCATCATTGATTTCTTTGAACTCTTCACGCATTTCTTCGCTCGTCATAACAAATATCTTCATATTTTGTGATGACTTCAATATTGAGTGCAATCGCGTCGTTTTTATATCTAGAAATGCAATTGTCTTGTTGACTTAATCAATTATTGAATTGATTGTATGAAGTCATGATATGTCTAGAACTATATCGCTGTCTGACTGCTTTATAACATCTAAACATAACTTCTTTCAATGATGTTCAAGTTTCAAATGAATGAATTGAATCTCTTGATTTATTAGTTTATTGTTATACTTCATGAGTGTTTCATTGAAGTTTTGCAGATTGTAAAATTCTTTCTTCTTTTGCATAAATATTTGCGCTTCTCTAGCAAATTCTGAAAATATGTAATTCTCTGTGCAGTCACTGTCTATGAATAGTCATGCTGCGTGATCATTAACTTTGATTCAGACTTGTAATTGTGTCAAGTTGCTGATGAAGATAAATATGCTTTCAATTTTCGATTCTTGACTAGACTTCTTTGATGATTTATTGATCAAAAGATTTTCTAGTTTTTTGAACTAAAAGTTTGCTCTTTCAATACTTGTTTTATGTACTGAAATCAATTCAAATTGATCTTCTTAAGTAAATATTTCTTCAAATCACACAGATTAAATCTCTCTCTGATGACTTTTGTCATCTGTCTAAGTTTTCTGAATATATGATTTTCATCGAAAAGTACATATTCTTCTTGCTTGATGAACTTGACTTCTGTGAGTGACTTTTTCATGACTATGTCACAATAACGAATGTCTTTGCGTGATGTGATTAACTCATCTTGCATAGTGTCATAAATAGCTTGATGTATATCATTCTTGATTTATTACATTCGCTGTGAAAAATCTTTCTCTTTCTGTTTAAAGAGAGTGTACAATTTGTTGTACATGCTTATAAAGCTTGCTTGACTTGTAAACTTTCTGAAATCTTTCTTTACTTCAAGATGATCTTTTTCTTGCTTGAGAATATCTTCTGCTGTGATAGTGAATGCTCATAGAATTTCGCTAAGTCGACTTTCTTCTTTAACTGCTTGATGAATAGCTTCTTTGATGTTGTTCAATCTATTCAAGTCATATGCTTCGCTGTCGAAAATCTTTGATTTCGCGATCATAGTGAACGAACTTTTGTCACTATTCTCATCATGCATTTTCAATTGATGATGAGTTTAATTTTTTTTTATTTCTTCATTAAGTGCATGCAGTCTATGACTATGACACTGTCTAGGCGCTGTATGTATGCTAAGTTACATGTAATCTGGCTAAAGTCGCTGCTTTATATCTTCTCGTTGATCAATCATTTCGATAGTTTGCGCATACAAGCGCTCTCACTCAACCCTCGTCATCGTACTTCCGTTTTCCTTTGTCTCTTCGCACTCTTCGCGTTCTACTCTTTCGTTTCTAATAGTCATTTTCTCGTCGCAATTCGAGTATTTTTCAAATACTCTAGTGTTGCGATTCTTTCAATCTTGGTGATAAACAGTGTCAATATAGTGTCTGTGTTTTTGAGCTGAGCTTTTTCCTTAAGCTTTATCTGCTCTGCTCTATAATGTCTGCAGTTCAGCAGTAAATGCTTCGACGTTTGCCTCGCATTGCATATTTCATAGCATTTGTTCGAATTATTCTCTGATAATCAATGCAAATAGCTCTTGAAATAGCCATGTTTCATTTTCAGCTGAATAAAGGTTGAAAACGTTAGTCTATCGATTTTCCTCATCTCTTTTAGTGATTTATGACTTAGGTTCACCTTTGATATGTGCTTTCGATACTGGTTTCCCTTCTTGATACTGCTTTTCCAGGCATTTAACCATTGTAATTTCGCCTCTTTGCAAATTTGCTTTTTGACGAAGCTTATGATGATTGCTTTCGTGTTGTCGATAACTGGTAATTCTTGAGCAGCGCTTTTGATCAATTGATCTGCTTTTTCGTTCCCAATAATGCTCTTGCGACTCGATATTCACTGTATGCGAATTTGACACTGATTCTGACGTAAATTGATCAAGTTTTGTCGTATGTCATCGAATAACTTCGCATTGACGTTGCTCTTTGCGTTTAGTCT
>JAABUV010001848.1_pt1 | contig 29982 bp, 38 predicted proteins | sample 5559971 | NCBI WGS metagenome assembly JAABUV01 (sample SAMN10711881, study PRJNA513362) | rock metagenome | isolation source: Antarctica rocks | place: Antarctica: Victoria Land, Knobhead nord | collected 2015-12-19
GGACTGCACGCGGCGCGGCCGCGCTATCCGGCTGCGCGCGCGCGCGCTTGCCGCGGCCGAGCGTGCTGGGATCAAGCAGGGGCGGAGGCGCAGCGGCCACGCGCGCCGCGTCCACCAGCGGCTTGACTCCGCCTCACCCGCCAGGCGCATGCTCTGCATGGACCTGCACCACCCGCACGGCAGTGACTTCATCTGCCAGCTCCTTCACGTGCCGCTCAAGTATGATTCGCAAGCGCACACCGACACACCGAAAGGGTGAGCGCCATCATGAAGCTGCATTTTGAATACATGCATGGCCAGCGTGGCATGGGGGTCCTGCTCGTGCTGCAGCGCACGCTGTAGAAGGATCAGGCAGAAAAGCACCGATGCGGCTCCATGATGCTGATATGCAACCAGACACAACATGGGAGTGTGTGTTGGCAGGAGCGCACTCTTCCAGTCCCGCGCTGCGCTCCTGTGCATCCAGGTGCCTGTCAAGCGCAGCAAACTGCGCCAGCTCCACCTCGCTGCGCGCGAGCAGCGCGTTGAGCCCTGGGCCGCCGTCGGGCGCGCCAGCATTCGCGCCGCCAGCTGCCCCGTCCGCGCGCAGAAGGCCCAGCAGGTAGGCGCGGCGCTCCTCGGCGCTGGTCTTGCCGTCGAAAAAGCCGCCAGTGATTGACCGGTCCGCAAAGCTGCGCGCAAAGTGGTGTGCCTGCACTCTTAGGCTGCATGGTGTGGAGGAGGCTGGCCGCCTGCAGCAGCGCGGCGCACCTGAGCTTGCCCGCGGCCGCAGCGCAAATGCGCGCTTCAATGCTGTCCATGGTTTGCAGGCGCAGCACTAGCACCTGCAGAGGTAGACAGTCACTGCAAATGTGAATGTATGACATGCGGCATAAATATGGATGATCCACATGATGCGCAGGCTTTGCGCACTTGTTTGGTCTGCCCTATCCGATGCACGCGTGCCTGCGCTTGCTGGTCGATCTGGGAACACAACACGACGGTCAGCTGTGAGGTGCTATATTTCTGACATGGTTTGAAGACAGGACTTCATGAGGAAGCATTGGCGCTATGTGAAGAGGCGCAAAGCTTGTGCCTCGCCTGCGGGTTCCAGTCCGTGTCAAACATTATTACTGTGTCGGCGGCCTGCAGTCACACACTTGAGCGCAGTAATCAGTTCCTGTGAGAGCTGCATGCGCATGTACATGCACTTGTGCTGGCGACGGGAGAAGCTCTCATTGACGTGCACCTGCAGGTTCAGGCCGACCCCGCCGGCGCGCATGCTGAGCAGGAAGACAGCCACACTGCTGGCGGGGTCATTGAATTTTGCAACCACCTGCTGTGCACAAGCAGGGTGAGACCAACCAAAGCATATGCACAACTGCATGCCTGGCACGATGCTCAGGTCATTGCGCAACCGGTGCGCACCGAGCCGCGCTCGTCAGCGGCTGTCGCGCCGTCGAGCCGGACAGACGCCAGGCCTCGCCACTCCAAGTTCTCCTCGATGATGTCCAGGGCGCGCGTCATTGTGCTGAAGATCAGCACCTGCCGCACCACACGCGCTGATCCATGCGTGCAGGACTGTTGCTCGCTCAGACTATGCATGTCCGAGCCAATTGGCAGGTGTCCCAGAGCCAGTTGGCAGTATCTCAATCGGTTCTCGCTGGCTTCCTCAGGTCCAGTGCGCATTCACGTGAAGCACAAATTTTGCAACCCTGCGTTGAGCATGTGTGACACTCCAAGCATACTGGCTCGTGTCGCATGCAAGAGGAGGGAGGCTACCACGCGCACAGGCGGGCGCACCTTGTGCTTGGAGGCGGTCAGCTTGAGGAGCAGCCGGTCCAGCACGGCGAGCTTGCCGCCCAGGCGCAGCGCTGGCGGCAGCGCGTGCGGCGGCAGGGCGTGCTCGCTGCCGGGCGCATGCAGGTGGCTGAGGAATGGGTGGTTGCAGATGCAGCGCAGCTCCATAAGCGCATTGCTCACGCCGCGCACGCCGCTGCTGCCCGGCAGCAGGCCGGCCTCGATGATGCTGCAGAGGGCGCGCTGGTACGCGCTCGCGGGGCACAGCACGAGGCGCTCCACCTGCGTCCCGTCATGTCTCAGCGCGCTGAAGGCGCGCGTCTTCGGTCACCTGCCAGGCTGGTCGTGGTCTCTGGTTCCTGAGGCTGCTCATGGCAGTGCATGTTTGAACACACAATGCAGCAAGATGACTTGATTACTGGCGTGGTCAGGTGCGCCCTGTGCATGTAGACTGCATACCGTGTTGGAACTGTTGCACAAACAACAGTGATATCACAGAGGCACATGAAATTATCAGCAGTGGCGCTTGCTCAGCCGCAGTACGTGGCTGGCAGCCGCGCCTTGTCCGGCAGCTCGGCGACCACGCTCTCCTTGAGGCGGCGCAGGATGAACGAGCGCAGGACCTGGTGCAGGCGGTTGGTCACCAGCAGCGTCTCGTCCTCGCTCAGCAGCGCGGCTTCGGTGCCGCCAGCGGCGGCGCCCGGGGCGCCGGCTGCAAACCACTGCCGGAAGTCGTCCGAGCTGCCAAAGAGCTCCGGCATGAGGAAGTTGAGCAGGCTCCACAGCTCCGCCAGGCTGTTCTGCAGCGGCGTGCCTGCATGCGCCAGCACCGTCGCAGCCCTCCCATGGCTGTCTTACATGGTCTTCAATGCCCGCAGCCATGCACAGCCGCCCGTGTCTTACCAGTGAGCAGCAGCCGGTGCTTGCTTCTGTAGCGGCGCAGCTCCATGTTCAGCTTGCAGCTCGCGTTCTTCAGCCGGTGGCCTGTCACGAGGAGCGCACGTGTCACTTCACACCAGTGCGCTTGACGCTCTGACATGGCTCAAGGGCCCTCTGAGCAGCAAGCATTGCAAGCAGTTGCACTACCCAGTACTTCTGCTGTGCTCTTGCCAGGCTGCCTCACCTTCATCGATGATGAGGTGCGTCCATGCAATCCGGCTGAGACGCGGGCTGTCTAGCTTGCCCATGAGGTACTCGTAGGTGGTGAGCACAACGTTCAGCTTTGCCCGCTGGCCCATGATCTGCATGCAAAGTTGCATGCACAGGTCAATGATTCAGCACACCGATGTCTACATGCTCGAGCCAACGGTGTCACACCTAACCTCGATGCAAGCGGCCCTCACCATACCGCAAAAAGCAGGCAGCACATCACAGCGTCACACAGTGTGCCTTTCATGACTTGACTAGCTCACAGAATAGCGGGGCGCGCCTGCGACGCAAACAGCGCCTCCCGTGCCTGCGCGCTGCCCTTGTATGCGACCACCTTCAGGTGCGGCGCCCAGGCCGCCAGCTCCGCCTCCCAGTTCGCCAGCAGCGAGGCAGGCGCTACTACCAGCCACGGGCCTCGCTCGGCACGCGCCTCGGCCAGGAAGGCTAGGAATGCGATCACCTGTTGAAAGTCAACAAAGCTCTGACTGTAACCTGCCATACCTGCACTTGCAATTGCTAGGGCTGAGCAAGCCGTGCAGCAGATGGAGCGTTATGCGCATAGCAGGAAGTGCGAGCATCAGCAGTCAGCAGGCCTACTACGGATAGTGAACGACTTATGCACTGCATCCTGCGCCGCGCCTGGATGGTCTTGCCAAGCCCCATTTCGTCTGCGAGGATGCCATTCAAGCCGCGGTCATGCAATGCGACGAGCCACTGAACGCCCTTGAGTTGGTAGTCTCTGAGCTGGCCGCCGCGCAGCGACGCCGGCTGCACTGGCACGTCCGCCACCAGGCCGTCCGCGAGGCTGTTCCAGCTGGAAGCGCTGGCAGCAAAGGCGTCCTCGGCCTGCACGCCTGCCCGGGGGCAGGCATGTCATGTACCCACATGCCAGGTGCCAAGCAGTGTCAGTGACAGCGCGACAGTGATGAGGCTGGGAGTAAATGGGTGAAGAACTTGCACTTCGTAGGGAGGTGCGTGCAAACCTTCCGCTGCAGTACTGCTCCTGTTATGCTGCGGCGGCGCTGCATGGCCGTCACCCGCGCTCTTGCACAGACAGCGCAGGCGCGACGTCAGCTTGCGCAGGCAAGCATCAGTCTGCCCCAGCAGCTGCGTCAGGCGCTCGCTTTTGGCTGCCCGCACAAGCCTCGCATAGGCCTCCAGGTCATTTGTGCGCAGGGCCGTCATGCGCTCGCGAGCGGCGCGCTCCCTGGCATGTGCAGCACACCATGGTGCTGAGACTTTGCATGCCGCATGGTGTGAGTTTGCGTCAGCAGCCCAATGACCACAGCGCAGCTAGCTGCTGGGGGACAAGCCTTGTTGGCCAAGCGCGTGACCACTCACCGCTCTGCCCTGAAATGCGCTTCTGCAGTGCTGTGCCATGTTCTCACAGCAGCACACATGGCGGCGCGCGAGTCTGCCAGGCGCTCAGTGGCCGGCAGGTACACCTGCAAGATCAGGTTCGCTCAGCACAGCTGCTTTATGGTCAGCTTCTCTCAGACGCATGCTGCATCAGTACAGCACTACACCTTCTGGCGGAAAGACAACACCATCCGAGCCAGGTTCCAGGCGCGCAGGCGACGGAGCTGTTGTGATGTCGGCTCAGGAGCGCTGGTTGCGGAGCTGGCCACAGCAGGCTTGCTCACCGCGCGCGCATGCCTCACATGCCACACTCATGCAAAGCTAAAGCAGATTACTACACATGCATGCGAACAGACATGCAGGCATGCCTGGAGGGCGCCCAGGACGTTGAGGCAGCACACAATGCCCGGCGCATGCTGCAGACAAGCGGCGCCGCAGCTGCCAGCTTGCGCTTGATGAGCTGTGCCATCGTCGTAACAGGCGTGGCTGCCAGCAATGCATCTCTAGGTCATCATGCCCCCAGCACATGTCAGGACGTGAGGGAGGTTGATTACCTTGCTTATCAGGATGCGAATCACGGTGTTGGGCATGACAAGGTGTGGCGCACTCTGGTTGCGCAGTCATAATTGGCGTGACTGCGCAGCGCTCTGCAGGATGGCTGAGAGTGCTCACTTGCTGCTCATGGCCGCACAGCAGGAGCGTCGCGTGCTGTGTGGCCTTTGCAAGCACCGCTGGCAAAGAAGGCAGCGCGTCTGATGTATTGCAAGACTGTGCGGGCTTGCCATTGGTCCTTGTTGAACGTGAAGGTCATTAAGCGAGCAAGCTTGCTCGAGCTCCAAAGCTCAAGGGAAAGCAGAGCACTGGGGCAGCAGACCTGCCAAGGTGCTGTGTCTCTTGCTTCTTCTGGCGCAAACTGCTTTTCAGCTGCATCATATAGGCGCCTGCATGCTCGCCATAGGCACGCTCAGCAGCAATGCGTGTCCCGCGCAGCGCGCCACACTGGGACACGACCAGGGCCCAAGCTGAGGCGTGCTCAAATGCCGCCTCGTTGTGTGCCTGCGACAGCGCACGTCTTTGTAGCAGCGGTTGCAGCCCTCTGTATGTCGAGACTGAATAGCACGCGCGCACCGCATCGAGCGGATTCAAAGCTGCCACTGAGCGCTCAGTGCACACTGGTGGTGCCAAAGGAGTACGAAGGACCAACGTGAGAGGCCTGCAGGCAGGTGAGTGCCTGAGAGTCTCTCCAAAACACCAAGCAGAGCTTTGCGCAGCACCACTGTGTATCGCATATGCTGCATGTCGAGTCTGGCACGAGCCGCACTTTAGCAGCAAGTCTGCCTCAGCCACGCGGCCTTCTGCAGCCAGCTGCTCGTGCGCCTGCACGAGAACGCAGGCTGCTCAGGCACAACAGCTCAGTGCTTTTCAGGCGACTCCAGGTTGGCCAGCATACCAGCGCAATGATATTTACTGTCCTGTCGCGCGGGACTGCTCCGCTGTCTGAGGAATTTGAGCTGCCTGAGGTTGCAAGGGAATCCAGGCAGGCTATGAAGGCTGCGCCAGCGGGGGTGCTATCGACCACCATGGTGTTCTCCATATCAGCTGGTGCTTTCAGGTCACCCTCACGTGCACGTCCTGTGCTGTCATCATGGGTTATAGGAAGAGACAGCGGACTAGCTGTCGCACTGGTCATGTGCGATCAGAGCTGTTCAAGCGTACTTCGTGCTGAGGAGGGGTTTTCGCAGGGTGCAACTGAGGCAGACCTATTTCTGACTCCGAGGGAGAGCTTGCGATCTCAGGTGAGAACGTGCGCAACACTCAAGGGCAGCAGCGCTGAGACTCACAGAGCCTGTGCCAGGCTGCTGGTTGGTGGAGCAACCCTAAATCAAGGCCGCACGGCTAAACCTAGGAGTCGCCGCGCGTCAGCGCAGTGCAGGCACCCCCCGCGGCAGCCCGGTGGCGCAGAGGGGGTTGCCCGCGGCACCAAGTGCGGACTGCCAGTGTGGCGCGGTCCCCGCGGGGCTCCAAGGTAGCCTGCTGACGCTCGCCTGGGCCGCTGAGGCAGCTCAGGGCCTGCGGGCTGTGGCTGAGGACCAGCCATCACGGACTCGCAGCGTCACAAGGGAGCTGCACCGACTGGGGGCTCGACCTACGCATGCCGCTTGCCGTCGGGCGCGGCGAACGCCCTTTACTCCGCCGCTTGACCGGCGATGAGCCAGCCAAAGAAGTGCGCCATCGCCTTCTCCCTTCTTCCGGGCGGCTGCTGCCTGCAGCGCAGCACAGGCTGAACGCCACGCTGCAAGCTGCTATGAGCGTGATGTTGTTTGGCTCAATGTTGTACAGCCTGACCTATTTTCTTTGGCTTTCCGATCTCAGCGCTGTTGCTTGTAAGGCATCTAGGCAGTGTGAAGAGCCTGTACTTGTGGGAGGTAAGGAATGAATTTGAAGCAGCGGTCAGCAAACTGCAGCATAGGCGCCTCCCGACGGCCATCTGCCGGCCCCGCTGCTGGCGTCGTCAGACGAGGCGGCTGTGAGAGCACATATGCAAACTGATGCCTGAGCGGGTGCACTGTGCGTCAGGGTCAGGCGGCCAGGCGCCGGGGGCGCCGGCCGGTCCGGCCTGGCAAAGCAGAAGTGGACAGATGAGGAGGAGGCCGCGCTGCGCGCCGGCGTGGCCAAGTGCGCCTGCACTGAAATTGCCGGCTAGAGGCTTGGTCTCGTGTGCAGCACATACCGCACTGTTGAGCCGGCCGTGCGTGTTGGCTGTGCGCGTCTGTAGCAGAACGGCTGGGGGCACGTGACTGGCATGCAGAGCATTTCTTGGCGCTGCCCCTCACATGAAATGTGCATGGTGTGGAGGAGGGATATTGGTGTTTTTCCGTTGTGCCCCAGCACCACCGCTGTTGGATGAGGCTATTTCTTGCATACCAAAGAATCATCAGCGGTTTGCTGCAGTGCTTCAGATGGAACCTGTTTCACTGTGGACCGTGTGATTCCATGGGGCTGCCCATGCGCGCATGCATGTCATGCGGCATCATGCATCCCGTGCATGCTGCGGCGTCGCGCACCTTTTGCGCCAGGCGTGAGCTGCGGCAACGCGCACCTCTGCACGGCCTGGTGCCCCGCAGCCCCGCCCATGGCATGCAGCAAACCTCCGCCCTGCTTGAGCGGGCAGCGCGACGCGTCCTGCGCAGGTACGGCGTCGGCAAATGGCGGCTCATCCAGATGAACGAGGCCCACGGGCCTGTGCTGGCCGCCAGGTCCAATGTGGACCTTAAGGTGGGGGCCGCCGGGCATGCGCGCGCCCGCACCGTCGTGGCGCATGCATTGGCAGGCACCAGGGAGTCGCAGTTGAGCTAAGGTGGTGCATGGAGCCTGCCTCGAAACGCTCCAGCTCATGCTGACCAAGGCATGATAGAGTCGCATGTGGCTCCGGTCGATATCTCGTTCAAGAACCACCGAGGACCATGCACTACCTGTCTCACTCACGTAATTGCTGGTGGAAGGTGCAGAGGGAACGAGCGCGTGTGCGGCGCAGGACAAGTGGCGCAATCTGAACATGGATGCGTCTGGTTCGCGCGGCGACAAACGGAAAAAGGGACGCGGGCGGGCGCCGCCGGCGGGCGCAGCGGCGGCGGCTGCAGCGGCGGCAGCGGCGGAGGGCGTACCAGAGGCGGCCGTGCCGGTCTGCTCGGGGGCTCTTGTAGCTCGATTTGCTCAGGGTGGATATACTTGCGCGTAGGCGTGTTGTTGCATGAGCTGGCCTCACTGCGGCAAAGACGTCGCGGCTGTTCGTAATGAGCTGCGTACCTGTGCAGCTGCCTGGAGCATTGCCTGGGCGGAATGTGGCGTGTTACGGGTCAGGGAGTGTTATACCTGTGCACTACGCCATGGGTGAGGAACCATGGCCGTCCCTCACGCTGTCCGGGTCTGCGCGCAGGCGTTGTCCAGGCGCAAGCGCAAGCGGCGGCCGGAGCGCGCACCGGGCGCGGTGAGCGGCTCGCCGCCGCGCCCGCGCCCGCCGCCGCGCAGCAGCAGCGGTGGCGCTCTCCGTGCGCTGCAGGTGCGTTAGCCCTCCATTATGGACTTTGGCAGCTTCACTCTCTTTGATTTGGTTTTCACTCCTAGACCCGACACAAGCGATGTCATTTGACTCAAGACAATGATGTTGAGAGGGGTGGAAGAAGCAACTGTGATGCAGGATCATTTCATGCTTCAGCCATTGAGCAACTGGCCTTGAAGCATTTCCCAGCAAGCCGCCGCCGGTGCATGCAGGAGGCCGCCTTGGGCCCGGACCCGGACGGCGACGAGGAGCTGTCGCCGCGCCAGCAGCCGCCGCCGGCCGGCGCGGCGGGCCGGCCGCGGCGGCGCACGCGCCGGCCTGTGCGCGTGTCCGAGGACGAGGGCGACGAGGAGGAGGAGGAGACGCGTGCCGCGTACGAGGCGGCGCTCGCGGCGGAGGAGGCGGGCGAGGAGGATGAGGAGGCAGAAGAAGAGGAGGAAGAGGAAGACGAAGAAGAGGAGGTGGATGGCCTGGAGGTGGAGTACGAGGACGCGAGCGGCCCCGAGCGCGGCGGCAGCGGCCGCAGCGGCCGCAGCGGCCGCTCCGGCGGCTCCGGCGGCGTCGGCCGCGCGCGCTACAACGGCGGCGGCGCGCGCGCGCGCCGGGGCCCCACGTGCGCGCGCCGCCCGCAGCTCCTGGGAGCCGGCCCTTGCGCTCCATTTGCTGCGCCTGGCGGGGCGCTGGCTGGGATAAGGGACGCGTGCGCTGAGTGCGACGCGGCTGTGTTGTGCTCGGAACAGACGCGCTCGGGTGCCAAATATACGCATGCACACCGAGTCGGAGCTGGTGTGCCGGTCCTGTGCGCGCCCGGCGGCTTGCGCCCCGCCACCGCTTCGGCAGGCTGTCCCGGCTGCGCGCGCATGCTGCAGACACCAGGGCCACCGCGCAGCAATGCTGAGCCCGCAGCGTGCGCGCACGCAGGCCAGACGACATGGTGGTGGCCGCCATCATCAGCCTGCAGAGCGCGGCGGGATCGCACACGGACGACATCCTGCAGTGGATCGAGGTGCGTGCGCGTCCCGCAGCATCTGGGCAGCCGCCCTGCCTGACAACGCGCAGCGTGTCAAGCAGGCTACAGCTTGAGTGCCAGCATGCGCTTGAAGAGCAGTCCACAGGTGCACATGGGCACGCGCCTGCAGCCAGGCCGGCCTGCGCTCATGGTGACCAGTAAAACCCCCGGACGCGCCTGATTTGCTGCCGCATGCGCATCAGAGGGAGCGCGCCGCTGCTACCCCTTGCTCGCAGCGAGCATGCATGCCTTGTGCCCGGCACACACCGGCGGGCGCGTGCAGCGCGCGGGGCTGCGCCGGCCGGCGTCAAGCGAAGCCGCAAGCCCAGGCTTTGACGCGCGCGCCGGCGCCCTTGACCGCCCAGTGATGGCCCGCCGCGCGCGCGCGCAGGGCCACTACGGCGGCGGCCTGGAGTTCCGCGCGGCGGTCAAGGCGACGCTGCGGCGCATGGTCGGCGCCGGGCGGCTGGAGGCGGTGCCGGGGCGCCTGGGCCTGTTCCGCCTGGGCGGCGTCGTGCGCCAGCTGACCGAGGGCGCCTCGCTCGGCTGGCCCGCCGGCGACGCGGGGCCCACGCTGGGCGACGCGCGGGTGCGCCCGGCGCGCGCGCGCGCGTTGCACGCGCGGCCCAGCCTCGTCCGCTAGACTGCTGAGCCGCGCCTTTTGCCGTGTGCCACGACCGCCAGCAGAGGCGCAGGGGCCTGCTTCAGCTCGCGGGCGAGGGCGCCAGCGCGGCGCGAGCTAGCGCGGCTGACCTGGCCGGGATGCCAACGGCGCCGCCCGTCGCATTTTACTGGTAGAGGTTAGGGTAGGGCTGCGCCCATGCGCGCTTGCAACCAGTGCGTGCGCGGCGCCTCGCAGACGGTGGTGGAGGCCGCGCTCGCTGCGGCGCGCGCGACGGCCGAGGCGGAGGAGGCCGCCGCGCTGGCGACCGAGCTGAGCGAGGCCGCGGACCGCTACGAGCGCGACGCGGCGGCCGCGGAGCGGCCGGAGGGCCGGCCGGCCACGGCCGCACCGGCTGCCACGGCCGGCCGGCCCGTAGGCCCCGCGGGGCGGCCGGCCGAGCGCGCGGCCGCGGGCGCGCCGGGCGCGGCGGCCGGCTGGAAGGTCGAGCACGCAGGGGGTGCCCCGGTCGCAGCCCACGAGCGGCTGGCCCAGGCGGCTGCCCGCCCGCACGATGCGCCAGCTGGCCGGCAGGGTGGACCCGGGGAGAGCGCCCCGCGCGATACCTACGAGCGGCAGGCCCGGTCGGCTGCGAGCCCGCGTGAAGCGCATGAGGGGAGCGGTGCAGAGCTGGGGAGTGGTGCCGCGGGGCGGCAAACTGCCGCAGCGGCCGGGTCGCACAGCGCAGCCGGCAGGGAAGGCGCGCCCGTGGAGGGCGCCCCGGGCACGGCGCCCACAGCCGGCGTCCCAGAGCGGCGAGCCGGCGCCGCGGCGGGCCCGCAGGACGAGCGCAAGGGCGATCCGGGCGCGACGCCTGCAGCTGGCGCCGCGGAGCGGCGCGCCGGCGCGGCCGTGGGCCCGCAGGGCGCGGCGGCGGGGCCGCAGGGCGCGGGTCAGGAGGGCGCCCCGAGCGCATCCTTGGCGCCTCACGTCCGGCAGGCCCCCGCCGCAGAGGGCTCGCAGGATGCATCGGCGGGGCAGCCCGGCGCAGGGAGCCCGGGCGCGGCTCTGGCGGGCGGCCGCACCGCGGAGCGGCGGGACGGCGCGGCGGCGGGGCCGGCGGGCGCGGTGGCCGCCCAACGGCATACAGCTGAGGAGGGCGATCCGGGTGCGCGCTCCGCTGAGCGACGCCCGCCGAAGTAAGTGTGCTAAGCTGCGGGCCGTGCCGTCCCGTGCGCGGGGCAGGCAGATGGACCAGGCCCACTCCTGACCGCATGCGCGCTGCATGCTGAAGCACGAGGGTTGGAGCTCTGAGGCAGGGTGCGACTGAGCCTCCATGCGTCAGGAAAGAGCCGAGGGGCATCACGGCTCACTATGGGCACATGCACACGCCCTGCTTGTGAGCGGACCCAGCTGTGCAGCTGCACCGCGTGCGGATGCGCGCAGGCGGCGGCTCAGCTTGTGCGGCCTGTGCTGCAGCTGATCCATGTGCATGGCGGCTTCGCAGACGCAGGGCTTCTCACGGCCGCTTGCGGTGGAGCGCGCAGGCGGCTGACCATGGCGCACCGGCCTCGCGCGCCACGCGCGCAGCTGCCGCGCATTTGAAGCACCCGCGGCCCGCTGCGCTGCAGCGCAGCGCCCAGCTCCCCTGACCGGGCAGAGCCCCGTGACGCAGGCTGGGCGTGCGCTGTGGGAGCTGGCGGGCCCGGCCCTTTGCGATTTTCGACATGCGGGCTTTCTAGGGCAACTGGCAGCAATGTCAAGACCCTGTGAGCAGCTCTTAGAGGCGGGTAGCTGTTTGGCGGCCCGGCAGCACTTGTCAGTAGGTTGCACCCGCCGCAGGCGCCTGGCCGCCGTGCCAGCCGGCTGTCTGGCGGCCCCATGGCGCTGCGCAGGGTGGCTGCCCTGCCGACGGGCAGAGCCGGCACGCGGCTTGCACTCTACGCGTGTCCTCCCCGGCTGCCAGGACGCGTGGCCCTGACTGATCAGAATCTGGACCGCCCTGGATGCATGCCATGGGTGCTTTTTGAGCGGGGTTGCTTGGCTGGCTTGGGTCCTTGCGCCTGGCTCCCGGCGCACTTGTTGTTACAGAAGCCCGTGCATGGATAGCCTCTTTTGGGCCGCCGGTGCAAGCCGTTGCAGCAAGCGCTGCCAACCAGCGGCGGCCGGGCGCCCTTCCGCATGCGGCGTGTGTGGTAGTCTCTCATCAGACCAGGTGTGCATGTGCGAGCGGGGTAGTGTGTGCGGCTGTTGCTGCGCGCTGCGAAGTACTTGTATACTATCAAGTTATTATGCAGTTTGTGAGCCGGTGCACGTACTGCCTGTGAGCTGGCACCCTTGGTGTGGACGGCGACGCTGCGAGAGCCAGAATAAGGACGCCGTGGAATGCGCTTGCCGCGGTTGAGTGCTTCGCTTGCATGCACCCCTCATGCGCGGCTGGAAAAGAAGTGCTGTTGAGCAGCATGCAGATGTAAGAGAACGCCGATGATCAATGCAGCCTCATGTACAGATCCAATCGCGACTTCCGTGAGAGCTTCGCTCTGATTTTGAACCTGTGCAAGCAGCCGGGGTTCAGTTAGACCCTCTCGTGGGCACGAACTTCATCACGGTTGCAGCTGACAACGCTTGATCAGCATTCCTAGGCTGGGTGCGAAGCAGCGCACCACTGAGGTTCGCGCCATGTCCATGACCGAGACAGAACCGCTGGCGTCGGTGTCGGCGTACGTGACGCTTACTCAAGTCTCTCTCAAAACTGCAGAAGAGCGGAGGTCGGAGCGGAAGAGCTCACGGCGAAGCAGCAGCGGATATTACCGGGGCTGTGACGTGCCGCCCACCATCGACGAGGAAGGATGTGGAGGTGTGCGCCAGCATTAGTCCGACGTTGGAGTCGGCAGGCCCGTGCGCTCTGCTTCGGCTGCGCCCACAGGCCGAGCCCAGTCTGACGGGCTGAGGCGCCCCGCCTGCGGCAGGCAGCGCAGCCCTCCCCGAGGGACAGCGGCTGCAGCGCGGCGTATGCAGCCAGAGCGGCCTTTGTGAAGCAGGCGAGGCTGGTGACCTACTGGAGCGTGGCCATCACCCTGGCGGGCGGCGGGCTGGGCCTGTTCGCCGCCAGGCTGCTAAACAGGTGAGTTCCACAGATTTCCGGACGCCCGGCACCGCAGTTCCCAGGTAGCGCAGAAGTGCGCTACCCTAGCTTCGCCAGGTGTATGCGCGCTTTCTCTGGGCACGTGCGCACGGCGCAGTCTGCTGCAATGCAGCTTGCACCCAAGCCAGCAGTGGTCGCTCATCAGCCTGGCTGGCGCTGGCGCGCGTTGGCGCGCACAAGACCAAGCGCGCGCGAAGTCCAAACCTCGTATGCGCGCCGCGCAGCGCGGCAGTGCTGGGCTACGCTCTGGAGTCGTTCGTGGACGTGTGGTCCAGTGTGCTGGTGCTGTACCGCTTCTGGGACGACAGGGTGGAGCCGGAGGCCGCGCGGCAGCGCGAGCGGCGCGCCTCCTTCGGCATCAGCCTCACCGTGCGCACACCCTTCCGAGCCCTCTGCCCTGGTGTCGCCTGCCCAGCAGGAACTGCTATGAAATCTCTTGTCTTTCCATGCTCAGGCGTACCTTGCTGGCCTGACTGCGCAGCTCTGCTGCTCGCGGCACCCTGTCTTCTCCCATCCATGGACTGGAGCTGGAGGCGTTGCACGCGTGCATGAGGCAGCTCCCGCGCATGGCGAGGCCACGCGCTGGGCCAGCTCCTTTCACTCCCGTCCTACCCACGTTCATGCAGGGCCTGACCCGAGCAAACATGCGCACGCGCGCGCAGCTGCTGGGCATCGGGCTGCTGGTGGGCGCCCAGGCGCTGGGCAACCTGCGCGAGCAGCAGGCGCCGCAGGGCGGCCCGCTGCTGCTGGGCATGGCGGCCGTCTCCGCCGTGCTGCTCAGCACGCTGTGCGCGGCCAAGTGGCGCCTGGCGGTGCGGCGCCCGCCCGCGCTGGGCCCGCTGCGCCCCATGTAATTATTTTGCCCTCGGCGGGCGTTGCAACTCTGCCCCGCCCGCTTAGGCGCCCGCGCGCCCGCGCTAGTGAGTTCAGTGCTTGAGCAGAGGCGTCGGCGCGGCGCAGGAGCAGCTGCGCTCGGAGTCGCTGCGGAAGGACGCGCTGACGTCCGGCGCGGTGGCGGTGCTGTCGGTGGCCATCCTGCTGTCGGCGGGCCTGCATGCGCACAACGCGGCGCTCTGGTGGTGCGCGCCTTGGGGGCGCACCTTTGCGGCAGCCTCCCCTGTGTTGCGCCTGTCGCCGCTCGCCCGCTCGTCTCTGCTCGCCTGGGGCGGTCGTTGAGCCACATGAGGCGAGCAACAGTGGGCACGGGTTAGGAGCGTGACATGCCCATGCGCCCACCGCGTGAATGTGATTGGCCGCGCGCCTGCCCAGCAGAGGGGGTCGCGTTTAAATGCATGTTGCCACCAGCATGCGCCGCTGCGAATTGGTGCCGCGCTCTCGCACTGCTGCGCCGACTGGCCATCAGCAGCCCTGGCTTCGGGCGCCAAACTTATACCGGCTCGAACACGGCGGGCGCACCTCGCGCGCGCGCTTGCGACCCTGCGGGGCACCCGGCCCGGGGGGCACCCAGCGGCTGAGCCGCAGCTTGCACGCGCGCAGGTTCGACAGCCTGACCGCGCTGGTGGTGGCGGGCGTGCTGCTCGCGAGCGCGCTGTATGGGCTGGCCGCCGAGCGGTGGTGGAGCCGCGCGCTCTGGCAGAAGCCTGCGCCGGACCCCTGGCGCCAGATGCTCGCGCTCGGCCCCGCCGCGCGCGCGCTGCTGCCCACGAGCGCCTAGGGTCCGGGGCGCGCCGCCACACCCTTCGCTCCGGCGTGGCGTTGTTCCGCCTCGGCTCCGCTGGCGGCCGAGAGACTCGCTGCCAGCGCGCCGCGGATGGTTCAGATTAAGATTGAAGCTGCAGAGTCCAGTCAGGGTCAGAGGAGAACTGCGGTAGTGTCCTCCAGGGTCTGCGTGTTCTGTCTTGTCCAATGGTTTGTTCACGCGTCACCGGTACCGCAGCCATGCTGAGCAGCAGCCCACAGGGGCAGGCTGCCGCAGGCGCCCGGTCCAGCCATCTGCGCTGACCGGGGTATCAGGTGCATGCGCTGCGTGTGCAGCGAGGGGGGGTGCCGGTTTCGGCAAGCCCCTCGCCTGCCTTTGGGCTGTCCTCCCAGGCGCAGCTGCTGCGCCCGCCCACACGCGCCCCTGCGAATCCGTGGGCGCTTGGCGGCCGGCCGGCATTAGGCTGTCGGAAGGCCATCGCATGGTGCTGGCGCTGCGCACGGCATGCATGCGGCGTCCTGCCAAGGTCAAGCAGGCGCCATGCAAGTTGCGCGGCTTGCACACTGTGTGCAAGGCGCGCAGACTTGGCCGGCGCTTGCAAGAGCTGGCTGAACTTGATTCGTTGCTGCGCCTTTGGACATGCAGAATGCATGAGTGACAGAGCGCCCAGGAGTTGAGGAGGCGACTTTCAGAGCATGTGCCATCAAACATGGACAGCAGCAGTGCCAGAGCGGAGCGTGCCTCATGCGCAGAGGTTCCGGGCATTGGCTTTGTAATATGTGCGTATGAGCATGGTGTTTTCAAGCAGTCATACACGCCGGCCGCCCAAAGCCCAGGTCGCCTAGCACAGCTGGAGAGCTGCCATGTTCCCGTTCTAGACAAACCCCTCAGCAAAGCAGCGCTGGTCGAGAACAGCCAAACAATCAGAGACGCTTGACACTCTCAACCTCGCTGCTATGCTCACTAAGAAGCGGAATGGCGAAGCCAGGGCTGCGACAGCATGTGCCGCAATCGAGCCCTGGACCATGTGCTATAGCTACCCCTCACCCAAAGCCGCCTGCAACTCTGCACCGGCATCCTGTCCTCAGCTCACCGTCCCGGGGCTCTTGGTGTCTGCCTCCCCGTGCCGATCTTTACTCGGCCTTCAGCCGCGCCGCGCCGCCGGCCGCGCGCGCGCCCGCCAGGCCCAGCGCGGCCAGCTCGCGCGGGAAGGCCTGGAAGCCCTTGGCGGGCGGGCGCGGCGCGGGGAAGGCCGCGCGCAGCGCGTGCTCCCACGCCCACGTCAGCGCCAGGTCCGCCGCGGCCAGGCCCAGCATCTGGCGCGCCAGCGGCCGCGGGATGGCCACCTGCGGGCCGGGCGCGCGCGCGTCAGCGGCGCGCGCTGCGCGCCGCAGCCTCATCCCCGGGGGCAACGCAGGCGAGCCCCGCGCAGCCTGCAGCGCTCCTACGCCACCAGGGCACGAGCGAGCGCCAGAAAAGGACTCTGGAGCCCTAAGCAGGGAAAGCGGCGTGTGCAGTTGCGTGTGCAGGGATGCAGTCAACGCCGGGGCGCGCGCTCACCAGGGACATGGCGCCGTTCATGCCGGGGACCAGGTCCAGCACGAGCAGCGCGAAGCCGATCCCGCCGTACTGCAGCGTCCTCACCATCGCGCGATTCTCCCGGAGCGCCGCGTTGAACGGGTGGCCCTGCGCGCGCAGGCGCACGCCCGTCAGGCCACCCTGCACGCCCGGCACATGCGTTGCCGTCCCAGCATGCCCCAACAGGGAGCGCCTGCCCCCGCGCTCGCTTGCATCCTTGCTGAAACCCAGGTAGCGGCACCTCGGCGCCCGCCTGCACTGCCGCGCATGCGCGACCCTGGCCTCGCTCAGCGCCGCCGCAGAGTGCGTCGTGTGCAGCCATGCGCAGCGCGAGCCGGTGGCAAAATAATGCGGGCCCAATTGACTGCCACCCACTGGCGGCGGGGAAATTTTGCAGGGTGCAGATACCGCCGATTTTTGGCGGAATAAAAGAAGTGCTAATTGAACCACAGGCCCGGCGCGCCTGGTAGTTAACGGCGAACGTGACGAGCATGACGATGAACTGGACCAGGAAGCAGACGGTGTTGACCAGGTTCGGCCGGAACTCGGTGTCCGGCGCCTGCGCGTCCTCCTGCGCGGCCGCGCGGCGGGCGCCGCTCACGAGGCCGCGCCCGTTCTTCTTACTTGCAGGAGACCCTGAGGACTCCACCCCACCCTGCCTGCGAATGCTGGAGCACAGGCTGCGCAGGTGTGCACAGCGTGCAGGCGCGCTCGAGCGCGCGTGTCAGCACGCCGACAGGGCCGGCGGCGGCGCGTGCCGCCCACCCCACGCGACGACACACCACTTCAGAGCCTCGCGAGGGCGGCGCTGGTGACAGCGGCGCCTCGCACACTGCCCGCAGGGACCCTCCTGCGCAGGCTGGGGGGCCTGCAAGCAGTGGCGGCCGGCGCGCGGGCCGGGGGGCCGCGCACGGGCGGCATGGCGGCCAGCGCGCCGGTGTACGTGGTCGCCAGGAAGAAGAGGTGCACCGCGAACTGGCCCAGGATGGACGCAAACACGTACAGCGAGAAGATGTCGGGGTGCGGGCGCTGCGGCGACAGCCGCGCCAGCGGCTTGGCGTGCGAGATGACGAAGAACAGCGCCGCGGACGCCATGCCCATGAGCGTCGCCTGCAGGTCGCCCAGCTTCACGCCCTGCGCGCGGCGCGCGGCGCCCCGCTCGGCGGCGGCGCATGGCATGCAGACTCGCGCGCGAGATGCTGCATGCCCGACCAACTCGGCCAATGTCAGAACCTTGCAGGCGTCGCTGACGCCGCGCGCACGCGCGCGGCCTGCAGGCCGTCCTGCCTCGCGCCCGCGCGCACGATGTAGCCTCCTGGAAAGCCTGCACTCTGCGGCCCGGTCATGTGTGCGGCCCAACAGCGGCCCCTCCTGCCGCCGGGCAAAATGCGCAGCAACCCTGCGGACGTGACTCATGCGCAGGGGAGCACAGGGCGGCGCTGCCCGGCTCGGGCGCTCCGCTGCGTGCAAGGAGGGGCAGGCCGCCGCGTCCGGGCGGGGCCGCGGGCGACGGCGCGCCTGCAGGTACATGACCGAGAGCGAGTACGCGGTGGACAGGCAGGTGAGGCCCAGGATCTTGAACATCTGCACCGTCGTCACCAGCGTGGAGCGGCCCTGGCGGATGATGTCGGTGCAGGGCATGACGCTCGCGCGCTTGGCGGTGAACGGCGAGGCCATGCTCGCGTCGCCCGGCTTCACCATCGCCACCTGCACGCTGTAGAGGGTTAGGATTAGGGTAGGGCGAGGCCCGCCGTCGCCGCGACAGGCGCCCGCGGCGGCGCCTCCCGCAAGACTGCCGTGCGCAGGCGCCCGGGGCGGCGCGCCTCGCGAGGTTGCCATGGAGCCGCGGGCGGCGCGTCGCGGCGTGCCAGAGCAGGCCGGGGCTGCATGCTCTGCCCCGCGCCCGGGCACAACATCCGGAGGGCGGGTTGGGGCGCGCGCCTCGTCGACACTGGTCTGCTCCATGCCGTCCATCCAGTCGGCCATGCGCTGCATGCGCGCGTCGATCGGGCGGCCCTGCTTGCGCATGGTCTCTAGCATCTTGGTGCCCGAGCCGCCCTTGCGCGGCGCGCCGGGCGGCGCCGCGCCGCCGTTGCGCGCGCCCGCGCCCGCCCCACCCGCCCTGGCGCGCCGGCGGCGGGCTGTCAGGCCGCGCCGCCGCGGTCTGGGCGCCAGCGAGTCGCACGGTCCCAGTCTGGCGCATGGGCAGCAAGCACAGACGGGGCTCGTTTGCAGGAGCGCCGCCTGACAAGTTTGCAAGCGCTCTGCAAAAGGCCTCCGCGACGACACACAGGGCGGGCTCCCATGTGCATGCGCAGTGTGCTGCCGTGTTCGCCGCAGCTGTCAACAACAGACCTGCCATAGCTCCGCCCGGACGTGCGCGCACGCTGACGTGCTCGCCACCTCGCCGCCGCCGCGCCCGCCGCCACCGCGGCGCGCCACCGCGCCGCCGGTTGCGCCCGCGCTGCCTGGGCCGGCGGCCGCGCTGGCGCCAGCCGCTCTCCTGGCGGCGCCGGCAGCGCCGCCGGGCCGGGCGCCCGCGTCCGCCGCGCCGCCGCCGCTCGGCGCAGCCTCGCGCGGCGCGAGCAGCGCGACGCCCACGTGCGCCGTCTTCAGCGCGCCGACGTCGTTGGTGCCGTCGCCGCACATGAGCGTGACCCAGCCGGCGTGCCGCAGCGCTCGCAGGATCAGCTCCTTCTGGTCCGGCGACACGCGCGCGAACACCTGCCGGGAGGTGCTGCCTGGTCGAGCGCGGCGCGTGCGCGCTCAGGCGACTCGGGGCGCCAGGCCTGCGGCATTGGCGCACACGGCGACCGCCGCGTCGCGCGCTGCGTAGCAGCCCATCCACACCACTGACGCGCACGCATGCATGCTGGAGTTGGCCCCTGAACTGTCGCACTCCATCCCTCGCCGGTGCACTGAGGGCGCGAAGCAAGAAGCAGCATCCCTGCCTGGCCTGACCGCCAGCGGGCGCGGCCCGCGCGCGGCGCGCGCCTGCACGAGCGGGATGAACGCCGCGTCGAGGCCGCCCTGCTGCAGGTGCGCTAGCCCGTCGCCGGCCACGCACAGGTCCCACTCGGCCGCGAGCGCGAGCGCGTCGGCGCGCGCCGGCGAGAACGGCAGGCGCGCGTGCTCATCCGGGCTGACCCACTCAAAGTGGCTGTCCGGCTCCACGGCCGCCTCGTCGCCGCGCCCGCGCACCGCCGGGCCCCTGCGCGCGCGCGGCGAGCGCAGTCGGAAACCTCTTGGGCGCGCGCTTTGCGGGGGCGCAGGCGCCAGCCGCACACAGGGCAGCACCGCGCTCCTGCGCGCCTCTCACAGCCGCCCTGGTCAAAGCTGCCTGCCCAACCTCAACGGCCGGCCCCTTCCCCGCTCACGCACCGGCGGACCCCGCGGCGCCCTGACAGACAGTGCGCGCTGAGGCGCCGGACCGCCCCCGGCCGCGCACGCGCCGGGCGAGCCGCAGCAGCACCCCACGAGCAGGCCGGTGCAACCCACGGCGCGCGGTCGGCGGGCCGCACTTGTGCGTCAGGATGAGCACGGGGCGGTCGACGATGTGCACGTGCGCGGCCGCGTGGCAGGCCGTGAGCGGCGCGTCGCCGGTGATCATGACCAGCATGTGGCTGGACGCGGCCAGCTCCGCCAGCGCCGGCTCGCTCTCCGGCTGCGCCGGGTTACAGTGATAAGGTAGGGTAGGGCAGGGCGTCAACCCGGCGGCGCGGCCCTCTGGAGCGCAGGTCGTCGGCAGCCTCATCTGCATACCCTCGGTGATGCGAGGAAGCATAGACAGGTACGCAAGGAAGCTGACTGGCGGGGTGGCAGCACGGCGCCAACTCCGCCGGTGCGAGGTCGCTCTGTGGCTGCGCGGTGTGCTGACCCTCTGATAGCTGCCCACACAGGCTGGCTCCGGTGACCCACTCGGCTGCTTACATGCCCAGAGCCGCTGCGCCGGGGCCGCCGCACGCCGCACGCCCCACGTGCGCCCCAACGGCAGCGGCGGAGGCGCCGAGCGCAAGGCAGCAGGCTTTTCGCGCCCTCAGGGGGCACTGGGTTGCAGTGGTGGTGCTGAGCACGGGACGGCAGGCGGCCGCGCCTTCAGGGGGCACTGGAACACCGCAAAGCCGCCATGCTCCAGGTCGGCCTCCAGCGCAGCGCGCGGCAGCTCCCGCAGCTCGGCCGCACTGGCGCCGCCGTCAAAGCGCTTGTACGCGAGCGCGATCACGCTGCGCGCGCGGACGCCGGCGGCCCTGTCAGGCAGGCGGGCCGTAACGCGCTCACCTGATCTGCTCCTTACATAGCTGCCTCAGTGTGCATGGTTTTCATGCTTGTTCGCACGAGCGCACACCGTCGCAGCCCATGTGCGCACTGTCTGGCCTCAGGCCGAGCATCGCGAAAGGCATGTGCCTGCTCTAGACGCTGCTCTGTCATAGGACACATTCATCCTCGATGCAGAATCGAGCAACCCTTCAACCTGACTACCAAGCGCTCGAAGACGCTTCCCGGCCCGGTGTTGGCTCGGGACAGGGTCTGCACTCGCGCGTCTGGCGGCTCACAAGTTTCGTGCATTGCACGCACCGCTGAGCGCTGGCGGCGGCAGCCTGCGCGACGCACGGCCGCGCGGCCGTGCGCATCGGCCCAGGGTGCGCGTGGTTGCGCAGGGTTGCAGGATTGCATAGGGTTGCAGCGCACCGGCCGCCCTGCGCCGCAAACGCGCGGTACGTGGCGTCGTACTCCGGCGGCGGCGCGCGCAGGAAGCCGCGCACGACCTCGGGCGCGCCCTTCACCAGCGCCCAGTGCGCCGGCGCCGCCGCGTCGTCCTCGACCTGCGCGCCGGCGCAGGCGCCGCCGCCGGTCTGCGCACGCGGTCCCGGTCCTGCTGCGGCGCGCTTTGACAGCTTTCGTCATTCACCGATCCATGAATAGGCGGGCATTGAGAATTGCTATCCTAGACCAGTGCCGGATCCAACGCAGGCCCTAGAGCGGCGGCCGCAATCCATTCTGCATGCTCGTGGCAAAGGCCTGATGCCGAGCAAGCCGAGCCAGCGGCGCACCCGCACGAGCGCCGCCATGCGCTTGAGCGCCGAGGAGAAGTGGTAGCGGTGCAGCACGGTGACGGTCTCGCGGGCGCCGCCCGTCGCGCGCGGGCTGACAAGCGAGCCGCCCGAGTAGGTCCAGCCTGCCCCGCACCAGGGCGTCGGGGTGCGCGTCATGGCCTTGGCCGCTGCACACCCTGCGCTATGAAAGCTATCCTGGTGCCAAGGACGCAGGCGCGCGGCGCCATGTCGCAGCAGGCAGGAACCTCCCCGTGCACTTTGTCGGGAGCATGTGCAGCAAGGGTTTCATAGTGGCGCGCCCCTACAGCTCACGCCGCAGAACGCTTGCACCAGCGGCAGTCATACGCGCTCCAACCATGCGGGAGCCTGGTGTCGACCCAGTGCAAACAAGTGCAGCACCTTGCACAGGTGCACACACATAGCCACAGCTCCAGCCATCACCGTACAAGCGCCTTGCGCACTGCTGCACGAATGCATGCATGCAACCTGCCCAACCCAATTGAATCGCGTGGGCGCCGCTCAGCAGACAGCAGCGGGCGGCGGCGGCGCACCAGTCGCCTGGAAGGCGGCGCGCTCAAGCGGGTCGCCGACCAGCTCCCCGTCCACCTGCATCTCACGGCCCCGCCCCCTTGCTGCCCGCGACCGCGCGTGGTGGCTCCCCAGCAGCCAGCAAAAACATGGCCCAGGGGCGGTGAGAGCCTGCTATGGCCGGAACACTTCACACCGCAGCCTGTGAGACCCTGCTCTGCTGTCAGACGCTCTCGCGCCAGACACACGGGCCCCTGCCATATGAAGGCCCAAGGGACTGAGGGATCCAGGCTCGGCACGCTCGTAACCGTACAGGCCCGCCCGAATGAGCGCGCACGACTGATCAGACGACAGTGCGCCCGAGCGCCGCGCGGGCGCGCGCCTGGATGAGCGCCTGGCACGCGGCCAGCACACGCTGCGCGTCCCGCCCCGCCGTCCTCACCTCCGCCAGCGGCGGCATGCCGCTGCCATCGTCTGAGCCGCCCTGGCCTGCGTTGCCATCGCCCGCGTCCGGCTCGGCGCCATCGCCGTTGCCGGGCCCGCTGGCCGCGGCAGCGGCTGCGCTGCCATTGGCGCGCGGCGTGGCGCGCGGCGGCGGCGGCGGCGACGCGGGTGCGAGTTTGGGCGAGGGGTCGGCGCCATCGGGGCGGGCCGGCAGACCGGCCAGGCCCTTGAGCACCATGTTGTCGGAGGTGAGGGTGCCGGTCTTGTCAAAGCAGCACACGGCCACCTGCGCGCGGCAGCTGTCGCAAGTCGCGCCGCGGTGCTCCTGAGCGGCCTGCTAGGGTCACAGGCAGCGCACAAGACATCCTAAGCTGGCACGATAAGCATGGTGTCCTTTGCGTCTGGAGCCCTGCTCGTCGCCGGCATTGAGATCACACTCATGCTGTGCTTCTGTAGTCTTAGTGGGGGCAGTGACGGCCGCTCGAAGGCACTGCGCGGCGACTCGCGGCGGCCGTGGCCGCCCACACAAGACTATGCAAGCACAGCATGAGGGTCATCTCAAGGCCGGCGACAAGGAGAGCCGCACACGCCAAGGACACCATGCTTATCGTGCCAGCGTTTGATGTCTGCGTCATTGACCACAGCACAAATAGGCTTTTGTCCATCTCTGCTCCCCACGGTGGACAGGTCTGCGCGCGGGCATGCCGGGCATGCGTGGGGTCTGCCCGCGGAGGCCTGCAGCCTGCGCTCGGCGCGGGGGCGCGCCTTGCCGGCGAGCGGGATGCGGAAGGGCTCGGTGCAAAAGACGGCCTTGCGCGCGAGCGCCACCAGGCTCGCGTTCACCGCAATCGTCAGCTCCATGGGCAGCTCGGGCGGGATGACGCTCGTCACAATCATCGTGCAGTTCAGCAGCAGCTTGAAGCGGCTGCGCGCGGGGTCCTGCGCGGCGCGCGGCGCGCGCCGCAGTGAGGGGCGCGTGCGCATGCGAGCCCGCCATCGGTCGCTTGATATGAATCCGTTCGGCTGCAGCAGCCAATTGCGTAGATGAACCCTTTTTAAACCATGTCTACTCTTACAGGTTGCAGCAAGACCTGAGCTCCAAGAGGGTGGCTGCTGACTGCCCGTGACCTACCGCTGGCACTGCTGTCCTGCAGGCATATGCTGTGTTGAGGGAAACAGACTGTCTGCTACCAGCGAGCTGAGCCTTGCTCGACACCACGCCTTGATTGACAACCAATCTGCCCAAGCAGCACGGGCCAACAGGCGTGCGCGGGATGGCTGCAATACCACACAGGGGTATGCACTCGGCGTCCCCGGACATGGATATGCAAAGCGGTCACTGGTGCAGTGTGACAAGAGCTGGCGCGGCCGCGCGCCATCATGCCGTAGTAGCCCACGTAGGCGGCGGCCGCGATGGCAAAAATGAGCAAGAAGCAGATGAAGAGGCCGACCTCCAGGTTATTGGCCGTTACGCGCTCCGTGGAGTACAGGATGGTGCGCATCAGCTGGCCTGCGCGCCGAACCCCTGATTGGTGCGCATCAGCTGCCCTGCGCGCGGCCGCCCCCGGCGCCGCGCGGTCGGCGCGCCCGCGCCAGCAGTGCAGGCTGAAAGCTCGCGGCGCTCCGCGGCGGGGCACCCTGCTGGAACTGTCGGCCTCTCTGTTTGTGTGCACGCGAGCTTGTGGCCGAGCTCGCCCAGGAAGTTGGCGGCCCTGCCTGCGTCACGGCAGGTTAACGCCCATGCACGCAATGCAGGGTGAGATGCAGCGGCGCTCCGCGGGCGGGCGCGTCGCTCGCGTGACAGGCGGCCGCAGAGGGCGGCGGGGGGCGCGGCCCGCACCCTGCGCGGTCTCGAAGCCGGTGCGCAGCACGACGGCCAGGCAGCCGCCGTCGGGCGTGCGCACGCGCGCGCCCTTGTCGCCCGTGTGCTGCAGCACCTTGGTGCCGCTGAACAGCACATGGTTCTTGTGCCGCTTGATGCTGAGGCGCTGGTGCGGCTCCACCTGCGCGCGCGCGGAGGCCATCCCATCATGACAGCTGCGTGAGCGTGCGAGCTTGCGGGCAGGCGGAGCGAGCAAGCCGACGGCCTGAAGGCGGGCTGCGCCCGTGTGGTGCCCGGACGGCCAGCGCGCTCGTGCCTGAGCGCCTGCAGTCCTGCGCTGGATCCAGGCCTGCGGCGGCGCCGGCGCCGCGGCGCCGCTCGAGCCGGCGCGCGCGACGGGACGCAGAACGCGCGCGGCGCGCCTGCGGACGCGCGCTCCGCGCGGGGCGCAGGCGGCCTGGGGGGCGCGGCGGGCGCGCGCCTCCGCGATGTCCAGGCCCTCATCTGCCGCGCGCGCCTCGGCCGACGCGCCAACCGGGTTTTTCCACTGCGGCGTGGACTCGCCGGTCAGCACGGCCTCCTCCACGATGCAGGTTCCCGCCAGCAGCAGCGCGTCCGCCGGCACCATGCGCTCGCCTGCGCCGCCGCCTGCGCCGCGCCGCCCCGCCCCGCGTCGGGCGGCTGCCGCCCCAGAGCGCGGCCGGCCCCAGGCGCCGCAGGCGGGGGCCGCCGGCGGCGCCGCGCGTGCGCCGGGACCGGCCGAGCGCTCCGGGCCGCCTCGCCTGAGAGCATGCCGGCGCACCAGGGCCGCTGCCGGCGGCGCGCGCTCCCTCGCTGCCCGGTCGACCCGCACCTGTAGGCAGGCCCGCCCGCACCGCGGGCGCGCTGGAGCGCGTCTGCCGCACCGCACGGCATGCAACAGTGCTGCTCGGCACGCCCGCAACCCGGGGCCGGCGCCAGGCGCGCCACCGCCGTCCATTGCTGCTGGTAATTGCTTGTAGCTGCAATGCTGACGGCTACATCCGTGGACGGCGCCGGCGCGGCGCAGGCGCACCGCCGGCGGGGCGGCCGAGCGAGATGAGGTCGCCGGGCAGCAGCGCGTCGCCGGGCAGCCGCTCCCACTTGCCCTGCCGGTGCACCTGGACGGCCTGCTTGGGCGTGCTGAGCGCGCTTAGCTCGCGCAGGTTGCGCAGCCGCTGGCCGACCACCGTGCACTCGAACATCACCAGCATGCCCAGCGTAAACAGCGAGTAGTACCTGCGCGCGGCGCCATAGGGTTAGGTATAGGGCCCGCGGCGCGCCGTGATGCCTGCGGCTCGGCGCCCGGCGCCGGCATGCTTGACAGCTGTGGCGCATAGCGCGAGGGTGGCGGGCCGCCGCCATGCGGCCAGGCAATCTGTAGCGCTCCCAGGGACAGCAGCAAGGGCCAGCACGCACGGTTCACCACAGAACAATGGCCTGATGCTCTTGTCAAGTCATGCAGACAAGATGCCACCTATGGTCCTGATCCAGTCGTCTGCACTGTTGCCACACATTTCAAGGTGTTGCCCCAGCGCAGCCTGCCCTACATGGCTGCGAGACGGCCCGACAGCTGCCGCCCGGGCACCGCAGGCCGACGCAAAAGGCAGGGAACGGCCCACACAGAGCCCAGCCTCAAAACGCACACCGGCCGGGGCGGCGCGCCAGCACTTTCTCCTGGCACCACATGCCACCGCAGAACACCGGAGACTGCCCTCACAACACTCAGCCTCAAAACGGACGCCCGTCTGGGGGCGGCGCGCCAGTAGTCGTCCAGGCACCACAGGCCGACGCAGAAGACCTGGAACACGAAGAAGGGCGCCATCAGCTGCTCCTTGAGCAGGTCCGCAAATTGCGGCAGTGGCACCTCGAAGCGGTTGGCGCCCCAGTGCTCCAGCGCGGCTGCCGCGCGCGCCTCGCTGCCCAGGCCCGAGCTGCGCCGATACGTCTCGAACGTCTCCTGCGCCCCAGCCCTGGTTGTGAGCGGCGCGCCGGCGCGCCATCCCCGGCTCCAATCCCACGAGGCGCTGTAGCAGCGTGAACTGCACCCAACACGCCTGGCACATGACTGTGCCAGCACGGCGCTGCTCGAGCTCAGGGCATGCCATGACAGCGACCGGTGCCTGCGAGCAGGGCCGCGCAGCCTGAGCGACAGCGCCCGGGTGCACCGGCTGCGCCTAACAAGCCGCCGCCGCGCCTGCGTGGGGTACTTGAGCTTGTGAAAGGCGTCCGCCTGGTCGTCGTAGCAGAAGCGCTGCTTGCGGAACTCGAAGCTCAGCTCCGCGTCGCCGCGCTCGCCGGCGCGGCGCTGCAGCGGCACCACCTCCTTGCGGCCCGTGAAGTCCGCCGGCGTCACCTGCCGCGCCGGCGCGCCCCATTGACTGCCGCTCGGCAGCAGCAGATGCGGGGCCGCGGCAGGAAGATTGGTCTCCGCGACTTGTATCCTAGCTTAGCGCGCCAGCTGCTAAAAAGCTCCCCGTATGGACGCTGTGGCGCGCCGCGCCGCGCCGCGCACCCCTGTGGAGCCTCGCAACCGCCCCAGGTGCACAGCGCGAGCAGGGCGGCGCTGCCAGGGCACCACAGCTGCGGCCGCGCCGTGCGCGGCGAGGCGCGCCCTGCCCTTGGTCCTGGCCGAGCCAGGCCAGCGAGCGCAAGCAGGTTGCGGGGCGGCAGCGTCGCCGTGGCGCCACCTTGCAGCCTGCCTTGCAGTGTGTCGCCGCAGCGCCGCGCCGCACGTCCCCATGTGTCCCCGGCAGCGAGCACCGGCAGGGCGGCAGGGCAGCGGCGGCGCCGAGGGCGCCCACCTTGCAATGCGTCGCGCGCTGCACGTTGCCGCAGGCCCGGAACGCGACGGCGCACTTGACGTTCACCGACCAGTGCGTGAACAGCACGAGCAGCACGTGCGCGGCCGCGATGAAGCCGAACACCAGGTAGGCCTGCCACAGCCGCTCCCTGCAAGGCAGGCTCAGCGTTTGCTCTGCGCGACAGCACACTACGTCGCTTTTCCAAGCACCGACCTGCCACACACGAGCAACACAGAGCTGGCTGATGTACTAAAACACAACGCTCTGCAACATAGGCTGGCGCCGAGCCACAGTCAACGTCATAAATAGCGCTGCGGCGCACGCATGGCCGCCAGCCACGTCCCTGGCGACTATGAGCGCTGGGACGCAGTAGGCTACGAGGAAGGGCAGCCGGTCTAGGCGGTAGTTTGGCTGCCGCTCGACATACAGCCGCACGGCTTTGAGCTCCTTGGCGTCTGTGCGCATGGCGCCCGGCAGCTGCGCGCCGATGCGCAGCTCGGCGGCCATCGCGCGATATACAACAAGCACTAGCTGCTCACGCCCCGCCGCTCGGCTAGCATCGTCCGCCTATGTGAAGGAACAAGGGACCAGTTGACTCGCGCAGCGTGTGTATCGAGCGAGGCCACCTGAAAACACAAGCAGCATAGGGTGCTGGCAGGTTTTCCCAATGCTCCTCTTAGCTCCCAAAATAATCGATGACAGCTGACAAGTGGGTCTGTAAGTTTAGGATCTGAGCCACGATGGGTAGGGGACGCGTGTGGGTAGTGGTCCTTGGCGACTTTGGCCGGAGCCCGCGGATGCAGTACCACACTCTGTCCCTGGCGTCCCAGGTTCGCTAGGAAGCACGTGCACTCATCCAATCGCTTTCCAACGCAGCTTGACTGCACTTGGTTTTGGTTTGTCATGCGCAGGCAGGCAAGCACGTCGATGTGTTGGCATGCGGCGGCAGCGAGCCACTGGCGGAGATCCTGGAACACAGAAGCATAACAATACACACAGTGCCAGAACCGTGCGCCTCAATGGTTTTAAACCAAGCACCTGTGCTTGTGTAGCAATCCAGTGCGCACCAGCCGTTGCCTGGAGTGACTCACAACTGATCTGGACCTGCAACCAAGTCCAGCGCTGCACGCATAAGCGTGGTGTCAGACAAGACAGCCACCAGTGCAGAGGGAAGCAGTGTGCGCGTGTTTGTGCAGACGCATATGCCTTCACTACACTGCACGCCAGTCGTACACACTGCCGAATTGACACTTTGTCCTGCCTGCGGGTACCAGGCCGGCCTTCCTAGCAGCGCTGCCCCGCATTCTCGCGCTACCCCTCAAGGCGCTGTTCCAAGCGGTCGCGCTGCTGCTGATGATGCTGCTCTGGCTGCCGCCGCCCGACGCGCTGCTCCTGCAGGTACTGCAGGGCTCACATACGCAGAGGCCCAGGTTGCGGCCCCATGCCGTGTCACCCTGCAGCCTGGGACGGCACAGTCTATGCCGCGTGAGCGGCAGCCCTGACTACTGCTCCAGCAGTGTGTCCCTGCCATGAGCGCCAGCGCAGCACAGACATGCCCTCCTCTGGCGCCGCCCTGCATGCTGTTGAGCTGTCAAAGAGCGAAGGCGTGGAGCGCCGAGCCACAGCACCTGCTTTTCGGAAGCATGCCGCTGTCCGACGTTTGAACAGCAGCCTGGGAGTGCTGGGCTCCTGTGGTGCTGGCACGGGAGCAGCGTCAGCCTGCGCGCGCTGCTCGGCAGGTGCCGCCGGCCATCCCGACGCTGCCGCTGTGCTGGCTCGCGTCTGTCTGGCACCGCGCGGCCTTCATCATCGACTGGCACAACTTTGCGTACACGCTCATGGCGCTCTCCATGGGCCCGCGGCACCCCCTGGCGCGCCCGGGGCCTCCCCATGCGGGCTGCGCTGCGCGGGCTCTGGAACCTTGCGCGGAGCACACCCACCCCCGCCGCGCGCCCGGGCCCTCCTCACGCGGGCTGCGCTGCGTGGGGGTCCTGTGGAGCCTGGCGCGGCGCGGCACCGCAAGCAGCCCTGCTGTGCGGCACTCGCGTGCATGCATGCACGGCAGCCTCATGTCCAGTGACCGGTGCGCCCCGCGCACAGGTGCAGCTGTGCCAGCGTATATGGAGTGGTAGCGCGCTTGTGAAAGTGAACTTACTGAGCGGCCATCGCTCTCGCCCTGCTGACGCGCCTCTCGCACGCGGCGCAGGTGCAGCTGGCCCAGCGCTTCGAGAAGTTCTGGGGGCGCCGGGCGCAGCGCCACCTGTGTGTGACGCGGGCGATGCAGGCGCGCTTCACCGTGCAGCCGCCCTCGCGCGCATGCACGCACATGGGTTCCGTGGTCGCTGTGGAGCGGCTGCAGCAGCGCTTGTTTGCATGCTGAGGCACGGGTGCAGCATGCGCGCCTGGCTGCTTTGGCTGCTTAGGCTGAGGTGGTCTCAAAGAGGGCGCCTAGCTGGAGGCAGTGGATGGGCATGTGCTCGCTGTGCACCTAGAGCTGCAGCTGGCATGCCAGCTGGCGGCACGCACCTCCTGTGCACGGCAGGGTCAGAGCAGCATGCACCGGCGCGCAGGCGGAGCTGGCGCGCAGCTGGCGCATCGAGGCCACCGTCTTCTACGACCGCCCGCCCGCCCACTTCCGGCCCGCCTCGCTCACCGAGAAGGTGCGCCCCGGGCCCTGCGGGTTCGAGGAGGTGCAGTTAGGGTAGGTGAACTGGGTTCTGCGCGCCGGGCCCATCCGCAGCGCCGGCTGTGCGCGGCGGCCTGCACCCTCTCCACACGCAAGCCAGACCAGGCCTGATCCGCGTTCTTTCCGGGGCCGCTGCAGCATGAGCTGCTGCTGCGGCTCCGCCCGGAGCTGGAGACGCCGGTGCACCCGCACGACTGCTGCGCGCCCGCGCGCGCGGCCGCCGGCGGCGCGGAGGGCGCCGCGGCGGGCGCTGCGGGCGACGTGGGCGCCAGGGCAGGCGCCGCGA
>JAABUV010001849.1_pt1 | contig 29981 bp, 38 predicted proteins | sample 5559971 | NCBI WGS metagenome assembly JAABUV01 (sample SAMN10711881, study PRJNA513362) | rock metagenome | isolation source: Antarctica rocks | place: Antarctica: Victoria Land, Knobhead nord | collected 2015-12-19
CGGGACCCTGGCCCTCTCCGGAACCCTGGCCCGAGCTGGCCGCGGCAGCGGCGGGCGACCCCGCGCCGGGCGCGTAGGAGGCCGGCACGGCCAGCGGCGGCGGCGCGGCGAACAGCGGCGCCAGCGCGTCGTCCGGGCGCGGCTGGCGCAGGAGCCGCGTCAGGCGGGCGCTCGCGCGGCGGCACTCCTGCGCAGGCGCCGCCGTGCAGGTGTTGCCAGGTTATTGTAAGCATGCGATCTGGCATTTCATAGCAGGTCAGCAGGCCTTCAAAGGCACCGCTTGCACAGGCAGTGCTGGGGCGGGTTATCTGCATCCGCGGAACGCTAATCAAGCATGTGCGTGAAAGTCCGCCACACTTGTCTCTCTTTCCTGCACATGCGTCTGATAAGGACCTTCGCAGCGAGCGTACTCGCCAGAGCATGCTCAGGTCAACACAGCGCCTCAGCAATAGGGCGCACCATGTCATCGAGCAGCGCGAAATCGATGCCACCAGCAGCGCCCGCCGCCGGCGCGCCTGCGCCCGCCGCCAACCCCGCGCCCTGGCCGGCGGGCCCCGCCGCTGCGTGCCCGTCGGCGCCGGGGCGCGCGCCGGCCGCGGCGCCGGCCGCGGCCGGCCCTGCAGGGCTCGCCTGCAGGGACGGGGCCGGTCCCGCTCCCGCGAGCCGCGGCGCGCCCGCCCACCCGCGTGCGCATTGCAGCACGTCGCCGCAGACCGCGGCCAGGAAGACGCGCAGTGCGGCGCTCAGCCTGCGCGCCGCCACCTGTCACCGGGCGCCTCCCAGCCGCCGCGCATGGCCGGCTGCGGGCGGCTCGACAGGGGCCTGACTGCGCACGTCCCGGGGGCCTGCCGGGTCGGCCGCGGTGTGCGCTTTGGCTTTGGCAGGCGCGCATCACGGCGCGCAGTCTCGCGGGGACGTGCTGCTCAGCTGTGCGGGGATGCAAGACCCCCCACTAGGGAGTGCCTGCCTGAGCCAACCTGGTCAGGGTGCAGGGTGGGCTTGCCCACCTGGCCTCCTCCAGCGGCGCGCAGGCGTGCAGCGGCAGGCCGCGCGGCGGCTCCGGCTCGCTGCCCGCGGGCGCCTGCGGCGGGGGCACCAGCCCGCCGGCCGCGGCCGCATGGCCCAGCAGTGCCGTCAGCAGCGCGTACACCGCCTCCTTGGCCGCCAGCGACGGGCTTTCGCCCGCCCTGCCGCACCCCAGTATGCAACTTGACCAGGCGCAGGAGTGCAGCCCGGAAGGGCCGAGCGTGCCCGACGGGCGCTGCCTGAGCAGCGCGAGGGTGGCCTCCTTGGCGGCCTGCTACTGCGGCCCTGCCTGCCGCAGGATCAGGCACTGTTTGCACGGCTATCTCGACCTGGCGGCAGTGGGGCTCGCCCGCGCTGTCCCCGCATGACATGCGCACAGGCGCATCAGGACGGCATGCCAGCAGGGCGCTCGCTGCCTGACCCGAAACGCGCCCAGCGCACTTGGGCGGGCAGAGTACGTGCAGCAGCGGCAGCAGCAGCGGCGGCAGCAGCGCGGCCAGCGCGCCGGGCCGCAGCGCCAGGCGGTCGACCAGCGCGCCCAGCAGGCGGAGCGCGTTGACGCCCGCGCGCTCGTGCGCGCGGCTCGGCAAGCTCGCCCTGCGCGCCGCCGGCGCGGGATGGTCAGCGCGGGGTCCCAGCGCGCTGCTTGCTGACGCTCGTGCGGTTACGCGCAGCTCGACAGGGCCCTGCGCCCACCCTGCAATCGTCGGCTTCAGCTGCATGCCTTGACCGCTGTTCGAGAAGTGGGCGCTGTGCGAGGTCAGCGCATGTTCAGCAATATACAATCGGCAAGCATCCGCTAGGATTGCGGTGGTGTGCACGTGGCACATGCGCATGTGCTGCTCACACGCGCTCCTCATTGGAGTCAGGCGTTTCTGGCTGTTCGCAGACAGTGACCAATCTGTTGGCGGTCATCCTTCAGATAGAGCACTAGAGACGTCAGAGAGCCAGGCCGCACAAGCTGGCAACAATCGCTGCGCTGCAGCTGCTGCATGCGTGCCCAGCGCCATGCGCCAGGGCAGCCTCGAGCGCACTCCGGTGATGCAGCAGCATGGGCGCTCACTTGACCAGGCAGCGGCGCAGGAAGGTGCCAGCGATGTAGTGCAGCAGCCACAGCGCCCGGCGCGCGTCGCCCTCCTCGGCCCCGGGCTCGGGCGCCAGAGCAGCGGCCAGGCGCTCGGCCAGGGCGGCGTCTGCAGGGTGGCCAGGGTCCGGCCCCGCTGTGGGCACCTGGTCCGGCGCACGACCGGCGCATCAGTGCCCTGCCTGACTTGTGGCGCCCTGACAGCTGGGCGGGCATGAGGGACCAGGGGCGCTTCTAGCCGCTGTCCTTGGTGCACACTCTCCTCAAAGCGGAAAGCTGGCAAATTGGAAAGGTGGTGAAGCGGGAACCGGCACGATATACTCGTACTGCTGCATGCCCAAAGAACCCATGCGAGCCGTTGCATGGGCCTGCATGACAGAAGAACACGTTCTCCTGTCTAGTATCAGTTTATGTATGATCATGCAGCATCAATTGAAGAGGGAGCACGGCAGGCACAGGCGGCGGGCCGGCCACCTCGATGCCGACCGCCAGCACCGCGCGCAGCAGCTCCAGGACCTGGCGCCGGCGCAGGCGCTCAGCGGCGGCTCTGTGTGCGCGCGCTGTGGCGCTGCTGCACAGCAGGCGAAGCTGAGCGGGCGCCTGGGGCTGCATCACTTTTAGTGGGGTCAACTGATGAGCGCACCTGACCCTGTTCCTGAGCGTCCAAGCACCCGCCCCAGCACGACAGACTGACAGACTGACAGACTGACTGCCAGCCCGCACGCCAGGCCGTTGCTCACACGCATGCTAGCAAAGCAGGCGTGCGCGAGCGCGCGCCTGGCGCCGCGGGCCGCCTGCGCCGGGCGCGCCGGCGTGGTTCGCCGCGCGCGCCAGCACGCGCAGCAGCGGGCCCAGCTGGGCGAACACGGTCTCCTGGCACGCCCGCAGCCGGCAAGGTCACGGTGTGTGCGTGGCAGTGCATCAAAGAGATTGTGCGCTCAAGCCATGCAAATCAGAGTTTGTTGGTGCGACGGCAACCTTGACAACGTCTTTCAGTGAACTACAGCTGACAAGGAGGTGGTAGGCTCAATCAGCACTACACATGAGCACGCTGCAGCCGTCAGAGCGCACTTTGCAAACCGCGCATGCACTGTGTGTAGGTCCCATGTCTGGGCTGCTGTCGGGGGCCGGCGCGCCTCCAGCCACTCGTGCGCCTCGCGCTGCATGCCGGCCCGCTCGCCCGCCGCGGGCGCTGACCCTGGCGCCACGCTTGACCCCGCAACCGCGAGCCGCCCCGCCGCCCAGCGCTGCAGCTGCATGGCCGCCTGGCCGGCCCACGCCGCGACGGGCTGCAGTGCGGCCAGCACGTGCAGCTCCCCGCCTGGCCGCGCGCACATGCGGCATGGCATTGACAGCTGCAGAGGGGCTGTTTCTGCGCCTCATTGCCTTGCCAGCGTCCACACACAGCACGCTCTGGGGGAGGGCCGCGCACAGGTGCACGCGGGCAGGTCCGCATGCGGGCAGGCGCCGCGTACGGCGGCGCCGTCCGCCGCGGCCACCGCCAGCGCGGCCAGCGCGGCCTCGCGCTGCCGCCGGCGCGGCCCGCGCACGCCGGCGTCGGCGGCGCCGTCGCCGCGGCTGCGCCGCGCCAGCACGTCGCCCAGGCCGCGCACGACCAGCACCAGCTTGCTGCGCCACTGCCGGCACAGACGCCATTTGTTCAATGCTCAGAACAGATTGCATTGAGACACAGGCCATGACCGGTCACGCTAGGGCCTGTGATGTCGCCGCATGTCGACAGCCTGACGGCAACTGTGCAGCCATGAGTGCACTGGTACGGCAGGGGCGAGTTGCAGCACGCACGCTAAAAAGCACTGGCTGGAAGTCATGTCGACGTCGGCTGGAGCATGGTCGGGCATCACCTCCGGGCTGGCGGCCATGGCGGCAAAGACGCCGCGCGCGAGCGCGGCCCTGCGCTCGCCGCGCGCGTCCGCATGCACATCCGCCGCAGCCACGCCCGCCGCTGCAAACAGTTCTGGCACCGCCCGCGCCGCCGCCTGCAACGCCAGGAGGATACGTCAGCATGGCGCAACAGCGCACGCGCAGGCCCGTCGCAATGACGGCCGCTACAAGCTGCCGCTCGGCCGAGCGCTCGGCTGGTTAGATTCCGCCAAGTGCCGGACACGCAGGGGGCGCTGGAACGAGGACTTGCCTGTCAGCGCGCCAGCCTTGACATGAGGTGAATTCCGACAAAGAGTGCAGGCGGCAAGCAGAGGGCGCCATTGGGGTCGCCCAGGCACAGCCCCACACACGGCGCGCGCACGTGGGTCAGCCGCGCCGCGCTGTCGCGCAGGTCCAGGTCCAGCAGCGCGTGCAGCCAGGCGCGCAGCAGCAGCGCGCGCGCGGCCGGCCCGCCGCCCGGCCCCGCGCTGGCCGCCTCCGGGAAGGCCTGTGCGCGGGCGACAGCGCGCCGGGCGTCAGCCTCTCAGTGCCGGCGGGGCGGGGCCCGGCGCGTTGCAAGGGTGGCCGCACGGCTGCCATGCGGCCCCGCCGCAGCTGGGACGGGGCACCAGGCGGACATGCGTGCGAGTAGGAGGCTGGTGAGCCGCCACATATGGCTGAGTGATGTGGGGGCCGTGCGCGCCTGCAGCGCGGCGGCCAGGAACCCCGCGCTGAAGGCGCGGTAGGGCGGCAGCGCGGACAGCGCCAGGCGGTCGCCATACGGCGCCTGCGCGAAGCGCACCACGTCCGCCCAGCCCAGCGCGCCGGCTGCCGCCGCCAGCGCGTGCACCTGCGCCGCGACGGCCACCTGCCGCGCCGCGCGACCTGCCCTAGGTCACGCGACATACATTCTGCCGCGCCGCGCGACCTAACCCAGGTGGGCGCGGCCAGCCACACAGCAGATCATAGATGTGTATGGTTGTCTGACTTTTGCAGTGGTAAAGGGGAGACATGAGCAGAGTCTGCACTCACCGCGGTGGGCGCGACCAGGTCCACGTCGCAGCGCGCATCCGCGGCGCATGCCTGCGCAGTCAACGCGGCATCCAGCGCCGCCGCGGCGCCGCCGCCGCGCACGCGATAGTGCCGGCTCAGGATCGCGCCCAGGCTGCCGAGCGCATGCGCCTGGAGCGCGGCCGCCAGCCGCGCGCGCCGCGCCAAGAGCTCGGCGCGGTCAGCCTGCGGCGCCATGAGGGTCCGCGTTGGGCTGGCCTGCATGCAGTGTCGCTCGTCCGCATGCCCCCCTTGGGGGCCCCCGCTGGGCGCATGGCGCGCACTCGTGCAGCCCTATGCATGCATCAGCATGGTTGCCGAGCACACTTGCCCGCAGCAGAGCCCTGCGGCATACGAGGTGTGCAGACGTGCTAGTAAGCACACAACAAGCGTCAAATCAAGCTTAGTGGCTCTACAAGCCTGCGGTGCAGGCCCAGCCCCAGCAAACGTGGCTGCGTACGCATCCGGCAGCACCTTGCAGGGTCCCCAGCCGCTGGGTAGCCCAGGAGGGCAGGTAATCTACCAGCGCCCCGAAAGGGTATCATGCATGCGCATGCAAGGCAGCATCCGATGAGGCGCCCCGCGCCGTGCCTGCAGCGGCGCCCCGGCCGCCAGCGCGGCCACCGCCGCGTGCACCACCAGCAGCGCCTTGCGGCGCAGGTGCGCATAGACGGGCCGCCCGGGGCGCAGCAGGCCGAGCACCGCGGGCGCCAGCAGCGCCTCCGCCGCGGCGCCGCCGCGCGCGACCGCCGCACCGATGTGCTCCAGCGCCACGCCCACCAGCGCCTCGCCGGCCTGTGCAGGGTTTTGGGCAGGGTTTATATCCAGGGTTCATTATGCAGGTCAGGGAGTTGGAGGTGGCGCAGGTGCTCATGGGCGTTGCACATGGCCAGCACCAGCGAGAGGCACGAGTGGCACGCCTGGGCTCACCGCTGCGCGTGTCGCGCTGCAGGGCAGCCTGCAGGCAGTCCTGCAAAGATGAGCGGCTTTGGATTGGCCGGCCGAGCAGGGTCGCAGTGCATGTCAAAGCTCACAGGGGGGCTGCATGCGGCAGGCCAGGGGCCGCACGTCGTGGCCGGCGCGCAGCAGCTCGCAGCGCCTGCGCGCCAGCTCCGTCGACGCGCCCACTGCGTCCTGCTGGAAGGGGCCTGCGTGCAGCCTGTTCTTCACCTCGCTATGCAAAATGCGCGCATGCCGTCCATGTAGGGTGTGGGGTTCATGACGAGCGCACAGGTCCAGACCGCTTGCTAGGCTGCATCTGGGCAACAGGGCTAGCTAATCAAGGGAAGATAAACCCCCTGTCACTTGTCCTTTTTTTAGTGTAGTTGCAAAGATGACAGCTCAAAGCACTATGCAGTGGACCTAATGCAATCCACAGTCAGGAAAATGGCTGCGCAGTCAGGAGCGTGGCTGCTTTGTAAATCAACGCCGCGTACCGATGGCGAGCGGCGCGTCTGCGTCGATGTCGTGCTCGCGCCGCGCGCGGCCCAGGCGCAGCACAAACTCGTCCAGCTCGGTGGCGGCGGTGTCGAAGCAGGCCACGACGGCGCTGGCGACCACGGAGCCCTGCCGCGCGCGGCGAGCGGGCGTGAGCGCGCCCGACAGCAGCTGCAAGGGAATGCCGCAGGTATGGCAGCACTTGGCAGGCCACAACATGGGAGCACCTTTGCTGGCACGCACTGCTTCGCCCCAGCCCTGCCAGAAGATGCACCTTCGCGACGCGCTTCTATGGACGCGAACGCTGTTTGAAAATGTACTTGAGTCATGGCTTAGAGCTGAGAGGGCAAGCTTGATGCCAGGGGGCGCCAGCGTGGCCAGCACCTCAGCAACAGTTGCTCAGGTAAGCAAGAACAGGAAGGAACATCAAAGTCAGGCGAGCGCGCACGTCGATGCCGCGCCGCGCCAGCGTGGCCAGCACGCCGAAGCAGGCGCCCAGCAGCAGGCCGCGCGCGTGCGGGTCGCTCGCGCCAAAGTCGACAAACGGCTCCAGGCCCGCCAGGCGGCGGCAGACGTCGAAGCGCACGTCCTGCGCCGGCAGCACCTCCGCCGCCGCCTCCATCACGCCCAGGACCTGGGCGAGGTCGCGCGCTGCGGTCACGTCTCGCGAGGGCGGTGCCACGACGATTTCGCGAGGGCAGTGCTATGACGGTGTGCGGTCCCCCTGTTCGCGCATGTAGACCACCTTCATACACTCTGCATGACAGCTGTGGCACAAGGGCGCCATTGAGAAGCGCATGACGGGGCAAGCGCGCAGTGGCGCGCGGCGCGCAGGGAAACGCATCCATGCAAGGCTGCATGCGCGGGAGCGCACCTCGCTGAGTGCGCTCGCGCTGTGCAGGCCCTGCGCGGGCGGGCCCGGCGCCGCGGCGAGCGCGCTGACGGCCCGCGGCTCGTCGATGTCGGCCACCGCCTCGTGGAGCAGCTCGGCCACGTCGCGCACGAGGCCCTGCGCCACCCGCATATGCTGCTGATCACACTGCAGAATGAGGAAATGCGTTGCTGGCATGGTGTGCAGGAAGGCACTGCCTGCAAGAGGCATGCTGCATGTCAGGCACCCCGCATTCCTCTACCAGACCTGCATCTTGCGGACCGACACACGGTGTCTGCCCACACATGACTTGCAGTGCCGCTTGCAGCAGGGAGGCTGCCTGCGCGGCAACGCAGATGTGGCTCGTTCGCAGTGGGCGGAGAACAGCAGCTCGACCAGGTCTGGCTTGCCCCGCGCACCTCAGCGGCCAAAGGGTCCGGGCACCGCCGGATCAGCCGGACGCGCAGCGCCGCCGCCTGCCTCATGCCTTTGTAGGCATTCAGCGCGCATAGCTGAGTGCGGCTGTCTGCTGTCGTCGCCTCGTGAGCAGGCCGGCCCTCGTCCCCTGCCGGCAGAGGATGCAGACTGGGAGCCCGCGCGACTTCAGCATCACCCGCTGGGTTGCCCGCGGCGTGCGCCGTCGCTGCCGGAGACGCGGCGCGGCCGCGCGCCCCGGAGCCCGAGGACGCCGCTGAGCGGCTGGCGGCGGGGCTGTCCCCAGCCGAGCCGCCGGCCTGGACATCGCTGCCGCCGCCACCCTGGACATCGCTGCCGGCGCGAGCAGGGGAGTCCGATCCTGCCAGGGCCCCAAACGCATCGTCCACAGGGTCCCGCGGCTCCGCGGCATGCGCGCGCCCCGCAGAACCCAACCTTGCCAGGCCCGGGCTCGACGGCCGCGGCGCGCCCGTTCCCGGATCCGGACCATGCGGCGCCGCCGGCCCTGGGCCGGCCCCAGCGCGCCCGGCCCACTGCTTGCCGCGCTCGCGTCCGGGCGGCGCGGCGGCGCTCGCCGGGGTGCCGCGTGCGTGCACGGCCCGCTCGGCCTCGGGTCGCCGACCCGCGCCGGGCCGCGGCGCGCGCCCCAGCGCGTACAGGAAGGGGTCGGAAGGCGCCCGTCTTTGGCCGCCGCCCAGGCGCGCTGGCCGGGCACACAGGACGGGTCAGTGCAGGACAGGCCAGTGCAGGCGCGCGCGTGCGGCGCTGTCAGAGGTGTGTAGCATGCGGAGCTGGGTGTTTGCGTCTTGGCGCGTGTACACTTTTGCAGGGCATGGCAACTTGGGTAGTACATGCGATGACACAGGCAGCAGAAGCTTTTGAGTGAACGTGCAAAAGACAAGGCGTACCAGGAGGGGACAGGCCGCCGTGCGGGCCGCCCCAGGAGTCCACAATGGGCTCGAGCGGGGCGGGCGCGGGCGGCGCATCCACGTCCATGTCAGCCGGCGCTTCTCGGGCAGTGCACGGCCGCTCGCTGCCCCTTGCACCTGCGCGCCATGCTCACTGCCAGGCGTCGCATCTCCTCTGCCTCCAGCACGCCATGCGCCCAGCCCTGCCGCACACTGCATGCGAGTGTTGCAGGATGCCAGACGCTTACAGAGCCAAGCGCGCGTTTGAGGGCTGCACTGCATGCGTCGCATGGCGATTGCTGACGCGCGGGACAGGGCAGGTCGGAAGTGCAGCGTCACACAGCATGCGGCGCAGCCAGTGCCTGACAACCGGCGGCAGGGTGCCTGAGCGCACCGAGGCGCGTGCGATCCCCGCCGTCGCCCCGCGCGCGGTCTGCGAGCACCGTGCGCCGCTGGCCATGGTCGTGGCCGCTCGCCGGCCGCCCCGCGCGGCAGGCGCTGGGCCCCGGCAGCGCGCCGCCCTCCTGCCCCGCATGGCCGCCCGGCGCTGCGGCGCCGGGCTGCCTCAACCCCAGCCCTGGGCCGGAGCCTCCCTGCGGCGGCGCGCGGCGCAGCGGCTCCAGCTCGTCCTCCGGCTCTGCCGCAGCACAGCCAGGGTCTGCAGGCTGCATGAGCGCCGCATCAGACAGGGGCTTTCCCGGAAGCATGTGTCACTGGGAAGGTGCCTCCATAAGCCTGCAGACCTTGTTTTGTGCTTTTATGACAGCAGCATGAAGAGCAATCACAATGTTTTATTTGTTATGCTGCAGCCCAGTGGAGAGCAGCTGGGCGCGCACCGTCGCCGTCGTCATAGGCATCGCCGGTCACGGCGTCGCCGCCGCCGTCGGCCGCGCCGCCGAGCGCCAGCGCCGGGTCGGCCGCCGCGCGCGCCTCCAGCGAGGTCGCGGGCGGCGGCAGCGCGGCCGTCAGGCCGCCCAGCACCAGGTTGCGCAGGCGCTGCTGCCGCTCGTGCGCCGCGCTGCACCCACGGGTACCACTGAGCCATGTGCAGATGTGGCTCACGCGGTTGAGCATTGCAGTGAAAGGCCTGCGAGAGCGAAAAAGCTCCTCTCGAACGCCCGCACCTGATGCGGGGATCGAGGCGCGAGCGCTTCGGTGGCCCCGGGACGCCCCGCGCGGCCCAGCCGCCCGCGCCGCGCGGCCGCCCGGCGCCACTCACGTCCGGGATGGGCTCCGCGGCGGTGCGCTCGTCGAACTGGGTCATCACCAGGTAGTGCGCCGCCTGGTGGCATGGTCACAGGATCAGGACAGGGTGTGGCGACGCCGAGGCGGGTGACGCCCACGCATGCAATCGGTCTGTGACTGCTTACCATGGGCAGCACAAGACACCACGCTACCCAGGGAGTCTGCTTGGTGTGCGCTTGGCTGCGCTGGCTGCGCTTGGCTGTCGGCGTGTGTGCTAAGAAACTGTGTCCAGCATTGCATAACGCTACAAATTCATGATCGTGAACTGCTTTCATTTTGGCCCAGTCAATACTGGTATCTAGTGACACCAGTCCGTGATACACATGCATGCAGGTGCTTAAAGCTCATACTGTGAGCAAGCCCTGTATCAGCTTGGATGTCTGCCAGAGAATGCTCGCGATTGTGGGGTGCATGGCCCGTTTGGTATCGCACCGACTTGAAGCCGCAGTCGCGGTGCTCTGCATTCAGGATGCCGGTGGGTGCCCAGCCCGCCCTGGCGCAGACATCGTAAGAAAACTTCACACACCTACGCTCATCGCCTTCTGTGCCGTGATGCATGGCAGCGGTGCTGTGCTGCAGGATGGCTCAAATCCAAGCAAGCTGCTTGGCTGCACTGGCGTTGCACTTGAACACACACACACACAAACACACGAGATTGTCGCCAGGTAGGATAAGTCAGTGGTGGAGTCGCTAGCACATAAGCTGGTGCAGCCCATACCTCCTATGCAGCAGGATCGTGTCACGCAGAATCAGAGCGGCGCACATTCGAGCCCCGCGGCTCCCGCAGGGGCCGGGCCGCGCACCGGCAGCGCGTGCAGCCAAGGCCGGAGCAGTTGCACAGGTCCAGGCAGGGCGGGCAGCGCCAGCCCGGGTCCGATCGCGCCTCGTCCAGGTTCTGGCCCACACGCGTCCACAGGCACGTGCCGCACCAGGTGCCGCGCTCGCTGCACAGCGCGCCGCGGCACGCGCACTCGCTCACCGCCTCGTCCGCCCACTTGTGCCTGCCGCCGTGCGGCCGCCCCATCCGCTGTGCTGGGCGCCGCGGGTGCGGCGCGCTGTGCATGTGAGCAAGGGCGCCCAGCGGCCTGCCGACGAGCAGCAGCCGTGCAGGCGCGCGCCGCGGCCACGACGCCGCAGCGGGCCTGGACAGCCGGCGGCTGTGCGCCCCCTGCGGGCGTTCGCTGGTAGCGGCGCTGCATGCGCAGGCGCGCCTGCAGAAGTGGCACGTGCGGCAGGCGCAGCCGCGGCTGCCGGGGCCGTGCACCGCGGCGCACTTCTCGCGGTGCCGCGGCGCGTGGTACGGCGCGCGCGCCTCGAAGCGCAGCACGCGGCGCACGTGCTCCGGCCCATACGACTCCCTGGGGGCAGCAACGCCCGGCGGAGGTCTGGCACGTTTGTGCGACCACTTTCCGGCGCTTCTCCGCATTGCTCAGTAGCACCTCACGTTGAAGTCTGTGCAAAAAGATATGGACAAGCCTCCACGCCGTCCAGGTCAGTTCACATTCCTGTTGAGGTGCACGTTCCTACTGAGTGTATAGGCTGGCCTTGCCAACGCATACAAGTGAACCCAGGGAAGCTTTGCAGATGGGTATGGGTGAGCACGTAGGCAAGCGGCTCTCTGCAGCCGCAGCCCGCAGTCGCCGAACAGTGCGCCCGCGGCGCGCGCTGAACGCCCGCAGCTGCTCAAAGTCCAGCGCCGCAGTGTCCACGCGCGGCGCAGCGGACAGCGGGGGCGGGCGCGGCTGGGCGAGCCCTGCCGCAAAGGCAGGGCCGGCTATTGTGACGTCACACTTGCGCACACTGCTGCAGGCCAGCCAGGAGCAGACTGTCTGTAAAGTTTTGGAAGTGCGCTGCACAGCAAACTTGCCACTCTCACCAAACACCAACTAATGCTGTCAAACAACGCTCGGCAGCTTTAGTAACAACCATCTGGGTGGAGGGACCTGCAACGACTTGTGACAAGTGTGTTCCATATGTCACCGCCTGAGGCGCAGCGCATAGGAAAGGTCCCTGACATCAGCCAGTGGCAGAAACTAGCTTTCAAGATGAGAGCAGTCCGCTTGTGTACGGGCTTTACCGTGCCCCGCCGGCTCGCGTCTTGGTGCTGGCTCCGCAGCGCTCTGCACGCTGCCGTCATCAGGCGCGTCGCTGTCCTCGAAAAAGCCCCTGACAGCATCTGTGACCCCCCTGTTCATTGCAGCGCAGCGTTGCTATGCACAGCACTGCGCCGCACACTCGGGCCTTCGCGCTCCTCCACGAGTCGCCCCATCACGATATGTTCATGCGTGTGTGGACGCAGGCTGGACCTGCATTGGCTGCCTAGGTAGGCTGCAAGCATAGATAGGCATCGATAGTGCTCAGAGCGCCCTGTGCAGTTCCAGTCACAATCACACCTAGGCCAGAACCTGCTCAGGCCCTTAGGGGCAAGCGGCCCCCCCCCTGTTCTACAGCTCCCGGAGCTTGAAAAACAGCACCACCACCGCAGTTGGGCAGCTCGTCGCTCGGAAAGCTACCTGCGGCTCGGCTGTCGTGCTGGGGCTCTCTGAGAGCTTTGATCTGAGACCGCTGGGTGGTTCGCGTCCCAAGCAGACCGCCAGTGTTGTTCTGTGCAGTATAGCAATGAGGAGCGAGCGCAGGAGAGATAGTGCAGCCTGACATGCCAAAACGCAAGACCGCAGCGAGCGAGGAGGGCGCAGAGGATGCGACGGGGGGCGCTGAGCGCCAGCGCCTTCGGCCGGACAGCGGCCGCGCGCAGGCTCAGCCGGGGAGCGGCGCGCTCGGCGGCAGTGAGCGGAGTGCACCAATCAATGTATCCCGAGCAGCAGTGCTGATAGCATGGGTAGCCGCAGTCGCACAGCGGCAGGGCTACAGTCGGGACGCCGGTGCGCAGCAGCGGCACTGGTTGTCGCGTCGCATGCTCTCCGGTCATGCCAATGCACGGCATGAGCATCCTGCTGCGCTTTGCGCAGGCCTCTCTTTCGGCAAGGCAGTGGCTGCCATGCTTGCGCTCAAGGAGCGCAGCGGGGCGGCCTGCGGAGGTAAAGAGGCGGCCACCAGGCGGCAGCGCGAGGCGCTGCTCAACGTCCGCATGGCAGACGTCTTTGGCATGCAGGTGAGCATGCTTTGCAGCGAGTGCTTACAGAGCAGCCATGTACCACAGTGTAAGCAAGGCTTCACGTTGCGCAAAGCAGTGCTGCTCTGCCACCTGGCATGTCAATGCCTGGACGCTGCGGTGCAGGTGAAAGCTGTGGACTATGGCAAGAATGACGTGCGCGCGGTCGAGGACTGCCAGGCCGTCAGCGCGACCAAGGTGGACGAGTACCTCTGGCGCGCGTTTGACGGGCGCATGGAGGAGGCTGAGGCGGCCTTTGGGGTGCGCCCCTGTGCTGCCGTGAGTTTGGTGCCGTGCTCGATTGTCTGGGACGTCTAGCTGCACGGGCATCAGCACACCGCTGCTGCACTTGCCAGTAGCGTTCACGGTGCAGCACTCTCTTTGCTCCAGTGGCGCCTGGCCTGTGGCGTGCACGAGCGCCTGGGGAGGTGCAGCATGAGCTGACGTGCGTGCTGCGCCTGCAGAGGCTGGCGGCCGCCTATCCTGCCGCTGAGATCGGCGCCGTGGCCTACCGGCTCTTCACGCAGTTTCGGCCGGCCGTGCCGCCAGGGCCCACTGGCAGCGGGCGGGCGCAGAAGGGCTTGCTGCGGCTCGAGCGCGTGCGTGAGCTGGCCAGCATGGTGCGCAGAGCGTGAGCAGCCTCTTCGCCGAGGGGGCGGGCTGCTTGTGCGGAGCGGCTCGCTTGGTGTGTGAGCGCCGGCGGGCTGCCTGGTGGTTGCCGTCCCGCCCAAGCCCGCCATCCTCGTGCACAAGTGAGCGCGGGTAGGAGCGAGCTGGTAGGAGCGAGCTCACTCAAGTGCGCCCCATGCGTCCTCAATTTTCAGACCAGAGCGGGCGCAAGGCTGCAAGGCAGTAATTGGCGGGACTGCTGGGACTGTTGGAGAGTTAGCGGCCGATGTTGGGGCACCGTTTGAGGTACTGCACACTTGTCTGCTCTACCAAAGGCACTCTCCATTTTGCACTGTGTTGTGCGGCTAGCAAGCTGCGGCTTGAGCTGCGGGGAGCCTCACCCGTGCATGCCACTTTGGTGTCACAGGCTGCACTGCCACTAAGACACGCGCAGTTATGCAGCGGTGTCCTTGGCGGTCTGCTCCGCCCGTCTGCTCTGGCTGCTGGTACCCCATTCTTGGGGCGGGCTGCTGTGTGCGCTTGCAACGGGCTTGTGTGCGCCTGTGTGCGCCCCGCCCATGATGAATTATTTACCACAGCGCGGGCAGAACTGAGAGCCCATTGTGTCCTTGGTTCCAACCAGACAGTGCTCTGAGGGTTGCCGGGGTGGGGCATGCCTGGCAAGTCATGTGGGTGCCCTATGTGTCTTTGCGGCGGAATCGGGGCGGGCCCTGTTGGTCGTTGGGGCGCCCCAGTGTACACGTGCTTGGAGATTGCTCTGTGACGTTTCAGTAGCACCCCATGGCATGCACTGCGTTTCTGAAGGAGCCATTAATCCGCCCTCCTTCCCTGGGCGTTCAACCTTGAAGGAATTGAGCCTGCCTGCGCCTCTGCCAATTTCCTTGGCGCCACACGCAGCAACGGCTGCGAGCCAGGGTGTGTTCCTGATGTGCTCTCCTCCTAGACACTGCATGGAACAGCTTTCACATCAATATGGTGCAGGAGCAGGACCAGGCAAACCCAAAGCCCTGCGCATGCCCAGATTTGAGCGCCAACAGCAACCTGCGCAGGTTGGCGGGCAGCTGCGCACCAGTGCCGCTGCCGGGGCACGCCCACACACGCTGTCACAGCCATGGATGACCTGTCCGAGCAGCGCCTGACGCTCAAGCGCCAGCTCGGCGACTTCCTGAACGAGGACCACGGCTATGGCCAGTATCCAGACAAAATCAAGGCCGTCGTCACCCAGGAGAACGTGGACGTGGGCCGCCTGCGGCTGCTGGTCGACCTGCAGGACCTGCAGAACTTCAACGCGGGCCTACACCACACGCTGCTCACCAGCCCGGGCGAGTGCCTGGGCCCCTTTGAGGAGGCGCTGGACGAGATCGTCCGCAATGACTACCAGAAGGTGCTGAAGGAGGGCCAGGTGGTGCACGTCGGCATCTGCGGCGAGCTTGGCGACCACCGGTGCGTGCGCGCAGCGTTCCCAGCACGGTCTTGATGGCGCAGTGCGCTGCAGGTTTGCGCTCGCCAGGTGTGGTGCTATCAGAGGCGCAAACGCCATCATCTTGTTATGTGCCGGATGTTATGTGCCGGATGTTATGTGCACTGATGGGTTGACGCAGCACATCTCGCACGTTTGCGGTGAACGTAACACTGGCTTGGGCCGCTCTGCCTGCGCTTGCGCCAACGGGCGCCCGACGCTGCAAGGGCTGCTGCGGCGTCCCCGGCACGCCTGCTGTAGGTCTGCCGCCGCGCGCACGGCGCCCGACGCGTGGCGGCGCGCGCAGCGTGTCGCCGCGGCAGCTGACGGCGCGCCTGCTCTCGCACCTGGTGGAGGTGGAGGGCATCGTGACCAAGACCAGCCTGAAGCGGCCCAAGCTGGTCAAGAGCGTGCACTTCTGCGAGAAAACGCAGCACTTTAGCAGCCGCGAGTACCGCGACGCAACGTCGCACGAGGGCCTGCCCACCGGCGCGGCATACCCCACGCGCGACGACGAGAACAACCTGCTGACCACCGAGTTCGGCCTGTGCACGTACCGGGATCACCAGGTCATCACGCTGCAGGCGCGCGCGCCCCGCTGCCAGCAGACCGCCTGTTTGCAGACCCCTGCGGGCACAGGGACTGTGCCAGAGGCGAAGGATCGTCGCCAACGCCCTGCCGCTTTCATATCGTGAGCCAAGCGAGGGCTCTGTTTTGGTCAGGTGGTCCGACAGGCGCTGTCGTGCTGCAAAGCCGTGGCTGTCGGAGGGCGGGTCTGCCACATAAGCTGCGCTGTTGTGCTACTAACACGCCGACCAGAACCTGCGAGAGGAGGTGGCGTGGTGGCGCTGGTGCATCTCGCTCCCTGAGCCTGTCCTGCAGCCCGCCGCCGGGGCAACTGCCGGAAACGGCGCTGCCGGGGCAGCCGCCGCGCAGCGCGGAGGTCGGCGTGGCCGAACTTCACCTAGCGGACGCGTGCCGGCCGAGCAACGCTTGACAAGCTCTCTGCGCCGCACCTGGAGTCAGCCCGGCTGCGGCGTGGCTAGCGCGGCGCGCTGGACGCAGCAGGCGCCCCAGCAGGGCGCCCCGGTGCGCCGCGCAGGAGCTGCCGGAGACGGCGCCGCCGGGGCAGCTGCCGCGCAGCGCGGAGGTCATCGTGGAGGACGACCTGGTGGACGCGTGCAAGCCGGGCGACCGCGTGAGCCTGGTCGGCGTGTACAAGGCGGTGCCGCCGCGCGCGACCGGCGCCATCAGCGGCGTCTTCCGCTCGGTGCTCGTCGCGTGCGCCGCGCGGCAGCTCGTGCGCGACAGCGGTGCGGCCGCGAGCCCTGCCGCGCTCCCGCACGCGGGCCCCTGTCAGTCCTGCAGGCGCGGCAGGAAGCGGGGCGCACTTTGCACGCTGGTCGGGCGCGAGGGCCGCGCATCCTGCCGCGGATGATCCTGGTCAGGACACTCTCGTGCTCAGCGTTGCTGCATCTCTCCACGCATGTTGCGTACCCGTGTGGCAGCCCGTGCACTGCAGCCGCGCGCTTAGGCCTCGTCAGCAGCAGACGCATCAATGAGAAGAGACGCATGCCGTGTTCTGCAGCGGCTCATGCTCCCCTGCGGCCGGCTGAGCGGCGGGGCTCGGGCCGGCGGCAGCGGCGGCGCGGCTGACGGCGGCGGACGTGCGCAACATAGAGACGCTGGCCGAACAGCCGGACGTGCTGGACGTGCTGGCGCGCTCGCTCGCGCCCTCCATCTACGGCCACCAGACCATCAAGCTCGGCCTGGTGCTGCAGCTGCTGGGCGGCCGGTGCGCCTACACTACCCTACCCTTACCCATGCTTTCCTGCCGACCAAATCGCCGCGCATGCGAGGCGGCCTCTCGCACAGCTGTCACCGGACGACCGGGGCCGGTGCGCCGCGGCGGCGCCGGCCCCGCCCCGCCTGCGCCGCGCCCCCGACCGCCCAGCGACGGCCGTGCAGGAGACCGCCTCAGATGCGCGGCGGCTTGGTCAGCAGGGCAGCATGCCGGCCAGCGCGCTGCAGCAGGGCGCGCGCGCGGCCAGCGTCCAGATTGCCACGCAAGGCGCTGCGTCCAGTGCACGGCAGTCTGCGCACCGCACTCCAGTCACATGCACGCGGAGGCTCCACGCGCGCCCCGGGGGCGCCAGGGAGCGCAACCTGGCCAACGGCACGCACCTGCGCGGCGACATCAACTGCCTCCTGATCGGCGACCCCGGCGTGGCCAAGAGCCAGCTGCTGCGCGCGGTCATGAACGTGGCGCCGCTGGCGGTGTCGACGACCGGGCGCGGCTCGTCCGGCGTCGGCCTGACCGCGGCCATCACGCACGACTCGGAGACTGGTGCGGCCCCGGGCGCGCTGTGCCGTCCTGAGACCGCGCTGCGGGTCGCCCCTGCCTCTGGCTTGGCGCGCGGGCGGCCTCCTTGTCAGGCACTCACAGCGCCGTGTTGTCTCTGGACGGCGTGATTGTTGGCCAAATCAGCATTGCGGCATGAGGAGGCTCACAGCAGCGGCGAGGGGCACACAAGTGCCCCGCCCGAGACATGCTGAGCTGCGCAGGCAAGTGTAAGCTGGAGGCGCGCGCTGCGCAGCGCTGGCAAGAAGACCGGGCCCCTGCAAACCGGCCTCACTTGTGACCGGTGCCTGGCTTTGGCAGGCGAGCGCAAGCTGGAGGCGGGCGCCATGGTGCTCGCGGACCGCGGCGTGGTCTGCATCGACGAGTTCGACAAGATGAATGACACGGACCGAGTGGCCATCCACGAGGTGCCGCCCGCGTACGGCGTTCAGTCTGCGCAACCTCTACAGGCGCTGCCATGCAAGAAGGAGCAGAGGGCATTGACCGTCTGCATGGGTGTCACGTGTGCATGCATCCGCGCAGCGGGCGCAAGCTTTCGCATTTGCGCCTGCGCGCACGCGAAAGCTTGGGCGGCCTGGGCCGTGCAGCGCAAGACCCGCGACGCCCGCCGCCGCGGCCGGCGTCCAGGCCACGGCACTGCCTGCATAGAGTAATAGCGCGCTCAGCGGCGCCCGCGCGCGTGCGCGCAGGTCATGGTATAGCAGACAATTCATGATCGCCACGGCCGGCAGCCAGGACCACGGCACTGCCTGCGATCCAATAAAAGCGCGCTAAGCGGCGCCCCCGCGCGCGCGCGCAGGTCATGGAGCAGCAGACGGTCACGATCGCCAAGGCGGGCATCCAGACGTCGCTGAACGCGCGCTGCAGCGTGGTTGCGGCGGCCAACCCTCTGTACGGCTCCTACGACAAGAACAGCAGCATCACCAAGAACATCAACCTGCCGGACTCGCTGCTGTCGCGCTTCGACCTGCTGTTCGTCGTGCTGGACAACCTGGGCCCCGCGCGCGACCGCGAGGCGCGCCCCCGCAGCCGTCTCGGGCAGCACCGCTGCCGCGCGCCCAGTGAAGAGCCCATGCTGGTGTAGAGTACTGCCTAGGGTAGGGCGCGAGCCCTGGCCGCCCCGGCGCGCGCGCAGATTGCGGAGCACGTGCTCGGCCAGCACCGCTACCGCGCGCCCGGCGACGACGGCTTCACCACCAGCAGCCTCGCGCAGGACCGGTGCGCAGCCGCCGCCTCTGCCACGGGGCGACGGCGGACGTGCTGCTGACGCTGAACAGCGTCCACATGACACGAGCTTCTTACAGAGTGGAGCGGGGCCCTGATGCCGGCACTACCCGGTTCTTCAAACGGCGCATGCATGCTCACCTGCCTTGAGATGGAGCGTTGTGACAGTGGAGGCCAAGGTGGATATTTGCTGAACACCAAATGTGAATGCTAGGTGCCTGTGCGCGCGCGGCGCAGGCGCGACGAGGAGGCGGAGGAGGAGGAGGAGGATGAGGCGGCGGCGGGCGCGGAGATGTACGTCAAGTACAACCCCTGCCTGCACGGCCCGCGCGTGCCCGGGCGCCAGCCGCCGCTCACCGTCCACTTCCTGAAAAAGTTCCTCACCATCGTCAAGCGGCGCGGCAGGCGCGCCAGCTTAAGTTTCAGCCACTTACCCTAGCCTATAATCCTGCACCCGGAGCATCTGTTCAGCGCCTGCGGCGCATGCTGCGCAGCAGGAGCAGGCCGACGTCCGCTGCGACCGCATCCTGCGACCGCAGCACCGCAGTGCCACCCCTCTCGGCGCTCCTAGGCAGGAATAGGGTTAAGCTACCCTACATAGGGCTAGGATACCTAATTCCAAGCCCAGCCCCGCGTGCGTGCAGCGAGCTGGCGCTGAGCGGCGAGGCGATGGAGGCGATCGGCGAATTCTACTGCGAGCTGCGCGGCAGCGCAGACCTGCGCGCGCTGCCCATCACCGTGCGCACGCTGGAGACCATCTTGCGCCTCTCCACCGCCGCCGCCAAGGCCCGCCTGGCCAAGGGTGCGCGCCCGGTCCGCAGAAGATGGTTTGCTTGGTGTGCAAGCAAGGAGGCTTGCCTTCTGCGGCGCACCCGCCGGCCACCTTGCGCCTTGACATCGCTCCCGTCTCGTTGCGTCTGCAACGCAACACCTGTCAGCCCACAGCTGCGCGCCATTGTTCGCGCGGGCATGTGTCCGGGAGAGCACCGCGCTGGCCAGACTGAGCGTGGCGCCATTGGGCGCAGGGGTCGAGGTGCGCGACGTGGCGGTTGCGCGCGGCCTGATGCGCCGCATGAATGCCGGCAATCTGGATGGCCCGGGCGAGACTGAGGGCGACGATGAGGCCGCACCCGCGCCCGCGGCTGCTGCACCGCCTTCACCGCGGCCGCCCAGGTACGAGCGCTGTGCCGCGCGTCTGAAAGCACATCTCCTCTGCTTGCGTGCACAAGCGCTATTCGGCCGCGTGCACCTGGCGCTTCTACCCACGACGTGTGCAGAGCGGGCCGCTCGCGCCGCAAGGGTAATGACAGGAGGGCCACAGCATGCAGCGGGCTTGGCCTGCCTCAGGGATGATGCGGCTACTGATCATGACGGTGCCCGTCGGGCGGCAACAGCAGCAGCCCTGTGAACGGGTAGGAGGGGTGGCAGACGGTCCGCGCGGCGCGCGCAGGGCGGGCCGCGCGCGCCGCCGCGCGAGCAACCAGCCGCAGAAGCGCGCCGCGGGCGCGGCCGGCATTGCAGAGGCCAGCGACGACGACGACGCCGACGCCGACGGCGACGTGGGCGGCGACGAGAACGACCCGGCGGCCGGCAACGCGCCGCGCCCGCCGCGCCGCCGCGGCCGCTCCGCCGCCGGCACGAGCGGCGGTGCGCGCCCGCCACGCGTGACTGGGTGTGCGAGCGCACTCGCCTGCAAGCCAGACGGCGAGCTGCTCTGAAGCCCTCGAGCTCTGCCATCTGCCACTGCAGCGTGTGCAGCGCGCCGGCTGGCGCGCCGCGCCGGCGCCGCTGTATTATTCCAATTTCAGGCATTTCAACCAGATTCATGGTACACGGTGCACGATACAGCCAGCCAGACCTCACTCGGCCGGCGGCCCCATTACATGTCTTAGGCCCCATACCATGCCTTACATTTGGCGCGCGCAGATGCTGACATGGCGGACGCGGCCGCGCTCGCGCCCGGGCAGAAGGCGGCGCTGGGCCTGGCGGTCGGCGAGCTGCTGATGTCGCGGCGGCAGGACCGCTACAGCGTCGCCGACCTCATGGCGCAGCTGGCTGCGCGCGGCCTGGACTACGCCGAGCCCGCCGTCGTTCAGGCGCGCCGCGCCGCCCGGGGGGCTCGAGCCGTATGCTCGGGCTGCTGCTTGGTGATCTGCGCCGACCCTTTGCTCCTGCCCTACGGCCCGACGCTACATGGCAACGAGCTCGACATCCACTTTTTCTGCGCCTCACTGTGCTCAAAGGGCTGCGCCGCCTGCGCCCAAGCAGCCCCGGCTGGCGGAAACAGGCTGTCAGCATTCACTTGCGCGGGCGCAGGCACTGGGGGAGATGGAGGACGCGGCCGCGACCGGCATGGCGCCCATCATGTACGACGCCGACGAGCGCATGATCTACGAGGCCGCATAGGGCCTGGGACCACATGCTCTGCGAGGCCGCGCAGGGGCGCGGCGCGGCGCGGCCCGCGGGCAGGGGCGGGACACACGCAGGTCAGCGCAGGCGCCTGCGTCGGATCCGCCGCGGCGGCGCAGCACGCCCGCGCCGCGGTGCTCTCATGGGAACTGTGCTCAGGCTGCGGCACATGTATATGCGATGTCAGCCTGTGTCTTACAAAAGATAAGAGGGGCCCAGTCGGGTGTTGCTGGTCTTTGCTTAACTAACTGTTCAGGTTGCAGTGGTGGCACGCCCTTTTTCAATCGCAACTGATGTGCAGGACAGCTGTCCTGCAAGAACCGCTCTGATGATCATCGCTTGCATGCTACCCTCCCAGCGAGGCTGGGACATGCGCATGACCAGCATGCACGTATCTGGCTCAGCTGTTGAGAGTGCAAGGTTATTACCTCCATTATAACGGACGTAGAACACTGATGCTGCTCAGATTGGCCGCCGAACACCCCTGCCAAGCTGCAAATGTGCTGTTGTAATGGCGCTGCGTGAACGATCTGCTGGGCAACCCTTGCGCATCCACAGGCTCCCTATATGGTTATGCCCAGCCACCTCATGGCGAGGTCCCGCCCATCCGTATGCGGGCTGTACCATGGCAGGGTAACGAAGCATGCGCATGCGCTGTTGTGTTCCCTGAAGGAATCAAGGCTGGATCACTCATAGAACGGCATGCCTCACGCATCAATACAACTGCAGCTGACAGGATAATACTGTGCAGAAATGTTTTACGACAGGATCCCTTGCACACTTCTCGTGTGTGCAGCCTTACACTCACATGCCACATGCACCACTGCCAGCATTTATTGCCCCATACTCATCGGACCGCATGCACCAGCCAAACACTTGAACAGACCTGGTCACGCTTCATGAGACAGGGACTTTGGAAGAAAGTGTGTTCACACAATGACCGCTCCTCACAGGGCTACGCTGCTCGACAGACCACACACATACACGAAGTGTCTGACACAATGCTTGGCAAACCGTGCGTACAATGCTTATCAGACCAGAAGCACTTGATACACTCATCTCAAACATCTGGTTCTACCAGCACAATCTCTGGCTGCCGTGAGTCCTACCCAGCATGAGACAATCAAGCTGATAGAGGGTACCCACGGCGCACGGCGGTGCCCCGCTCATGTGTATGTGCAAGGAATGGACATTGCAGGCCTGCAACCAACCAGTGCGATGCGTATGCATGCGTTCAGGTCACAGACCATCAGCTGACAGACCATGCAAGTGCTACAAGTACAGGCATGCCTCAGGTAGTGGACCACAACTTTCCCATGCTGACTTGGAGAGTGTGATGTGCAGGCGCCCATGGCATGTCCTCAGTTTTGTGTCCGGCTGTCACACCACACCTTCACAGGACTAGGATGTTGCCAGCTTACCAACCCCAACCCCATCCAGGGCCCCATCCTCCCCGCCAGCCCCAGCCCCCGCCGCCCCACCAGCAGTGCTCGACTTCAGCCTGCGCCGCGGAACGTGAGCGGCCTCAAGAACGATGCTCTCACCATGAGTCTGGCGGCATGCATCCTGTGCTCGCTCGGCACAGCCGCGCCAGAGTGGGACGGGCTGCGTTCCTGTGACACAAGGTATCGCATCGCTGGAGCGTATGCCTGCAGACACTGCAGACACACAGAGAAGGCAGGCCTGCGGCACGCGGGCACGCGCCGTCGTCTTGAGCTGCTGCGCGTTCTGGTCGATGAACAGCGCGGCGTCTGTCAGCGGGCCCGCCGGCGGCGCGGTCAGCACGCTGGCGGCCAGGCCGTTCTCGGCGTCGTCCACCAGGCGGTGGCTGGCGCCGCCGGACGTCTTGAGGCGCGCGCCGGCCTTGGTCGGCTCCAGCAGCGCGATCTGCGCAGCGGTGCTCGCCAGTTGCCGGCCGCACCGAGGCGCAACCGCCGCATGCATGCTGTACGGTGAGCCTAAAAGCTTTGCAGTACTGTTCAGCACAGTCAAGCAGTGCATGCATGCTGACAGCGTGCCAGGGTAGATCGCAACAGCCATCTGCACTGCATGCATACTGTGCCCTTCCTACACTTGTCTGTATGATACAGAGCAGTGCAGTCTAGCGCCATTCTTGAATACAGCGCTGCCTCCACGGTGACTCCTATATCCCCCCACATCTGCTGCACACTGAAAAGCAGCAGCACCTTGAAGCTGAGCGTGTGGGTGGCGGCGTCATAGCGCGGGTCGGCCAGGGTGAGCAGCGCGGAGGTCGCGTTGCCGCTGGCGTCAAAGGCCTTGAGCACGCCCACGGGGTTGGACAGCCAGGCGCCGGAGGACGTCACGAAGCTGCCGCCCGCGCTGCTGTTGGCGAAGTCGTCTGCGCGCCGCGCTGCCGCCCTCAGAACTCTGCCATTCAAGAGTTGCATGCAGAGAGACAGACACTGTCGTATCAACCCATTGTTGGAATAGCCCCAGAAGGCTAACAGCAGAGAGACAGGGTGATGAAAGCAGGGCAAATGCAATACCTTGCGGACCATCAAGGACGTCTGACACAAATCGGCGAGAACTGGGCTAGAAAGGCTGAAAAGAGCATGCGTGCCTATCTATGATTCCAGTAGCAAGGTCACAGCTGGACAGCTGAGTGGCATATGCGCACGCCTGCTGGCTTACGACTTGCATGCTTGTGCCTTCCCCGCTGGGCAGCAACAAGACATACCTTTCCAAGACAGAAGCCTGGTGCGTGGTCCAACTCTGCAAGCCCAGTGCTCAGCAGGCCAGCGCACCGGTGCGGTACACCCCTGCGTTGGAGTTGGAGGTGTAGAACTGCACCACCGGCGCGACGTTGGTCAGGCGGAGCGCGTCAGCGGTCAGCGTGGCGCGCGTCGCGGACACCGTGAACAGGATGTTGGCGGGCGGCTCAGTCGGCGCGGCGGCCGTGGCGTTGGCCGCCAGCAGCTGGCGCCCAGCTGCGCGCAGGAGATGGTCGCGTGAGTTTTGGCACTGGCAGGTGCATGCCCTGCTCCTGCATGCGAGACAAAAGAACCCTTGCAGTACTGCTACGACGATTGCCTCACAGCGTGCACAAGTGCGGCAGCGGCACTCACGGAACACTGTTGTGAGTCAGCCAACGCGAGTCAACCATCCAGCAGAGCGCCTGCTCGTGTAAGTGCTCGTACACTGCCCGACCACGCGTGCACTGCCCGACCACTACGCCACAACAGGATGGGACGTCGCGCTCACTATATTCAATCACGGGCACCTCGCGTTATAACTGCATGGCTCCGACTCAGCTCAAAGGCATGCTCGTTACCTGCTGGCGCCAGGAAGAGAGCGAGGAGCGCCAACAGGCAAGCCATGTGCCTGCCACCACGGCAGCATTACAGTGAGCGACTGGGATCCCTCGTAATACCCGTTCATGAAGATGCTTGTCAGCCATCAACTAGTTACAAGCAAGAGCTCGCCTACGGCTATGGTAGTTGCTGCAAAGGCACAGGACGCGCTATACAACAAGCAGTTTGCTGGAGGAAGACGAAACAGATGCCAAGACCTGGCAACCTCATGTTTCATTAAGCATACCATGAAGACCAGGCACAAGGCAGGGATGAGTATCAGTGCAGCACCTTGTAGCCATCTTGGTCATGTCGAGCAGAAACTGGCCGAGTCTTTCAGTTTTGGTGCATTTTTGGGGCTCATATTTGAATAAAAAAAGCCCTGAGGGGTATGCCCATCGATGGCACCTGAGCATGACGATGGCATCGTCATGCTCAGGTGAGGCTGGGCACCATGCGCGCTAACTGAGGCTGTAAAGTCACTTCCAACACCATGGCAGTCTGGGGGGGGCCTTGGGAGACGCTTAATACCTGCGGCTAAAGTGCCCAAGTCCGCGCTGGCCTATACAGTCCGCTGTGGCGCACAAATACTGAGCCAATAGGCCCTGGGGCACTTGCTCTGTTGGCATGTCTTCATCTCTTGGCCCTGCTCGATTGCCGGCCATCATCGGGCCCTTACATGTCTCTCTGCACCGCACCGGGAGTCCTTCGTGCACCGCTGTCTCGCCACACTGCACCTGTTTACAGTTGGCTTACGGCAGAGGCAAGGGAGCATGTCTCAGACATGGGGCATGCAACCAAGAGTCTTAGGCTGCATGCCCCATGCGCCCATGGCAGGTCAGCGCAAGTGGGGCCGTCCCTGGCAAGTCGTCACAACTTTGGCGCGCCCTGTCTGGCCACAGTCACGTCTACAATCGACTCACTGCAGATGTGTACTCCCCTTGTCTTTGAATGCTTCCCACAGGCACCCAGGCAGGTAAGTGCAGGTGGGGCTGTTCCTGGACGACTTCTCCTACCTCTGGCACTCCAAAGTCGTGAGTGCGCTTTGGAGTGGTGAGGCAGCAAGGGCGGTCCCTCCTGAGCCCGCACTACCCAGTGCGTGTGTTTCCTAGCACTTTTGCAACCTCCGGCCATATGAGTAATTACTCGTTATTTGTGTAGACACCAAACTCATGCTGGAGCTCTGACTTGACAAGCAGCTCTGTAGCGATGCAGCCAACACTGATACAGTTACCGGCTTGTGCTGGACGAGCTTTGCAGCTTTGCCACAGCGCCTACCGTGAAGTCTGTGAACAAGCAGCAGCCCCATAGGGAGCGCGGCCGTTGCACTGGGCAGCGAACACAGTGCATGTTCCAGGGTGGCGTGCATGCCCACCCGCCTGGCCGCACCGCTGCAGCAGGTCTTCCATGCGTTTGCACAGCTTGCAGCCTGCTCGGCAAGCGGCCTGGCATGCAGCCATCAGTGCTGTGGCAGTGGTATGCATGACATCCTGCTGGCAACGTCACAAGCCTCTTGTGCCTTGCGCAAGTGCACAGACACGCAGCCTGCCGCAGCTCATGCTGCAACTGCGCATGGGTGTACCACATGGTTTTACCGAGCCATGTATTTACTCTTTGCACAGCTCACACGTTGCACATGAGCTGACTCATTGTATGAGCGAGAATGATGTTGTAACGGCTGGCATACAGGACTGCTGCCCAGACCACACTTCTGCCAGATTCGGGGACGGCCGCGCCGTTTCTTGGCCTAACGCAGCTGCAGGGGAGGAGCAAAGGTTTGGTGCACACCGCATGCATGCATGCTCACACACTTGTGGTCGATTAAGATGACATCTGGCTGGTGCAGCTCAAGCGTGCGATGTAAACCAGCACGCTGTTCCAAAGCTGGACCACCATCACTCACGTTCAACTGCCTCACCACCGCTGGTGCGTGGCTAGAAGCCGTGAGGTCAACGACTAAAGCTAAAACACATAACAGGCAGTCTGCAGGGCTGAGTCTTTCTCTGCTGCCGCGCCTGCACGCCGGCGTCAGGGTGCTTGCCTAGACATCGGGCGCAGCTGGCGTGCATTCGCTGGCCTGCAGCGGCTTCAAGACAGGCTCAGGCTCCAGTCTGTTATATAGCTAGATGCTATTTTAAATGTCATATGTATAGGGCCCCTTGGCGAACCTAAAAAATGCACCAGTAGATGGTAGTGCACTTAGTGCACTGCACTACGTCCCTCTTGAGGTTGGTCCAAGACAGGCGGAGCTGGGAGGAGCCCACGCATGAGTGTCCGGTGTGTGACTGATCCAGGCTGAGCCCCACAACCACGCGTGAAGCACTGCTGCGCTTTCCTGGCCTGCAACAGTTGGCGTGTTTTTGTGGCCACCAGCCAAGTAGAAAAGGGCCGCCTGTACTCCCTCCTGCGCTTGATACCGCAGCGCCAGATGACAACTCGCTCGACCACCGCCAGCGCGGCAGCTTGGCCACGGGCCGTTCGCCTGGACGAGCTCCCTGCAGAGGTACCTGCCGAGGCATACTGTTGGGCATTGCTGCAGGAATGACTCCAATCCGCATGCATGGGCAAGGAGTGCACTCCTTGATGTTTGCTGGCCGGCCCGTGCAGGTCCTGCAGGCGTGCGTGGTCCAAGTCATCGAGCAGGCTGCCCACCTGCGCGAGGAATGGACACAGGCCCTCGCGCTGCAGACTGTCTGCAGGTGCGCACTGCACTTACTGCACTTAATAAAGAAGGACCACTCAAGAGTGCGGGTCAAGCTGGGAGCGTGCCCGGAGCAACAGGCGGTTTAAGCAGGCGCTCGAGGCGCCGTTCTGGACCACGCTGCACCCTGACGTCACAGGCAGGCTGTGGCAAGCCCTGGCACATCCCAGTGTGTTCCCTGCCCCGCTCGCGTCCCAGTGTCTCTGTGTTGTGCAGTGCACGGCCTGAGTGCGCTTCGCGCCTCTGTTTTTTACGCTCAAGCAGGCCTTTCTCGGGCGTGGCGCCCCCTGTACTGACACGCCTGGCTGCCGCAGGCACGCCTGCCGGCGCTTGCGCCTGGCGGCGGCTCCAGAAGCAAGGCGTCACCGTGACGCGCATCTGCGGCCTGGTCGTGGATGACACGGACGCCGAGCGGCTCTCACCTTTGCTGACAAGCCTGCCTGCGCTGGTGTCGATCAGCGAGTTCGGCGCGTCCAGTGGGCTCACTTTGCAAGCACGTCGCGACGCTGCTGCAGCAGCTGTCCAGGACTTCCTGGCTGGGGCCGCACGCACCATAGGGCGCTGCTCGTGCCTGCGGCAGCTGGATCTGCGTATCGAACTCGCTGACGAGCTGGCAGACTGGATGCCCGGGACTGTCTGGCAGTACTTAGCTGAAGCGCGCGCGCTCAAGCAACTCCAGCTGACCATCAAGTCGCACGGGGTTTACATGAACAACGGGGCAACCACTGCGATTCGCGGGCACACCGCGTCACGTGTGCTCATAGGCTTGGCTGGCCTGCTGCAGCTGCGCACGCTGACCCTGACCTTATTGAATGTCTATAGGGAGGCCACGCTGCCTGCCTGCCTGTCGCGCCTGGTCCAGCTGACCTCCCTCACCATCTCTGGCGTTTGCGGCCTCAACTGCGCGCCCGGCTGGGCGCGCCTGCCGGCGCTTGCGCGCCTGGAGTTTGTAGATTGCGACTTTAACTGCGACGGCGAGGATGCGCTGCCGGGCATGGATGCGCTGGCGTCCCTGACCAGCCTGGAGCTGTGGGACTGCAGTGGCCTGCATGTGCTTCCCACATCTTTGTGGCGCCTCACGCAGCTGCGCTGCCTCGTCCACTGCCTATGGGACGAGGCGCCGCGCGACGAGGTACCAGTCTGGAGCCTTCCCGCGTGCGCATCAGCCTGCGCGGCCTCCTTGACCAACCTCACCCTGGTAGGGCACAACATGTTCACCTGGCCTGCATGCGTCCTGGCCGCGACGCGCCTGGCGCACCTCGACCTGACCCGCAACTGCTTTGAGCAGCTACCGGAGGGCGTGAGCGTGCTCACTGCCCTGCAAACGCTGTCCCTTGGGCGGCTCTCTGCGGGTGAGCTGGAGATCGGGGGCGCCCTGGACGCCCGCGCCCTGGGCAGCCTGGCCTGCTTCCCCGCCCTGCGCGAGGTGAGCTTTGCAGACTGCAGCGTGCTGTTTGGCCCGAGCTTCCAGGCTGCCGCCGCGCACCCCCGCCTGGACTGTCTTGAGCTAAGCACCTCGTATCCCGCCTGTGGCCCGTCGTGCCAGGCATTCCTGGGCTTTGCTCTTGCCCTGCTGCAGCAGGGTCGCACAGAGGTGCTGCGCGTGCGCAAAAGCATTTTCAGAGGCGCAGGGCAGCAGGACGGCCAAAGGTTCAGGGCCGCCTTGGAGGCCGCGGGCATTGCGCTGTGTGATGACAGTGATGACAACGCCGAGTAGGACATGTGTGCATGGGTCTCGTGAGTTAAACCTGGGCCACATCCACTCTGTAAAGAAGGGTAAGAACCCTCTCTAAGGCCATACCCTGCGTCCATGCCTGGTCCATGCGCGGCTGTCACGCAGGATCGGCCCCACAGAGCAGATCCGCCCGTGGCGCACTGCGCCAAGGCATGCATGCACTCAGGCTGGTCGGCATGGGCGCGGCAGTGTATGTGCATGCGCATGCGCCGCAAATTGTGGTTACGCAGCTTGTGTTGGCAGAGCATTATGCGATGTAGACTAGCGGCACAGACGGGCAGGAGGGTGTGTACTGTTGGGACCCTCTTTGGGGCAGGCCGTGTGGCGTTGGTTGACCGGGGCCGCGCCTTGCTGAGCGGGTGCCCTACGTTCATGGCTATAAGCCCTAACCGGCCAGGGTGCCACACACGTCAGACTATCAACACCCGCCACACATGAAAACCGGTGTGGTGCACGCCCGCGCCCTTTGGCTAGCATGCATGGAGAGGGCGCCAGCTATCTGACCCGTCCTCACTTGTGCAGCTCCGTGCGCGGCAGCCCTGCTGATCCCAGCCGGCCCGCCCTCGTGTCAGAGCCGAGCGTGGCAGGACGCTGCAACGGGCAGCGTGCGGCACGCGCACGCCGCTGTGTCCCGCTCCTCAGCCGGCCTTGTTTGGGCTCTCCTTGGGCATGTACAGCTCCACCTCGCGGTCGTTGGGGAGCAGCCCCATCAGCCGGCCTGCGCGCGTGCACCTCAGGAGTGTCACCATCGCCGAGAGCACCAGAGCGGAGCACCTGAGCGCAGCGCTGGCACGGCAAGATCCGCGACTCTGTAAGGTCATGGTCCCTGGAGCAGTACATGGCCAAGGAAAAAGGGCACCAGCACTGTCTCAGCAACTGACCGTGGCGCAAGCATAGCTGCCTGCTGCGCTGAGAGCAGGCATGGACTGTTGCTACAGAGCAGAACGCCGCGCGGCGCCCTGCTGCAAACCGCTGAACCACTGCCAGAGGCAGCCCAAGGCTGGCAGCGCGGGGCCGAGAGCAGGCGCCCTACCTCGCAAGCTAACAGGAGCAGCAGGGCTCGGGCGCAGCAGGACAGTCGGCCACAGACACTCCAGCCTG
>JAABUV010001851.1_pt1 | contig 29966 bp, 30 predicted proteins | sample 5559971 | NCBI WGS metagenome assembly JAABUV01 (sample SAMN10711881, study PRJNA513362) | rock metagenome | isolation source: Antarctica rocks | place: Antarctica: Victoria Land, Knobhead nord | collected 2015-12-19
TGTCGGCGAGGCGTGCTGTGCCCACGCGAAGTGGCACCATGCCCAGCACCGCACCCGCACCAGAAGGGCCCCAACCGTGAGCTTCGACCTCCTCGACCCCACCCCGGAGGGCTCCGACCCCCGGCTGGCGCGGGCATTTCCCGCTGATTTCGTCTGGGGAGCGGCCACCGCCGCCTTCCAGATCGAGGGGGCCACCACCGCGGACGGGCGTGGGCGGTCCATCTGGGACACCTTCTGCGCCGAGCCGGGACGGGTGGCCAACGGTGACACCGGCGAGGTGGCAGTCGATCACTACCACCGCTACCGCACCGACGTGGCCTTGATGAGCGAGCTGGGTCTGGCCGCCTACCGCTTCTACTTCGCCTGGCCGCGGCTGCAACCGAGCGGTGCCGGAGCCGTGCACGGTGGCGGCGCCGGGTTCTACGACCGGCTGCTGGACGAACTGCTCGGGGCGGGCATCACCCCGTGGGCCACCCTGTACCACTGGGACCTGCCGCAGGCGGTGCAGGACGCGGGCGGCTGGCCCAGCCGCGATACTGCATACCGCTTCGCCGACTACGCCGCAGCCACCCACGAACGCTTCGGTGACCGGATCGGGCGGTGGGCCACGCTCAACGAACCGTGGTGCTCAGCTTTCCTGGGCCACCAGTCCGGGGAGCATGCCCCCGGCGTCCGCGACGCCCGGCAGTCCGTGCCCGCCGCCCACCACCTGCTGCTCGGGCACGGCTTGGCGCTGCAGGCGATCCGCTCGGCGAGCCCAGACCCCACCAGCCTGGGCATTGTGCTCAACCTGGCACCGGTGTCCCCGGAAACCAACCACCCCGACGACGTGGCGGCGGCCCGACGGGTGGACGGGGTGCACAACCGGCTGTGGCTCGGACCGCTCACCGACGGGGGCTATCCCGAGGACCTGCTCGCCGACCTCGCGGAGCTAGGTGTCGGCCAGGAGCACATTCGGCCCGCTGACTTCGACATTATCGGGCAATCGCTGGACTGGGTGGGGCTGAACTACTACAGCCCGTCGGTGGTGGCTGCTCGACCCGGGCAGTCCGGCCGCGGCGCACCGGCTGAGGCGTATCCGGGCTGCGCACGCGTGCGGATGGTCGACCGCGGCAGGGAGCAGACCGCGATGGGATGGGAGGTCGATCCGCAGGGCCTCGTCGACACCTTGGCCATGCTGAGCGCCGCCGCCCCCCGGGTACCGATCGTGATCACCGAGAACGGTGCCGCATACCAGGACACCATGATCGACGGGGTGGTCGCCGACCCCGAACGGGTCCAGTACCTGCGCACCCACCTGGCCGCCCTAGCACGGGCGCGCGCGGAGGGAGCGGACGTACGTGGGTACTTCGTCTGGTCGCTGCTGGACAACTTCGAGTGGGCGCATGGCTACGACCGGCGCTTCGGGGTGGTGCACGTGGATTTCCAGATGCAACGACGCACCCCGAAGACCAGTGCGCACTGGTACGCGGGTCTGCTGACCCATCACCGGGACTTGGGCACAGTGTGACCAGATTGTGACCGGCATGGTTTGCGGCGCAATGCCCGGCCCCGGGAGTTGGCTAGCCGGTGCGCACCCGGCCCCATCACCGGTCCGAGAAGGTCCGCGAAGGTCTACGACTTCTGCACGAAATGCTATGCATCACAGAGCATTGCGGTCCATGGTGGCAGCCCAAAACCGAAGGTCCTCGCCGCGCGTGCGCCCGCCCGGTAGGGCCCACCGCAGCCCCGGCGACGCCGGAACACGCCGTGCGGGAGTTGGTTGTGAGCCGGGTCACTGCTGGGTACTGTCCCCGCACTGGGCAAAAGCGTTTTTACATTCCGTCGTGACCCACAACCAAGTAGCCCCGAACGCTGCGCGTGTCCACGCATCAGCCGGGGTAGCCAGAGAAAGGTAGGAGCATGGCTTTCCGCTCCCGAACACCCCGCACGGTGAAGGCTCTCGCTGGCGCGCTGAGCATCGGGCTGCTGGCCAGCGCCTGTGGCGGCGGCGCCAGCAGCACGGGCAGCGCAGCGGGTAGCTCGACCGCCGCCGACTGTGCGGCGTACTCGCAGTACGGCGACCTCAAGGGTAAGACCATCAGCGTCTACACGGGCATCGTCACACCGGAGGACACCGCATACATCGACTCCTACAAGCCCTTCGAGCAGTGCACCGGCGCCAAGGTCACCTATGAGGGCGACAAGTCCTTCGAGACCCAGATACTGGTCCGGGCCAAGGCGGGAAACCCGCCGGACCTCGCGATCGTCCCACAGCCCGGGCTGCTCAAGCAGCTCGTCGCCACCGGGTCGGTGAAGGAAGCACCTGCCGGGGTCGCCGCCAATGCGGACAAGTTCTGGAGCCCGGAGTGGAAGGCCTACAGCACCGTCAACGGCAAGTACTACGGCGCACCCTCCGGGGCCAGCGTCAAGTCATTGGTCTGGTACTCCCCCAGTGAGTTCAAGTCCAGCGGATACCAGGTGCCAACTACCTTGGACGAGTTGAAGAAGCTGTCGGAGAAGATGGTGTCGGACAAGAAGAAGCCCTGGTGCGCGGGGATCGCCAGCGGTGAGGCCACCGGGTGGCCGATCACCGACTGGATGGAAGACATGATGCTGCGTACCGCCGGCCCGGCGGAGTACGACAAGTGGGTCAACCACCAGATTCCCTTCAACTCCGCCGAACCCACCGCAGCGCTGAACCTGGTCGGGGACTACCTGAAGAACCCCGCGTACGTCAACGGTGGCCTCGGTGACGTGAAGAGCATCGCCACCACCACGTTCCAGGACGGCGGGCTGCCGATCCTGGACGGCACCTGCTCCTTGCACCGTCAGGCCAGCTTCTACGCGGCGAACTGGCCCAAGGGCACCAAGGTTGCCAAGGACGGCGACGTGTTCGCCTTCTACCTGCCTGGCAAGACCGCCAGCGACAAGCCGGTGCTCGGTGGCGGCGAGTTCAACGTGGCCTTCTCCGACCGGCCCGAGGTGCAGGCGTTCCAGACCTACCTGTCCTCGGACACCTGGGCCAACAACAAGGTTGCTTCCAGCCCCGCCGGCGGCTGGGTCAGCGCCAACAAGGGCCTGGACGCCAGCAAACTGACCAGCCCGATCGACCAGCTGGCCGCCACGTTGCTGCAGGACCCCAAGACGGTGTTCCGTTTCGACGGCTCCGACCAAATGCCCGCAGCGGTCGGTTCCAACTCGTTCTGGAAGCAGGCAACGAACTGGATTACCGGGCAAAGCACCACCGACACGGTCAACGCCGTCGAGGCGTCCTGGCCGGCGTCCTGAGTTGAGTTCTGCGCGAGGTGGCCTGCAACCGTTGCAGGCCACCTCGCGCACCCCGAAAACCCAAAGGTCCATCGGAGGTGACGTCACCACATGAGCACAGCTGAGAAGTTCACCAACACGGCCGGTGCGGTCCTGCTCTTCGTCGCAGTGATGGGGGTCATCCTCTTCATCGCCGGGCGGTTCGGGGAACGCCGGGCGGGCCGTCCCGTCGCGTACCTGTTCCTGCTGCCCACCGTGCTGCTGCTGCTGGTCGGCTTGATCTACCCCGCAGTGCTGACCATCTTCCAGTCGTTCTTCGATGCCGCCGGGTCGAAGTTCATCGGGCTGGGCAATTACGGCACGATCTTCACCTCCAGCGAACAAGTCATCGTGCTGCGGAACACGGTGCTGTGGGTCCTGGTCACGCCGTTCGTGGCCACCGCAGTGGGCCTGCTCTATGCCATTCTGGTCGACGGCGCGCGTATGGAGTCCTTCGCGAAGTCGTTGGTATTCCTGCCGATGGCGATCTCCTTTGTCGGCGCGTCGATCATCTGGAAGTTCGTTTACGAGTTCCGACCCGACCAGGCCAACGTCAAGCAGATCGGCCTGCTCAACCAGGTGGTGGTGTGGCTCGGGGGCAGCCCGCAACAATGGTTGGTCAACTCACCGCTGAACACCATCTTCCTGATTGTCGTGATGATCTGGATCCAGGCGGGGTTCGCCATGACCGTGCTGTCCGCGGCAATCAAGGCCATCCCGGCTGACGTGGTGGAGGCCGCCCGGCTGGACGGGGTCACCGCACTGGGAATGTTCCGATTCGTCACCCTGCCAACTATCCGGCCCGCTCTGGTGGTGGTACTGACCACCATTGGCATCGGCACACTGAAGGTGTTTGACATCGTCCGCACCATGACCGGTGGTCAGTTCGGGACGAGTGTGGTCGCCAACGAGTTCTACAGCCAAAGCTTCCGCAGCGACAACCAAGGCCTCGGGGCCGCACTGGCGGTATTGCTGTTCATTCTGGTCGTCCCGATCGTCGTCTACAACGTTCGCCAGCTGCGCGCCTCGGAGGCCCGATGAGTACCGCCACGCCCGCCCTGACCAGCCCGGCCCTGACGCTGCCCCGCGACTCCGACACCACGGTTGCCGCCACCGCTCGCAAGCGGCTGTCGCGACCGTGGGCGTCGGTGGCCGCGGTCGTCATCGCCGTGCTCTGGACCATCCCGTCCTTCGGGTTGCTGATCTCCTCCGTCCGACCCGAACGTGCGGTGAAGACCTCCGGCTGGTGGACGTTCTTCACCAATCCCCAGATCACTCTCGACAACTACCGCGCGGTGCTGAGCAGCGACAGCTCGGCCGGCCTCGGGGCGTACTTCGTGAACTCCTTCGCCATCGTCATTCCGTCGGTCGTAATCCCGCTGGTGCTGGCCGCACTAGCGGCCTACGCCTTCGCGTGGATCGAGTTCCCGTTCCGCAATGTGTTGTTCGTGGCGGTGTTCGCCCTGCAGATCGTGCCCATCCAGGTGACCCTGATCCCACTGCTGAGCCTGTACGTCGACTACGGCGTGACCGGATTCCCCACCATCTGGTTGTCGCATTCGATCTTCGCCCTGCCGTTGGCGATCTTTCTGCTGCACAACTTCATGCGGGAGATCCCCAAAGAACTCATCGAAGCGGCCCGGGTGGACGGGGCCGGTCATGTGAAGATCTTCTTCTCGGTGTTGCTGCCGCTCCTCAAGCCAGCGATCGCGGCCTTCGGCATTTTCCAGTTCCTCTGGGTGTGGAACGACCTTCTCGTCGCATTGACCTTCGCCGGCGGAGGTGCCGACGTGGCCCCGTTGACGGTGGCCCTGGCTAACCTCAGTGGCACCAGGGGTACCGCTTGGCACCTGCTGTCCGCCGGGGCTTTCGTCTCGATCATCGTGCCGGTGGTGGTGTTCCTCAGCCTGCAGCGCTACTTCGTGCGGGGCCTGCTCGCCGGCGGGCTGAAGGGTTAGCCCCAGTACCATCCGCGACGTCGCGCAGGCAGCGGGAGTGTCCATCGGCACGGTGTCGCGGGCGTTGCGGGGACTCGACCGGGTCAACGCCGACACCCGGGCCAGGGTGCTGGAGGCTGCGGCCGTGCTGGGTTACGTCGCTTCGCCTGCTGCGTCGAGCCTGGCCAGCGGGCGGACGATGACGGTCGGTGTGGTGGTACCGCACGTGACCCGTTGGTACTTCGCGAGCGTCGTGCAGGGGGCCGAAGTGGCCTGCCGGGAGCGCGGGTACGACCTGCTGCTGTACGGGCTGGGTGAGCAGGTCGACGTGGCCCGGCGGCTGACCGCGATCGCCACCCTGCACAAGCGGGTCGACGCCGTGCTGGTACTCAACCTGCCCCTGGACGGTCCCGAGGTGGACGTGCTGCGCGGCCTTTCGGTGCCGGTGACGCTGGTGGGTACGCACGTGCCGGGCATGACGAGCGTGCGGATCGACGACGTCGCGGTCGCCAGGACCGCCACCGAGCACCTGCTCGCCCTCGGTCACACCCGGATAGCGCACATGGGCGGTTTAGCCGGGGAGACGTTCCACTTCCCCACCCCGCACGATCGTTACGCCGGGTACGTCAGCGCGCTGCGCGAGGCCGGCCTGCAACCGGATCCGCTGCTCGACGTCTCCGGCGGGTGGTCCATCCGCGGCGGGTCAGCGGCGATGGACAGGCTGCTGGACCTGCCAGTGACGTTGCGTCCCACCGCACTGTTCGCCAGCTCCGACGAGATGGCGATGGGTGCGTTGTCCTCGGCCCGCCGCCACGGTGTCGCGGTGCCGCAGCAGCTGTCCGTGGTCGGGGTCGACGATCACGAGATGGCGGAGTTCGTCGACCTGACCACGGTGCGGCAGAACGTGCAAGAACAGGGGCGGACGGCGGCGACGCTGCTGCTGGACGAACTCACCGGCCACGTCACCGTCGGCGGCACCCGCGTCAGGACGGTTCCCACCACACTCGTCGTGCGGGGAACCACCGGCCCCGCGCCGGACCTGGTGCAGCGGTCAGGACCCGGCGTTGACCTTTTGGACGGCCTTGATCAGCAGTTCGTCGAGTAGCGCGGGATCGACATCGGCACCGCTCGTCCCTGGTGTCCCCGTCACCGTCACCTGAACACCTTTGAGCTCAGCCCGCAGCGACAGGAACGAGGTGTTCTTGGTCTTGCCCCCTGAGGTCACCACGCTGGTGGTACGCAGGGCGCGAGCCTGTTCGGCGTTGACCTGCGGGGGCGGCAGCAGGGTCAGCGAGGTGCGCGCGGTGGGTCCAGCCGGCACGGTCACCGTGAACATGGCGCACTGTGCAACGACCGAGTCAAGCTGAGCGAGCGACGTACTGACCGGCGCCACGGTGGCCACCAGCAGTGCCTTGGTAGTGGAGTTGACCGCGATGGCCACGCCGGTCGTCGCCGCGTCGGCCCCCTGGGGGAGAACCTCGCTGGCCCCGCAGCCGGGCGGGTCGAACACCGCCCCCTTGACTTTGCCGGCCGCGCCTTCCAAAGCGCCGGGTGGCAGCGCCCGGTAGACGTAGGGGGCCGGGAAGTCCGCGGCCGTTAGAGCCAGGTCCTTCACCGCAGCTGCGGGCGGTGAGCTGGTGGACGAACCCGGCTGGCCGGTCGCCGTGGCCGCAGCAGGAGAGGCGCCGTTGCTCGGCGTTGACGTCGAACAAGCTGTGACCACCAGGCCGGTCGCGAGCAGGCTGGCTACGGTGATAACGGTGCGGCGCATGGGTCCCCTTGATCGCAAAACGCTGGCGGTCGGTATCGACGGTGCGCACTCCACTGTGCCATCCGCGGCGCAGGGCAGCGCCATGGTGCACCATTCGGGACCGCTCAGAGCCGCACCGTGCGGCCGGTCGTCTAGCGGCCGACCTGCCGGGTCACCCGTACGTCGGCTCCTGCGGCCAGCACCGCGGGGTGTCCTCCCAGTCCTGCTGACGGCCGTAGACGCTGCGGTCCATGATGTGGGCGACCGGCAGGATCGCCTCGGTTCCGCCCGCGGTGCTCATGTAGGTCAGGTAGGGCTTGCCGTCCTTGCGCAGGTAGTAGGAGTAGCCGGGCAGCTGCCGCTCCTCGCCGTTCTCCTCGGTCTGGGTCCACCCCCAGTCGTTCCTGAGGAACAACACGCTCGGTCAACCTCCCTTCAGGGGGTCCTGTGCCGGTCACTGGGTCACGGTTGTTGGACGAGGGTGGCGAGGGTGGCGAGGAGGCGGTGGAGGATCGCGCGTTCGTCCGCGTCGAAGCCGGTGTCGAGGGTGGCGACGACTCGGGTGATCAGTGGGCCGAAGAAGGATTCTCCGAGCTGCTGTGCTCGCTCGGTCACGACCAGCAGTGTGCGTCGGCGGTCGCTGGGGTCGCCGTGTCGGGCGATCAGACCGCGTGTCGTCAGCCGGTCGATGAGGGTGGTGGTCGAGGCTGACGTCATCTGTAGCTGTGAGGACAGCCAGCCCGGTGTCGCCGCGGTGGCGGTGCGTTCGGCGTCGAGCAGGGCGATCAGCGCCCGCAGGTCGCTGCCGTTGAGCTGGTGGAGGCGGGCGAAGCGGGCTGCGGCGAGATCCAGCTCGACGGTCAGCGCTCGCAGTAGGTGGACCAGCCGCATCGATGAGTCTTCTTCAACCACGAGGATAGGATACTCTCTCGTTTATCGAGAAAGCAGTAAAGCGAGACGGTGACCGGCTCATGGTGTTCAGGCTCGACGACATGCATCCAGGCGCGCTTCATGGGTCGTCGGCCGATCTGGACAGCGATGATCTGCTCGCGTAGTTGCGCACCGCCTTGACCAGGCTTGCCGTCGGCGAACTGTCTCGTGCGCCGACGCACATCACCGCAGGCGGCGCGCACCGGGGATGATGGGCGCGGACGGGACGCGGTGCGCGCGGAGGGGCTGTGCGGCTGAGCAGGCCGCAGGTCGAGCTGCATGACGATCAGCGCGACCTCGGCGAGAGGGCGTGCGGGCCTACGCTACGCTGCGCTGCTTGCCCAGGTGTTCCGCGGGACCGTCCTCGACGCCGGTGACGGAAGCGGACGAGTCGGTGCGGTGCTGGAGGCGCTGGGTGCCTCGCCGCTCCTGATCGACCTCTCGGCCGACATGCTCGCCGCCGGCCCGCGATCCATGCCCCAGGTGCGCGCGGACCTCACCGCCCTACCCTCGCGGACGCCAGCCTCGACAGCGTCCACGCCGCCTACGTAATTCAGAACGTCCCGCAGTGGCGCACGGCGGTCCGAGAGCTGGTCCGGGTGCTGCGTCCGGGTGGTGCGCTGCTCGTCACGTGGGGCAGCGGCCAGCCGGACCCGCTCGTGCGACGGGTACGCGAGCACTAAATGGCCGAGGTTGCACCATGGGCCGGGGTCACCGCCGAGCGATCACCCCTCCCCTCCGACATCAGAGGGAAGAAGTCGAGTCCTCGCTAATCAACTTCGCATCCTCAGGCCCGTGCACCGTCAGCGGTTGCAAGAAGCGCGGACGACGGGAAGGCAGCCCCGGCCGTGGATCGTCCACCGGGAAAACTGTTAGGGCTGCTCGTCTCTGGTTCAGGATCAACCGAGGAAGCGCACGTTGAGGGGAGTCTCGACGGCGGTTCTGTCGTTCCGCGCAACGCGGAACGCCTGCCCGTCAGGTCGCTCACTCACCGCCTCGACCAACTCACCGTCCTGCCACAGCAGGGCAACACCGTCATCGACGGCGTACCCGTCGGATAGCTCACCGGACGCAACCATCCCCAGGTAGGCCGCTCGGCGGTCTGCCTAGCCAAAGTAGTGCGGGCAGGCCGAGCCAGGAAGGAAGCCCAGCCCGTCAGTCAGCGGGGCAAGAGGGCCGAACGAGTCTGTAGACGAGCCCTCGAACCAGCAGTTCATCCCCGCCGAGATTCCGGCCAGCACCGTTCCCCGCGCCGCCGCCTCCTCCAGAACGGTAACGAGCCCGTGCGGCCGCCACACCGCGAGCAGGTTCGCTGTGGACCCCCCACCGACGTAGACGACATCATGCTCGAGGACCCGGTCGAGCTGATCGACCGGGATTGCACCCTCGGGCTCGGAATTGAACAGGGCCAGGACTGTGGTGTCCGCTCGACCGCGGAAGGCTGAGTGAAACTTCTCGACGTAGCTCGCGTCGTCGCCACTCGCCGTCCCGACGAAACACACCCGCGGGCGAGGCTTCCCGGTCAGGGTGAGCAGGAAGTCGTCCAGCAACGGGCCCCGGTCGCCCGCGACCTCAGGCATCGAGAATCCGCCGCCGCCCAGGGTCAACACCGTGCCACGTCTGCGAATCACCCACGCACGGTATAGGGACGACCCACACCAGCGCGGAGGAGTCACTCCTGGGGCGCCGCAACGACATCCCAATCCCGAGCCCGCCTGCGATGCACACCCATTTACTGACGCGAACACCGCGTCACCGGAGGAGGAACCGGTCGCGACGCCGCCGAGGTGCGGTGGCGGGGCCCCAGCGTTGTTGCCGTCAGGGATCGTCAGCAGGTGGCCGACCGGGTTCCGGGCCGCGACCACGCGTCCGTGACGGCAAGAAGGTCGCAGCGATCCGGGACTATCGGCGCGCCTTCAACGCCAGCCTCGCCGACGCAATACGCGCCGTAGGGCGACTCGCGCACTGAGCGCCTCGACCGAGCACGCTCGGTCTCAACCGCTCCCATTTGTCAACCAGCATGTGTGTCGCTTGCCGATCGTCATCCGGTGTCGATCAGCCTCGTGTGCGGTCCAGCTCATGCTCGACTGCACGACGGATCCAGTTGGAGACCGACCGGTCGTCGGCGGCGGCGTGGTCGCGAACCTCGCGGAGAAGGTTATCCGGGAAGCGCACCGGCACCGGCTCGCTGAGCTTGGCCCTGCGGCGCACCGGTGGGCCCTGAGGCACTTGGTTGTCCGGGTTGGCGTAGAAAGCGTTCTCCTCGTCGGGGGTCATCGTGTTCATCGGTCCTCCTGGTATCGGCGAGCGAGTTGGGCTGCGGCGGCATCCTTGGTCGCCCGCGTCAGAGCAGCGTCCAGCTCATCTTCGTCAAGCCACGGACGCCTGTCAGCGAGGCGCCTCCGAGCAAGATCGAGATCCAGCTCGTCCCCAGCGTGCGCGAGCAGCTTCTCCCAGGTCGCGATCGGCACCAACACAGGCTGCGCACGACGATGCGACCCGAAAAACACCGGCTCGCTATCTCCGGCGTCGAAGCGTTGGGTGATCTTTGCCCAGCCCCGCCCGGACCTCACTCGTGGGAACTACCGCGTCCTTCCCAGTCACCGGCTATCGGACGTGGCGATGCGGTCTTCGAGTGCCTCGCGGGCCAGTTCCGAGATCGTCTTGCCCTCTCTTGCGGCAACCGCGGCAGCGCGGTCTCGGACGGCTGGCGCGACGCGGAAGGCGATCTGCGGCGAAGCGGTTGCCTGACCAGACAGCGACGGTCGGCCGGGGTTGCGGCGGAGCTGGTCGACGATCTCGTCAGCAACCGCATCGGTGAGCCGGGTGCCGTCCGCCAATCGGACATCGTCCTGCTCGAGGTTCACGTCGCCGCCGATAGGGGTGTCGTCGGTGATGTTGGGGGGGGTAGGGCTAGACATCGGAGCCACTTCCTCGCAGGTTGGTCGGCATGACATGGATGACGAGCAGGACTTTTACTCCGATCGCAACGGTGACCTCGACGGCGATGATCTCCAGCTCGCGGCCTCGTTCATCCACCCCGACGTAGCGCCATCCGGGGTTGCCTTGACTTGTCGTCGTACCGCTCGCGGTCGCACGGGCCACGACGTAGCGCGCAGACCTGCGACCGACGCGGTGCTTCCGCGCAGCCTGGGTGAAGCGGATCTCCACCTGCCCATACTGTCAGACAGAACATTTCCCGTCCACGACGGTAGCCGCCAGTCAGTTGCGCCGATGCCGGCATCGTTGACGACGACGCTGCCTGGGCCGCCTCGCTCGAGTTGCTCCTGGACACCGGCGCGACGCCGTGATTGCTGGCTACGCCCCCGCCTGGCGCCCACCCCGGTGGTCCTCAGCGAGGGCGCGAGATCCACTCCTGCAGGTGCGGTGACTCGGTGCCGACGGTGGTGCCGTCGCCGTGGCCGGTGTGCACCGTGGTGTCCTCTGGCAGCGCGAACAACCGGTCGCGGATCGAGTCGATGATGGTGTCGAAGTCGGAGTACGAACGCCCGGTGGCACCGGGCCCGCCCTGGAACAGCGTGTCCCCGGTCAACAGCGCACCGGCCTCGGGCAGGTACAGACACGTGCTACCCGGCGAGTGCCCCGGGGTGTGCAACATGAGAATCTCGGTGCCAGCGACGGTGATCCGGTCACCGTCGGCTAGGCCGTGGTGACTAACCCCGGGGTGGGTCATCTCCCAGAGCACGTCGTCGGCCGGATTCAGCAGCACCGGGGCATCCAATTGCACCCCCAGCGCGGGTGCCACCGTCACGTGGTCGTCGTGGCCGTGGGTGCAGACCACCGCGACCACCGACCGGCCGTTGACCGCGTCGATGATGGGCTGCGCGGTGTGGGCAGCGTCGACCACGACAACCTCGTCGTCGTCCCCGATCAGCCAGATGTTGTTATCGACCTCCCAGGTGCCACCATCCAGGCTGAAGGTGCCCGAGGTGATCACCCGCTCGATCCGGAAGTTGCCGGCCATCAGGACACCACCACTGAGCGCAGCACGCCGCCAGCGTGCATGGTGGTGAACGCGGCCTCCACCTCGTCCAGGGCGATCCGTTCCGTCACGAACTTCTCCAACGGCAGGCGGCCCTGCTGCCACAGGTCCACCAGCATCGGGAAATCCCGTTCAGGCAAGCAGTCGCCGTACCACGAAGACTTCAGCGACCCCCCGCGGCCGAAGAAGTCGATCATCGGCATCTGCACCGTCATGTCCGGCGTGGGCACGCCCACCAGCACCACAGTGCCGGCGAGGTCGCGAGCGTAGAACGCCGCTTTCCACGTCTCCGGTCGCCCCACCGCGTCGATCACCACGTCCGCACCGAACCCTCCAGTCAGCTCCTGCACCGCCGCCACCAGGTCCACCTGCGCGCTGTTCACCGTGTGGGTGGCGCCGAAGTCCTTGGCCCACTGCAATTTCTGGTCGTCGCGGTCGATCGCGATGATCGTCGAGGCGCCGGCCAATCGCGCACCCGCGATGGCGGCGTTGCCGACACCTCCGCAGCCGATCACCGCCACGCTGTCCCCGCGCCCGACGTTTCCGGTGTTCACTGCAGCTCCCAGCCCGGCCATCACCCCGCAACCCAGCAGCCCCACCACCGCGGGGTCCGCTGCCGGGTCGACCTTGGTGCACTGACCCTCGTGCACCAAGGTCTTGTCGGCGAAGGCCCCGATGCCCAGGGCGGGGGTGAGCTCGGTGCCGTCGGTGAGCGTCATCTTCTGCTGGGCGTTGTGGGTGTTGAAGCAGTACCACGGCCGGCCGCGCTGGCACGCGCGGCACTGCCCGCACACCGCACGCCAGTTGAGCACCACGAAGTCGCCCACCGCGACGTGGGTAACCCCTGCGCCGACGCTTTCCACCGTCCCCGCCGCCTCGTGGCCGAGCAGGAACGGGAACTCGTCGTTGATGCCGCCGTCGCGGTAGGTCAGGTCGGTGTGGCACACCCCGCAGGCCGCCACGGCCACCACCACCTCACCGGGCCCTGGGTCGGGAATGACGATGGTGACGGTCTCCACGGCAGCACCTTTGCTGCGCGCGATTACACCTCGTACCTGCTGCGGCACTGGGCACTACCTTTCGGATTCTGGGTTTCGCCGCAACGGTGCGGCGGTGCGAGCGTATCCGGCTGTCGCCCGACGTCCTTGCCCAGCCGTGCCGCACCGGACAGGCTGGCAGCTATGACGGCAACGACGAGCGACTTCGACCTGGTGGTGTTGGGTTCTGGACCCGGCGGGCAGAAGGCGGCCATCGCGGCGGCCAAGCTCGGCCGATCGGTCGCGATCGTGGAGAAGGGGCAGATGCTGGGCGGGGTCTGCACCAACACCGGCACGATCCCGTCCAAGACGCTGCGCGAGGCCGTGTTGTATCTGACCGGGATGAACCAGCGGGAGCTCTACGGCGCCAGCTACCGGGTGAAGTCCGACATCACCGTCGCCGACCTGCTCTCACGCACCCAGCACGTCATCGGCCGTGAGGTGGAGGTGGTGCGCGCCCAGCTATTACGCAACCGCATCGACATCCTCACTGGCACCGCGCGATTCCTCGACCCGCATACCGTTGCCGTCGACGACCCGGTCCGCCACGAGCGCACCACGGTGCGCGGCGAGCGGATCGTCATCGCCACGGGCACCTCGCCGGCCCGCCCACCCAACGTGGAGTTCGACGAACGACGGGTTCTAGACTCCGACGGCATCCTCAACCTCGAGTTCATCCCCGGGTCGATGGTGGTGGTGGGTGCCGGGGTGATCGGCATCGAATACGCCTCGATGTTCGCCGCGCTGGGCACCCGGGTGACAGTGGTGGAGAAACAGGACACCATGTTGGAGTTCTGCGACTCCGAGATCGTCGAGAGCCTGAAGTTCCACCTGCGTGACCTCTCGGTGACATTCCGGTTCGGCGAAGAGGTCACCGAGGTCGCCGTCGGCTCGCATGGCACCGTCACCACCCTGGCCAGCGGCAAGCGCATCCCCGCCGACACCGTGATGTATTCCGCCGGACGCCAGGGGATGACCGACGAGCTCGATCTCCCGGCGGCTGGGCTCGCCGCCGACCGCCGTGGTCGGATCAGCGTCGATGAACACTACCGGACCGCGGTCGAGCACATCTACGCCGTCGGCGACGTCATCGGCTTTCCCGCCCTGGCGGCCACCTCGATGGATCAGGGTCGACTGGCCGCTTACCACGCGTTCGATCAGGCCAGCCGCTCGATGATGGATCTGCAGCCCATCGGCATCTACTCCATCCCCGAGGTGTCCTATGTCGGCGCCACCGAGGTGGAATTGACCGGGTCCGCCGTGCCCTACGAGGTCGGCACCTCGCGCTACCGCGAGCTGGCCAGGGGGCAGATCGCCGGCGACTCCTACGGCATGCTCAAGCTTTTGGTGTCCACAGTGGACCGCACGCTGCTCGGGGTGCACCTGTTCGGCACCTCCGCCACCGACCTAGTGCACATCGGGCAGGCCGTGATGGGCTGCGGCGGCACCGTGGACTATCTGGTAGACGCGGTGTTCAACTATCCGACGCTCTCGGAGGCATACAAGGTTGCCGCCCTGGACGCCACCAACAAGATCCGCTCCCTGGAGTCCTTCGGCCGCGACGCTGGGCCGGACGCCGGCGCTGACCCGGACACCAGTTAGCGCCCAGGTCACTGCCGGCGCCGCAATGCTTCGCGCAGCGGGGGCACCCGCACCCCCTCAGCCGCCAGCACCGCCCGCGCCTGCCGTCTGGTTACGAGCACCCCGAGCACCGCGAGCAACCACACCGGGTATTGCACCAGCCAGGCCAGCCGGAAGGCGGCAGGGGTGTAGCCGCCGGTCGCTCCCAGCACCAGCCCGATGGCCTGCACCACCAGTAACGACGCCGTAAACCCACCGACGTTCACCATGCCCTGCGCGGTGCCCATCCGCCTGCTGGGGTTGAAGGTGCGGGCGTAGTCAAAGCCGATCACCGAGCCCGGGCCGCCGACGGCGAGCACGAGCACCAGCACGATCAACAGCCACAGTGGTGCCCGCCCGGGCTGGGCCAACACCGCCGTCCACACGGCCGCCGTGACCGCGATGATGGTCAAGACCAGCCACGAGCGGCGCAGCGGGTGGCGCGCGGTGAGTTCTCCGATCACCGGCCCGGCCACGATCCCCGCCAAGACCAGCAGCGTCAGCAGGGCGCTGGCTTGCCCGGTGGACAGTCCCTGCCCGGAGATCAGGTAGGGCACCCCCCACAGCAGCGCGAACACCGTGCCGGAGAACTGCGTTCCTAGGTGGGTGAAGAAGCCCAGCCGCGTCCCCGGCTGCGACCACGCAGCGCGGACCAACCCCGGAACGTCCGCCGGGCGCAGGTCGAGCCCGGTTGACGATGCCCCGGCGGGGGCGTCGCGCACTACGGCGAGCACCAGCACCGCCACCACCGCACCCATGCCCGCCGCCGACCCGAACGCCACGGACCACCCCGGTCCGTGCAGCAGTGCCACCAGGGGCACCGCGGAGAGCACCTGGCCCAGCTGACCGACGATGCCGGTGAGCTGCGTGACTACGGGCACCCGACGAATCGGGAACCAGGCCCCGACCAGGCGCAGCACGGAGATGAATGTCAGCGCGTCGCCAGCACCCACCAGCACTCGGGCGGTGTAGGCGAGGGTCAGCGAGGTGCTCAGCGCGAGCAGCAGCTGACCGGCGGCCATCACCAAGGCTCCGCCGGCGATCAGCCGACGGGAGCCGTAGCGGTCCAACAGCAGCCCGACCGGCACCTGCAGAGCGGCGTACACCACCAGTTGCAGCACCACGAACCCCGAAAGGGTGGCGGGGCTCGCCTCGAACCGGGCAGCGGCGGCCAGCCCGGACACCCCGAACGACGTACGGTGCAGCACAGCGGTGATGTAGGCCAGCAGCCCCACAACCCAGATCAGCCAGGCGTGCGGCGAACCCAACGCCGGGCACTCACCGGGTCGTTGTTGGGCCACGATGACCGACCATATCGCTGCGGTGCGCGCCGGGATGGCGAGCTGGCGACGGGAGGACACCGATGGTGGCGGCGCGCCAGGTCGTGGTGATGGGGGTGTCTGGCTCGGGCAAGTCCACTGTGGCCGCGCTGATCGCGGCCAGGATCTCGGCGATCCTGGCCGACGCCGACGACTTCCACCCCCAGGCCAACGTGGCGAAGATGGGCGCTGGCCGGCCGCTGGACGACGACGACCGCGGCCCTTGGCTGGCGGCACTGGCCGGGTGGCTGGCGCAGCGCGCAGCGGCCGGTGAGCGGGCGGTGCTCAGCTGCTCCGCGCTGCGCCGGTCCTACCGTGACGTGCTGCGCGCCGCGGGCACCGGGGTGGTGTTCCTGCACCTGGCTGGACCGCGGGAGCTGATCGCGGACCGGCTGCGGCAGCGGGCCGGGCACTTCATGCCGCCGGAACTGCTGGAGTCGCAGTTCGCTGCGTTAGAGCCGTTGGAGCCCGACGAACCGGGTGTGACGCTGGACATTGGAGCCGGCGCACGAATCCTTGCCGACCAGGCGGTCGCCTACCTAGCGGCTACGGCGCCGCCCGGCGCAGGGTGAACGGTGTCAGCCGGTGGAACCCGCGAACCCGACGCGCGCGCAATGGACGGAGCACGCAACCGGGTTCGGTGGCCAGCGCTGCCGCCAGGTCCCGGTCCACCAGCACCGTGTCAGGTTTGGCCGCCGCGGTCAGCCGCGCGGCGAGATTCACCACCGAGCCGTAGGCGTCGCCGAAACGCACCAGCACCTCCCCGTAGGCCATGCCCACCCGGATACCGGGCAGCTCGGCGTCGGCCACCACCCGCTGGTGCAGGTCCAAGGCGATGCGCGCCGCTGCAGCCGGGTCCTCGATGGCGAACATCACCTCATCACCCACCGTCTTCACCACCCACCCGTGTCCCAGCGCCACCGCGCCCATCGCCGCCGACTCGAACCGTTCCAGCAACTCGGTCAGCTCGGCGACCTCCAGACGCCGGGTGAGACTGGTGTAGCCGACGATGTCGGCGAACCCCACCACCAGGGTGCGCCGGGTCAGCGCCTACCCCGGTGCCAACAGGGCACGACCGGCCGCCGCCGCCAAGTGGCGGCGCCACACGTAGGACTGCAACGCCGCCATGGTGGGCACCACGCTGTGCGCGGAGCTGGTCATCTGCGGCGTCACCATCGCCACCTGCCACTCCGCCAGCCGCGACAGCGCCTGCCCCATGGCGCGGGTCACCGCCACTTCGGCAGCGGGATCGATCACACCCTCAGCCACGAGTGCGGCGAGACTGCGCAGCGCGTGCACGTCACCCCAGGTGAACATCACCGCCTGGTGGTCCTCGCTCTCCGCGAACCCCATCGCCACCCATAATCGGCGGGCGCGCTCTAGTGGTACACCGGCGAGGTCGGCCACCTCGTCGCGGTTGAACTCCCGACGGCCACCGAGCAGCTCGTCCTCCAGCGCCTGCGACGTCGACGATTCGTCGGGCCCGCTCACCGAACGGTGTGCACGATGAGGACGTCGCAGGTGGCTCGGCGGGCGGTGTCGGAGGGCACCGAACCCAGCAGCCGCCCCGTCAACGTGTTCAACCCCCGGTTACCGACGACCACCAGGTCAGCGTGGTGAGTGTCGAGCAGGCCCAGCAGTGCCTCGACGGGCGAACCCACCACGGGTGCACGGACGACGTCGCGGGCACCGGCAGCGGTCGCACGTTCGTGAGCGGTGTGCAGGGTGTCCTCCGCTGGCGCCGAGCCCACCACCTGGTAGGCCTCGTCGCGCAGCACATCGGCGGCATGGGCCACCTCCCGTTCGGTGGCCGGGTAGTAGGCACAAGCGATCACCAACCGCGCCCCGGCGTCGGCAGCGATGCTCGCCGCGCGGTCGACCGCTCGCATGGACGAATCGGAGCCGTCGGTGCCGACGACGACGGTGCGGTAGGCGCTCACCGGGTTCCTCCTGCTGATGTCGGGGTGTCGTCAGAGTCAACGCGTGCCGAGGAAGACCGTAGCGGCACGGCGCAGACCAGTGCAGTTACGCTGGCAGCCATGGTTACCGAGATCGCCGACATCACCGTAACCCCCGGATCGGCCGACCAATTCGCCGCGGCCTTTCACCGCGGCGCTGTGCACCTCGCTGGCGCTGCGGGCTTCCGCGGCGCGCGGCTCACCCGCAGCGTTGAGTCCCCCGAACGGTTCGTGTTGTTGGTCGAGTGGGACACCCTGACCGACCACACCGAGGGTTTCCGGAGCTCGCCGGCCTTCCAGAGCTGGCGCGCCGAGGTGGGCGGGTTCTTCGCTGGACCCCCCACTGTGGAACACCTGCGCGAGGTAGCGCACACCCCGGCGCCGGGCTGAGTCCCCGCACCTCACCTACCGTGTGGTGGTGCCCCCCCGATCCCGCTGGCGCCCACGTCGCCCGCTTGTCCTGATCACCGCCCTCGCTGTGGTGGCGGTGGCCGGCGTGGTGGGCATCACCGCGACCCGTCCGGCTGCACCCGCACCGGCGGCGCAGCGCAACCTCACCCTCGATGTCACCGCGGCACCGGGCAGCGCGGACACCGTCCGCCTGGACGCGACGCTGTACACCCCCACGGTCGTGCCGGCGCCGGCTGTGCTGCTGGCGCACGGCTTCGGCGGCAGCAAGGATTCCGTGGCGGCCCAGGCCCGTCAGCTCAGCGCCGACGGATTCGTCGTCCTGGCGTGGAGCGCCAGGGGCTTTGGGGCCAGCACCGGGCAGATCGGGCTGAACGCCCCCGGCGGCGAGGTCGCCGATGCCCGCGCGCTGGTCGACTACCTTGCCCAGCAACCCCAAGTACAGCTCGACCGCCCCGGTGATCCGCGGGTCGGGGTGGCTGGCGCCTCCTACGGTGGGGCGCTGGCGCTGTCGCTGGCCGGCACCGACCCGCGGATCGACACCGTGGCCGCGGCCATCACCTGGAACGACCTGGGCCAGGCACTGTTTCCCAACCTCGCGGCCGGGCAACCGCCTGCCGCCAGCACCCCGGCGGCCGGCGCCACCGGTCCCGACGGGGTACTTAAGCGCAGCTGGGCGGGGATCTTCTTCGGCTCCGGTGCCAGCCCCAGCCCCGGCAGTGGGGGCAGTCCCGGCGCCGGGGCCGGTGGCGGTCCCGTGCCTGGGGCGAGGCCGCTCGGCGACGGCGTATGCGGCCGGTTCACCACCGAGGTGTGCCAGGGCTATCTGGCCGCGTCGCAGACCGGCCGACCCGACCAGGCGCTGCTGAACCTGTTGGCCACCAACTCCCCGACACGCACCAACGCCGGGGTGCGGGCACCCACTCTGCTGCTGCAGGGCGAGCAGGACACCCTGTTCGGGTTGGACCAGGCAGACGCGAACGCCCGCCAGATCGCGGCGGCGGGCGCCCCGGTGACGGTGAGCTGGTTCGCCGGCGGACACGACGCCGGCGGGACCAACGCCGGTGCCGACGCCGAGATGAGCGCGTTTCTGCAGCAGCACCTGGCTGGTCGCGGCACCGACGGAGGCAACCGGTTCTCCTACCAGGTCGCCGGTTCGGTCAACACTCAAGGCGCCGTGCGTACCCGCACCGTCGTAGCCGCTGACTACCCCGGCCTGGGCGGGGCGCCCACCGATATCCGGGCCATGGACCTGCAGGGTTCGACCCAGCCGGTACAGCGCCCACCAGGTGCCTCCCCCGCCGCCATCAGCACCGTCCCGGGGCTGGGCAGTGCGCTGGGCGGTTTGGCATCCGGGGTCGCCGGGCTGTCCGGGTTGGCCACGTTCGACGTACCCGGGCAGGTCGCCCGGTTCAACACCGCCCCGCTGACGGAGCGGCTGACCGTCACCGGCGCCCCCCAGGTCCGTCTCACCGTCGGTGACCTCGGCGGCAGCGGGGAGGCTGAGCTGTTCGCCAAGTTGTACGACGTGGCGGCGGACGGCACCCGAACGCTGCCCGGCGGGGGGGTGTCGGCGTTCCGGGTTACCGGGCTCACACCAGGTGCACAATCCACCGTGACGGTCACCCTGCCCGCCGTCGTGCGACCGGTCGAGGCCGGGCACACGCTGCAGCTGGCGGTGTCCACCACCGACCAGGCCTACGCGATGCCGTTGACCCCGGCGGCCTTCGCGGTGGGACTGGCCGGACCGGCTTTGCTGTTGCCGGTGGTGACAGGCGCGGCAGCAACCGCGTCGACCGTTCCGCTGGTGCCCGTGACCGGCATCGCGCTGATCGCCCTCGCTGTGGTGGCCGCGGCGGTGGTGCTGCGGCTGCGCCGGCGCGGCGCGGACGTGGTCGACCCCGACCTGGCCGCGACACCGTTGGTGGTGCGCGGGTTGGCCAAGTCCTACGCCGACGGGTTCCGCGCCGTGGACGGGGTGGACTTCGAGGTGGCGCAAGGTCAGGTGCTGGGACTGCTCGGCCCCAACGGCGCCGGCAAGACCACAACGCTGCGCATGCTGATGGGCCTGATCAAGCCCAGCGAGGGCGAGATCCGGGTGTTCGGGCACCGCGCAGGTCCCGGTGCTCCCGTGCTGAGCCGCCTCGGGTCGTTTGTGGAGGGATCCGGATTCCTGCCGCACCTGTCGGGCGCCGCGAACCTGCAGATGTACTGGGCAGCGACCGGCCGGGCTCCCGCAGACGCGCACTTTGCCGAGGCCCTAGCCATCGCCGGTCTAGGTTCGGCAGTGGACCGCAAGGTCCGCAGCTACAGCCAGGGGATGCGTCAGCGGCTGGCGATCGCGCAGGCGATGCTGGGGATGCCCGACCTGTTGGTGCTCGACGAACCGACCAACGGGCTGGACCCGCCGCAGATCCGGGCTATGCGCGCGGTATTGCGGGACTACGCGGGCACCGGGCGCACGGTGCTGGTGTCCAGCCACCTGCTCTCGGAGGTGGAGCAGACCTGCTCCCACGTGGTGGTGATGCACAAGGGCAAGGTGGTGGCCGCCGGGACCGTGGCCGACATCGTCTCCGCCGACGGTCGCGTCGAGCTGCGAGTCGACGAACCCGGCCGGGCGGTGGACCTGCTCAGCGCCCTGCACGGGGTGGGTCAGGTGTGGCTGGCCGAGCCGGGCAACGGTAGCGGACCTGGGTCGGTTCAGGCCGATCTCGATGCCGTGTCCCCGTCGGAGGCGGTACGCACCCTGGTCAGCGCCGGGGTGGCGGTCAGCGCGGTGTCGCCGCGCAACCGGCTGGAGGACGTGTTCCTGGCCCTGGTGCAAACGCCGAATGGAGACGGTAACGATGGGCCAAGCCATGACTGAGCGCACCGCGGGCGTCGCCGTTCCCGACGGTGGTGGCCCCCTCAGCCCCGCCGCCGATGGCCGGGCGCTCGGGTATCACCCCGGGCGGACATTGTCGGTGCGCACCGAACTCCGCCGGCAGCTGACCCGTCGGCGCACCCAGATCAGCCTCGGCTTCCTGGTGCTGCTGCCGTTCCTGTTGGCACTGGCATTCACCTTCGGGGACAGCTCCGGATCACGGTCGGGGGGCTTCGTGGACCTGGCCACCAGCGGCGGGCTGAACTTCACGGTCTTCACCTTGTTCGTCTCCACCGGCTTCCTGCTGGTGGTGGTGGTGTCGCTGTTCTTCGGTGACTCGGTGGCCAGCGAGGCTTCCTGGTCGAGCCTGCGCTACCTGTTGGCCATCCCGGTCCCCCGCGCACGGTTGCTGCGGCAGAAGGCGCTGGTGGCCGCGTTGGTGGCATTACTCGGGTTGGTGCTGCTGCCGGCGGTCGCGCTCACCTTGGGCACCGTGCTGTACGGGGCGAATCCGGTGCTCAATCCGGTCGGGGAGGCGCTGAGCTACCGCCTCGGGGTGGCGAGGTTGGCGATGGCGGTGCTGTACGTCGCGGTGGCGCTGTTGTGGGTGGCAGGTCTCGCGCTGGCGTTGTCGGTGCTTACCGACGCTCCACTCGGCGCGGTCGGGGGGGCGGTGATGGTGACCATCCTCAGCCAGATCCTCGACGCCATCCCCGCCTTGGGCGCGATCCGAAACTGGCTACCTACCCATTACGACACCGCGTGGACAGCCTTGCTCTCAGCGGACATCGACTTCGATCACATGGTGCGGGGCGCGTTCTCCTCGCTGGCCTACGCGACCGTCTTCGGGGTGCTGGCCTGGCGCCGCTTCGCCACCAAGGACATCACCAGCTAGCGGGAGCACCGTAGGCCCGGCACGTCCACGTCCGGGCCCAACCCGGTTCAGCTCACCCCCGCAGCGTCCATCCCCCGCAACTCCTTCTTGAGATCGTGGATCTCGTCGCGCAGTCGCCCGGCGAGCTCGAATTGCAGATCACGTGCGGCACTCATCATCTGGTCGGTGAGCTGCTGCACCAGGTCGGCGAGTTCGGCTCGGGGCATGGAGGTCACGTCCCGGCCCTCGACCACTCCGGAACTGCTGGCCCGACCGGCCTCACCGGGGGCCCGTTTGCCGCGGCTGGAGTTGCGCCCGGAGCCACCCACTGCCAGCACGGTGTCGGTGTCCTGCGCCTCCGCGTACACCACGTCCAGGATGTCGGCGATCTTCTTGCGCAGCGGCTGAGGGTCCAGCCCACGCTCGGTGTTGTAGGCGACTTGCTTCTCCCGGCGGCGGTCGGTCTCGTCGATGGCCTGCGCCATGGAATCGGTCAGCTTGTCGGCGTACATGTGCACCTGTCCGGAGACGTTGCGTGCTGCCCGGCCGATGGTCTGGATCAGCGACGTGGCGCTGCGCAGGAAACCTTCCTTGTCGGCGTCCAGGATCGCCACCAGCGAGACCTCGGGCAGATCCAGCCCCTCCCGGAGCAGGTTGATGCCCACCAATACGTCGAAGTCGCCCTGGCGCAGCTGACGCAGCAGCTCCACCCGGCGCAGCGTATCGACCTCGGAGTGCAGGTAGCGGACCCTGATGCCCAGCTCCAACAGGTAATCGGTGAGGTCCTCGGACATCTTCTTGGTCAGCGTCGTGACCAACACGCGCTCGTTGCGCTCGGCCCGAAGCCTGATCTCGTGAACCAGGTCGTCGATCTGGCCCTTGGTGGGCTTGACCACCACCTGCGGGTCCACCAGACCGGTCGGCCGGATGACCTGCTCGACGAACTCTCCACCGGCCTGCGCCATCTCATAACGCCCGGGGGTGGCCGACAGGTAAACCGTCTGGCCGATGCGGTCGGTGAACTCCTCCCAGCGCAGCGGGCGGTTGTCCATGGCGCTGGGCAGGCGGAAGCCGTGCTCGACCAGGGTGCGCTTGCGGCTCATGTCCCCCTCGTACATGCCACCCACCTGGGGCACCGTGACGTGGGACTCGTCGATCACCAGCAGGAAGTCGTCGGGAAAATAGTCGAGCAGGGTGGCCCCGGCCGATCCCGCCGCCCGGCCGTCCACGTGCCGGGAGTAGTTCTCGATGCCGGAGCAGAAGCCGACCTGCCGCATCATCTCCAGGTCGTAGGAGGTGCGCATGCGCAGCCGCTGCGCCTCCAGCAGCTTGCCTTGGCCCTCCAGTTTGGCCAACTGCTCGGCCAGCTCGGCCTCGATGTCGCGGACCGCCCGCTCCATCCGCTGCGGTCCGGCGACGTAGTGGGTCGCCGGGAAGACCCGCGTCTCCTCGACCTGGCGAACCACGTCACCGGTCAACGGGTGCAGGTAGTACAGCGCCTCCACCTCGTCGCCGAAGAACTCGATCCGGACGGCTAGCTCCTCGTAGGCGGGAATGACCTCCACGGTGTCGCCCCGCACCCGGAAAGTGCCGCGGGCAAAGGCCAGGTCGTTACGGGTGTACTGCACGTCGACCAGCGCACGTAGCAGGGTTTCGCGCTCCAGATTATCCCCGACGCGCAGGCCGATCGACCGATCGAGGTACTCCTGCGGGGTGCCGAGGCCGTAAATGCAGCTCACCGACGCCACCACGATGACGTCCCGGCGGGTCAGCAGGCTCATCGTCGCCGAGTGCCGCAGCCGCTCCACGTCGTCGTTGACCGAGGAGTCCTTCTCGATGTAAGTATCGGTTTGCGGAACGTAGGCCTCGGGCTGGTAGTAGTCGTAATAGGAAACGAAGTACTCCACCGCATTGTCTGGGAAGTACCCGCGCAACTCGTTGGCCAGCTGGGCCGCCAACGTCTTGTTCGGCGCGAGTACCAGCGTGGGCCGCTGCAGCCGCTCCACCAACCAAGCGGTGGTGGCCGACTTGCCCGTGCCGGTGGCACCGAGCAGCACCACGTCCGGCTCACCGCCCAACAGCCGCTTCGTCAACTCCTCGATGGCAGCGGGCTGGTCACCGGCCGGCTGGTAATCGCTGACCACCCGGAACTCCCCCGGCTTGCGGGGGACGTCGCTGACGGGTCGGAATTCAGAGTGCGACAGCACGTCGTGTTCGGCAGGGTGTGTCGCGGAGTCGATCGTCTTCTGGGCCACGACACCAGGGTAGGTGCGGCTACTGACAAGAACTGGGCCCGCAGGGGTCAACCTGGCCCAGGCGCACCGTTGTGGCGCAGGTCACCGAGCAGCAGAATGACGGCATGCACCGGCTTGCCGTCAGCTACCACCACCCCGCCGACCCTGCCGCCTTCGACGCCCACTACACCGGGACGCACGCGCCGTTGGCCGCCCAGGTCCCCGGCTTGCGCTCGTTCACCACCGGACACTGCGAGTCGCTGGACGGTTCGCAGCCCGCCTACTACATGGTGGCCGAGCTGGTCTTCGACTCCGCCGCGGAGATGGCGGCCGGCATGGCATCCCCGCAAGGCGCCGCAGCAGTGGCTGACCTGCCGAACTTCGCCGGCGGTGGTGTGACGATGGTGCACTACGACGATGCCGACCGAATGGGCTGAGCGCCAAGACGCTGCGTTACCGTGACGCCGCATGGGGATGCACCCGCCCAAGGTGGAGCGCTTCGACGTCGATGCCGGCACCAACACCGACCCCAAGGGTGTGGTGCGCGCGGTGGACGAGTACCGAGTGCTGCCGTGGGGGCTGTACCTGGCGCGGCCGGCCGACCACGACAGTTTCCACTACCTGGAGTCGTGGATCTTGCCGGGTCCAGGCCTGCGAGCGACCGTGTTCCACTTCTCGCCCGGTCACGTCCGCGACCAGGACCACTACGTGGATGTGGGTGAGTACACCCGCGAGGGCGCTGTGTGGCATTCGGTCGACCACTACCTCGACCTGGTGGTACGCACCGGGGTCGACACCGTGCTGGTGGATACCGACGAGTTGCTCGCGGCGGCGGCCGAAGGGCTGCTCGACCCGGGCACAGCCGAACTCGCGGTGCGGCGGATGGTTCGTGCGGTAGACGGCATCGCCGCCCACGGTCATGACCTGGTCGGCTGGCTGAGCAGCGAGGGCATGCCGATCAGCTGGCGCCAGTCACCCAGCCCGTCGATCGCGCCCAGGCCAGTGCACGCGGGTAGACCGCATCGAACCACGGCTCCTTGACCGCCACGTAGTCCAGTATCTCAGCTGCGTCAGCCGCGGCGCGGCGTTTCACCGCCAGGTACTCCGACATCAACGCCGGCTCAGCTCGCAGCCAGTCCCGAAATAGCAGGGCGAACTCCTGCCCGGCCGAGCCTTGCACCCGGACGTGCACGTTCGCCGCCCGAGCCGGATCAGCGCTGACGTGCAACCGCTTGCGCCACTGGGCAGGATCCGGCCGTTGCGGTTTGGGGTTGTCCTGCGTGTAGACGTGGCGGGGGAATCCCGCGTCGGCGAGCTGGTCGACGAGTTCGTCCGCCTGCGCCAGCGAGGCCACGCTCACCTGCAGGTCCAGCACGTCCTTGGCGTCCAAGCCCGGCACGGCAGTGGAGCCGATGTGGTCGACCGACGCGGCCGCCGACCCGAATACCCGCCGAAGCCGGGCGATGAGCCGCTGCGCCTGCGCAGGCCAGGTGGGATCTGCCGGCACCAGAACGGGGTGGTTGCGTGCCCACGACCGACGGCGAACGTTGGCCTCGAACGGCACCAGCCGCTGCTGCCACACCGCGAGCACCGCAGCGGTGAGTGCCTCCGGGTGTGCGCCGTTGTCCAACCACACGTCTGCCGCCGCCCGCCGCGCAGCGTCGTCGGCCTGGGTCGCGATCCGAGCCTGTGCCTGCTCGCGGGTCATTGCCCTGCTGGCCACCAACCGCGCGATGCGTTGCGCTGCGGGGGCATGCACCACCATCACCAGGTGAAAGGCCGCACCCATCCCATTCTCTACGAGCAGCGGAATGTCGTGCACCAGCACTGCATCCGGCGGCGCCGCGGCCACCAACTCACCGGTGCGGGCACCGATCAGCGGGTGCAGGATCGAGTTCAGCGTCCCGCGCGCCGCGTCATCGGCGAAGATCCGCTGCGCCAGCGCGGCTCGGTCCAGCGAGCCGTCCGCTGCCAGCACGTCGCGACCGAACTCTGCCGCGACACTGGCCAACCCCGCCGTCCCGGGCGCCACCACCTCCCGGGCCACCACGTCAGCGTCCACCACCAGGGCACCCAGCTCGCGTAGCTGCGCCGACACCGTGGACTTGCCCGCTCCGATCCCGCCGGTCAGCCCCAGCCGTAGCACGCCCGAAGTGTGACACACCGCTACCGGCGCGCCTGCACCATCACCATCCGTCACATGCGTACCTTGTGCCACACAGTCCCGCATCCCGGAGGAAGCCATGTCCCGCCGTTCCCGCAGCCCCGGTCGACACCGTCTTGGCGCGGCCGGACTGGTGCACTGCACCCAGTTCAGCGCGGTCGCCGGTGCATTGGTCGAGCACCGGCGGTATTGGTTCACTGCACTGCTCAGTCCAGCCAAGCACAGCCTGGCTGGGCTGCGCCGCCGCTCCATTGCCCCCGAGCTCTGGTGGGCACCGGCGACAGCCAGCTGAGCGGCCCCGGCTCGGGCTGGATCAGACGCCGGCCTGGGCCAGCACGATCCCCGCTACCGACCCCGCCCGTGCCGGCACCTGATCGGGTGGCAGCACATTCGGGGCGACACTCACGGCCACGGAGTAGATGCCCGACGAGGCCACCACCAGGCCCCCCTCGGGCAACGGAAGGTAGCGACCGTCCACCCCGCCGGCGGCGATCATGCTCGATCCCACGCCGCGGCGCTCGGCGGCGGTCACTGTCACGGTGACCCGCTCTACCGCCTGCTGGGCGTTGGCGTAACTGTTCAGGCTGATCTCCAGCGGGTACACCCCCGCTACCGGGGCTCCGTAGCGGCAGGTGATCCGGCCGGTGCGACCGATGTTGGGCTCCGGCGCCCCGATGATCACGTTGATCACGGCCGAGATGGGCACCCCGACCACCGCGTTAAGCTGATCTCCGGGCACCATTGCGCCGCAGTTCGCCGGCAGTATCGGGGCGGTCGAGGTGGGCGCAGCAGCGGTGGTGCTGCTGGGCGGTGCAATGGTGGGCACGAAGACCGGCGGCGCGGCAGCGGGTGGTCGGCTGCAACCGGCGACGGCCACTATTACCGCGATAAGGGCAACCCGCCGACCGATCATGGTGGCACCGTAACCGTGCTCGACTGTCGGCGAGGCTCAGCGCACGACGAGTTTGCCGATCCGTGCCGCAGCCGTGATATCGGATGAGACGCCGACGCCCCGCCACCAGTTGCGGGGGCGGGGCGTCGGGGCTTACCGGATCGCTGCGGTCAGGACCCGCCGGAGAGCTTCTCCCGCAACGCTGCGAGCTGCGCATCGCTGGCCAGGGAACCCCCGCTGGCCGCCGGTGCACCCTCTCCCGGGTCGGTGACGTCAGCTGTTTCGGTGCTGACGCCGGTCTCGGAGGAGTAGTTCGTCTCGCTGGCAGCGTCGGCCTCGTCGCTGACTGACTTCTCCACCTGCACCTTGTGCGCAGCGTGTCGGCGCTCGGCCTCGGCGTAGCGCCGCTCCCAGTCCTCGCGCTGCTTCTCGAATCCTGGCAGCCACTCGTTGGTCTCGGAGTCGAATCCCTCCGGGAAGATGTAGTTCCCGACATCGTCGTAGGAGTCGGCCATCCCGTACTTGGACGGGTCGAACTCGGCCAGGAAGTCCTCGTTGGCCTGCTTGAGGCTCAGCGAGATCCGGCGACGCTCAAGGTCGATGTCGATGACTTTGACCATCACGTCGTCGCCGACGCCCACCACCTGGTCGGGAATCTCGACGTGCCGCTCGGCGAGTTCGGAGATGTGCACCAAACCCTCGATTCCCTCGTCGACGCGGACGAACGCCCCGAACGGCACCAGCTTGGTGGCCTTGCCGGGAACGATCTGGCCAATCGCGTGGGTGCGGGCGAACTGACGCCACGGGTCTTCCTGTGTCGCCTTGAGCGACAGGGAGACTCGCTCGCGGTCCAGGTCAACATCGAGCACCTCGACGGTGACCTCGGTGCCGACGTCGACGACCTCTGACGGGTGGTCGATGTGCTTCCAGGACAGCTCGGAGACGTGCACCAAACCGTCAACCCCGCCGAGGTCCACGAACGCCCCGAAGTTGACGATAGAGGACACGACGCCCTTACGGACCTGGCCCTTCTGCAGCTGGTTGAGGAACTCGCTGCGCACCTCTGACTGGGTCTGCTCCAACCACGCCCGCCGCGACAGCACCACGTTGTTGCGGTTCTTGTCCAGCTCGATGATCTTGGCTTCGATCTCCTTGCCCACGTAGGGCTGCAGGTCGCGTACCCGGCGCATCTCGACCAGCGACGCCGGCAGGAAACCGCGCAGGCCGATATCCAGGATGAGGCCACCCTTGACGACCTCGATCACGGTCCCCTTGACCGGCTCGTCCTTCTCCTTCAACTCCTCGATCGTGCCCCACGCGCGCTCGTACTGCGCCCGCTTCTTGGACAGGATCAGCCGTCCCTCCTTGTCCTCTTTGGTGAGGACCAAGGCCTCCACCAGGTCACCGACGGTGACGACCTCGTTGGGGTCGACGTCGTGCTTGATGGACAGTTCACGGGAGGGGATGACGCCCTCGGTCTTGTAACCGATATCGAGCAGCACCTCATCGCGATCAACCTTGACGATGGTGCCTTCGACGATGTCACCGTCGTTGAAATACTTGATCGTGGCGTCGATCGCCGCCATGAAATCCTCTGCCGAGCCGATGTCGTTGATGGCGACCTGGGGGCTCGACGAGGTGAGGGTGGTGGTGGGCATGAGGTGAAGTGCTCCGGAGGGGTTGGCTGTCGGTTGGTGGTCTTCTGGCGGACGGTGTCTTCCAGCAGATGTGCTGCTTGCGGACATGCGCCGACCCAGAGCAGTTCCAGCCGGACAATCCCGCCTAGCACTCAGGGCACGCGCGCGCATTGACAGTACGCGTGCGGCGGATATCGCAGCAAACCGACGAAACCCTTCTGACGTGGAGTGATGATGCCCGAGCCAACCCAAGCCGCGGACGCCCACCGACACAGCGGTGCCACCCTGGCGCTGGGAGCCGCCCGGCCGGCTCGCGAGCCACTCTCCGCCGAGGCCAGCGTCGCGGCCAACCGGGCGTGGTGGGATGCCGACGCCGCCGACTACCACCTCGCCCACGCCGATTTCCTGGGAGTGGACAGTGCCGAAGGTGAGTTCGTGTGGTGCCCGGAGGGACTGCACGAAGGCGACGTGCGGCTGCTTGGCGAGGTCGCCGGGCGCGCGGTTCTGGAGGTGGGGTGCGGGTCGGCACCCTGCGCTCGCTGGCTGGCCGCCCATGGCGCACACGTGGTGGGTCTGGACCTGTCCCGCGCGATGTTGCAGCGGGGGCTGGCGGCGATGCGCTCCGGCGGTCCGCAGCCCTCGCTGGTCCAAGCCAGCGCCGATGCCTTGCCGTTCGCCGATGCCAGCTTCGACATCGCCTGCTCCGCGTTCGGGGCGGTCCCGTTCGTGGCTGACTCCGCTACCGTGATGGCCGAGGTGGCCCGGGTGCTGCGACCGGGTGGGCGCTGGGTGTTCTCGGTGAACCACCCGATGCGCTGGGTGTTCCCCGACGACCCAGGCCCGGCCGGGCTCACCGCGACCATCCCGTACTTCGACCGCACCCCGTACGTCGAAGTGGACGGCGGGGGCGTGCCGATCTACGCCGAACATCACCGCACCATGGGCGACCGGGTCCACGAGATCGTGGCTGCCGGCCTTATCCTGGTGGACCTGGTGGAGCCGGCATGGCCGCCGGGCTTGGAACGGGAGTGGGGCCAGTGGAGCCCGCTGCG
>JAABUV010001852.1_pt1 | contig 29962 bp, 34 predicted proteins | sample 5559971 | NCBI WGS metagenome assembly JAABUV01 (sample SAMN10711881, study PRJNA513362) | rock metagenome | isolation source: Antarctica rocks | place: Antarctica: Victoria Land, Knobhead nord | collected 2015-12-19
GCCATCCATAAAGTAAGCAGCAGTGCAAGGGCGCAGTGTGCGGGATCTAGTTCTACTGTACCTCAGTACTTCCTAGGCTTCGCCGATTGCCTTACTCTACTGCTCGAGCTGCTTAGACTCAGCCCTGGTGGCCCTGGGCAGGACATTCGATGTCACCCTTCAATCTTCATACGATGTTGTTAATCCTTTCTTATAATCAAGTACACCGTCGGTACCTTCCTTAACCATGCCTCACAACACTACGAGTAAGGAATAACGAGTCTCCCTCAGTACTCGTCGGCTCAAATGCAGTCAAAATATTAGATTTTGCTACTCTATCTTTCACCTTTTGCTCTCACTTTCACAATGTTTATCTTCTATCAATTAAAGAAGAAATTAATAAAATATGTATTACAGGCTTGAGAAATAAAAGAACGATTTCGCGTGAATATTCTCATATGAACCAAAATTTAGTAGTAGATTAAACAAGAGTGCTTTCTTCATTGCAATTCTCAACTAAAGTCATAATCATTTAATTCAATTAAATTGAATTGAATTAATTCTTTTTGCTTCATCACTATCTTAAATTTTTATGTTTCATTGCACACTGTTGATAAGAAGCGGGTTGAAACCGTTCGAGACGTTCGCTGGAAAGAGCAAGAATGCAAGATCATAAGCCGAAAGATAAGATTATCCCTCAAATGAGTGCTAATCACGAAGCACCCGAGGCAGGAGAGCCGTGGGCCCCAAATCAGAAAAGGTCTCGAGAAGACTCGACGACGATGGATCAAACGAGAGAACCCGCACCAAGGCCCCTGTTCACGTCGCGTATCACGAATCACTGTTCGAAGAAGCCAGTACAGGAGACTTCCCTGAATTAGAAGCCCCCGAACTTCTCAAAAGCATCCAAGACACGATAGCCAGACTTGATGGCCCAGAAAGAAGTTTTATTACTCCAATCAAGGGCACTACTTGCCAGCATTGAGGCCTTTCAGACCACTGCCGAACAAGTGCTAGCGAACCCGGATGATATTGACACTGAAGAACCAATCAATTATCGCAAAGCCAGAGCCTCTCCTCAAGCTTCAAAATGGGACGATGCCATGAAGGACGGACTTGCTTCCCTCGAAGAAAATGGGATCTGAACCCTAATTCCTCGACCCCCTCCTCGCCGCGTTCTTGGTGGAAAGTGGGTCTATAGGCTTAAGCGAGGCTCTGGAGGGGAGATTCAGCGATACAAAGCACGCTGGGTTGCTCGAGGCTTTGAACAACGCTTTGAGATTGACTTCAATGAAACATTCGCCGCTGTTGTCAAGCCAATGACCTATAAAAGTTCTCTTCGCCATGGCCGCGCAAATGGACTGGGAAACTGAGCAATTGAACGTCAAAACTGCCTTCCTTTACGGGACCCTCGATGAAGATGTTTATGTGGAAATGCCTACCGGCTATTCCGAAGAGGACCTCGTTTGCAAGCTGAATAAAGCCCTCTATGGTCTAAAGCAAGCCCCTCGGGGATGGTTTCGAACACTCACGGAGTTCCTCGTCTCACTGGGTTATCATGTCATTCCGGAGGATCCAAGCGTATATCGCAACCCGGAAACTGGTATATTTGTAGCTATATATGTGGACGATCTACTTATCTTTGGAGCCAACAAAACCGCTATTCAAGAGCTCAAAGATCAACTGTCGAAACGCTTTAAGATGACCGGTTTGGGACCTGTAGCGGCTTACTACCTGGGTTTGGAAGTTGTTAGGGACCGATTTAAATCGCACCATTCGCCTCAGTCAAAAGTCGTATCTGCAAAAGATTCTGAAGGATCTAAATATGATGGACCTTCGCGGTAGTCAAACGCCTGTGGATAAGGACGTTGTTCTGGAACCAGCCTCGGTGGATCACACTGCCATCGACAACGACAAGCTTAAGTATCAATGTGCAGTCGGATCCCTTATGTACCTTATGCTTGGAACGCGTCCTCATATCGCCTTCGCTGTTTCTCAGGTATCGCGATTCTCTTCCAACCCAACCACAGAACATTGGAAAAGCTGTTCAACGAATCTTCCGCTACCTAAAGAAGTTCTCGAACTTGGGATTGGTTCATCGAAACGAAGGTCTCATTGGTTATACGGATGCAAACTGGGCCCGTGACAACGATCGAAAACCAATTGGAGGCTATCTTTACAAGATTTGGTGGTGCAGCCATCAGTTGCAGCTCTAAGCCTCAAAATACCATCGCTCTCTCCAGCTGTGAAGCTGAATTCATGGCCGCCTCTGAAGCAGCAAAAGAAGCCCTCTGGATGCGTCGATTCCTGGATCATTTTGATTACAAAGGTTCTCGACAGGTCATCATTCATGCCGACAACAAAAGCGCTGTTGCCCTTGCCGAAAATCCGATGCATCACGGACGAACCAAACACGTCGAAATTCGGTACCACTTCATGCGGGAAAAAGCCACTGAGGGACTTTTTAAGCTCGCTTTCATGCCTACCAAAGAGGAGGCAGCCGACGGTATGACAAAGCCACTGGCCGGCGAAGCCTTTGTCGAATTTATCAAAGATTTGGGACTGAAACAGGTTTAGATTCAGGGGAGCTTATGAGCCTACGTCAAGGGTATTTCCATTGAGGGGAGTGTTAAACGGCAATATCAAGGCCCTTGACCAACCACCCGAAAGACCCCTGCATAATGGAAAGTGTGCCCATCAGGAACGTGTATACAGATAGCTCTCATCCCCCTAGATTATAGAATCGAGGATTTTCGTTCAACACTTCACATCTTTTCAGTTGATTGGAGGCGTCAACCGTCTCCCAATGGTCAGAACCTAGTATCTTGATATAGCCTTGAACGACAAGCTCAAAGTGTTTTGCCGCATTTTCAAACGTAGCCATTTTCTTGTACAGAAAAGCCAGATTATATCTTGCGTCTAAGGACTTCTTATGCTCAGAACCCCAAGCCTGTTCGTATCCTGTCAATGCTCGTAGATACATGTCTTCGGCTTCTTTCATCTTGCCTTGATTTTTGTAAAGAATTCCCAGATTATTGACGGTGTCAAGGGTCGATGTATGAGCGGAACCCCAAGCCTGTTCGAATCCTGTCAATGCTCGTAGATACATGTCTTCGGCTTCTTTCATCTTGCCTTGCTTCGAGTACAGATTTCCCAGATTATTGACGGTGTCAAGGGTCGATGTATGAGCGGAACCCCAAGCCTGTTCGAATCCTGTCAATGCTCGTAGGTACATGTCTTCGGCTTCTTTCATCCTGCCTTGCTTCGAGTACAGAACTCCCAGGTTATTGACGGTGTCAAGGGTCGATGTATGAGCGGAACCCCAAGCCTGTTCGAATCCTGTCAATGCTCGTAGATACATGTCTTCGGCTTCTTTCATCCTGCCTTGCTTCGAGTACAGATTTCCCAGATTACCGACGGTGTCAAGAGTTGATGTATGAGCGGGGTCCCAAGCCTGTTCGTATCCTGTCAATGCTCGTAGATACATGTCTTCGGCTTCTGTCATCTTGCCTTGATCCGAGTACAGAACTCCCAGGTTATTGACGGTGTCAAGAGTCGATGTATGAGCGGGACCCCAAGCCTTTTTACTTCCTGTCAATGCTCGTAGATACATGTCTTCGGCTTCTGTCATCTTGCCTTGATCCGAGTACAGATCTCCCAGCCGATGGCAAGCCGCGCTAACGGACGGAATGTCTGCTTTGTCGTTAAAGGCTTCTTGTATGCTTTGCTGCAGCAATGAGAAGACGCGATCGCAATGTGGCAGAAGACGTCTCTGTAAGAGCGAATAATCCGGCATGGTTTTTGAAGGCACAGCGGATGCAACGACGACCACGGCAAGCCAACTCATGATAGCGTTGTCTTTCTCAAATGCGTGAAGGCACCAGTGATGAAGCACAGAGTGCATAAAGAAAGAAGATGATTCAAATTTGGTGTTGATAAAGGAGTATTTTGAAAGAAGTCCCATGCACTTTTTGAAATCAAGCTCATCGCTTGCACACCTGACAAACCAACCAGGCACTTCGTCGAAAACTTCTTGATGTAACGAAGGTGTAAGAAGCTCATACCAGAGGTCCTGATTGTCAAGAAACGCCCACAGCTTCAGAAAGTTGACAGCATCCTCATTCTGTTCCCGAAGATGATCGAAAGACACAGTCCATGTTGTTAACACGCTACGATCTGCACTTTCTCGTAAAGTGAAATAATTCTGATCCTTCATTAACTTTTTCCACTTATGATTATATGAATCGATGTACTTTGACACGGTTGTACCTGTTTCCCGCATGTATGAGCCGGCTTGGTTGATCGCTAAAGAAAGACCTTGAAGTAGCTTGACAAGCTCTAATGAATCTATTGAGCCAAAGACATCAGATAAGACCTTAATAACTATGCTTCTGATTGCACTCACCTTTCACGGATCTCCCAGCGCTATTTTTGAGGATACTTTCCCCCTGCAGTTCGTTAACCGGCTCTAGTTTCATATCGTCTCCCAAATTCCGCAGACTTGTCAATCGAGAAGTGATGAGAATAGATCCTTGATCTGCCATTGGAAAATACGCTTGCATATCGAAGGCTTCCGAATCTATAGATGAGATAGAAAACTCTCGGTCTACATTATCGAAGATTAGTAACCATTGACCATTTAACGATCGTGATAACCACTTTAATACATCTCCAACAACTTGATCAACATTAGTGCTTTCTTTTTGCGAATAGCTTCTGCTTTCTTCCGAAATCTGATGCTGCGGTAGTCGACTGGCGAGATCAGCGATACTTCGTCTCACTCTTTCTTTGGCCGAGCCATCAATCCAGAAGATCGCGCTGTAGTTTCCTTGATATTTTCGAGCGAATTCAACAGAGAGCTGAGTCTTTCCAATGCCACCAAGTCCATGAAGGATGAATACTTTGCGACGCATTCGCTCTGTCGAGGTGGGAAGTAAAATATGTGTCAACTGAGTCATCTCTGCGTCTCGCGCCACAAATTTATTCATCATAGGAATGCTCTGAAGACTGAACGGTACATGAAAGGACTCTTCGGTGACCGTGAAATGCGCTTGTGAGAAGTCAGAGAGAAGTTTGAAGAACGCAGTTCATTACAAAGAAGAGAAATCATACCACGGTATCGTTCTTTAACTCTCTGCGACGACATTTGAGCCATTCTCTGAATCTCGGGCTGCACCAAGAGGAAATTCTCATCTTCGAAGCCATGGAATTTGTTCAACTCTGAGTGATCCGTAGTGAGATACATTATTCTTTTGCCATGTAAAGAGGCTGACTGTTGATCGACGAACTGTATTTGCCGTGAGCTTTCACATCCGTTTGAGGGCAAAGAAAGAAATTAACAGACCTGAGTCCGCCAAGGTCCATGCGACGCTTCTTTGTTCTCATAAAAGCAAATCATATCGAGATTGCCATAACTCTTCTCAAAATCCCGGGCAATGTCATGAAGATCAGAACTACATCTTTTCAGGGACTCTAGCAGGGTCTTATCGCGTCCCGCTGCTTGGGCAAGCCATATACCATACACCGCAGCATCACTTCCTTGATGTGATGTTTCAAGAAAGATGATTCCAGCGGCGGACAGCCGAATATCTCTGAAGTCATTACCATGATTGGCCAGTATCAGCGCCTGTTTGATGATCAAACCTCCAAGACTATGTCCAATAAATATCAATGATCGTTGACGCTCTTTCTCGTCTGACCGATTCTGATGAAGAACATTAAGCAACTGCTCTCCACATTGGCGCAGACTTGTTTTCACATTCGTCTTTCGCCAATCAGACTCATAACTGTATGTCGCAATTCGAGCGTTTGGAATGAGGCTTGGCAGAAGGTCTCGAAGCCACATAACTTCAGCCGTCTCGGATGTTATTCGAGCGACATCAGGAAGCTCGTCGATTTGGGCATTCCTTCGGCGGCCTCGTAGGAGATTGAATGGGTGCCGGTGTTTAGATTCTCTTTTCTCGGCAGAACCTTGCTTTCCAACCCACGTATAATATGGATGAGCACCGAGGCCTTGAACTGCGATAACGCTTGAACGCCTGTGAATAAGTCTGCTCAAGTATAACAAATCATTGTTTGCCTTACTCTACTTGAGGTTCGTCATCATCGTGTTCACCGCTGGCCCAAATATTAAGACCCGTGGCCGTGACCGTGTCTTTGCTGCACGTCATTGTGGTGACTCGAGCTGCCTAGAATTGCAAGGTCGAAAGAGGGACACACAATTTGGTTCGACCGAACCTAATGCGAAGAATAAGAATTAAAAAAGGCTTCCGAAGCGCAAGCATTTGAGATAATCGTACTCGTAGAAATAGCTCAGCTTAATCTGAAGGGTTAAAAGCGGTTGTTTGGTAAGAGAAGGCTGTATCCGTACCCCGCACTAAGCGCAATTCATGAGGATTCGAGCCCGTACCTTAGTTAGTAGAATAAGCGTTTTCGGTCCCAGTTTCAAGCCGGCGGCAACTTAACTACGTCTATCTCGTACCTTCTCTCATTCAATCGACATGGCTTGCAGTCAAGCAAAATCAAACGGTAAACAAACTGGGCGGCAATCAAGAACCCAAGGTTGAACATGCATCTTCTATAACTAGTCTGCTTAGCTGACTATCAGCAGGAAAACAACCTCAAAGCATAGAGAAACAGCAACTGCAAAGACCCACCCGCAAAGTTGCATGCCAGGAAGAGACACTACACCAGCGGAAAGAAAGCAAAGACAAGGACATCGAGCCAAAGCACTCTTTTCCCTCTTCCTCAACGAGCGACATTCCGAACAAAGAGGTATGTAGACTATCCCTCGTGTTCTACCTTAATGCTGATACAAGCCAAGGCCCCACAAAGTTCGCGCGTCCTTCCCAAAGCCACACATTCTCTAGAGCGGCCGCAAAGGTCCACCTTAGACTCTAGACCCGAGGAATTCCAGGACCCGTGTTGTCAAAACGGGTATCAAACAGGTCAAGGACTCGATCGAAAGCGAAAGCGATCGCAGGAAGCTGAATCTCCAACTTCGCGACTTCAAGAGAAGCCAATTGAAAAACGAGCACGAACCTCAATAGCAAGCTGTGCTGTCAGAGACAAGGAGTCAGCAAGCTACAACAGTGACCAAAGTGAACACCTAATCAATCACTGGATCCAGGAAGGAAACTGGCCGGAAAATTATTTCGAGTCGGATCCAGACATGAGCCAACCGCTCTCTAGAAAGCATTCCAGCTCTGGCATGAGTTACACGCAAAGCGTTAAAGAAGGTGACAAACCACCCGCTTACACTCCGGAATATGAGAATGAGCTTGCAAAGGCTGGTATCTTCATGTACCAACACCTGGGCCAGGCTATTATCTCAGACACTTGCAAGGAACTCTGTGCTACTTTGCTTAATGGCCAATACGAAACCCCCAAGTATTCTCTTTTCAAGGAAGAGTTCTTTTGGATGACTCTGGAAAGAGTGCGTAGTAACAATGAGGCGAGAGTTCTAAGGGACATTACCCCGTCAATTGTCCCCTCGGCTGAGCTTCTTTACATATGTGGTGCTTCGAATCTTCAACACTTGGCCGAAGAAATCAATGCAGAATGGACCAAATGCATTTGCATTGCTGGTCCTCGCCCAAAACCTGATTATGCGGTTGGATTGATGTCATCAGCCTTTACCGACGACGAAGTTGAGAGACTCAAATCCTATACTGCACCTGGGAAGGCAACATTATTTACGGGGAAGTTGAATTCCCGTTTCTCAAGTGTGAGGTGAAGTGTGGTGAAAACGGGCTTAACATTGCGGACCGGCAGAATGCCCATAGCGCCAGTATGGCTGTCAATGCCATCGTTCAACTCTATCGGGATCGGGCGGTTTCTCGAGCTGAGGAGCTTCATCGAAAGATCCTTGTTTTTTCGGTCTCACATGATCACACAATGGTAAATGTCTACGGTCATTACGCTTTGATTGAAGGGGACAAGACTACTTTTTACCGTCATCTCATTCGCAGTTTCAATATCACAGACCTTGACGGCAAGGACAGAGATTTGGCTTACAAATTCACTCGGAAAGTCTATGATACATTCTTTCCAACCCACTTAGACAGAATTCGAAGCGCCGCCGCCCAGTTACCTGATCCAAAATCCGACCCATTCATGTCCATTATTAGCACGGAGAACAATTCGGAGTTGGCCGATTCACAGGAGACAATGACAAACGCTTCTTCATCTCGGGACACCGCTGGCTTCAAGAAACCGAGACTGCCACCAAAGGTCGTGCTACAGCAGGAGAATGACCGGCTGAAGGAGCAAGTGAAGGAGCAAGCCGCCTCATCGAATGCCAGGATAGATCAGCTCATGGACCTGTTAATACAGCAATCTCCATCAAATGCCAGCACACGTCTCAAGGAGTAGCGGTGATGGCTCGCAAGGAAATGGAACGCTTGGCTACCACGGAATTCAACGGTCGACAGGTAGGTTTGATACGCAGAACGACTGGAGACTTCTTCCACTGATCCGCTGCCTATTAGATCAAGAACTTGGTTACCATAGCATACGCTCTAGCTACCAAGAAGAAGACTCAGATGGCCTATTCCCATGTCTTACAGGCGGTCAAGGCGAGCGAGAACTTTATCCGCGAATTCAACGGCACAAGCATTACTGAAAGTTTATATCGTTAACATGACGATGGACAAATCCAAAATGCTCATACGTTTTCTTACTGTTGGCGTTAGACTTTAGGTGGTACAGGACACAATAAGCGTTTGATGTAGTTATCTAATATCAAAGGGTCACATTTTCCTCACGTCCTCTTCGCTCATCCCGAAAAGAGGGTACGCCAAAGGTATGGCTAAAAAATGACATTCTCACCCTTTCCTTCCCTGAGCAGGCTTTTGTGCCCTCTCTTACCGTAGCTGTAGCTCCTCCCCTGACTACTAGCCCGAGTATGCTTCCCCTTCTCCTCCCATTGTCTCCCAGCTCTTGAGAAGCCCCGTCCAAGCCGGAGGCGGCGGATTAATTGAATAGGATGTGTAGTTCGACTGGGCACGTAGGATCTGGGGGATTTGAAATCGCATTGCGAAGCGAAGTTGGTAGAGATCCGTGACCGCTGGATGTAATACGCTTTGCTATATGAGTCATCTCATGCGGTGGCGATGTTGAGAAAGCCGAGAGAGAATTAAGAATGTCTGATCCCCCCCCAAATGTAGGCCATGACATGAAAACATGGCAAATTCTTTGCTTACGAAATGCGCAGAGAGCATAATGAATGAACTTGCTCAGTTCATTTCCTATCATTCTGAATTTCTGACTTTTGATCTAAGACAACTCTTGCACTGCAGCATTCTCACTATAACATATGAGACTTTAGCAAGTGTCTTTTGCTGTCTCACACACTCTCGCTGCTCTGCGTCAAATAAGTATTTAAAAGTGTTTCAACAATCGAGTTTGAACTTTTTTGCATTAACACTTCAGATGAAAGACAATCAATGAAGTATGTAAAAGCAGATGTCAAACAAAATGCTTGCAGAAATGTATATGAAGAGAGTATTATCAATATTCTTATTCATCAAAAGCATGATATCAGAAAGAAAAATACAATTCATTAAAAAGATTGTGATTGTGATTGTGATTGTAATTCATACATTCTTGTGACATCGATTTAGACTCGATTCATGAGAAACTCTATGCTATTTATATCGAGTGAACAAAACTCTTTGAGAAAGAAAATCACTTGTCGTCTATACAACTGCTTCGCGCAGTCGAAACAATAAGATTGACACTGTGCTATCAAGTAATGAATCTATAGCTTCTATTCAGCGCGTGACGCTCAAGTAAACTCTTGATGAGAGTGTCTGTGCTGTTTGATTATGATGCATCATCTTTGCTTTGCTTTTCATTGATAATATTCTATACAACGATGTTTCAATTCAATTCTCGATTCAAAGATGAAAGATGTTTTCTTTGCATTCATGATGCTCATGATTGTAACGTATATAGAGCTGTGTTCTCTTACTCAATGATTGTCATTCATTGAACAGAGAAATATGTAATAAAAGAGAGATGCACACGATGAGAAGATAAAGTGTGATTGTACTGAGTAATTCTTTTCTTCTCTTGATTTGACTTATGTCACATAGACGTTGAATAGATTGTTAATATAAACGTGCAATTGCAATCGTTCAATGCTTAGCTGATCAATAGTAGAGATGCATTCTAATCATTCTCATGCACTCAACACTCTCGATTTTTCACGTAGATAGATGTATGATCTGACGTCAAGTAAAAAAGATGAGTTCAAGCTTTCTCAGTATATCAGCGTGATCAATGAATCATTACTTCTTCGAACATTGTAGTCATGATTCTCAGACTCATCATTTGAAATGACTATTCTATCTGATATTTTTTCATCAATTACTCAATGACACTGTTGATGTGATGAAGATGTTTCAATATCAACGCAGTTGACGAGTTGCAAATTCTTCAATCACTTGTAATTACAATTCACAAACTCTTCATCTGAGTTGTTTTTTTCACTAGTAATATCTTTTCATTTCTTACTGACATTGACATGTCATTAATCTTCTTCATAAATTGATTGTGACTGTTAAAAGAAAATGTTATCGTGTGAATGAAAACTCTGCATGATGACTTTTCTGATCACGTAACATTCTAACATTGTTTGAACTGCGTTGAATTGAGATTTCTTGTCATGATGTCAGATCATCAATTTGATTTAGAACATAAATCATCAATGTTTTAAATAATCTCAATTCATTGAATCTGTTTTGCAGTTCAATGAATCAAGTCATCAATTTAATCATCATCATTTTAATTTAATCTTAACAATTCTGTTTTAATCATTTCAGTCATGTGCATGAATCTTTGCAATCTTAAGTCATAATACTACTGTCTAGTCTTGATTCTGCTCAATTTATGTATATAAAAGTTGAACTTTCATTCTTTTCTTTCATTCTTTGTCTTTCATCTTGTACATTATCTGATGTATTATCTTGTATCTAGATTCTATTAAAGTAATAATAATAATATCAGTCTTTTATATTGATAGTATCTTTAGTCTAGCTCAGTTTCTGACATTACAAAAGATTTACACTTTCTGCAACGTTTTCATACATTGAAATCTTCTCTAGTTACTCTTTTGCTCAAATGAAGTCATTTCACAATCTTTTGATTGACAATGAGCATGCTGTTGAACAGTTCACTCAAAGTGTGATCGAAAATTCAGTCAAGATCTTTCGTGCAATGCAAAAGTTTCAAAATCAAGTTCAACAACATGATGTTATCACTTCATCTTTGTTCATCATTTTCAGTTCTTCAATTTATATAAAATTGAATTCTCAGTTTCTTGTGATGATAGCTCAGATCATCATACAAATCTTGAATAATCAATTTTCTCTTGTCATTCACTTTTTTGCAAACTTTGTTGCTGTTTTCATTACTTCTAGATTCAAGAAGCTTTTTGACATATCTGAGTATAAGAAAGACAAAGATCAATTGAATGCATGAAAGCAGAGTCTGATACAACGCATGAACGTGAACGATGATTATTATTTCTCTCATCGAGTCAAGATCATCTATGTCGAGTCACAACTCATCATAAATAAGAAGACTCACAATCTAATAAGTCAATATCGAGTTAATGATCTTTGTATCATTTTCATTTTTGCAGATTAATGACATAAGTTACATCATTGCTGCAGCAATTCTTTCAAGACAAAAAATGCTCATTTATATCTTTGTGAAACTTTAAAGCAAGACATGAATAGCTTTGTCAACTACTACAATCTCTTTTATCAAAAGAAAGAACATTCTTTAATGAAAGATTTCTCATTGATTGACTGTCTGAAGCATAATGTCAATTATTTCACTTAAGTCATCATTTTCTTCTGATGAAATCTTGATGAAACTCGATCATTCATTTTTTATTAATGAGTTCAAGCATTCTCTGACATCAATAAAAAGCTTCAGCAGCTTAAACATCGTTAATCTTACTTCATCTTCATCATTGTTTCATTCATCAAAGTCAAAAACATCTCTGCATTGACTAGTAATTCTTTAAGTTTAAAGATCATCATCTTTATGACTGTTGTTTTGACAATATCTTTGTCTTTCTCTCTTTCATTTCTCGATGAGTTAATGAATTTAAACTTCATCATTATTATTATTCAAGATAAAACTTTGATCATTTCTAAGATTAAGAAAATTTGCAACAAGTGAAAGCTGTGTTACTATTACAAGTTGTAACATTTAAGCAAAATCATTAAAGAATGCTCAAATAAGAAGTTCTTCATTCTGCATATCATGAATGTTTATGACAATGACATCATCAATATAGATGAAGAAGTTTTGCTGTTCATAAGAAAAGTTTAGTCTTTGAACTAAGTCATGTTCAAAAATCTGTATACATATCATCTTGTTTACTAGTCTCAATCTTTTCACTCTCACTTCAATCATATAGAAAGTTTTCTGCTAAATCTGTCTTGAAACTCTTTGAATTCAATTCAACATTCAAAGATAGTCACATGATAATATTCTGTATTCTACATCAAGCTTAATTTAAAGTTTTCACTCTCGCTCTGATTGATAATGAAATCTCTGCTTATGTCTTTATGAATAAATTCTTCACGCAACAACATCATCTTTTCTTGCATCAATTAATTCACTTTCACAGACTTCAAGAATTTGATGATCAAGTCGCTTTAATTGATGACATTATTCATGTCATCGAAATCACAATGATTCTTGATGAACACATTGAAAGATTATTCTTTTATGTTATTGAATTAAATCAATATCTCATCATCATGAGTTTATCATGACTTCATCATCACGTCATTGATGTTAATTTTGAGCACAATATTCTCATTTTATCTTTCTTTTTCTGTCTTAATCATTGTCACTCATTTCTCGTCAAGATTTATGATCTTAATCAACAAGAAGAAAATTTCTCATTTGAAGTTAACAAAGTAGCTTTCTTTCAGTCTTGCAGTCTCGCTCTCAATTCACTTACAAGAAGCAACTCAGTTCATGAATTGCTCACAAGAAGCAATTCAGTTTACAGATCACTCACAAGAAGTAATTCAGCATTCAGTTTGCTTGCAAAAAGTAATTTAGTTTCTCATTCACTTAAAAGAAGCAATTCAATTTTCAGTTCGCTTGCAAAAAGCAATCTAGTTTCTCATTCACTTGAAAGAAGTAACTCAGTTTTCAGTTCGCTCACAAGAAGCAATTCAGTTCTCAATTCACTTGCAAAAAGCAATTCAGTTTCTCATCTGCTCACAAGAAGTAATATAACTCTTTATTTACTTATGAGAAGTCAACTAATATTCAGCTCGTTCACAAGAAACAAACTTCGTTCAATCTTATTTCTCATCTGAAACAAGAAACTTCTAGTTGTATTTTTCAAGTCATTCAAAAAGAATACTCATCAAAAATCAAGTGTTGAAATTCTTTTCTTTCTAAAACTTCTGTTGTTTCTCAAGCAGATCAATTCAATCAATCTTCTATACAACTTGATATAGTCAAGTTGAAAGCTCGAAGCTTTGATCATACTGCTTATGTCAAAGACATTGAAGTGTTTAGTATTATTTTAAAGAAAATTGATGTTTTCTTGAATCTTGAATTAATCTCATCTTCTAGTCTAGATTCTGATGAGTCAAAATCGCGTTATGCAACTTTGACTGTTTATTCAAAGAACAGCTCAACTCTTGCTCAGTTCTCGTCTCACTCTCAAGACAGTACATATAATAAGAATCATCATTTGAATCTTTGTCAAATGAAAAAGAAATTTCATTTAACTGCATTCACGACACAAGAAGATCTTGAAGTCTATTGATAAAGTAAGAACGTCGATTCAGTCACAATTTTATCATTCAAATATTTCAAGTTTCTAAATATCTTCTTCAAGAAGAACGTCGATATTTTGTCTTTGCATTGAGCTCATGATCATGTCATACATTTTAAAAAAGATGCTCAACTCTCAATCTTCACTTTGTACAACATAAGTTGTGATGAAATTCTAGAACTTCATCGTTATTTGAATGAGAATCTGAGCAAAGATTTCATTCAAGTCAGTCACTTTCAGATGATCATCTCTGTTCTCTTCATCAAGAAACTTAAAGAAAAACTTTGCTTCTGTGTAAACTATTGAGATTTGAACGCTATCACAGTCAAGAATTAATATTCTCTGCTTCTGATCTCAGAAATGCTGAATCATCTAAGTTGAGCTAAAATCTTTATCAAGCTGAATATCATTTCTGCGTTCAATCGACTTTGAATCAAAGAAGAAAATGAAGCTCTCATCATTTTTTGCACTCGATTTGAATTATTCAAGTATCTAGTCATGCTTTTCAATCTATGTAATGAGTCTGTCTTGTTTCAGAAGTACATTAACAATACTTTTCATGAGCATTTAAATAAGTTCTGTACAGCTTATCTGAATGACATCTGAATCTATTTCGACAATGAACTTGAGCATGAAATTCATGTCAAGCTCATTTTGCGAAAGTTGCAAAAAGCAGATCTTCAGATAAATATAATCAAATGTGAGTTTCACATCACTCAAGTCTCATATCTAGAATTGATAATCATCATCAAAGAGATCAAGATGAATTCTTTCAAGATAAATATCATTGTCAATTGATTCATCTTGATCAACGTTAAAGACATTCAAAGTTTTCTAGATTTCGCGAACTTCTATAAAAGATTCATTTATGACTATAGTAGAATAACTATTTCGCTCACTCATTTCATCAGAAAAGATGTACTCTTTGTCTGATTTCAGAAATGTCAGATTGCATTTAACACTCTTAAGAAAATCTTCACTTTCAAGATTATTCTTCATCATTATAATTCAGATCACAAGATTGTGATAGAAATCAATGCTTTGAACTATGTGTTCAAAAACATTCTCTCTTAATATAATGAGAATGAAATTCTTCATTCAATCACTTACTTTTTGAAAAAGCATAACTTAGTTAAGTGTAACTACGAGATCTACAATAAAGAACTCATGATCATTGTTTGCACTTTCAAGAAATGATAATCAGAGCTCAAAGACTTTATTTATTCTGTTGAGATGATCATGAATCACAAAAATCTTAAGTACTTCATGTCAATTAAGCAGTTGAGTCATTATCAAGCTCGTTGAAGTGAGTTTCTGTCTAAATTCAACTATTGCATCACTTATTGTTTCAACAAGATCAATGATAAGTTGAATGCTTTAATATGTCGCTTAGAAGATCTCTTTAAAAAGAAAAATACATTCAATTCTTAACATCAATATCAACATTAAACAATTCTGAAAACTCATGTTTTAGATCTCAATATTGTTGAGAATCTCGCTCTTGACATTTTTGACATTAAAGTCATGAAGCTTCAATCACAAATCATTGCTTTAGATTCAGTTCAGTTATATTTATTCTCAGTTATTTCAGCACTTTTGCAAATTTTAACTTTCATGAATCTAGAAATCGAAGAATTCGACGTTGAAAACATTAAGTCTCAGCTAAATCAAGACACTTTGAATCTTGATGAAGATTTTGCTGACACTTTCACTCAAATATTATGAAAGTAAATTGAAATCAATGACAAATTCGCAGCTCAGATAATTGAAGCACTTTGCAATGAAGCACGACATCACAACAAGATTTCTCTAGTCGAGTGTAAAGAACATGAGAATCATCTGTACTTTCAAGAAAGAAAGTACATGCTCAACTCAGATAAACTATGTCTTCGTATCATGCAACTCACTCATGATAGTGTTGTTGATGATCACTCAGAAAGAGCAAAAAGCTATGAACTGATCAGTTGAGTTTACTGATGATTAAACATCTATAAGTATGTTCAACACTTTATACAAAACTGTCATGTATGCACATGTTTCAAGCTTTCTAAACAATGAACTCAAGAATGATTGTATTTTCTTTTAGTTTTCAAACGTTGTTGATGTGATATCTTCATGAACTATGTAAATTCTTTATCGCTCAATATCTTCATGAATATCACATATAAATATGTTTTAATCTTCGTTGATCATTTTATCAAAATGAAACATTTAGTTCTTATCACTTCTATGAAAGTTGAAAAAGTTATTAACTGCTTCTATGTTTATGTTTAAAAACATCATGATTTACTTGAATTCTTTATGTTTAATCAAGATACACAATTCATCTTTAATGTCTGAAAGCATATGTGTAAAATGTTGAAGATAAATGTTAAATTATCAACAACGTATCACTTTGAAATCAATGATCAAATTGAGAAAGTCAATGCTGTCATGAAGCATTATCTTTGAGTTTTTGTCAACTACATGCAGAATGACTGAGTTAAGTGACTTTCTAAAGTTGAATTCATTGTCAATAATGCATCATCATTAATCACTTTAACATCACTCTTCTTGATCAATTCAAGTCAGAACTCACATTTAAACTTCAAGTTTTTTAAGTCTTTGCTTGAGAATTTTACATTTCAAACTTGAAACAAGTTAATCAATGTTGAAAAGTTCATCAAGAAAATGAAGAAACTAACTGAGCATCTATGTGATGAAATGTTTATAGCTCAAATCATTTATGAATTCAATGTCAATCTCTTTCATCGTTCTTGTTCTAGATACTTCGTTGAAGATGAAGTCTGACTGAATGCTTGCAATCTCAACATCACTCATCTTGCTATCAAGTTAAATGATTATAATGTTGATTTCTTTAAGATCAAATATGTCTTCAAGAACAATTTTCTGATCATTGAGTTAAATCTTTCAACATTCATGAAAATTCATTCAATCTTTCATGTCATTCTTTTGAATCATATCACAAGTGATCTTTTCTTGAGTTAATGTCAGAAATTTCAAGAACTCATTATTATTAAGAATGACGAAAGATTCTGATATGTAAACAGCATACTAAACTTCAAGCATGATAAACATTATAATTTATCTCTGCTCAAGTATTACATCAATTGAAAAGATCATTTTTCTACTTGAAAGTCTTTTCATCTTCTGAATAATTGTGAGCAAGCGCTTGATGAATATCATCTCATCAATTCTGTTGTTAAAGAATCACATGTACTGTCATGTGTAATGTCTCAATGTCAATGTCAAGAACTTTAAATTCAATCTTCATCATTTCAACTCAGTTCAGATCTGACTCAGATCTTGTTTAAATTTGACTCAAACATCTTGTTTAAATTTGACTCAGATGTGACTTAAATATATTTTAGTCTCACTATGCATCATCACATTAAACTGCATTTTATCTTTCTTTTACTCAAATCTGACTCAGATCTTGTCTAAATCTGACTCAGATATTTTATTTAAATCTGATTTAAATATGATTCAGATGTATTTCAATCTTATCTGTGCATCATCACGTTAAAATGCGTCTCATCTCATTTCATTCTTCAGACATTTTGTTCAAATCTGATTTAAATGTGACTCAGATTTATTCTAATTTCATCTGTGCTTCATCACATTAAAATGCATTTACATCAATTCTTGTTTCATTCTAATCTTCATCTTTGATTCTTTTTTATTTCATCTTGTTTCTTTTTATTATTTTGCAGAAGCTCAGTCTTGAAGAGAAAAGTTACTGTTATGATGTCAGATCATCAATTCAATTTAGAACATAAATCATTGATGTTTTAAATAATCTTGATTCATTGAATCTGTTTTGCAGTTCAATGAATCAAGTTATCAATCTAGTCATCATCATCTTAATTTAGTTTCAGCAATTCTGTTTCAATCATCTCAGTTATGTGTGCAAATCTTTGCAATCTTAAGTCATAAAATTACTGTCTAGTCTTGATTCTGCTCAATTTATGTATATAAAAGTTGAGTTCTCATTCTTTTCTTTCATTCTTTGTCTTTCGTCTTATACATTATCTGATGTATTGTCTTGTATCTGTCAGAATCATGTCTAGATGATACAATCAATGAAGATTAGAGTTGATAGTGCTTGATCTTTAGAAATAGCTATAACTGAATATTAAGAATACAGAAGAAGATTGATACAAAAGCTTCTATTTATGTAATGTTCAATGACTGCGTTAGACTTGAAAGAAATGTGTTTATGATATGAAAAGAATGTAATGTAGATGAACAAGATGTTGATGAAAGAAAAGAATGTTGAAAAAGAAGAAAAGTGTTGAGTCATATCTGAGTCAAACCTGACTAGCTCGTTGATTAGCTCTAATCATTACGCAGAGAACTCGCTAGTGTTCACTGCAAATTAATTAAAGCTTCAGTCTTGTTCAGTCTTGATACGCTCGTAACATTATTTTTCTCTTCGAAAATTCATGTTCGCATAAATGTAGTTCATTTGCTCGCTTTTGTTGATAGTTATTTCGATATTTAGCGCGATTTGTTTGAATATAACTTATGAAATTCGTTCAAAACTTCTTCTGAGTCATTGAATTTCTCTTTATCGACATAGTATCATTCGTCGTTTCTATCTAAATCTGTTCATTTAACTTTGTATTGTATTCGATCTTGATAACGTCTGAAGTTCAATATATCGTCTATCTTTCAGTGTTCATCGTCTTTGATAGTGATTGATCTGAATGATTCTGAATGCTGTTCTAATAGAGAGTCTTCTGAATATGATCGCAGTAGTTTTGAGCTGAACATCGAATGCAAATGCTTCATGCTAACTGATAGACGAAGATGATAAAAGATACTCACTTTGACAGTGATTTGATAGAGATCTAGCTTTTTGTCTTTCAAATCTTTGCAGAGTTTCGTTGTCTTGACGTTTCTGAAAGATAGTCAAACTCAGTCATCTACTTCATATGTAACGTCTCGTTTATGTTTATTGATCTGAACTTCAATGATCAGCTTCATCTTTTTCAATTGTTGATGATCGAAGTTCAGTAGCTCTTTCATTCAAATGACAATATCATCGACTTTTCTAGCTTCAAGACGTTCACAAGTTGTTTTATAGTCAGTCGTATCTGAATTGAAACTCATTCGAGAGTGAAATCTCTTATTGAAGTAGAAAGAAATTATTGAAGAGATCAAGAAGATATTTGAATTGTCACTGAATTTCATCATAGATATTCATTTAACTCAGTTGTCTTGCATGTAATTGCAGTAGATTTTAAGTTCGCGTTCGATGTCTTGATTGACTCGTTTCGATTGATCATCGATCTCAGAATGATAGACTGTGAATAGACTAGCTGTGATTCTCAGTCGCTTGCAAAGACTTTTTCACATAGTCAATATGAATTGAGAGTCTCTGTCTGAACCAATAGAACTGAATAAATCATGCAGTCAATAGACGTTTCATAGCATGATTCAAATCGTTTCTTCAACTGAGATGTCATCGTCTTCTCAATGACAGAGAACATAGTGATGTTCTTTGATGAGATGACATATGATTGCGCAAATGATGTTATAGTCTTCTGACAGAGATAGTTCAGTGATGAAGTTCATAGCTATATCTTTTCAGCGTTTCTGTGAAATCGAGAGAGAATGATAAAGTTCATTGATGCTATTTCTAGAGACTTTGCTTCGCTGACAAGCATGACAGTTTCAAATGTATCATCGAATAGTAGCTCAATGATCTGATTAATAGTAGAAACGCTGAACTAGATCAATGATTCGTTTATTGTCGAGATGAGAGATTGAAGATTGATCATGCACTTCTTGTAGTAATTTCGTGTGCATGTTCTCAGAGATTCACAGTAGATCTTTTCTAAATAGAACGTCGTCAATGATTTCACAATTCTTCAGTTTAGTGATATGAAATTTGAGCTTGTTTTCGTTCATAGCTTGTCTATATTCGCTGCAGAGCTCATCTGTTTGATTGATCATTCATACTCATTGATAGAGATTTGCTTTCGATTCAATAGATAGAACATCGATTCTATCGAGAGTCAGAATAGTCTGAAAATGATTTTCAAGACGCTGAGCTGATTCAGAGACGTTTGCTAGAAGCATTCTGATTAAAGCATCGACTTTAGTGTTCATTTTGCCTGATCTAAAGATGATCTGAAAGTTGAACTTCGATAGAATGTTCAGATAGTTGACTTGTCATCGACTCAACTGTTTGTTTTTCATGAAGATCTTCAAAGTCTGATGATCGATGAACATCTGAATGAGTAGTTCAATGCATTTCAGCTCAAGTCATCAGTGTTCGAAACATTGAATAATGACTAGCAATTTCTTGTCATAGATGTGATAATTGATTTCAGCGAGAATCATGCTTTTGCTGTAGAAGATCATCAAATGAAGAACTCTCTCATCATCATACTGAGATAGTATTTCATCTTTTACATAGTTCGAAGCATCAATCTTCAGAATAGCTTGTCGTTTGAGATCGAAGTGACGAAGTACTGAGATTGAGCTGACTTGTTTCTTTAGATTGTCAAAGACTTGAACACAGATCTGGTTTTAAACAAAAGACGTGTTCTTTCTAGTCAGCTGAGTGAATGATTTGACTAGCTTCAAGAAGTTCTTAATGAAACGACGATAGAAGTTAACAAATTTCACGAAGCTTTGAATTTCTTTTAGATTGATCAAAGTGATTCAGCTGACTATGACTGTCACTTTACTAAAGTTCATACGAAGATCTAGTTCTGATACAATGACTTCTAGAAAGACAGTCTCTTCTACATTGAATTCGCACTTTCCAATATTCATCTGCAGTTCAGCTTCGCGTAGTCGACACAATACTAGTTTGACGTGATCTTTATGTTTCTTTCTTGTTTTGCTATAGATAAGAATGTCATCTAGATAGACTTGACAAAAGTCGTTCAGAAAGTCTCATAGAACGTCATTCATATATTGCTGAAAGAAGATTGATTCATTAGTCAGTTCAAATGATAGCATCTTGTATTTATATGCTTCTAAAGCAGTGATAAAAGTGATGTAATTCTCGTTATCAAGATGCATTCAAAGTTTGTTGAACGCTGATATGATGTTCAATCTAGTCAAATGTTTGCAACTCACTATTTTATCAATGATCTCGTCTATCAGTGATAAAGAATATCTATTTCTTTTGAAAATAACATTTAACTTTCAATAGTTCACGCAGAATCAAAGATCTTCATTTGCTTTGAGAGCAAATAGAACGAGAAAGAAATAGAGAATCTGACTAGAAGTGATAAATTTCTTCGACAGATTCTCGTTTAAGTACTTCTTTACTTTCAGAAGTTTGACAGAAGACATTCAATAAACTCGACAGCGAGAAAGCGTTAAATCACTGATGAGCTCGATTTTATGATCATAGAAGCAATGAGAGAATAGTTTATTCGATTGAGCTCGATCAAAAACATTTAGAAACTCATGATATTTCGATGACAGCTTCGCTTTAATATCTTTCAAATTCTGAGTCGTTTCATCAATTGAAAAGATGTTTAGAGCGTTCAAATCGCACTGAGTATTGTACGCGATTTTTCTATTGATGTTCATCATGAATAGAGCAAAGATCTCGATCTTGTCTTTCTTTGAATGATTCAACAGTGTCTTGAATGAAGCTACGTTTATGCTTTAAATCGAGAATGACTCTTCTCGAACGAGTCATTTGAGCATCATAGAAATCTTAGTCTGAATGATTAAAGAGAGCGAAGATGATCGTGATCAACTTGAGTGCTTTGAATTGAAGAGAATCGAAAAAATCGAAATAGAAGTATTCAATTGATTTGAAAAAACAATGACGTCGTTTCACATATTCAGTAATATTTCGTTTTTGTTTATTCAGAGCTTACTCAATATGACTTCATAATGATTGATATCAACTATCAACATTGATACAGTCAATTTCTTATGACTTTCAATGATGAGATTGAGTAGAATTTTATGAGTGATGATTTTTTAAAATATCTTCTCATCATAATCTCTTATTAGCTTCTCTTTTGTCAGTGATATAGATTGAATTTTCAGTTTCTCACATACTTTATTGACTAGATTAGAATGTATGATCATGTAGATGACTAAATCATTGTTTATTAGAAAATGAAGATTGAAAGATTGATTCTGAGAGATGAGATGAGCGTCAATTAGAAACGACTTTTCAAAGTAATTTTCTTTCAATAGAATTTCGTCTAGTTTGCACAAAGATATAATCTCTATTTCTTTGATGACTTTTGAAGAGATGACTAGTTTTTTGAATTGAAATTTGAATTGAAATCGAAGCGATCATATTCATTGTTCACTGCATTGATTTTAGTAGAACGATCGAGACATTCTTTAGAGCTATAATCTGATTTATGACATATGAAACAGCTTTCGACTAGAATATTTGCTTCTTTGACGCTAGTTAAAATCGCGTCGCACGACTTTAGCTGATCAGACTTCGCGTGATTGATTGACTGAGTGATAACAGTCAATTTATGAAAGATAGTTTTAAAAAGATCATTGACACATTTGATCTTGTTCTTGATCTCTTGAATGACTCGCTGATTATTACATCAATCATTTGACGAAATCAGCTAAAACTGATTATAAGCTCATCAAGCTAGCATCAGTTAAAAATATCTGTTTAGTTGAGCTTCTAGCTCACAAGCTCTAATAGTCACTCATCAACAACTAATAGCTAGCTACAATCACTTGTAATTCTTGATGACAGTCATTTGCTTTTTATGCTCAAATAATACAATGCGCAATGTGTATCATCTGATCAGTGTTCAGATTCAGCGCTTGTTATTATCAGTATGTAAAATTTGTAATCTGTGCACATTTTTTGACAAATACTTATCACGTCATTATTTCATGATAGATAAATTGAGGTGTTTTACTCAGATTTATCTCGTTGTCACATTGAAACATTATGTCATGCACTGCTCAAAAGTTTTAGTTTCTTGAAGACAAGCTTGTGTATTTCATAATGTCTTGTACAATTCTTCATTCTTGCAAGCACGTTGTATAAGTTACTCGTAATCAATAGAACTAAAAGCATTAAAGCAACTCATGATTGTATTCATTGTTCATATACAAAATATTCTACTACTATTACTTGAATTTTATATAATCGCTCTTACTTTCTCGTTGAATGTCAACATTGACGTTCAATTTCTTCTCTACTCTCTTCAGAAAAATCTGATACTCGTCTTCAAACGTCAGTACACATTCACTTTCATTTGTTCTTCGATAATACAGAGTCTTAGTGTTTATCTTCAGCTGCTTGCAAAAGTTGTTGAATGATCAAGCGTAGTTCATCTTTCGACTATCTTTCATCTTCGATGTTCATAGTCAATATATATCTCTGACTTCGTCAAGCAAAATCTGATCAGATTCAACTTCAGTTATGTCTTTGAGTTCTTCAGACATTTATCTTGCATTAGTTATTGCTCATTTCTATAGCTGAAAAATGAACGCTCACATCTGAATCATTCTTCTGATCTTGATTCTGTGCATCATTCAATATTTCTTGAAGTGTTTCATGTTCATCGCTATTCATTGATTCTGATTGATTTGTTGTATTCTTTGTCTTTTCTGTCGCGATTTCTGTGTTGTTTGACTTTTCAAGCTGCGATGTTCGATTTCTTATGAGACTAGTGATCTCATTCACAGAATACATCGACGAGTACTTTGAATCAGTGAAAGAAGAGAAAGAACATTCTCTGATGATTTTTCAAGACGCGTTAATAGTCAATAGATCATCTATCTGATTGCAATTGAAATTATACATCACAGAGATGCTGTTTAATACGTCGTTTTCATGATATTCAACATGACTTACGACGCGTTCATGCAGCATGCTCAATATCAAATTTCTTCGAGTCTCAATTTGCTTTCATCAACTCTTGATCATTCGCTTATGTATTATTGTCACATGTTAGTCAATTATTGTTCAATCATTTCAAAGATAAAACACAAGAGAACATTTACAGTTGAAATTTTATACTCTCTACTGCAACTTCTTTTCATTTCTCGATCTTCTTCTGATTACTTGTTCATTCATTGATGACATGTTGAATCGTAATTGCTATGAGTATCATGATTTCATCTTTCAGCTCAGCAAACATGATTCTCGTATTTGATAGTTGATCAAGACTACGATCTTCTTGATTGAAAAATGAGACAGCAGTGATCTTCACGATCATCGAAGCTAGAAAACGACATTCTTCAGACTAAGTACATGTCAGTTAACGCATCACGTCTGTGAAGATGTTTATCTTTTCAATATCAGAGCTGATGAAGTTATCATTAACTAACATTCTGACAACATAGTTCGATGTATTGACTTTCTCGTAAAAGACATAATGATTCTTCATTACATCTTGAATCTGAAACATTATTTGTGCTTGATATTGTTCAATAGAATCATATAACTGTGTCTGTCAATCTATTGATGATATGACAAGATTTGAGTTGCACATTATCTTTCAAGCTTCGTTTATTGTTGATCTTTTCACGACAAAGTAGTTCGTTCGTGATCTGTGTTTTAATTGATGTGCGCGATCTCTGTTTCAGAAATTACGCATGAGATTGCTCAAGAGAATTCATTGCAGCTCTGATCATGACGTTATGCTCTTCTCTACTTCACACATCATAATCATTGTCAGTAGAATAAGTTCTATGTATCTAAGCACATCAACATGAGCTGCAGCAAAGACTATTCTCGATCGTTGTCTGAATTCTGCTCAAAGAATTTCTCTAGAGTTGTCATCTGAATCATCAATCTGTGCTGCGTTGTATCATGAACTCAATGCAAAAGAACTTGATGAAAATTCTGTTGATCTTTGAGACTTTGAGATTCGCTCATTGAGCTGAAAAGATGACGAGATTGATAATGACAAGTGAAAATGCTGTTTACACTGATGCATCTTTTTCTTTGACAAGATGTTCTTGAAAAATCGAATGACTCTAGTGAACTATGTTGAGATCATATTAGCTGAGAATATACATGATGATATTGACATTGATTTTATCTTCTTCTGCAGTCATTTTGCAGATCACTGTTTTTAAGATGATAAATCATCATTCAAGCTGTTCAACATGTCAAGAAACTCGCGTTCTTGTCTTTTAAATCTGAGTTCAGATTCTTTCAATGATATATCGAGATTGTCACTTGCTTTCTTAACTCTTCTTTTGACATTTCGTTGATAGATGAACTAAACATGATTATTGAATCAATTAACTGCATGTCAACAATTCATAATACATGTTATGCATCTGACTATCAATTGCAGTGTTCGAGTTCTTCTTGTTCTTATTACTTATCATGACAGCTCACTTAGAAAACGACGCGAAATAATGATTGATACATGATGAACTGATGAATGCGATCGAGTTCTGAGATAAAAGAAAAAAAGAGTGAAGAAGAAAAAGACATGACGCGTACTTGAAGATATGCAATCTCTGAAAGCGTGTAACTCTGTTGTTGTTGACACTACTATGTTCAATTATTGATTGAGAACGAATAGATTAACATCTTAATGCTCATTTATTCTGTCAGATTCATGTTCTAACTTCGTTGCATCAAGATTGTGATAATGTTTTCATGATTTACTCAAAAGTGTAGATAGATTTGAAAATTTGCAATAATTTATCATTGCACATGCAAACTGAGAATGCAAACTGCGAATCTTATTGCTGAAGAACTCTGAGTTCAAGCTGACTATTAAAGATAAATTTAAAAGAAAATTTGATAAATTATCTTCGCACATTATGCAAAGTGAGAATGCGAACTGCGAATATTATTGCTGAAGAACTCTGATTATCAGAGATAAATTTCGAGTGATTTACGATAAATTTATCTTCGCATGTGTGAATTGAGAATGTGAACTGCACATTTTATTGCTGAAGAACTTTGATTACTCAAGATAAATTTCAAAAGATTTATGATAATTTGTCTTTGCATGTGTGAACTGAAAACATGAACTGTGTATTTTATTGCTGAAGAACTCTGAGTCTCACTCATCACATGATCAAGACTCAATGTACATGATGTCGCAGTTAGATCTAAACATGCAGTTTGCTCTTCATCACGCTTGATGACTTCGTAGATGAGAATGATGAACAAAAATATACAAGAAGAATCATGATATTTTTCATCAAGTTCATTTTCATCATATCATGCTTGACGAAGCTCAGATCATCAAGAATCATCTGTTTCAGAACTTTATAGTTTGCAGAGATCTGATGAGAAAGCATCATTGAATGATTAGAATCGAGTAGAAGAATTCTTCTCATTTTTCAAGTTTCTTTACGTTTCACGTACAGAAACTGTCGAGATGTTCAAGAAGAATTTCATCAATTCAAGTAAAATACAGAATAAGATGAATAATGTCGTCTATGTGAATGAAGTTGAATCAGCTGAGCTGAGTGCGTGCATGCGTGCGTGCGTGCAGTGTGCAAACGACGTGTTCGTTGCTGATCGAAAAGTACTAGAAAGTGAGAAAAGAAGAAAAGTGAAAAGAAAGTAGCGATGTGAAAGAAACGATGTGTCAAAAGAAGAAAAAAAGAAGAAAAAAAGAGCTTAGATTCATGAAATCACAATCAACATCTCTTTCATTCTCAACTCACAATTTCTCATCGTTGATGCTCTCTCATTAGCATTTTCATTCTTCTCGCTCTCATTCATCAGAATAAACGACTTTTTATTCTCTTCGACGCTCATCGACTTAAACAATCACATCAACTTCATCAAACTCAGCTGATTCAGCATCTTGATGTCATCAATGACAATATCAATGATCTCACGCTTGCTGTTCTGCAGCATCTGCAGTTTCTTGTCGACGCTGTTCTTGATGATGAGATGAGTGATGAAGATTTTGAAGAATTTATTGATGTGAAAGACGTGACAGAAGACTTGTTGTTTCACGCTGCTGTTTTATCACAGATCAATGCAGATGATGTGCAAAATCAATTTCTCGTTGACGCTGTTTTAAACAACATGATGAATGATGAAGATTTCAAAGAACTGATTGATGCAGAAGACGTGACAGAAGACTTGTTGTTTCACGTTACTGTTTCATTACAAATTGATGCAGATGATGTGCAAGATCAATTTCTCGTTAACGTTGTTTTTGATAACATGATGAGTGATGAAGATTTCGAAGAACTGATCAATGTGAAAGATGCAATAAAAGACTTGTTGTTTCACGTTGCTGTTTCATCACAGATTGACACAGATGACGCGCGAGATCATGATGAGATTGAGCTCAATGTCGTTGCATTTGAGAGAGATGATCATGATCTTTGTGATCAAATCATCGCGAAATATGATGATGACGTGATTGCGAGCTTTCTGACTCATTTTGTCGTGATAATTGACAAAGATTCAGTCACGCTGTTGAAAGAGATGATTCAGCACTTTCATGCTGTTTTGCAATTAACTTGTTCTCAAGTCAGAGAATTCATGACATGATGAGAGTTTACAGCATGTGAAATTGAATGAAGATGATGATCTTCTTGTTCAACTTCTTCGTCAATCACAGCTCAATCTGCATTTGCATCGTCGTTGTTTTCGAAGATAAAAGAATTGAATCATTGAAATTGATTCATTTGAGATCTTGTTCAAGATCTTTGCGAGTGCATGAGAAAGTTCTCTCACTGTCTTCGACATTCATCTGCAATTCTTTTAACTCGTTGCATGATCGAAACTCGATGTAAATGCTGTTACAATCTAAACATGCAGTTTGCTCTTCATCACGCTTAATGACTTCATAGACGAGAGCATTAAGACACTCTTTGCAGTAGACATGAAGACAGCTGATTACTCAAAATTCATCTGAAGAATCATGACATTTGTGACAGAGATTTCTATTCTTGAGATCATCGTTAATATTCAAATTCAATTCTCAGTTTATCGTTGAGTATGCTTTCACACTTGTAGTTCTGTTCTTGAGTTCTGCTTGCATCTTTTTATACTTTGCAACAATGAGACAGTTCACATCTTGCACTTCATGAGAAGATAGCTTCATACACAGCATGTTGAATCAATTCATGAATGATAATCGTTGAATCATGAGCACAGTGAGAAGTTTATCAAATCTTCTGATGATTTTCTGTAGATCATCGTTCATCTTAACACTCTGCTTGCGTTTTAGAGCGTTGAAGATTGATCTACTCATAACTGCATCAATTTATCTAAGCTCTTTAACATTAACAGAAATCTCGTTTCATTGACGAAATTACTTGCGATTTTCGTTCAAAGAAGTAATCGTGCTTGAATAAAGAGTCTGTAAAGCAAACATCACAAATAACAATCTCATCACTGAAAATCTTGACAAAGACTGAGCAATGTTTATTGAAAGATCTCTTGATGATCGAGTGTTTCTTTCATGAGTGTCAATCACTTCTTCTTTGTGAAATCTTTATTGCTAGAAAGTAAGTTTTCGCTGACGATGTATCAAAGACTTTGCTTTAGAACTGAAACGTTGCGAATATTGTTAATTCAAAAAGTAATAGAACTTTCGCTCGTTGATCATGAAATCTTCTTCACAAGCTTGTATAGCACAGACACGATCTTTGCTGTTAATGAAATCAGAGCATCAACGCATGCTTTCAATTATTCTTCTACTCTTCTTGAATTTTCATTCTCGAGTTCTGCGTGCATGTAGTCTTTCTCAATCTAGCTATTGCATCTCTTTTCAAGATCTTTCATGATCGCAGTTTGCAACGTTTGATTGATGACTTAAGCATATTTTCAGATGTTGAAGTAGCGAAGATTGATTCTACTACTTTCAAAGTCAGTGAACGAATTAATATAATCTTTACAATTTTCTAGTTACTGATCTGAAGAGAATCGATCGATGATGAACTGAAAGCGACAACAGCTCTTTGCTGTCATCTCTATCAACGCAGTCTGTTAGCATCGCTCATTTTCAATCTCAATTCATCTCATATCTTCACTGTCGTAAAGAATTCTATTCTTCGTCACGTCGTAAATTTTCTTCTTGATCAATAATCTTTTGTACTTTTTGAATTGCATGTTCAGCAGATTGATCTCTTCTTGTCTTTTATTCATAGTTAAGTGAATAGAACTCATCAATGATGTTTGATTATTTGATTTCTTTATCATCAGCAACGTTGTAGCATTTCACGACATCAACGATAGTTGATCAGCATTGTCATCTCTAATCTCTTCTTGCGACTTTCTTTGACACTGAATGTTTTCATATGTTCGCTCTCAATGTTGTGCTTTTTATCTTTCGTTGTTGTTCAGTCACTGAGTCATGATCATCAATGTCTTGTGCAGTCAATTCTGTGATATGCTTTCAATTTCTTTATCGAAGATGATGATAATTTTTGCAGTCATCGTTTAAAGCTTTTTCTTTGTCAGCTCACTATCAAGTTTTATGTCATATATCTTTGAAGATATCATCTTCTTCTTCATTGTCATTATGATCTCACTTTATTTATCATCATCGATCATTAAGTCTTTCTGCATCATCTTTCTGATTCAATTATGTCGTTGCAATTCATTGTAGAAGATCATTGAAGATCTTGTACTGAACATGTTGATTTTTCTTATGCAACAGAATCGCAGTGAGTCTTGAAGAGCATTAAAGACTTAGAAGAAACACGAATGCAATACAGATGCAATGTTGTCTATGCAACGAAGAATGTGCAGAAATAAGATGCTGTTATTTCAATTTCAAGACAGACTAATGATTTCTATTACACTTGAATTCTATGATTATCACAGAGTGTGATCACGAAAGCTGTGTTGATAGTTGAAAGACTTGATAATAATAATCTGATGAATACAAAAAGACGTAGCTTTAGTTATGTTACAATCGCGTTGTAAGTTTTACGTGAATTTGATTTTAGTGACTTCTAGAATATCTAGAAAACACATTGTTAATGTAAAAACAGAATAAGAAATGATAAATTATCATTTGACAAGATAAATCATCTGAATAATCAGAGTAAAAAATGATAAATTGTCATATTTCTACGACAGTGAAAATATACACATGATGTTATTTTCTTCGCATTTTCGATATTTTCAAAACACAGCATCTTATTACTTATGTCATCATGTCTATGCTTCTGCTGTCAACAATTACTTCTTTTGACTGAAATAACTAACAACGACTCGCTGATAACAGTTAACAGACT
>JAABUV010001853.1_pt1 | contig 29957 bp, 46 predicted proteins | sample 5559971 | NCBI WGS metagenome assembly JAABUV01 (sample SAMN10711881, study PRJNA513362) | rock metagenome | isolation source: Antarctica rocks | place: Antarctica: Victoria Land, Knobhead nord | collected 2015-12-19
GCGGTGCGCGGGGCCGGCAGTCCCTGGCAGGCGAGTTCGAGGTGGACTTTGTGAGCCTCAGCTTTGCGCGCACGGCCGACGACATCGCGCAGACGCGCGAGTTCCTGGACTCCGCGGGCCTGACCACCACCAAGGCGCGGCCCACGCCCTCCCGCCAGCTCGCATATGCAGAGCTGGGCGCTGCAGCCTCTGTGTTTAAACGCGGTGTCCCCGCCCGGAGAAGCATCTGTGCCTGTGCCCCGACTACCACCAGACGCAGCGTCCTCTCTTCATCACACTTTTCTGCGCTTGGCGGGGTGGTCGCTGTGCTGCCGCAGTGCAGCCCAATCTGCTTGCTGTACGCCGCAGAGGCGTGCATGGCCCTACCCTCTAGGCAAAGCAGGCCCATGGGTGAGGTTGAGGGGTTTTAGGGCCAACCCCCCTCCTGCTCGCGCAGGTGATCGCCAAGTGCGAGACGCGGCAGTCGCTGTTCAACTTCAAGAGCATCGCGGGCGCGGCCGACGGCATCATCCTGTCGCGCGGCAACCTGGGCCTGGACGTGCTGCCGGAGAAGATGGCGCTGGTGCAGAAGAGCGTGATCAGCAACTGCAACCTGCTCGGCAAGCCCATCATCATCACGCGCGTGGTGGACACGATGTGCGTCGCGCCGCGGCCCACACGGTGCGCGCCCCGTCAAGTAGCAGGAGGTCTCATGTGAGCGAGATCCCTGCACGCACACCTAACCCTACTCTGTACCCAACAGTGTTCAACAGCACCATCCGCCGTCAAGCGCGTAGTGAGCGTGACAGCGCGTCCCTCGTTGAGGCGGACCGGGCGCACAGAGCGGCAACGAACAGGGGACACGCGGGTGCCGTCCTGCGCGTCTCAGCTGCGCAGGTACCGCATGCAGACCGGCAGCATGTCCCTGCTCGGGCGGCGCTGAGACCCAGGATAGGATAACCCTACTCTTAACCCTCCCTAATCATAAACGTATACCCTAACCTATCCCTATGGCTGCAGGGCAGAGGCGACAGCCGTGGTCAATGCAGCTAGACGGCGTGGACGGCATCCTGCTAGGCCAATCTAAACCCTGAGCCCTTCCCTACCCTAAATCGCAGGGCGGAGGCGACGGACGTGGCCAACGTGGTGCTGGACGGCGCGGACGGCATCCTGCTGGGCGCGGAGACGCTGCGCGGCCGCTACCCCGTGTTGACCGTGGAAACGATCACCAAGATCTGCCGCCAGGCCGAGAAGGTGTTCGACCACGTGCACCACTTCGACCACCTCATGGCGGTGCGGCGCCCACGCACTTACAGTTCTGGAAACCTACACAGCCCGAAGCCCGTCACGCGGCCGCGCAGTTCTGCACAGACGCCGTATGGTGCAGCGCGTCGCTGCCGCCGCCGGCGACGCGCGCAGGCGTTGCGGACGGCCGCGCATGCGAGTGCTGCATGCTGGTCTGCTGCGCTGCACGGTGCAGCGCAGCCGCGCAGCTCAAAAAAACCCACCCAGCGCCTGCCGCCTGCGCTGCGCAGGAGGCGATGGAGATTGCGGACGAGGGCGGCGCGCTTGGCGGCTCGGGCGACTACAACCAGTACTTTCAGCGCAACGTCAGCCAAAACAGCCTGGGCACCGGGAGGTCGGGGCACGGCAACGGCCTCGACGATGGCGAAAATTCCTCGCTGCGGAGCATGGACCGCAACAACTCGCAGGTGCCCCTCAGCGTGGGTTCGGCGCCTGCAAAGTGCCAAGAACGTGGCTGAGCCCAGTGCAACAAACGCCGCGCAGCAGCGCACAGCACACAGCTCATGCCTCAACGCTGGTCTTGTGGCGTCGCGCGCACTGCCCACCGCGCTCTGCAATGCCCACCTTGTAGCGGCTTGCCTTGAAGCGGCTTGCCGGCCGTGTTGTCTTGCCGCGGCCCTACCGAGCAATCGTCGCATGCACTCCGGCAAGGCGCCAGGCCCTGCGCCCGAGTGGTGCACACACGGCGCCGCGCAGGCGCAGCTGGCGCGCGCGGCCAACCTGGGCTCGCCGCTGCTGAGCAAGCTGGAGTCAATCGCGTCGAGCGCCGTGCGCGCGGCCGACAAGGTCGGCGCCTCGCTCATCATCGTCTACACGCAGTCGGGTGCGCGGGAGCGCAGCGCCCGACCCCGCGACCGCGTCTCACGTGCTGGCTGAGCCACGATGAGGGCCCTGGCCTCTGGAGGCAAGGTCCTGGCTGCAGGCTCGCTGGAGCGCCATGCAGAGGCGGACGGGAGCAGCGGCTGGGCGTGGGCCGCGGCTCCGGCTGCGCCGCGCCCAAGGCCGCGCGCTGAGAGCGGCGGGCCGCTGCGCGCGCGCAGGCCAGACGGCGAGCCTGGTGAGCAAGTACCGGCCGCCGCAGCCGATCATGACGCTGGTGGTCCCGCAGCTCAAGAACGACGGCTTCAAGTGGCACCTGGAGGGCCGCGACACCGCGCGCCGCTGCCTGATCCAGCGCGGCCTGCTGCCCGTACTAGCCGCGCCGTCGCCGTCCGGTGCGCGCCGCGGCCCCGCCCCGGGCCCCGCCCTGCGCGCTCGCCCGCCCCTGCCTCTGGCGTGCGGCGGCCGCAGCGCTTTCGCCAGCCTCCAGCGCGTGCTTGAGCAGGCGGCGGCTGCTGGAGGCCGCAACGCTGGACATCCACTCGCCGCCAGTGTCATGCGCAGCGCGGCCTGCCGCCCTGCTGGCCGCCGCTTTGCCCTCCAGCGCCATGCGGCGTGGTCATGGCCCTCCTGTCCACACTGAGATGCTGCTGCGCCTCTGCGACATGCGTGGAGCTCCCAGGACGTGCGTGTGCTCTGTGCAGGCAGGCATTGGGGCGAGTGCACGCATGCAGGTGCATGTTCTGCTGCGCAAACACAGGACTGCGCCCCCAGAGCTGGTCGTAAGCTGCTCAGCAGGTATGCTGAAGCGCGCTCGGTCAAACACGCGCTCTCCTCTCAGTGCACCCGGCGTTGCAGGCGGCGCGCGGCAGCGGGCCGGAACAGCCCCAGCCGGTTGCACACATCCTGTGCGCGCGGCACCCAAGCGCTGGGGCGCGCGCGGCGCGCAGCGGGCGAGTCGCTGCTGGAGGAGGCGGTCGCGATGGCGGCGCGCGCGGGCCTGGTGCATGCGCGCGACCACGTCGTGGTCGTGCAGATGCTGGCCGACGCGTTTGTGGTCAAGATCGTGTCGGTGGACGAGCACGGCTACGGCATCCAGGCCATCCGGCCCAAGTCGCTCGTGGACCTCATGATGGCGCGGGCCTGATCCACCCTAACCCTACACCCGATCGCGGCCGGGCTCCCCGTGCTCCCCGCCCCGCTCGCCTGCCGCAGCGCGCTCCGCCCTGGCCGCCGCGCTCGACGGGTCAACTTCGAGGGTCCTGGGTCCGCCGCTTGCGCGTGCGGCAGGGGTGTGGTGTACAGAGCAGTCCGGTTGCCTTTCTTGCGGGCAGCAGACAAGGTGGAGCCGTTGCCGCGCGGATGATCTCACCGTCTGCTTGGGCTGGAGGGAATGGGGGGGATCCCTATCGACCAGGCGTGCCTGAGGCCGCAAGCTCTGCCGGCGTGCGTGGGCGGCTGCACGCGTGGCCTGAAAAGGCGAGGCTGTTCAGGCCGTCGGAGGCGTCGGGCGCGCGGATGTCTGCGTATGTGGTAGTGTCAGGGCTCATGGCGCAGGAGCGCCGTCGCGCGTGTCCAGAAAGGGTCGGCCAATCCAGCTGAAGATGTGTTGGCCGACCGGGCGGCCGGGCGCAGGCGACCGCGGGCGCGTCCAAGCCGGAGGAGCTGACGCACGGCAACGGCGACGGCGAGCGCGTGGGCCACACCATCGGCCAGCCGGGCCTGCAGCCGCGCGAGCTCACGCACGTCAGCTCCGTCAAGCCCGCCGACGGCCAGGCGCGCACGGGCCCTGCCGCCGCGCTCGGAGCAGGGCGCGGGGCCGCGGCACTCCCTGGACTGGCGGGAGGGTCGCCCCTTGCATCGCGCAACTGTGCCTCCGCGGTGGCTGCACCGCGCTGCTCGCGCGCGCTCTGTGGAGCGGCAGACGCGGGGGTGCCCAGCACATGGCCGCGCCTTTGCTGCTTGCGGGTCAGAACGCCTTAACGAAAAGGCGTGTGGTGGATGCAGTCACAAACTTTTCAGTTCCCTGCCTGCTCAACACCTGCCGCCCGCCCACAACTCTTCCTACCTGCTCTATTGACAGCCCCGTGCACGCGGGCGCGCAGCTCCGGCCAACCCTGGCGGGAGGCGCGCACCAGCTATGAAGGATCGCCGGCCCGGAGGCTACGCAGCCGTCCGCGGGCACCACGCCCGCGCACGCGCACCCGGGCGGAGATATGCTTCCGCAGGCGCCTGCGTCGGGCGCTGCGCCTGGCGACGGCGAGACCGCTGCTGCACGCCCGGCTGGCAGCATGTTGCAGCGGGCGTCAAGGTCGAGGGCCACGCCGGATGGCCAGGTGGCTGCGGACGCGCGCGCGGCCGGGGAGGCACCCCAGCAGGCGCCTGGGTCGGGTCCTGGGTATGATGACGGTGTCGCTGCAGATGTGCACACAGCTGAGGGCGCGCCCTGCGCGCCGGGGTCGGGCGCTGCACTAGAGAGGGCGCCCGCGCCGCATACGGGACCGCTGCACAGGCTCTTGCGGCATGTCCTGGGTCGCGGCTAGGCGCGCCTGCAAGGCGCGCGCGGCAAATGCGCTCGGATGTGTTGAAGCCCTCCTCTGGCATGAGTTGAGCATCCAGCCCCATCTGACATATTTCTGGGGTCGTAAACTGTGGGCCTGAGGGAGCGAGATGCATGCCAAGAGTGGTCAGGACGATTGCAGTGGTTTTCCATTCTGGCAAGAGCTTGCAACCAGCGTATGAGTGACCGGCGCCTGTGGGGCAAGTGGGGTACTGCACGCGAGCGGCGCATGCAATCTGTTGAGTTCCTTCTGGCACTACCTGTGAGCTGCATGGCCTCACATGCAGTGACAAGCAGCAGTGCGCTCGAGCACACTGCTCTGCTTGGTGTGCATGGTTTGGCCTGGCGGCCCTTGTTTTCTTCATTCCCTAGCCTCCTCAGCGTGTCTGGCGCTGCTTCATGACAGACTTTGTGTGGCTGCGCTGGCGTGACTCGGACGCCTGTTCCTGCTTGCACAGCCTGCACTTGTGGCGCTCTGCACGTGGCGCGGGGTATCACCGGGGAAAATCTGTCAGTGTGCCAGTGCAGGCCAAGCCTTTGTGCTCCGTGCGGGGCAGCCTTGCTGTGGGGTGGTGCATCGTCCCGCTCTCCATATAGCTTCTGCTGTTAACCAAATCACCGCAGGCGCATAATGTGCTAGAATGGAGCACCATGAGCAGTGCAGTCTGTAAGGGCTCAAGTCATGGGCTGCATCAGCCGCCTGCATGCGCGCCCACTCTGCTAAACCTCCACTATGCTTGCACTTGCACTGATGTGCACCCAAACACAGACCAAATACCTGTGGGGCATGTGCCAGTGTGATAAGCTGCTTATATTGCTGCTGCCGGACAGGCGGCAGCGACGCTGCATGCTACCTGGCTGGTAAAGACTGAATGCATAGCCAGGGCCGACACTGTGCATCATGCTTGTGCAGACTACGGCAGGACCTGGCTCTGTGACTGGCTGCCGTCAATGATGCCCATGCCTGTGCCCAAGGACGGCATGCGCGGCTGGGCCTGGCTGGCGGCACGGCTTGCCCGCTCTGCCATGACGCGCTGTGCCGCCTGCTCCAGGCGTGCCTGCATCATGGGGCACACTACATCATCGCTATGCGCACCATCAGATGTGCAGGAGCCTGTCTCTTGTACCAGAACGCATTGCCAGTATGCATGCCAGATGTGTAGGCGATGGGAGACACACCTTACGGTGTGATATCTTCGGATATCAAGACACTGGAATGCCAGTAGCATACGTGGACTGACAAGAGATGCTGTCAATGACATGTGCATGAGCTGCTGGCCAGCCTTAACAATCGCTGCACTTTAGTGCTGGGCATGGTCTGTGCTATATCTCATGGATGACAGAGACCTTCACCACTGGGCTGCGCGCCTGCACGTTTTCCGCCAGATCGGACACGTCGCAGGACATGGCGCTGCAGGCGCAGGCGCGTAGCTCAGGGCTGCCACGCACAGCCATGGCCGCCAACGCGGAGGCGGCAGCTCCCAGGCAGCGCATGCGCTGCTCGAATGCGCAGCACATCGCCTGTGGCCGGAGGCGCTTGAGCGCGGCCAGCGCGTCGCCCAGAGCCGCCTTGATGAGCCTCGCCTGAAACAGCACGCTTGCGTTGTCAAGGTCCGTAGCGCGAAATGGCAGATGCAAAACAACCAAGCACGCATGCTGAAGCAGCTGGAGAGTAAGGGCATGCTGCATTTTATGTGCTGGTGACCTGGCTGCACCAGTGCTGAGCAAGCAGAGACGGCTGCCGCTGCATGTAACAAGCTTCCAGCTCGGCCGCTCTCAAAGCAAGGAGGTCCACGCAGCACCTCGCAGCTCTGCGACAGGCCCGGCGGGCGCTCGCCAGCGCGTCGCGGCCGCGCGTCCTCGCCGGCGCGCGGCAGCAGCAGCACCGCAAGCGCGCTCACCTCCGCGCACACCGGGTCGGCGTCCTGTGCGAAGCGCAGCCGCAGCGTGCCGTCCGGCTGCGCGTCGCACGCCTGCACGGCCCAGCCGCTCATGGATGCTCTGGCCGGCCATCGCGCGCGCAGCCTGCACAGCTGCTTGGGCACCAGGCGGGTCGCACCCTGACCTTGATGCCAAAGGCCCCCCACAGCGCGGCGTCGCGCAGCGCGGCGGCCAGCGCCTTGGCTGGTCGCTGCAGCGGCGTCCAGTTTTCAAAAACGTACACGCTCTTGCCGGCCGTTGCATCCTCCTCTCCGGCCTCTGTGCTTGCCAGGAACACAAACTGGTGAGCGTCTGCAGACTCATGGCAAGCTGGACTCAGACAGCATCACACTGTCGAGCACCGCCGCACTCGGTCTTTGGCACCTGGGACTGGATGCGCATCGGCGAGCGGCGGGGGCGCGTTGAGGACGATTGCCACGTGCGCAAGCCATCGCTCGCTCGTGCAGGCGCCGGCTGTGCTGTCTCCCACCACTATGCCAGGCTGCCCCTGCTCCTCAAAGTGCTCGCTGCCCATGCAGTGCGTGTCTTCAAGCCCAGGCTGCCACAATTGCGCGGCGTGCTCGCTCATCGTGACGTCCCTGTCAACCATGTCATGCGGCCTTTGCGCCACGAGCTGCTCCGCGTGTTGCTTGCTCCCAGCGCCGTCTGTAAGTTCGAGCCCGGGCTGCCATGGCTGCATGCCCTGCTCGCCTGCCACAGCCTCCCTGACCAGCGTGCCGTCTTGCCCTTGCCCATTTGCTCTGCAGTGCCTGCTCATCATTGCATTGAGTCGCGGCGGGGTCCCAGGTTCGCCCGCATGCATGTCACCAGGCATGCCATGCGTATCAGGGGTGCCTGCCGCGCGATGCGTGCCTGCAGGGCCCGACGCCCCCGCCCGAGGGGGCTGGAGCTCTGGCTCTGCTGGTCGGGGAGCCAGGAAGTAGTCTGCAAGCCCCTCCGCGAGGCGCTCTGCAGCCGGCAAGTCCTCTGGCAGACGGATGCTGTAGTCGACTCGAGCCGGCAGCGGGGCTGACACGTCTGTCTGGCCGTCCTGCGCTTCCACAGAGCTGAAAACCATGACATGCAAACCATGCCTCTCCACAATTTCTGTACATGCCAGCTTGCCTTGGCTGTTGAGGCGCTTGGAAGGCCGCCGCCCAGGCCGCGCAGGGACAGCGTCAGGCTGACCTGCGGGGCAGGCATGGACGCCATTTCCAGTGCCACCTGTGGTAGCACTCGCTGGTAAGTGCTTTGACAGGCCGAAACCTCTGTAGAAGTGCTCAACAGCAAGCGCACCTGCACAGCATCTGCAACAGCCTCCGGCGCCAGCACCAAGCCGCTGACGGCAAACGAGAGGTGGGTGCCGCTGAGCTGGCCCCCCTGCGCAGGCTTGGCTGCCGGGGCAAGCTGCGTCACATCCACCGAACCTGCGGCACGTGGTGCAGCAGCGCCGGCCGGAGTGACAGCATACGCGCGCACGATTGACTGGTCGGGGCCTGCTATGCACCAAGGTCTGTTAGCTGTCCTGCAGACCCGTCTCTGACCAAGAAACACCAACAACATGCCTGCCACCTGCCTGTGGAGCGCACACAGATCGTCCCACCGACTATACAGGTGCCGCCATCGAGGAAGATGCCGGCCATGAGCCGAGCCACCTGCACGTGATGTGATCAACACAACAAGATGGCGGACAGCAGTGCCAAAAAAACAAGGTGCTTTGTAGGCTACCGTGCCTCAGCAGAGTCACTGATAGAGCGTCCGGTGTCTCCCACTGTGTGCGCGCATAGCCTTGGTTGTGAGTTCAGGAGCGTGCGCTTGCATGTAGTTGAGGTGAACATTGACTTCACCTGCCACGGCGGACTGCACGTGCGGCTTACGCTGCACCCTGACCTTCACAGCAACCTCTTTGGCGCTCTGCAGCAAGTTCAGTGGCAGGCAGGCGGCGACGCTCCTCGCAAGGGCTCTGCTCACAAGCTTGTACACCTCCCAGTAGGCTGGGGGCGCAGCACAGGCTTCTCGCTCCATTCCTTGGTGCACTGTTGACTGTCAGTGCGTTGACAGGGGCCGTAAACCACAGCAGTGCAAAAACAGGCAGTATGAGGACATTGCCGGGCACGCCAGCACACGCTGCTTTGAACAACCAATGCGCCTAATCAACAGCACCTGTGACGCAGGAACTGCGCTTACGACGCGATAGGAGCAAGATGCGCATGTGTGCAGGCTGGGGACCCTGCAGGGTACTGAAACGCTTGGCTTGGAGACGGCTGTTACAAAGTATAATTATCAAGCGAAAACCCCCATGCGCAGACAGGTAGCCCCGGAGGCGCCAGGCGCACGGCGGGGCGCACCGCTGAAGCGGCCGCACCAGCCAGGCCTGCATCAGCCAGCTACCTGCCGGGCAGCGTGTCGGCCTTCGGTGCGATGTGTGAGCCACATTGCAGGTCCGGAGAGCCTGTGCTTGGACGTCCACGCGCCTCGTCCCGACCTCGCCTCGCCCTCGCGCTCCCTGCACCTGCGAGCCGCGTCAGACGTCCGGCGAGCGGCAACCTGGGCGGCCAGGCGCACAGCAAGCGAGAGGTTGCAGGACCAACTCGTCGATGGATGTCAGCGCGGGCAGGCTGGCCAGCAGGGTCGACAGTTGCCCGGCCAGGTCGAGGCCAGGTTCATGATGCTCCGCGTCCTCTACAACGGTCAACTCGTGCAAGCACTTGACAGCACCGCCTTGCACCTGGAGCCACTTCCGGGCGCTGGCTTCCACAGGCGTACCTGCGGCAGCCACAGGGTGCTGCGTGCACGCACTGCACGGGTGCCGCGCAGAGGCAGCGCTTAGCTGAGTTAGAGGCACACTTCAGGTATGCCGTGCTGTCGTTGAGGCTCACAACGCGAACCAGTAGCACGGCAAAGCTTTTGAAGTCGCGTTGGCAAGGCAAGGGGCGCACGGGGCCGTCCAAGCGCCCGCCACAGCCCGTCAACAATGTCGCCCTCCAGCACGCTACAGAATGGCTGCTCGAGCGCCTCCTTGAACCGCCTGCCGTGTGGATCGGGTCGCGAGCACAGCTGCTACGGGGTTTGCGGCTGCTTCCCCTCCTATCAAACGTGCGGTGCGCACCTGCAGACTCTCGGCAGCAAGAACGCCTGCATCAAGCCTTCGGAATCCCATTGCCAGGTGCGCCTGGCAAGTCGAAGCGCGCACGCCTGCAGGACCTGCACAGGCCAGGCACCTCACGTTGTAGGCGCGGCGCTGCACTGTGCGCAGAGCGCTGCTGCCCTGCGGCAACAGGAAGGGCGCGAGCTCTCCCGCACGTACCTCTGCGGGGAGCTGGTCCAGGCGTAGAGCTGGAGGCCCAGCTGCTTGGTCGGCATCGGGGTCTCGCGCGCCCATGCTGCGCTGTGGCGTACGGTGCTGACAAGATGTGCACGTGAACGATGCAGGGACTGCACCAGCTGCCTGTGATCAAAAACGCTGCAGAAGGTTTTTACAGTCTGCTGCGCCACTTCTGCTTGTGTATTCACCTAGCAACCCTGAATGTAGAGGTTGCTGCCTAAAAAAGCAAAGTGGAGGAGTTAGACTGCGCGCTCACGCTGGAGCGCCGGGCGAGCGCGCGCCGGCTCACGAGCGCGCGCGCGCCCGCCACGCACCACGCGGCGCGCCCCCACCAGCGCGCCTGCGTGGCCGCGCAGCCCTGGGCGGCGCAGCTCGGCAGCGGCCGCAACGTGGCGCGCGAGCCCTTGGCGGAGCTGGGCCCGGGGGCCGCCAGCAGCGCGCCGCCAGGCGGCGCGCGCAGCATGTCCAGCAGCAGCGACCCATACACAGTACGACAGAACCCCAGAGACCATACGAGCGTCACACCAACGGCCTTGGCCCCGCCGGCGGCGCGCCTGCGGTCAACTGCCACGCCTGCCACAACAGCGGGCACACGGCTGCGCCCGCCAACGGCTGTGCCCGGGGAGGCCCTGCGCTCTTGGTGGAGGGCCCTATGGCGGCCCCATGCGGTGGCCAGCCTGGCCCATGCACGCGTTGCCGCATCCGGGCATGCCCGTCAGTGCGCCCATGCCCGCCGGCGTGCACGCCGGCAAGCCCATGCCGCTCAGCATGCATGTGAGCGATCTGGTGGGCATGCATGCGCCGCTGCCGCCCGGAGGCTATGCCAATGACCATGTGAACGGTGGGCCAGCTGGTCCGACCCCACCTGACCCCATATGCTGCCTCTTGCAGTGACCGGCCCGCGCTTTCTGCGGATTTACGTTGGTGAGCCCATGTGCATGCATGCGCCGCTGCCGCCCGGCGGCCACCCGGGCTGCCACACAGCCGCCTGGTCGTAGAGTGCAGCAGCAGTGTAGTGCTTACGCGGAGCTATAGCAGCCTGCTTGCTGTTGCTGTGTGCCACCTGCTCGTGCAAAATGCCAAGGGGATGCCGCAGCAGGACAGGAGCGTGGGTCACAAGCGAGTTGTCTTTGCGTGCTCACAGGTGCTCACATACGTCACAGCAGGAAGCCAGGAGTGACACGCCGCAAGCGACACGCACAGCGCATCTTGGTTTGAACAAAACGTAACGTGCGTGCATTGGCATCCGTCATGCTTCTGCTGTGTCTGGGTAGCACAGCAGGGCTCCGAGCCGGACAGGCGTGTCTGGATGGGCGCACTGTCTGCTGGGCCATGATGTGTAACAATAGGCAGTCAACACTCTCCTGAGAGCTGCTGAGCCCTCAGGACCAAGGCCACATGCTGCCCGAGTCGCTAAAATGCCAAGTGGCCAGCCAAGTCCACACTCACACAACACACACACACACACAGTGCAGCCCTCCGGGCGCCGAGCGGTCCACATGCAAAGCGCGTGCGCCCGCACATCCTACCCCACTGCCGGACCAGCCCTCAGCGAGAGATCCCAGCCTCGCCAGGGCGCCGCCGCCGCTCACGCCGCCGCGGCAGGCTCGGCCAGCGCGGGCGCGGGCACGCCCGTCGCGGCGGCCAGCGCCCGCAGCAGGTCTGCCATGCGCGCAGTGTCCGCTGGCCGGGCCTCCTGCAGCACCGCCGGCGCGCGTGCGCACAGGGCGCGCGCGGCCGCCTCGCACGGCGCGAGCCCCGCCTCGTGCCACTGCGCCAGCGGCCCCGCCACCGTGGCGACGAGCAGCAGCAGCTGCCGCGGCGCCAGGCGCGCGGCCAGCGCGGCCGCCTGGGCGCCCGCCGCGGCCGCCGTCGCCGCGTCGGGCGCCACGCCCAGGTAGTTCAGCGCCCACACGGACATGCCCAGGTCCTGCGCCTGCTGCGCCTCCTGGGGGTTGGCGCGGCCGATGGCCAGGCCGGCCCACCTGGCCAGGTCGCCGTCCAGGCCCGCCATGCGCTGCCCGCGGCCCGACACGCGCGCGGCCTGATGCGCCGAGCGCACCAGGCTCGACGCGGCGTACAGCGACAGCTTGCGCCCGCCAAAGCCACCGCCCCGCTCGTCGGCGCCGGCCCCGGCCGCGGCGCTGCGCGTCAGCGCCTCCACGGCCCCCATGGGCAGCGCGAGCGCGCTGCTCGCGCGCACCTCGGCATGGTTGGCCCACACGCGTATGAGCGTGGCGGCGCTCGCCGGCGGGCCCAGCGCCTGCGACGCCGCGCCCGCGCCGCCGCCGCCCGCCGCCGCGGTCACCCAGTCCCGGACGCCAGCCAGCAGCGAGCGCGGCATGCGGAAGCGCCACTGCCCGCACGTGCTCAGGAACGACGCCACCTCCGTCAGCGTCACCGTCTCGTCCCCGCGCAGCATCGCCCGCTCAAATACGCCCGCCATTTCCGGCAGCAGGTCCAGGTCCGGCGGCTGGACCCCGGCCCGCCGCCTGAGGGTCCCAAGGGCCATCGCCGCCAGGCAGGCGTCCCGCCCCGTCAGCTCCGGCAGGTGGCGGTGCACAACGCCCTGGAGCGCGGATACCAGGGCACAGACGCGCGCGCTCTCCGGCCCGGCGCCCGCGCCCGCGTCCGGCCTGGCCCCCCCAGAGAGGCGTCAGCGCGGGGGCGACGCGCGCAGGCCCTGCGGGCATGGCGCGCGGGCGGGCGCGCGCGCGTCCCCGCGCCCCGCGCGCGCAGTGCGGGAGCGCGAGCATGCATGCATGCGGGCGCTGGAGCTCGGGGCGCACAGTGCGGCCAGCTTCCGGAGCGCGTAGATCGTGTTTGGCCGGCCGAAGTACCCCCCCGCGGCGTCAAACACGCTGTGGATGTCCTCGGCGGTGCCCGCCACGTCGAGCCGGAGGTTCAGGGCGCGCTGCACCACGTCCACGGCGCCCAGCCGCGGGTCCAGGGCTTGTACCAGGGCCGGCAGCGTCGCGCGCGCCGGCGAGCCGGGCGACACGGCCAACCCCGCCCAGGCGCGCAGGAGCGGCTTTGCGTGCTTCGCTGTCAGCGCCGCCGCGCCGCCGCCGCCGCCGCCGCCGCCGCTGCCGTCGCCGCCGCCGCCGCCGCCGCCGCGCGCGGACTCCGCCGACGTATCCGCGCTGGGCAGCAGCCAGCCCGCAAGCTCATCGTGCAGTGACGCGCTCAGCGGGTGGTCGGCCCTGCTCATGAAGTACAGCAGCCGTGTCACAGCCGGCGTCATGCGCGGCCAAGGCGTGGAGCGCGCCAGGCGCAGGAGGGCCGCCTCGAGGTCGCTGCAGAGGCCCCTGCTGGCCTGGCACGCCCCATGCGCCTGCAGCGCCGACAGCGCCTGCAGGAAGTCGCAGAGCTCCGCGTGGGAGCAGGTGCGCAGCAGTGGGCGCAGGCCCTCCGCGCGCGCGCGCAGCCCCTGCGACTGCGCCCAGCGGTCCGCCTGGCGTCCTGGCTTGCACCTGCCGCGCGTCTGTCAGCGCGCGGGCGGCGCGAGCGCGCTCGTGGCGCGGCCCGCAGCGGCCGCGCAGCGGCGGCAGCGCGGAAGCAGGCTCGGCCTGAGCGAGGGCCAGCGCACCGGGCCTTTAGCTCCCAAGCGAGCCCCTGGAACGCCACGAAAGCGCAGTCCGGTCGCGTCGGTCGTGCCGGAGGCTGCAGCGGCGCTCGCTCCTTGCCTAGCAGGAAGTCCCTCATGACTCCGTCGCCCGTCTGCGGCCCAGCACTGCAGCAGAATTGAGAAAGCGCCAGGGACGGCGAGAAAGGAGACAGCAGCGTGTCCGGACGCGCCAAGTCGAGCAGGGCGGAGGACGCATGGCCGCCCGTCTCCGCTGCTTGTGCCGGTGGCGGGTCCTCGGCTGCCGGCCTCAAGAAGGGGTTCCAGGCCGCCGGGTGGCCGGGCGCGGTGCCACTGCAGGCGCGCGTGCAGCCGCGCAGCTGCGCGGCCCGCCTGGCTGCCGCCCGCAGCATTGTCTTACCGAGCGTGAGCTACGCTTGAAGCGCTACTCCACAGCATCTGGCAGCCTGCACTGGCACTGGCAAGCTGATGAGCGGAGACGTTACACTGCGCAGCCTGCAGTGCAGAGTTGGCAGGTGGCTGGGCCAGGTACCCCTACTAGGTACCCCGGTGTAACACCCGCCCAGTTGAAATATATTTCCTGTTTCCAGGAGGATTCCCTCCATAAACAGCTCTTCTCGATTGGCTGTGCTCCCTGTCGTTGGCTCGGGCAAGACGTGGCGGCAGCGACCATGGCAGGCACGCATGTGCAGCTGCGCAGGGACCTGGCCAGCCCCAATTTTGTGAGTTGGCGACTGGCGGGTGGTTCCCTGCCTACCAGACACGCGGTAGACCTGCCAGGCGACGTGTGCCGCCACGAGCCGCAGACGTACGACTTCCTAAGCGCGCGCATCGCGGCCCTTCGCAGCCACCTGTACGTGCATGGCCACCAGCTGTGGGCCTTTGTCCAAGGCACGCAGGGCCTGCAGCTGTGCGGCTTCGCTGCCCGCGGCGACGCATATGCAGTGACGCACACAGTCGGTGCGCACTCCCCAGAAGCAATCCTGTGAGCAACTCGCTGTTTTCTCCCACCTCCTCAACGCGGGTGACTCTGTATGACGTGTGTGCGCGCCTTTGGGGGCCTGCAGGGCTGCAGACGCTCGCTGAGGCTGTGGCACCGCCATGCGCGGCGGCGCTGGGCTGCTCCGTCGCGGCCGTGCAGCAGGCCGGGCCGCTGGAGTTGCTCGTATCGACCGGCAACGGCGCCCTGGTGCTGCTGAGCGGAGCGGACTCGGGCGCTGCGCCGGCCGTATCAGCCGCAGTGCAGCCCCTGCCCCAGGCGCAGCCTTTCGTCCTTGAAGCCGCCTACAGGGCATCTGCAGGTGCGTTCTGCATAAAAAACGCGCCTATCTGGCCCCATACCTGCGCAAGCTATCGTCTCCTGAAGCTCCGGCCGCCCAGGTGGCGACATACGCTGCATACTGTGGAGCGTGCGGCCGCGCGCGGGGCCGCAGCCGGCGCACTGCGAGGTGCACGTGGTGACGCTGCGCGGCCCTGCCGCGCCCGGCGCGACGCTGGAGGTGACCTGCGCTCCCCAGTGCGCTTTTGAGCCTCTCTGTGTCAGATGCAGGGTGAGCTCGTGGCAACTGTCTGCCGCCTCTCTTCATCAGTCCCATGCATGCCAAGCAGGCTTCTCAAGGACGGACTGGTAACTGTGACGAGAGTGCTGCTCCACAGAGCGCGCTGTGGAAGGCTGGGAGGCGTTAGGCGCAGGTGCCTTATAGGCCCAGGAGAGGCTGGGACAGGGCCCTGACCAAGGTCACCTGCAGGTCGTGTCCGCGGAGCTGGTGGCCTGCACGAGCGTGCCGCCGCAGGCGACCGCCGTGAGCGCGAGCGCGGACGCCTTTGCGCTGGTCGCCGCGCTGAGCGCCGGCCGCGCCGCGTCCGCGCCGGGCGACGCCGGCGCGGGCGCCCGCGCCGGCGCGGCGGCAGACATGGAAGAGGATGCTGTCAGCCCGCGCACGCTGCAGCAGGCGAGCGCGCGGCGGGGCCCACGGCCCGTCGCCCCGTGGTCGAGGTGCACGCAAACGGGCTGCCGTGCTCACTCGGGGCATGCTGAGCCAGTCCTACACGCGTGCCAGTGACATGCAGGCGTCCGCCTCTGAGCAGCCTGACGTACAAGCGCTCACTGCGCCGCTGAGCCGGGGCTGCACCGCTGCACCCAGGCTTGACTCCGCCCGCTGGCAGGCAGGGCGCCGGGCAGATCAGATGGCTGCGCATGAGGTCCAGGGTTAATACTGTCGCGCGGCGCAGGCGGTCGCGCGGCTCGCGCAGTTCACGTCCGAGGACGCGCCGGGCGCCGGGGCGGCGCCGGGCGCCGGGCGCGCGGCCGACCTCTTCGCTGACAGCGACCCGGGCGACGACGAGGCGGGCCTCGCGGGCGAGCCCAACGTCGCCGTCGTCTCCTACGCGCGCCGCATGGCCGAGCCGGCTACGCCCAGCCAGGCCGAGGACGGCGGCGCGGCCGGCGGGGAAGGCGACGAGCGCGGCGCGGCCGGCGGGGCGGCCGGCGGCGGCCCGCAGCCCGACGGGGCGGGCGCGGCGGGCGCGAGAGTGGCGGCCGCGGGGTTTGCGGAGGTGGGCAGGGTCGCGTGCGCGCCGCACCGGCTGCTGGCGGCGCAGGCCGCCGGCGCGCGCGTGCTGCTGGGCCTCATCGATGACGTGGACTGCGCGGTCGTGGAGGCGCGCCTGGGCTCGCCGCCGGCGGCCGGCGCACCGGCGGCGGCCGAAGCCGGGCAGGCCGTCGCTGAGCACGTCGCGTCCGTGCCTGCGCTGGCATACGTTGCGGCGGGTGCGCCGCCCAACCCTGTGCAGGGCTTGCGTGTTCAGCAGCGCTGCGTATGGCGGCGTCCTGCTGGGGTCCGCAGCAGCGGCGCGCCACAGAAGGCGTGCGGCCGGGGCTGAGACATGAGCCAAGAGGAGTGATGCCCCATTACCTTGCTCCACGTGGCTGCGCCACATGGGCGGCAGCAGGCAAGGCAAGGACGCTGTTCGATCGACTGGCAAAGTGCCGTGACGCTGTTGCTGTCGGGGAAATGCTGTGATTAGCCTGGCGGCCACAGACTGCACACGCAGAGCGCAGGCGGCGCCCTCACATGCCGGCGGACCCGCAGCTGAGAGCGTGTGACGTCGGGTCTTTGCGTGGGGGCGGCCGCCAGGCAAGGTGCAGCGCAAGGCCGTGCTGCTGGGGGAGAGAGGCGGGGCCGTGGCGGCCGCCATCGTGGAGGGGACGCGCCTGGCCTTCCTGTACCGTGCGGCCGCCCCTGGGCAGCCGCACGGGGCACAGCAGGCGCGCCCTGTGCTTGCACGGCTCACTGCGCAGGAGGCTTCGCCAGGGCCTTGACGTGTTGCGACGTGCAGGCCGCCTCTGCCGCATGTCGCACAGCCTCGGGTTTTGGCAAGCACTGCTTAATGAACACACTCTGAACTTCAGAGTCTGAAAATTTCGGGGCAAGCATGCAGCACTCTCCCGCTTTTACCACTGTTTTGTATACAGCCTGTTGCTGTGCAGCCATGCATTGCTGCCTGCAGCAGGCTCCTGACAGGAGCTCTCCAAGTGAAATAGAGCGCACTACCGGCAGGTGCTGGACCTGGGGCTGCAAGAGGGGGACGCTGTTACAGGCGCGGCGCTGGTGGCCGTTGAAAGCACGCAGCGGCTGGTTGTCCTGACCAGGAACAAGCTGCTTTCATACGTGCTGGTGTGAAGTATCCCACACTCGGCAGCACGCTCCTAGACTTGCAGGGTACCCTGCACGCACTTGCTGGAGTCTCGCTGGCGCCGCTCCATAACTCTAATGAGAGCTGCTGTCATTCCCAGAAAACACGCCCCACTGGTCAAGAACACAAATTGGTGCTCTAGCACCAGTCGGGTGAAAAAACAACAGCAACCAGACTCTCAGTTCTTGACTTGGATCTGCGCCTCCTTCCAGCAGCTACCTTCCCGCGGATCCCAGCACCAGAACCAGCTTCTGCTCGCAGAGCGCGCTCGGCTACTGTGGTAGAAGGCCGCCAGCTGGCGCAACCTTGGTTGCTCACCACCGCACCACGCACTTACAGCCCGGGCGTGCCAGACGTCGCTGTCCTTACAATCTGCAGCAGGGCTGCGCGCGCACACATCCTCAGGTCAGCACCTGCTGCAAGGCCCGCTGATCAGGGCAGCACCCTGACACGCACGCCTGCGCGGCGACAAATCTGGCAGCTTCCAGCAGGCGCGGCGGGAGTTACCGCTGCCGACCACCACAAAGACGAAGAAGCCGAGCAGCACGGGCTTCACAGCCGAAGACGCCTTTGACTTCTGCAACGCGCGACACGGGTCGGTCAGGATGTGCGCGCAAGCACGAGGCACAGGAGGCAATGCAGGCTACCACACAAAGCTCTCCTCCGCCAGCGTGCGCAGGCGCAAGGCGCGCTGGCAGCTCGGCAGCGCCTGGGCTGCTCGAACCCGCCCGGCCGGGCCCGCCGCGTCGCGCACCTCCTTCGTCACGCGCTTGTGCATCAGGCCGCTGAACTTCTCGCTCTTTGCGTTGGTCACGCGCTTGGAGAACACCATGCTGCCTCGTGGACCTGCTCGCAGGACTCCCGCTTGTGGCAGTAGCAGAGCTTGCAGGTCGTGTGCTTGGCTGCTGGGTGCGCTCACGGGCCTTCAACAAAACGATGTGCTTTCCTTTGGCTTCGAAAAGAGAAGACGTCCGTGAAGACCTAGCAGGGCTTCAGCCCATCCATGGAAAGTGGCTAGGTGCAGTGAAGTGAAAGAGAACAGCTGAGGTTCATCATGCACTGACTGTGTCTGACCTCCTTATCGTATGACACGGATGTCACAGCTCAAACTATATATGTTTGGAGCCTGTGTCAGCCAGCTGGGGCTGCTCAGGCGTGGATCTGATCGCAGCAGTGCTTCCTGCTGGGGAGCCCGCCGCAGGGGAGCCAAGCCCTCACCCACTGGCGTTATTATGTCTGAAGCGCACACAGCAGCGGAAAACCGGCTAGGAAGGCCTGGCGACAGCTGCATGTGCTGGAGCCGCTGAGCAAGCGCAACAGACCCATGCGGTGCTGATCACATCCTGTGTCCACTGGAGGGCAGCAGCGTGTCCCGCGGAAGCGCGGCGCCCAGCGCCGCGGCGGTCGCATGAAGCTTATGCCATGTAAGCAAGCAGAACTCACATCCACCCCTCTCACACTCCCCACGGAACCTCCATCGGGGCGGCCTGTGCCCCGCGCCGCGCCGCTCGAGGAGCCGCTGCGCATGATGCGGTGCTGTCACGGGCGACACCTCCCTTGTGCTACAACCGCAGCGCGGCGGCGCGCAGCCAGGCACGGAAGCCCCACCCCGTGCCTGCTCAGGACGCGGCGGTGGGCGCCTTGAAGTAGGTGTTGGGCACAAAGGGCATCTTGGTCACGGTGGCCTCGTTGGCGCGCCCGCGCACGACCACCTTGAGCGGCGTGCCGGCCTTGCCGAACGACTTCTTCACGTAGCCCATCGCCACGTTCTTCTTCAGGCAGGGGCTGAAAGCGCCGCTGCTGATCTCGCCCACCTGCGCCCGGGCGCCGAGCTTGGCGCCGGTGCACTGGGCTGCGCTCCAGCGCAAGCTGCAGCGCTTTCCGTATGAGACACGTATGGGATGGTAGATAGGCAGCCAGCTTGCGCTGGATGGCAGCGATGCTTATTGCGGCGCGAGCCTCAACAAGGTCGCCTGTGTGCTAGCCGCAGCGGCTCAGCTCGTCACAGAAGGCCACACAGGCTGCATCTGCACAGCCGTGCCAGCCCACGCGCTCCCAGCATCATGCACTTTCCATGACTCAACCATGCACGGGAACGAGACGACTGCAGAGGGGAGGCTGCCAGCCCGTCCACCCCTTCCTGCGCATGGCACAGCACGGCGCCTCCCAGGACCACAATGAAAATTGGTGAATAAGCCCGAGCTGCGCGCGCGCGCCTTCTCGCCCTCGGGCGTTTGGATCTCGCTGTGCGCGCGCGCGGGCGCGCCGCCGGACACCAGGCCCACGCGCCGCACGCTCACGCCGTCCGCCAGCTGCTTCTTGATCACGTCGCCGCCCAGGAAGTCGCACGCCTCGCGCCGCCGCTTGCCGATCGTCCAGGTCAGGCCCGCCTCCACCGGCGTGATCTCCTCGTTCAGGTCGTTGCCTGCGCCGCGCGCGCACCTCGTCGGCGCAGGGCTCCTCACAGAGCAGCCGTAAACAGAGGAAGTAGTTGCCCATGGCCGCAGCAGCTGTCTCCGGACTGCTGTGCGCGGCACGCGGCACACGCATGTCTCGCGCCGGCCATGGCCCGCTTCGGGCATGGACGCGCGGGCCCCGTGGCGCAGGACCAGGGGCCGGACCCGGCGCGCCGCCTTGACAGCCCGGGGATGGGGCGGCCTCCAGGCAGGCGCGCGGCGCCGCGTGCGCCCCGGCCGCGCGCGGGCGGCGCACCGTACAGGCACAGGCCGGCCTCCAGGCGCAGCGAGTCGCGCGCGCCCAGGCCGCACAGCCGCACGCGCGGGTTCTCCAGCAGCTTCTTCGCCACTGAACTGGCTGAAGAAGAAGTTGTCCAGGTCCAGGTCCGTCAGCTTCGCTAACGTCTCCACCGCGGCCGGGCCCTGCAGCGCGATCAGCGAGCGGTCGTCGTGCACGGTCATCTCCACGTCGCCCTGCGCGGCAGCAGCGTGCGGCGTCAGTGCCGTCCTGACAGTCGGTTAGGAACTCGAGTGACTGGTCACAGGATAAGCATGCGTGAGCGGAGGTAGAGCGTGCGCAAGTAGTCAAGAGGAGGGACCGCAGACATGTAGACCCATAGACAGAGTGCAAACATGCACCCGAAAATGCGTGTGGCATGCAGAGCCAAACAGCAGGCGTGTAGAGTAAAGGGCAAGCTATGAGGAACAGGGCGCCACCTCAAACTTGTCCAGGTGCTTGCCGATGTGCGCGAGGTCCTTCTCGCGGCAGCCCGCGTTCACGACCAGGTACACCTCCGAGGGCGACACCTGCATCACAGCCTGAGCGTTCGGGGTGCGCAAGAGCTTCCAAGCCGGCAGGACGTGAGCCTGGCGCTGCTTGCAGCAAGGTCATGACCAAGCGTGCAAGCCACGGGGCATGCATGCTTGGTCACACTCGCTCGCTGTTTGCATTCACACAGTGACAGGGGTGACACGCTTGTGCATGAAGGCCTCAAGTGGCCCCTGCTTTGCATGAATTTTGCAAGCGGGTCTCCGCCAGCTATGGCTGCTTTGGCGGGCCGGCGCGCGCGCTGTTTGCCACCCTCGCTTAATTGCTGGTGTCTGCATGCAGATGGAGGTCCACCAGGGCATCCATCTGATATGAGGGCCACGCAGGGACCTTGGTGATGACGGTGTCGTCGATGATGCCGCCCTGCTCGTTGGTGAACACGCTCAGCGTGCCCATGCCGTCCTTGACGCCCTGGATGTCACCGACCACCAGGCCCTCCAGGAACTTGATGGTGTCCTTGCCCTGCGCCACACCGGGTCCTTGGTGATGGGCGAAGCATGTTTGCTTCGCGTGTTTGCCCAGGCAGGCGCGGGTGAGCATGATCGGAGCGCGGCTCACCTTCAGCGTGAGGCCACACATGTGGGAGACGTCGAACAGCGAGCCGTTGGACCGGCAGTGCAGCGTCGCCTCCACCAGCGAGTCCTTGTACTGGATGGGCATCGACCAGCCCGCGAACGGCACCATCTTGCCTGCGCCGGTGCCTCGCATGTGCTGGTCAAGCTGGTGAGCAGCGCAGCTCCAATGCAGAGCAGTGCACACCCGCTCCGTAAGGTGCCAATGCGCCTCAACGCAGGCTAGGCCGGCAGCGCGGCGCACCGCCATGCTCGACGTGGAAGTCATAGAGGGGGGTCTTCAACAGGTTGGCTTCGTCTGCAAATGCGCGCACGCCGAGCAGCTGGCAGGCCACAGGAGCCACCCGCGCGCCATGCGCGCCAATGCAGCCAGCGCCTGACAGCCTGGGAAGCACTTGAGCCAGAGCTCGCCGCATGGCTCCAGCTGCTGTGTGCGATCAGTGAAGCAATGTGTCACGGCAACCTCTCATCCTCAGCCTCTCATCTGTAGACTCAGATGAGCTAACCCTGATAGAGCGCCTCTATTGGCTTCCTCCCGGAGAGTGCAGCCTGGCTGTCTGCACTCGCTTGTGCCCGTGCGCGCTTGAGCAGTGGTCGTGCACAGGAAGAGAATGCTAATCGTAAGCTTTCTCTGACACTGTTCGCTGTCATCTTGCATCATAAACTATTAGCCGTGCTGAGGACGACTCCGATGGCTGTCCTGCCGCCAGAGAATGTTATACTGCGCAGTTTCTTGCAGAGCGGCATTGACAACGAGCACCCCCGTACAAACCACACTGCGCAGGCGCATGAGTTTGATGACTGCCGGTACTCTATGAAGAGGCACGCGGCGTCAGATTGCAACTATCACTCAATGCATATGACCAGCTCTGACAAGTTCTGGTATCAGCAGGTCACGGGACGCGCCTGATGTCCTCACGGTCTCCTTCGCGCACACATACCCGCTGCCCTCCGGCACGGTAGAAACGCTCGCAGCTGAGTATGCAGGAGCGGCTGTAGTGGCAAAGGAGCCGGAGCTCGGCTACCAGGTCACACTGCAGGTGTGATGTATGAGGTGGCGCTCAACCCGCTGCTCTGCTTCACTCCAATAACCTGATTGACTGCTGGTGCTGAGCAGGTGTCTGCAACTTCGCTGCGAGGGCTGGCAGAAGGGCAGCGCGACGCGGTCCTTGACAAGCTGGCGGCCGTGCGCTTGTACGCAGTTGCGGCAGAGCTGCGGTGGGCACAGCGTCTCGCAGCGAGTTCAGCACCTTATAGCAACACTGCACTATTGTCAGCTCGCTGTCCTTGGAGCGTGCAGGCGGCTGCTCGCAGCCCTGGCTGCCGGCGAGCTCGCAAGCACGCCCGCACAGGTTCCTCCCTGCTTTGGTCCCTATGAAACGTCCCCTTCGTCAGCCTTCGTCAGCAGGCGTGTGCACAGAAAATTTGTATTTGAGGACTGCCATCCTTGAGACATGCACAGTTGACATCAGGTTCAAACGGACTGTGTGTAAATCCCTCAGTAGCTCCCAAACCTATGCCCTCCACGCGCCCACCATGCATCACCGCTGCTGCGTCGACCAGGCCGTGCTGGCGCGGCCGGGCGCGCCATTCTATGTACGCGGCGAGGAGGCTGCGGTGACGGCGCTCTTTCCCTTCCGCCAGGGCGAGGGCCGCGACGGCGCACTTCTGAGCGCCTTTGTACAGGTGTGTGCGAGGCATGGATCAGCGAAATGCTCCTATGCGCTCTTTTGCTGCTGCATGAACAATGAGCTCATCAATGTGTCTGTGCTTAACAGACGCCCCTGGCCCGTACGGCGCCCACCACATGTACAGCAGTGCACTTTTTGCGGCCGCATTCCCGGCCGGTCCTATTGCAGGCAAGTGCTTACAGTGTTACCCCGCGAGCCCATGCCACAGCCTTTGGCCATGCTGCAAACCGTGTCGCGCTGGTAGTCACGGGTTGAAAGGGAGCGATGCGCAGGAGTTTGCAGAGGCGCGCCGAGCTGCCGCCTGCGCCGACGCGCCCCGCTGCACATACATCCACCCTGAGGTGAGCCTCCTCCCAAGAGACATATCCTGGACCTGCACAAAGCCATCGGATTTGTGTCTGCAAAATCTGCTTGCCTTGACCCCGTGTTGATGCTCGGCCTGGCGCCATTCAAGCGGCCCAGTGGCGCCAGTCAAGCGGCCCAGTGGCGCAAGTCAAGCGGCCCAGCGCTAGCGCACCTCATGGATGCTGGCATCATGCCTTGCGACTGGCCCGCCTGCCCGCATGCACCAATGGCAGCATGTCTGCGGCGCGCAGCAACCTCCGCCCTTCGCGCTGGCGGAGGCAGCCGCTGGACCCTACCCAATACCCTGCAGCGGCGGCGGCCACCTGGCCCTGGTAATCCAGCCGCGCCATGTGGCAGCGCCCGCGCGCGTGGACGCCGTGGCCTGGGCGCTGCTCACGCTGTACGCGCACGTGGACGTGCACATCAAGCGCTTCAAGGCGCGGGCCATGCCCAGCTGCAGCTGCTCGGCTTGCCTTTGCCAGGCATGGCTTTGTGTTGCTTTGGAAGAACAATATGGGCCACGCTGGTCGTGACGGCCTGGGCAGCACGCAGCTTGCTATATATGCCTGGTCAAGTGTTGTCAAGTGTTGGGGTCTCATGAGTGCCAGCTCACACAATAGTAGCAGACAAAGAGCATCCCTCGCTCTTGGTTCGGGGTATGTCGGGTCTCTTGCACGGTGTTGCATGGTGTCGTCTTTGCCAGGGGGCCTCTTTGGTATATTTATCTCAGATCTGGCGATACAAGTGCATCCTATTCTCATCAAGTGAGTGGTTTACCCAAAGCGTGAGCAAATCAAGGCATGTAAACACGGGGTTGCCTCAACGCGCAGGGCTTTGTGCACAGCCAGCTGCGGCAGCGCACAAGTGCCATGCTGGCGGCCCTGGAGCGCACGGCATTTGCCGCGAGAGAGCAGAAGGCGCGCAAGACTGTGAGCGGGCGCACATTCATCGAGCAGGCAGTGCCTGCAGAGTGAATTGGGCATGTAACACCACTTTTCAGAGTCACTCAGACTTCAAAGATGGCCAACGCTACAACCAGACACGCAGACACTCAGGCGCATGTTCCATACAACTGCCTCAGTGCACCTCAGGTTGGAGGCATCTATGGCTGCGTCGTTGCACATACCTCGTTAGCACATCAAGCGCCAGTGGGACAATTATGTGCCGAGCCTAACACCGACAGACGCCTATTCCATCAGTACCATTTGCCAGCACACTGCAGACTGGCACACCCGCAGCCGCCCCGCCAACACACACATGCATGGGACACCAACTGGCCGAAGGTGATGGCAAGCGCTTCCTGTGCTACTGCTCTCAAGTCCGCATGCCTGGCGCTCAGCTACTTGACATCCACCAGCTCCACGACAAAGGACAGGGTGGCGTTCGGGGGGATGGTGGGCTTGGCGCCTGTCGACCCGTACGCCTGCAGGTCACACCGCAACTCCTTGCATGCATCGTGCACCAGTCGCCGCCGTGATGCTGAACAGTGTCATCAAGGCGCAGAAGGAGCGCAGATGCCACACAGCCTCTTTTCCCAGTTCCAAGCTTCAAGACAGATCATTAGCTCTTAGGTGCTTTCACGCTGACACAGTGTGTTGCAAACGCTTGCAGCATCGTCAGGCAGCCCAGCGGCGTGGCACATGGAACAACGCCCAGACCACCCAGCGCACTGCAGGCAGCGCACCATCTGCGGCGGGATGGTCAGGCGGCGCTTGTCGCCCACGCGCATGCCCTCAACGCCGCGGTCCCAGCCCCTGCATGTCGCAGCGCCAATGTTACGCTGGTGTCCTTGCGTCGGTTCTGAACTGCATGTATACCTGCTGCAGTAGATGCAATGCTTATATGGGAAGGAGCTAAATTGGAACAAGCTGCAGCGGGTAGGGAGCTCACTTGATCACCTCGCCGACCCCTGCGCAGCACAGACAGAAAGGCAGTCAGCGCTTGTTGATGTCTGGGTTGGCACACCATCGGAAGCCTAGACAGCTGCTGGCTTCCTGACAAACACGATCCGGCCTCTGAGCACAAAGGCACAGCACGTGCATTGAGCAGAGTCGCAGAGCATGCCAGGCACCGCCAGCAGCCGCATGCACACCCCGCGACCCAAAGTTACAGTAAGCCTGCATGCACTGCCTGGCCAGACACGACCACAAAGTATGCAGCACATGAGAAATTGTAATTTTGGGCAGCGCACCCAGGCGGAAGCTGAACGTGGCCTTGCCCTTGGTCTCATCAAACACCTTGCCCTTGTGCGTGCCCTTGTACCGGACCACCACCTGCGCAGGCAGCACACATCTCTATCCGCACCATGCGCTGTGCCCTCCGCAGGCAGCCGGGACCCAGGCATGCGAGGAAGGAGCCGCGTTAAGCGCAGCGCATGCTGGCAAGCATGCCAGAGGTGGTCGGGAAGGCTGCAGTCTGGTGCGTCTCCAGTCAAGCAAGGTCCACAGGCGGTGGCGCAGCAGGTACCTAAGCGTGAGCCCTCACAGGTGGATGGCCTATGTGCTGTCTCTATCAGCTCGGCTGCCAACAGGGGACTGCAAGATAGAGACCATCAATCCTTTGCGTCAGCTTCAAGCCCTTGGAACCTCCGCTTCACGCCGCTTCGGCACTTGCACTGGCCCCAGAGCCCAGGCTGTGTCAGCCAAAGGCGCTACGGGGCGCACCTTCTTCCCGGGCTTGGCCAGCTTGCCGTTTGGCTGGCCCGGCGCGAGCTCCTCAATGGCAAAGCCGTTTTCAAACGTGCGCACTTTGCCGCCGGCCTTGCCCGGCGTGCCGTTGGCTGCACGCGCGCATGCATGAGCATCAGTCCCATGGTCTCCGGACATCTGGCTGCCCGAAGCCAGGGCAAGCAAAGACGCCTTGCATGTGGCGTGGCATGCAAGAAGCCATGGCATCACACCATGGCATGTAACGAAATCCATGTGCTTGCATACCATCAGAGTGTCAGACGGCGCAGACTTGGGGCCTGTCTGCATATCTGAAGCCCATCCAAGCGTTCACAGTCTTGACCTATTATGCAAATCTAGTACACATACAGCGCTCATGACTGAGTCACAACAGGTTAAAAAGGAGCGCACCGCTGGCGGCTACAGGGGCCGCCTCAGCGCCGCCCCTGGCCTTGGCAGCCTCCGCTTTGGCGGCCTTCTTGGCAGCCTTGCTGGTTGCCGGCTGCGGCTCGGGCCTGCGCGCCGCCAGTGAGCACAAGCACGTGTGAAAGCAGAAGAGCTCTTGGCCTGGCGGCCTTTATGAACAGTCTGACGACGGCGTGTCATAATTTGCTCCGCGGCACCTCCTGAGACACAGCATGTGGCTCTCCCAGACAAGCATGAAAGGCAAGCATATACCTGACCTAGGCAGGGCGGCACGGCCGCTCTAGCCTCCTCCCTCTGGTTACCATGTGCGATATATTGTGGTCCATGCAGCACACCTGACCGCTGCAGCGTCGGCAGCCGCTGCCCTCTTGGCCGCCGGCGTCGTCTCGCTAGCATCCGCTGACGCGCTGCTGGCGCGCTTGCGCTTGCCGGCCGCCGCCGCTTTGGCGTCTGCAGCCGCCCGCTTTGCCTCCTGTGCGCGCTCTGACTGAGGATCAGCAGAGGTGTGACCTGCTGAAATGTGCTCCTTCGGTCACGCCAACCAAAACCATTTGAAGTTCTTGGGTGGCCAGCTTAGCAGCTCTTTCGGGCAAGGGGCGTTGCCATCTACCACGGTGCACAGACCGCAGCTTGGGTGCACAGACTGCGGCTTGCGGAGCGCAACCGTGTTATTCCCCTCTTGGGCATCGACGTCCCTCCCTGCGGCCCATATGAACTTCCATCACTGCATGAAAACCGCAGCGCGCGCCACGAGGCAGCGCGCCGGCAGTCGCAGACCAGCAGAGCTCGCGCGCGGGCGCAGCAGGGGCGCTGCACGGCCTGCGCACGAATGCGCTCCGCCGGCGCCTCCTCCGCGGCGCGCTGCACAGGACTTTCCAACTGCGGGGGAAGAGAGTGCTGCTCCTTATGCGCCTGATTGCAGGCGCACCTCCTGCGCCTGCTCGCGCGCGCCGCCGGCCGCGGGCGGCTCACCGTCCATGACCTCCACCACGCGCGCCACCGCCGCCGCCGCGACGCCCTGCGCCGCACCTGTGCCGTGTCACGGATGCTGACCCAGGCCTGCCGACCCTGCTTGGTGGGGCAGGCTGCCGTGCTCGACCGGCCGCGCAGAGGAGGCACAGCCGCGCCCTGGCAGCACTCTGACGCGCTGTGCAGTGCACACTCCGACTTTCCTCCGCCGGCCACATTGGCTGGGCTTCATCCTGTATCAGCCAGCTGCGGCTGTTCACAGGCGCAGCCCTGTGCAGGGCTGCACAGCATGCAGACAGTCGCAACTGTCTGTCATCAGGGCATGTGCCTGCAACCGCTCACATGCAACCAAGCGCCAATCAGCAGGCCTGGCCATGCACAGCGCGCCGTGCGACACCCCAACAAAGACGCCTCCTGTCAGACCACAGGCGAGCATTTCCGCATGCCTTCAACCACAGGCACTCTCTCTTTGCTCTGTGCAGCAGCGCCTCCAGAGCAGCACACTGGCACAGGCGTGGAGGCCCTGCGCACCGAGCGGTCCGCTGCGACGGCGCCCTCCTCGACCTCTGTGATCACGACGCCGGGCCGCGCGTCCTCAAACTCATCGTCGTCGTCGTCATCATCCTCGTCAGCCCCCTGCGGACGCGCGAATGTCAGCAGGTGCCTGGCGGCCACCCCCGGCCCCGCCTCTGCCAGTCATCGACCGACAGCGGCAGGCAAGCACCTCTTGCACAGGCACCCAGGCACTGGGCCGCGCTGTGCGCGCGGCGCGCACGGGCGCGATCAGGTCGGAGACGTTGACGCCGCGCTGCTGCAGCTTGCGCAGGGTGCGCGGGTCCACCATCGCATGGCCATGGCCATGGCCATGGGCATGGCCGTGGGCCTCCTCCTCGTCTTCGTCGTCGTCGTCCTCCTCCTCATCTTCATCGTCATCTGCAGCAGCCGAGCGCTCAGTGCAGAGTCGCGCGTTCCACTGCTGGAACGCGCTTCCCATCCGCGGCAGGACACGTCCGGTTGTCTTTGCTGCAGGTGCGGGGAGCGCTGACGCACATGCGCCTGTCCACCACGCTCGCCCTACTCGGACGAGCCAGTAAGCAGCTTCCCTTCCCTACTCTACCCTACTCAGCTTGTTGCAGGAGCTGCTGCGCGCACCTGCCCGGTGCACCGACTACAGTAGTGCGCCTCTGAACAGAGCTGAACACGCAACGCAAGACTTGTTGCAACGCCACAGCACGGCTGTCAGAGGGTGTGCGGCCCAGGCTGCCAGCTCAACCTGCACCCGCCGCCGGGCGCGTGCGGCGCGCGGCGCCGCGCCGCGCCCTCACGGGTCGGCCATGCGGCCGCCTGCGGCCAGAGGGGGGCCGCCACGGCGCGCACCCTCGTACTCGGGCATGTAGTAGCCGGCCAGGTGCACTGCGGCGCCGCCGGTCACGCTGAACTCGCTGTAGGAGTCCAGCACGATGTCGAGGTTGCAGCTCTCCTGGCCGCCCTCGCGCAGCGAGCACAGCAGCACCGCCGGCCCGTCGCCCACCTTGGCGCTCAGGCCCACGCGCTGGCCAGCGGCCGCATCCATCGCCAGCGTGGCCTGCGGCAGGTCGCGGTACACGTGAATTTGGCACCGAGGCTTACGCGCTGGCCAGCGGCCGCATCCAGCGCCAGCGTGGCCTGCGGCAGGTCGCGGGGCATGTTGATATTGGCGCTGAGGCCCACGCGCTGCCCGGCGGCCGCGCCCAGCGCCAGCGTGGCCTGCGGCAGGTCGCGCAGAGGCGCAAGGGTGATGCCTCCAGGGAAGCAATAGTGAGGTTGCTGGAGGGGAGCGCTGAGCGGTGGGCGGTTGGTAGCGCCAGTGCCGGCTGGGCAGCGGGCGCTGGCGGGCGCCTGTGTGTGTGCGAGGCGGGCAGGCGCTGCAGGGGCAGCCTGGCAGTCCCTTGCTGGTTGCTGCAGCCACACACCTGGCGGCAGTGCCGCAGTCCCTGGCTGCAAAGCACGCGGGCGGTGGCAGGAGCGGCGGGCCCCGTGTGCGGCTGGGCTGCAGACGCGGGTGTCTCTGTGTGAACGAGGCGGGCAGGCGCTGCAGGTTTGGCCAGCCCGCCGCTGGCACCCGCCCAGCCTCACGCAGAGCCCGCCGCCGCCGCTGCCGCCCGCGTGCCTTGCAGCCCGGGACTGCAGCACTGCTACCGGGTGCCAGGTATGCAGCAACCAGCAAGGTAATGCAAGGCTGCCCAGCAGGGGGAGGAGCGCTGCAGCGGAGTGCCGCCACAAGGAATATACAAAGCGCTTCTCGTGTGCGTTGTGTCATTCCGATACACGTCGGGCTTATGTAAGAGGCACGTACACAGTGGTAAAATGCACTGTAAGCTGCTGCGTGAAGGCAGGCATTCTTTACGATGGTGCGCGGACGCAAATGGCGGCCACCGCACGCTGCACCAGGCAGCCGCTCCTGCTGGGTGATGTGACCTATGCGCAGGTGGCCGCGCCTGCGAGATGTGCAGCTTGCACTCCTCCGGCGGCGGCACAAACGCGCCCACCTTGCCGGGCTTGACTTCCAGGCCCCAGAAAACGTTCATGGGCTCGGCCATAGCCCCGCACCTCCGCTCAGACGTCCCTCTACCTCTCGTATTTGTCTTTGGTCTGGAGCAGGCAGCACTCGCTTGAGAAAGTACGACTTGACCCTACCCTTGATATGTTTTTCTAAAGAGCTATCGAGCTGGTCGACCAGCAGCTTGGGCGATGCCTGCGCTCTGCCACTAGCCTACAGGGGAAGCGTTCCAAGACTCTTCAAGGGTGCTCACTGCCAGTCGGTGCACCTGTCT
>JAABUV010001854.1_pt1 | contig 29952 bp, 38 predicted proteins | sample 5559971 | NCBI WGS metagenome assembly JAABUV01 (sample SAMN10711881, study PRJNA513362) | rock metagenome | isolation source: Antarctica rocks | place: Antarctica: Victoria Land, Knobhead nord | collected 2015-12-19
CACGGCCGGCGCGGCCGGCGCGGCGGCCGGCGCGGCGCCCGGCGCGGCGGCCGGCGAGCCGGCAAACGCGGCGCCGACGCCGGCCGCGCTGGTCAGCGAGGAGCCATCGACGGGCGCGGCCACCAGGCCGATCTCGCTGAGACAGTAGGACACGTTGCCGCGCGCGGCGGACGCAAACGTGACCTGGTCCGCGCGGTCCAGCCCGTAGCCGGCCGGGCAGCGGAAGGCGGCCAGCGGGATGGAGAACTTGAAGTAGTTGTTCTGCCGGTTGACCGGCGCGATCGTGCTGGTGTTGAACGCGCTGCAGTACTGGCGCGCCTCCTTGTTGCCGATGCTCACCTGCGCGCGCCGGCCGGGCGGGTTGGGCGCTGCGGGCGGTGCTCGGGCCCGCGCTGGCGCGCATGCATGGTGCACGCTCCCGCTCTGCAGCCCGGCTCGTCACAGCAACCTCATGCCAGGTGCATGTCGCCTGTGGCGTCATGGCCCTTGCACCGCGCGTATGCATGTGCCTGCTGCCCGGTCAGAGGCTGCGTCCCTGGTTGCGGCGTGAGCGACGAGCAGAGTGACCAAACTGAGCACGGAGCAGGGTGCGCCGGCGCGGGGCCGCACGGTGAGCTCGGGCACGGCGAGCGGCATGTCGGGCGTTGGCGCCGTCCAGAACTCCAGCGCGCCGTGCGCCCCGGCCTTGGCAAAGGGCTGGTAGCCGTCGCGGTCGCACTCGCGGCACGCCAGCGTCAGGCCGCCGTCGGAGCCTGTCGCCTGCGCATGCCCGGCAGCCAGGGGTCAGGCGCGCGCGCTGACCCTTGCTGACGAGGCGGCGCACCTGCCGCATGCATGCATGAGCCGCTGAGCTGGGCAGGCGCTGGCGGCGATGCACTGCGCGCGGGGCAAGCAAGCGGGGCCGCGGCTGGGGAGCGTCCGCCGCCAGCAGGCCTGGCCGCCAGCCTGCGGGGCGGCAGAAGGCGGGAAGCAGCCGCGGCGATGGCACCCACAAGCGCTCGGCGGCGATGGACGGCTAGCACGCATTGCGGGTTAGTATACAGGGTTTTTTGGTGGAGTTTGAAGCAGGCGGCCGGGCGCGCGCGCGCCTGGCAGGTCGCGTTGCGGCCGTCGACGCCCGCGGCGGGCGACCAGAACGAGGAGTAGCTCTGCCGGTACGGCTCGAACGACCAGCCGGACTCCAGGCGGTCACCGTAGATGGTCTGGTTGACGAAGCCGGGCAGAAAGGTCAGCGGCTGCTGCGTGGCGCAGTCGACCGGGCGGAAGTCCAGCATCATGATGCCGAACAGCGGGTGCGCCAGCCGCTCGAACGCCCAGTAGGACAGGTCGAACTGCGCGCGGGCGGCGCGCGCGGCCAGTCACGGGCCTGCCCGAGGGGCCCTGGGCCGTGGCGCATGCGTGCTGAGGATTTTAGCAGAGATGCCGGGTAGCGGGTGGGGGGGGAGGGGGGGGGCGCACGTGGTACACGTCGCCGCAGCAAGGCGTGTTGACGCCGGTGACGCGCGTGGGGTGCGCGGTGTCCTCGTGCTGCACGCAGGGGCACATGTCGCTGATGTGGACGATGATGCTGTCCTCGCCGCCGTCGGTCATGTTCCAGCAGCGCGTCATCTGCTCGTTCTGGTCGTACAGCGGGTTGCCGGGGAACCTGCGCCGCGCGGTATGTCACAAAGGTTGACGGTGTAGGGCATCAGCCTGGGAGGGGCTGCATATTATGGAAGATCTATCCGTCTATCTGCGCCGCGCGCGCGCGCGCGCGTCCCCTCTGTCGGACCGTCGCGGTTCCGGGTTCCCTCGCGCGCTCGGCCGGCTCTGGTGTGTGCTTCGGCCGCGCGCAGCGGTAGGCCCCCGCAGAGGCCCGCGCACGATGGCGCGCGCCCTGCCACCCTCGCCAGTCACGCGTGCGGCACGTGGAGCACCAGCCTGTGCGCTGCATGAATGCAGCAGGGCATGCTGCGCGAGCCATTTCGAGGCCTGTGCTGCCCCCCACAAGCCCTGGGAAGCCCTGGCGAGGGGCCGCGCACGTGCGGCCGTGCTCGTCGAGCGCGGTGGGCGCGACCGCGGCCAGCTGGTACAGGCCGGACAGGTGGTACGGCGTCGTGCCGTTGGCGATCACCGGCAGCGAGCGGCAGCGCAGCTCGTAGCAGCGCCCGCAGCTGCCGGGGTAGTCCGGGTCGTTGTTGGCGAGCGCGGCCATCGCGTTGATGGGGTACACCTGGTCGCCGTATGTCACATTCTGGCGCCCGTTCTGCGCGCGCCACACGCGCCGCGGCACTCAGCGCGGGCCCTCCGCCGGCCCTGTGAAACAAGGCAGCAGACGAGCTTTGCTGTGCGTGCACGTTCTGGCGCCCGTTCTGCGCGCGCCGCGCGCGCCGCGGCGCTCAGCGCAGGCGTTCGGCCAGCGCCAAAAAGTAAGACAACACATGAGCTTTGCCGCGTGCGACGCGCTCAGCCGCTGCTCTGCTCGGAGGCATTGTCACGGTCCGCCCTCGGCCCCCAGGTGGGCCCCATGCGGCGCGCTGCAATCGCCGGCTGTTGGATGCAGACGCCTACGTAGCCTGCTGTGCGAACGGCTGTGGCAGTGGTCCATGCACCCGGCCGCAGTGTGGCGCGGGCGTGCGCCCCTTCCCCGCGGCACCTGCTGTCAGCGCGGGCTGCACATGGCCATGCCAGGCGCGGCGCCAGGTGCGTTGGGGTGCTGGCGGGCACGGCCTGCAAGGCAGCTGCCGCCGCCCCGTGACCGCTGGCTCTCCTGTTACAGGCGGAAACGCCCCTGCCTCTGCGTCGCCGGCGCAGCCGCAGCAGCTGCTCAGGTTTGCAGCCCGCGCCAGCGCGGCATGAGCTTGCAACTGGCACGCAGCCGCGCCTCACGGACCCCGCCTCACGGACCCCCGCTCCACATCTTGCTTTGTGCCAGCTGCCCTGGACGCAGCCACCTAGCGCGCGCCTGCTGGTGCAGGCCGTAGCCGCACGGCCAGCATCGCGTCTGGCATGCAGGCGCGGCAGCCACGGCTGCGCTGGGACCGGACCCGCGCCGAAAGCCGGGGAAGCCTGGGCGGCAGGTGCTGTCGCGCAAGCGCTGGCGGGGCGGGGGAGGCAGGACCGCGGATGGCCGCGCGCCTGCTGGTAAAAGCCGCAGCTGCCATAGCGGATGTTGCCAAAGCCGTACTCCGGCGGGCGGGGGAGGCCGGAGCGGCGGGCAGGCGCGCGCCTGCTGGTAGAAGCCGCAGCTACCGTAGCGGATGTTGCCAAAGCCGTACTCTGGCGGCGGCCCGCGGTCCGGGAAGTTGGCCAGGAAGCGCTCATTGCCGCCGAAGAAAGTCGCGCGGCCGCGGCGCCAGCCGCCCGGGCCATCCACGTCCGGCGCGTGGGTGGTGGTGCGCTGCGCGCGCGCGGCCAGCGATGCCAGCGCCAGCAGCGCCGCCAGCAGTCCCAGGCGCGCTCCCGCGGCCCGCATCATTGCGCCTGCGCCCTGAGCGGCCCGCGGCCTGTCTGCGCGCAGGCCAGTGGCGTCACGCGCAGGCGGCACACGCAGCGTGCTGGCCTAGAAGGAGAGCGCCCACATTCCAGCAGCGATGGTGGTTGGTGTCAGGCAGGTGCCAGGTGGTGCCTCCGCCCGCCTGCTGGTTGTGCTCCCTCTCGCCTGCCAGCGTCCGTTCAGTTCCATCACAGCAAGCAGTACGGAGGCGCCTGGCACAGCGGCAAGCTGGCGCGAGTCCGCGACCGCCACCAGCTCCAACAACTCATCCCTTGACAAGGGGGGTCGAGCCCGGCGCGCTAGGAGCGTGCTCGCACCAGGTACAACACGCTCCCCCTTCTCCAAGCCTCGAGTGCTTGGCCTCCTTGCTACCTTCCGCCCCACGCCGCCGGACACCACCCGCTGAAGACTATGACCAGGCACGAGGTGTCGGGCCTACCAGCAACGATTATTTCTACTCTAGAAACGCAGCTCAGACACTGTACTTCTGGGGTAAGGACGCTCTCAGCAAGCTGAGTGGCCGAGCTCCCGAAACCCTCTATACGAAAATGCTTACTACGAGTAGGTTTTCTTGCATCTTGCGTCGAGACGGCAGGTACTCTTGTAAAGGTGAATGCTTCGCACCCGCCAAGGCCTGAAGTCGCCCAGCAGCTGATTCGCGCTGCGATTGACGCTTGACCAGTGCAGGGCAGCATGCAAACCGGGTAGCAGCGCGACGCTCCTTGGGCCACGAGCGGCCTCCTGTGCAGCAAGGCTGCAGAGAAAGCGGTCATGCACCCAGGGAGTTCGTGGGGGCCGCGGCAGCGCTGCCCGCCGCGCGACCTAGCCCGCGCTCAGACGCTTCTGCGCCTGCCCTTGCACAGGACGCACCGCGCACAGCAGGCCGTGCCGCCTCAGCTGTTATCACAGCGCGGCCGCGAGCACGGCCGAGCGCGGCGTGCACCAGCGGCGTGCGATCGCGCGGGAGCGCTTCCGGCGCCTTGGCGGGGCGCGGCCGTGCCGCCTGGCGGCGCGCGCCGCACAGGGGCCTGCGCGGCTCTCCACGTGGACCTGCCCGGGGTGTCGGTCGCGCTCAAGTCGCCGCGCGAGGACGAGGCGCCCGTGCCGAGCGCGCACGCCGAGGACTACTGGCTGCCGCCCGGGGAGCTCTCGCACATCGAGCGCCGCGGCGGCGCCGGCGAGCACGACGTCTTCCGCTGCTTTGGCTGCACGCGGCCGGCCTGCCAGGTCTGCGGCCGTCGCCGCAAACCTGCCCTGCTGCTCCTGCTGCATGCAGCTGGGGTGCCAGGTATTAACGTATTCTCTGCCAGCCTCTCAACACATAGGGGCGCACTCCCGGCAGCAGCGCTGCGGCAGCACAGCGAGGGGTCCGCGCGCCGCGCGCGCAGGGCCCTGCCGGGTGCGAGGACATGGCCTGGCGCCTGGAGCCTGGAGGCTACCTGCGGCACATCTTGAACGCTCGGGTCTATGACATTGCGGTGCGCGCCCAGCAGCCCCTCGAAGCGAGATGGTGCTGCCATGGTGTCACAGGTGTTTGGTGCCCTCAGGCTATGCCAGGGGTCGCATGCAAACACTGCATGCAAGGCTGTGCGTAGTCACACATGTCCAGACCTGTGCATCGTCCAGACACGTACGCGACATGGAGGCTCGCCAAGCCGCTGCCGCGTGCCTGGCATGCTGCTCACCCACAGCGCTCTTGTTTATGGATGAAAGCGGGAGCCTCCCCGCTATCACTGCTACATTGGGAAAGTGAAGGCCTGCTAGTCCTGTGCTCGTCTGAGTCAGACAGACTGATGCCTGTCTGATGAGGCTGCAAAACGGGCCAGACGGCTGCACGCCGGCCGCAGATCGAGACGCCGCTGGAGGAGGCCAAGAAGCTCAGCGAGGAGCTCGGCAACACGCTGCTGCTGAAGCGGGAGGACCTGCAGGCGGCGCGCCGGCCCTGCACCCCCAGTCTCACCCGCTGGCATGCAGCGCCTGCCCCCGTGTGACCTCGCAGGCGGTGCTGCGGTTGCACTGTGCCCATGTACCCACCTGGGCGCTGGTAATGGCTACAGGTGCTGCCCTCGGTGCACGCGATCACTCCGCAGATGCGCCCTGTTACCGCCACTTGCTGGGGATGGCCCGGGCCAGCTCATGCAAAGCATGTTAGGTTTCCCGACGTGAGCGCGTGTCATTTGCCAGGCGCTGCCGCGCATCACACGGCATGCGGTCCAGTGCGTCGTAGTGTCTCCCACCCTGACCCTCTGGCAGGGCGCCCGCAGGTCTTCTCGTTCAAGGTGCGCGGCGCGTTCAACTTCCTGGCCAGCCTGACGCCGGAGGCGCGCGCCGGCGGCGTCATCTGCGCCTCCGCCGGCAACCACGCGCAGGGCGTCGCCATGGCCGCGCGCCACCTGGTGCGGGCGCCCTGGCGCACGAGCCGGTGGGCTGGGGCCGCGCGCGGCAGGGCCTGGGCGTGCGGGCGGCGGGACATGCGGTGCCCTGCTTCCTCGGCGTGCGCACAGAGTCGGGCTGCTGCGCTCACAGTGTCTTGTAGGCACCCCGTTCATGCACCACTCAGCCCCATGCTCAGGCCCGATGCGCCAGGGAGATGCAGGCGCAGGGCGCTGCAGGGTGCCCTCCTTGACATGATGCATCACCTGCGTCACGAGCCGCCCCGCCGCTCGCACGCGCACCACGGGCGGCCGTGATGGGCTCCAGCCGTGCAGCGCAGGGGTGCAAGGCCACGTCTGCATGCCTCCTACCACCACGCCGCTCAAGGTGGACGCCGTGCGGCGGCTGGGCGCCGAGATCGAGCTGGTCGGCGCGACGTACGCGGAGGCGCAGGTGCATGCGCAGATGCGCGCGGCCGCCGAGGGCAAGGTGCGCGCGCCGGGGAGGATAGGTCTCGTACCCTACCCCACCGCAGACCATTGTTACTACAGAGGGGCCGGTTGCTGTTGAAGCGCTGCTCCGCTGCCGCTCAGCCGCAGCCGCTTGCGGCCAGCAGCGCCTAGATGTGCTTGCTTCCCGGATCGCGTTGTGGTGCAGAGAAGCGTGCACAACCATGGACATGGGTTTGTGCCCGAGGCCTGAGGCTGCCTCTGTGCTGGCAGGTGTTCATCAGCGCGTTTGACCACCCGCTCCTGATCGCCGGGCAGGTGAGCCCTGGGGTACACCAAGGCCGCGTCCGCGCCGCCTGCCTGCGGATGAAGTGTCAAGGCAAGCGGCTGTAGTAGCATTTGAAGCAGGGGCAGGTCGTCAATGTGGCCGCCTCTGTCAATGTGCATCAGTTCCTTGCTTCGCACCCCCCTTTGCACCGCTTATCGTACGTTGTACAGGGAGGAACAAGATGATGGGCAGGTCCTCAGGTGGTATTAAGGACATGCCAAGAAGGCTTTGATGACGAGCGAGCAGGGAATGCGTCTGCAGGGCACCATGGGCCTGGAGATCTTGCGCCACTGCCCGGCAGAGCAACGGGCGCAGCTGCATGCAATCTTTGTGCCCATCGGCGGCGGCGGCATGGCGGCCGGCATCGCCGCGCTCGTAAAGGCGGTCGATCCCAGTATCCTTGTTATCGGCGTGGAGCCCACTGGTGGGCGCCGCCATCGCTTCGTTTTACCAATTTTACAAATTTTAATAGCCCACGCTATGTTCATGGCCAGAGACCCTGGTTACTGGCATGGCATCACTGGCCCCCACATTGTCCTGAGGGCGCCGTGCGGACCTGAGGCACAGACTCTAAGACGCTGGTCTGCTGTGTGCATATGAGCGCTGTTCTGTGCTTGAGAGCGCCCCCCCATGGCATTCTGTGCACACGAGCCGCCCCCATGACGGCACTCAAGCGCAGCCGGCGGGCAGGGGCCAACAAGATGGCGATCTCGCTGAAGCGCGGCGAGCGGGTGGCGCTGGAGCAGATCGACGTGTTTGCGGACGGCGTGGCCATCAAGCGCGCAGGCAACAGCCTCGCCTGCATGCATGCGCGCTTACGCCTGTCGCCCGCGTCCCCTGCCGAGCGGAGCGCTTGTCCGCGTGCTGGCTAACATGGCCGCGCCGCGCCCGCGCAGGCGCCGAGTGCTTCCGGCTGTGCCGCGAGCTGCTGGACGGCATCCTCCTGGTGCGCAGCGGCTTGCTTGTCGAGGTCGCCCATGTGTCTGCTTGCCGCAATGCTTACCATCTGGAGCACGTCACCCAGGGGGCGGCAGTGCAGGTCTGCACGTCCTTGCAGGTGGTGCACGCCCACGCTTGCAACGCCAACTTTCATGTGGAAGTGGCCGGCAGTGCTGTCTCGCTTGACCTGCCTGCGCTGCCGGCGCTCAGCTTGCGCGCGCTGCCGGGCACCCACTCCCAACGCTCATTTAAGACGTATGCTTGACCCTTGGTGAGTGCAATCCTTGCGGGCAGCGCTGGCCCGGCCGCCAGCCCGTGCCCAACAGGACGCCCCGCCCGGCGCACGGTGCAGCAGCAAGCAGTGCTACCATAGAACATCTCATGCGGGCACTTACGGCTGCGCGCGCCGGGCCAGGTGGACAACGCGGCCATCAGCGCGGCCATCAAGGACGTGTTCTCCGAGACGCGCACCATCCTGGAGCCCGCGGGCGCCGTGGCCGTCGCGGGCGCCAAGGCGTACCTGCGCGCGCGCCCGCACATCAAGGCGCGCACGAAGCCAGCTGACCGGGGGCGGCTGCCTGTTCAGCGCAAGCCCAATGGGCGCCGTTGCCACATCTGCATGCAGCCAGAGTCTGCCATGCAGGTCACGGATGAGTGCCTGCACAGTGCGCATATCCTGGACCATGCAAGGCAGAAGCGGCGGGGCGCCCTGCGGCCAGACCAGAAGGCAGGCCTCGGCGCGCGGGGCTCACGGAGGAGCGCGCGTGCCCGCGCAGGGCCTGACGCACGTCGCCATATGCAGCGGCAGCAACATGAACTTCGACCGCCTGCGGCTGGTGGCCGAGCTGGCCGACATAGGCGCACACGTGCGCCCCGGGCGTGTCGCAGCAGCGCCCTACCCAGGGTCTCTGCTGCAAGGCACCAACACCTGGCGCGCTGGGCGGCTGTTATGAGACCTGTGGCGAGCGCCAGCGCAGCTCGTGTGCTGCGTGGGCCGCCCGGGCGCCCGGCACCCGGAGCGGGGTGCCGCAGCACAGGGGCGGCTGGTAGAGTGCAGGTCACGCGTGTGGGCTGCACAAGCTGGACTACCCCAAACCTAACCCTAAGCACGAGTCGCGCTCACGCCCGCGCGCGGTGCAGCGCGAGGCGATGCTGGCGTCGACGCTGAGCGGGGAGCCCGGCACGCTGCAGCGCTTTGCGGAGACGGCCGTGGGCGGCACGCAGCTCGACATCACCGAGCTGCGCCACAGGTGCCTCCCGCAGGGGCCTGCCCGCCTCCACCATGACTACACCAGTGCATCCGCTCGCCTGCTTGCATATAAAGAAAGTGTGGGCTGCAGACGTTCGGTCAGCCTCGGGCTCGGGGTGCTGGGCGTCTGGCAAGCATGCGCACACGCGCTGGACGTGGCGGGGGCGGCGGCGCGCGCAGGTACATCGAGGGCCGCCCCTGCCACGTGCTGTGGAGCGTGGGCGTGCGGCAGGGCGCGGAGCTGCAGGCGCTGCTGCCGCGCCTGCAGGCCGCCGGCTTCCCAACGCGCGACATCTCCGCCATCCCGGCCGTCCAGGCACGCGCCCCGGCCGTCCGGCCAGGCGGCACACGCATGGTCTGCACATGTCAGTCAGCACGGACCCAGGCTTTGCGATTACAACTCATCCGCAGCTCACCACAGAGCGCATGCAGTGGACAACGTCGCCAGCCTGCGCTCTTGATGCGTCTGGCGTGTGCCTGTCGGTGCTCGCGACGCGCGCGGCGGGCGCCCGCACGTGAGAGGCCCGCGCTGCTCAACAGGATGTTACTGTTAGCCTTAGGTCTGCGGTGCAGGTTGCCAGTGCAGATGCAAGGACGTGCCTCCTGAGTAGACCTAAACCCTAACTGCGCAGGTGCATGTGCGGCACCTGGTGGGCGGCCGCGCGCGCGGGTCCCAAGCGCTGGCGGACGAGCGGCTATTCGAGGTGCAGGCGCCGGAGCGGCTGCGCGCGATCTCGCAGCTGCTGGACGCGCTAAGCCCCGTCTTCAACGCGCGCCCCTCACTGATGGGGGGATTGTGTTGCGCAAAGCTCGCCTGCGATTACTTTGTGCAGGCCAGCCAGCCATCAACCAGTGCCATTGGCTGGCTCACCTGCGCATCGACAACAAGGCGCTTCCCAAGGTCTGCATGTGTGCCTGCACAAGCATTCAGCTGCACTGCTGAGTCCTGCTGCGGCACATGCGCAGGTGACGCTGTTCCACTACCGGAAAACAGGTGAGACGCCCTTCTGCCGCTTGCATAGTGCTGGCTTGCATTGTGCTGACAGAGTCTGGTGGCAGTAGAGTGACAGCGCTCTCACCGTGCATGTCTCCTGCACCATATGATGGTAAACAGCAGGCAGTAATGTAGCGCATGGAACTGCGCTACAGGACCACTTGACCTGTATGACCTGTATTATTAGTAGCCCTGTCCTGACAGAGCCTCTGCCGCTCGCCGTGCAGGGGCGCGGCTGTCCCCGGTGCTGCTGGGCCTGCAGGTGCCACCAGGAACAGAGGCGCAGCTCAGGGATATCACGCAGGTGCGGCACTGCACACAGCCTCCGCTCTATACTGCGCCCGGCGCCACGGTGTGACCACGCGTGACCGGCGTTACTAGCTCAAGCTGCGCTGCTACAGCGTGCACGCAGTCACAACCCTACGCATGGCAGCCGCTTTGCACGCTGGCACTGGTGCACAGTCTGAACGTATATGCTTTGTAAATCTACCATTATGACCTGTCCTGCAGAAGATCATGCCACTCTGCCATGGTGATTACAGGCTACCAATATAGTGCGGGTATATAAATCTGTGCCAGGTCAGAGCGATCACATGGTTACAGTGACATGTCTGCAGTAGCAAGTTTGGCAAACCCCAGCCGGCTGCATTGTGTGGGCCACGTCCTTATCCTGCAATGTGACACAGTATGCCCATGGCCGCATTGCCGTGGCAGATGCCAGGATAGGATCCTTGCTTGAGGAGAAGGACATCCCTGCTGAGCGTCTCGAGCGGGGCACGCACAGGCGCTGGAGGCCGTGGGCTTCACCTGCAAGCTGTTGTCCGAGGATGCGCGCGGCATCCTGGACATGTTTCTGCAGTGAGCCGGCTGCTTTTGGTGTATAGCTAGTGTATAGTAGCCTGCATCCTGCGGGCTGAGTCAGTGATTGTGATTGTGCTTGGATGTGCTGTCTCTCTGAGCTCACGGTGGTAGGATAGGAAACACGCTGTCGCACGCACACCACAGGCACAACAGACGCGTGCGCTTGTTCTTGTTTGAAAAGTTGTCCACCTGGTATGTCACTCACCAGGCACAGGGCCTGCATGAAACATGTGTTGCTTGTAGCTAGCTATGGTTTCGGCTTACGTGTACCGGCACTCAGTATGCACATGGCCTGCATGGGGCCATACGCTTGCTTGTGGCTTGCTACAATTCCTGCTTGTTTGCAATGCCACCCAGCATGTACACGACCTGCGTGGGGCCATGCGCTTGCTTGTGGCTTGCTGCAACTCCTGCTTGCTTGTAGGGCCACTCAGCATGGTATCATAGCCTGCACGACCCCGACGTTGCAGTAGCTTGCTGTGTGCCTGCTGTAGGCGCCTGTGCCCATATAGGGAGGGCGCAGGACTCCCGCCTCAGCTGGGACGTGCTCAGGGTCATCTCCCCGCTCTGATATACATGTTTTTCTGCGCACAACGCTGGTGTAACACAGTGGGCCGCCAGACTTGGCTTGCAAGGTACATGGTTGAACGGTTCAACTTGAACTGTCCATGGCGCTCTCAAGGTATGTTAATACAGAGGGTTCAGGCATATGAGTGGACGGGTTTGAATGAACGTTTACGCAGGGTGGAGAGTGGATGATTACACACACGATGACCCACATGCCAGAGTGGCGCTCAACAAAAAACATTTGTACTTGTTCGCTAACTTCGGACTTCAACATGCCACTTGAGCATTTAGCTGGATTATAGCAATGCAGCACACGCCTGCTCAAAACATGCCAACTTCCCGGTTAATTTCCTCAGAAAGATGAGCCGATGTCACCAGCAATACTCATGGAGCACTGGCACATGTCCAAGCAAGTCACAAAACACTGCTGCATGTCCAAGCAAGTTCTCATTCGTTTCCTCTAGAAGAGCACCGCTATTACGAAAGCGCTTCCCGCCACTTTCACCACATACCCATAAGGCACTGGGGCCAGGATCACAAGCGCTTGCGTGATAGCACAGCAACAGTATGAAAGCCACTGTCCTATGTATAGCGGACAGTTTGTGAGGCTTCAGATACTTCAGATATGGGTGACGGCCGTCACATGAACTTCTTGGCGCTCATCTGTTGTCAGCCAAAGAACGGGTAGAACGGGTACCTGAGCGCCACCGAGCGCGCACCAGTCAGCGCTTACGCAGGTCCAGGCGCCCTGGTGCACAACGCAATGCGCCACAACACGCTTCTGTCAAAAGCAGTCTTTGTGCAGATGAATGCGGTTCTTGTAACCGCAGGTGTGGACCTCCCAGGGTGTCAAGGGTGCGCAGCAAGCGTTGGCACAGGCGCTGGCATGCGCGCGTCTGCTCGGCCGGCGGCCGCACCCATAGAAGGATGAGCCGGAGTAGATGAGGCCGTTGTTGCCGCCATTGAAGGCGGGCGCGGAGTTGCTGACGGGCGCCTGCGTCATGGGCACCAGCGCGCCCGCGGCCGCGCTGGAGCCGATCGGCGCGTAGGACGCCTTGGTGCCGTGGGCGGCGGGCGGGCCGATGTCGTCGATGAACAGCGTGACGTCCTGCGCCGCGGGCGCACCGCCGCCCTCAGCGCCGCATGCTGCTCCGAGCGGCGAGGGCGAGCAGTGCGGGAAGGCAGTGTGCAAAGCGCTGTGTGAAACGATGCTGCAAAAGCCCCGCTGCCTGCGCGGACAGCGCTCTGGCGGTGCGCAAGCTCACCCGGGCCGTTCAGGCGGCCAGCCCCGACACCAATGCAGCCACTCCTCTAAAGAGAGGGATAGGGTTAGGGATCAGAAATCAGAAACGCGCCGCACCGTCAGCAGCAGCCCCGTGGAGGGCGCCCGCAGCCCGGGCGTGCCCGCCCCCGCCAGCGCGCCCGCCGCGGCGCCGCCGGCCACCTTCGGCTTGGACCCGGCGACCTCGGCGGTGATGTTGAAAGTCAGCGTCTCCGCAGTCGCGTTGTACACCGGGTCGTTCAGAATGACGACCAGCGAGGTCTCATTCCCGGTCGCCTTGTCCATTCCCTTCACCACCTGCGCGCACGCAGCCTCGGACGTCACAATCCTGTCCCGACCCCGCGCCGCCGCCGCTCGCCTGGCCCACGGCGCGCGCCGCCTGCCGCAGCGGCAGCTCCCGCTCGGCGGGCGGCTCTGCCGGCCGGCCCCGCCAAGGCACGGAGTGCGCGTCCCTGGCATGCCACCAAACGGACGGGGCGCTGTGGGCACGTGCGCATCAGGGGCTGAGCAGCGCTGCCGGCACCGGCCAGGCCCTGACGGAACCCCCGAGGGCGCCCTGCCCTAGCCAGGGTTGGCGCGCAGGCGCACCGCCTCGGGGCTGTCCAGCCACTTGCCGTTCTTGTTGAACTCGCTGGCGAAGAATTTGGCGGTGGGCACGTGACCCGTCGCGCGGCCGCCCGCGTCCGACCCGGCGTCCACCATGACCCAGGAAACGCTCCTGCAACGCGCCCAGCCATCTATTATTTGAGCGTAGTGAACACACACGCCTGGGTGCGCAAAACGACGCGCGCCACTTAGTCCTCTCCTTTCCCTTCCACTTACACCAGGCCTGCGATCGGCCCGCTTGCACGAGCGCCTGCCCTCACACGCAAGCAGGCGCGAGGCTGCAAGGCCGCGCCTACCGCGGCCGCCACCGGGGCCTGCAGCAGGCAGCCCCGCCGGCGCTCAGGGCGCGTACCGGCTGACGCCCGTCAGGAACAGTTTCGGCCCAGCGATCACCGCGCCCGCGCGCGCGTCCAGCGCATTTGTGATGCTGGCCGACTGCGCGCCGGCGTCCGCGCCCGGCGACCGCGCCGGCGCGCCCGGGGCGCCGGCGGACGGCGCGCGCGCCTGCAGCAGCGCGCGCTGGCCTGCCGCGCGGCGCGACGAGGGCTCAGACCCCGCACACCCCACACGCCGGCAAGCGCGCCCTGGGCGCGGCCCCGATTGCATGTGCAGGAGCTTGAGGGCACTGTATGACGCGACGCCGCCTGCTGTCGTGGTGGCCTGCCACGGCAGTCAGCAGGGACACCGTTAGCTACCCACTCGCGCACGCGCTGGGCTCCTGCGTTGCGCGGCTCAGGCGCGGCTGCAGCAGTTGGCGCGTCGCAGCGCGGGGGCACGCGCGTGCGCGTAGCAAGCCGTAGAGCAGCACAAGAGCCTCACAACACATGACCCAACAGGCTCAAAGTGCGGGTGACCACCTTCGTCGCAGGTCGCTGGTACCCGTATCAGCACTTGCACTGCCGCCCACTTTTGTTCCCACAGCTGGTCTCACCTACTCTGCCCCTCCGCACAGGTTGCGACTCGGAACCACGGCCACAAGAATGGCCACATAAAGTCAGGATGGCGCCCGCTCAAGCGTTGAGCTCCCCAACGGAACACCCCCACGCCGGCCCAGTCTTCTAGCAGTCTAACACCTGCTTCCTGCCTTGGGTTTGCGCAGCAGCAGAGCGCAGGCCGCCGGCAAACCCCGGTGCGGCCGTGTCCTGCTTAGCCGCAGCAGTAAGCCATGCTGTAAATTACAGCAGAGCTCCAAGAGGGCAGCGCTTGCGCGGAGGGGCGCGGCGTGAGTGGAAGAGCGCGCCACAGTGTTAAGCAAAGCATGCTGACTGCCCCAGCACCTCGCGTCTCGGCGCCCGCTGAGATGGAAGATGTGGATGTATTACTAAGTGGCGGCGTCGCCACTATGTTGCGCCCCGCAACAGTGACAGGCTCCACATTAGTGAGACGGTAGGCCAGGCTGCACGACCGGGGCGCACCGCACGCTGGGGACGCAAGCAGCAGCAAGCCAGCAACCAGCACTGCTGCGCACGCTTGTACGCCCTTCATCAGACCGCGAGCAGACTCGAGTATGTACGCTCAAGTAGGGCTGCACCGCGCCACGCCTCTCGACTGTCAACAGTAAAGGTGCTGGGGCAACGGGGCGTCGAGCAGCCGCGAGCACAGGATTCTTACGTCACTTAAAAATGCGACGGCGCGAGGGCTGCCGAGCTTCCCAGCTCGGTACCGGGCAGCGTTCGGAGGGCCCTAAACCTAAGGTGCGCGGCCCTGTTGTTATTCTGCAAAGCGTTACGCCATGCCCATGGCCGCGTTGGCGTTGAAAGCTGGGACAGGATCCCTGCTCGATGTGAAGGAAGCCCTGCTGAGCGTCCCGAGCGGGGCATGCACAGGCGCCTGGAGGCTGTAGGCTTTAGCTGCAAGCTGCTGTCGGAGGATGCGCGCGGCATCCTGGACATGTTTCTGCAGTGAGCAGGCTGCTTCTTGGTGTATAGCCAGTGAACAGCAGCCTTACGCTTGCGTGCTGAGTCAGTGGTCTGATCATGCTTGGATATGCTTCATCATTACTTTATTTTTGTCGTGAAGGTTAGGAGACACGCTGTCGCATGCAAGCCACAGGCGCAAGAGACTTGTGCGCTGGTTTTGGGAGTTTGTCTACCTCGTATGCCAGTCAGCATGTGTCGCGAAGAACATGTGTTGCTTGTACTTGCCACGGTTCCTGCTTACCTTGTTCAGACTCTCAGTATGCACATGACCTGCATGGGACCACACGCTTGCTTGGGGCTTGCTGCAAATCCTGCTTGTTTGGAGTGCCACTCAGTATGCTATCGTGGCCTGCACGACCCCAACGTTGCAATAGCCTGCTGTGTACCTGCTATGGGGTGTTTTGCGCAAGACCCCTGCCGGCAGATGGGCGTGCTCAGGGTCGTGTACTCGCCGTGATATCATGCATTTCCGCGCACAACGCTTGCGCACAACGCTTGCATGCGACAAGTGGCCCACTTGGCTTGTATGGTGATCACCAACGGCGCCAGTGTCAAAGTACGGAGTTCAGGGAGTGGTACAATGAACATGCCAAAGTGGCATTCCGCGTAAAACCCTGTGTACATTCGCCCACTTCGTACAGCAACATGCCACTCAAGCAATTTAGCTGGATTACCATCGCAACACACGCCTGCTCAAAACACGGCAACGTTCGTGGTGTGTTATTCCTGCCAAAAAAACACAGCTGATGTTACCAGGAACACTCACAAAGCACTGGCACATGTCCAAGGAAGCTCTGACACGCTTTGCTGTGAGCAAGTACTGCTACTATGCGACCTCGCCGCCGCCACTTTCACCACACGCTTGCCCATGAGGCATTCGGGCCACTTAGCATGACAGCACAGCAAGAGTTAAATATCCACCGACCTAGGTATAGCGAACATGTTGTAGGGCTAACAATACTTCAGATATGGGTGACGGCCGTACGTGCACTTCTGGCACTCGTCTGTTGTCAGCCATAGAACGGATAGAAGGGGTACCTGCGCCACCCAGCGTGCAACAGTCGGCGCTTGCATGAGCCCGGGAGCCCTGGCGCACACGCGCCGCCACAGCACGCCTCCCTCGAACAAAGCCTTTGTGCAGATCAATAAAGCCTTTGTGCAGATCAATGGACGTCCTACAACCGCGGGTGTAATACTCCAAGGGTGGTGTTCAGAGGTGCGCAGGAAGTCTTGGCACAGGCGCTGCGTGCATGCATCTGCTCGGCCGGCGGCCGCACCCGTACAAGGACGAGGAGTAGATGAGGCCGATGTTGCCGCCGTTGAAGGCGCTGGCGGGCGGGCCAACGTCGTCGATGAACAGCGTGACGTTCTGCGGCGCGAACGCGCCAGCGCCGCCCTCAGCGCCACACGCTGCCTCGGGCAGCAAGGGCAAGCGGTGAGGATAGGCAGTATGCACAGCGCTGTGTGAAGCGATGCTGCACAAGCGCCGCTGCCTGCGCAGACAGCGCTCTGATGGTGTGCAAGCTCGCCCAGGCCGCTCAGGCGGGCAGCCCCGACACCCAGGCAGCCACCCCCTCTAAAGAGAAAGATAGGGTTAGGGATCAGGGATCAGCCACGCGCCGCACCGTCAGCAGCAGTCCCGTGGAGGGCGCCTGCAGCCCGGGCGTGCCCGCCCCCGCCAGCGCGTCCGCCGCGGCACCGCCAGCCACCTTCGGCTTGCACCCGGCGAACTCGGCGGTGATGATGTTGAACACCACCGTCTCCATGGTCCTATTGTACACCGGGGCGTCGAGAATGACGACCAGCGTGGTCTCATTCCCGGTCGCCTTCTCGTTGCCCTTCACCACCTGCGCGCGCGCAGCCTCGGACGTCACAGTCCTGTTCCGGCCCCGCGCCGCGCACCACTCGCCGCCCTCACAGCACGCGCCGCCTGCCGCGGCGGCAGCTCACGTTCGGCGGGCGGCTCCGCCGGCCAGAGGCCAAAGCATGGAGTGCATGTCCCTAGCATGCCATCAAACGCACGGGGCGCTAAGGGCACGTGCGCAGCACGGCTGAACAGCGCTGCCCGCACCACCCCAACCAAACCCGCGCGAGGGCGCCCTGCCCTGGCCAGAGATGGCACGCATGCGCACCGCCTCGGGGCTGTCCAGCCATGTGCCGTTCTTGTTGAACTCGCTGCTGAAGAATACGCCGATGGGCACGCTGCCCGTCGTGCGGCCACCTGCGTCCGGCGGGGCGTCCACCATGACCCAGCCCAAGCTCCTGCAGCGCGCCCAGCCAGTGTTACCGGAGCCTGTTGAAGAGTCACGCCTGGGTGCGCCCGAAGAGCGTGCCGCACTCGCTTCTCTCCTTTCCGTTCCATTTACGACCAGGCCTGCGATCGACCCGGCTGCATGGGCGCCTGCCCTGACACGCAGGCCGTGCGAGCCTGTAAGGCCGTGTCTGGCGCGGCCGCCGCCAGAGGCTGCAGCAGACAGCCCCGTGCGCGTTCCAAGGCTGCAGCAGACAGCCCCATGCGCTCATCCGCGTCGGGGGCGCACCGGCTGGTGCCCGACAGGATCAGGTGCGGCCCGGCGGTCACTGCGCCGTAGAAAGCTCCCAACGTGCTGGTGATGCACGCCGACTGCTGACCGCCATCCGCGCCCGGCGGCCGCGCCGGCTCGCCCGGGGCGCCCGCGGACGGCGCGCGCGCCGGGGCGCGCTCCTGCAGCAGGGCGCGCTGGCCTGCCGCGCGGTGAGACGGGGGCTCAGACTCCGCATACCCCACACACGGGCAGGTGGCGCGCCCTGGGCGCAGCCCCGAGCGCGCGCACAGGAGCTTTGGGGGCATTGCATGATGGGACGCTGCCTGCGGTGTCCCGGCGACCTGCCACGGCAGTCAGCAGGGACACCGTTGGCTGCCCACGTGCGCTCATGCTGGGCTCCTGGCATGCGCTGCTCGGACACGGCTGCAGCAGCTGGCGCACCGCAGCGCAGCGGCGCGCGTGCGCGCAAAAAGCCGTGGAGCACAGGAGCCTCACAGCACGTAAACGAACAGGCTCAAGGTGCACGTGACCATCTGGTTGCAGGTCGCTGGTACACGCATCAGCGCTTGCGCTGCCGCCCACTTTCTTTCCCGCAGCTGGTCTAACCTGCTCTGCCTGTCCGCACAGGTTACGGTTGAGAATCACGGCCACACAAACGGCCACATAATGTCAGGATGGCGCCCGCTCAAGCGTTGAGCTCCCCCCCGGAACACCCCACGCTGGCCCAGTCTTCTAGTAGTCTAACGCCTGCTTCCTGCCTTGGGTCTACGCAGCCGCAGAGTGCAGGCCGCCGGCCAACCCCGGTGCGGCCGTGTCCTAACCGTCCGCAGCATTAAGCCATGCTGTAAGATGCAACAGAGCTCGAGGAAGGCAGCGCTTGCGCAGAGGCGCGCGGCATGAGTGGAAGAGCGCGCCACCGTAAGCAAAGCGTGCTGACTACCCCAGCACCACCCGTCCCGGCGCGCGCTGAGATGGAGATGCGCAAGTATCATTAAATGGCGGCGCCCACCGCTCTGTTGCGCCCCGTTGCGCCCCGCAGCAGCGACAGGCTCCACAGCAGCGGGACGGTGGCCCAGGCTGCACGACCCGGGCGCACCGCATGCCGGGGACGCGAGCAGCAGCAAGCCAGCAAAGAGCGCTGCAGCGCACGCTTGTGCGCCCTTCATCACTCTGCGAAATGCTCGGGATTTGTGTACGCACGAGAAGGCCTGCGCTGCACCACGCCACTCGACTTCGGCACTGATGGTGCTGGTGCTGCGGGGCGTCGAGCAGCCTCAAAGTCGAAATTCTCAAGTCACCTTTATACGCAACGGCGCGAGGGCTGCGAGAAGCTTAGCTCGATATCGGGCAGCGTTCTCCTTAGGGGCCGGAGGTGCCCCCTAAACCTAGTAAACCTACCTTGCAAATGTAGCGCCCAACAAGTAGACCGCAAGCGGCCAAGTTGGCTGATATTTATTCATAGCAGGCGCCCAGCTCCTCCTGTGTCACGCCGTCGCCTCATGATTGCCTCGCAGGGGTGGGACCTGGGGAGCCTCTTGGTGAGCATTTTGGTGTTTGCATCATACCATGTGTGGCTCTACTGCTTTGATACGCCCGTCCCTGGCCGTTTCAAAGTCATGAAGGTGACAAAGAATGCGCGGAGGGTGTGGCAGCGCGCCATAGCATTGAATGACAAAGAGACTGTCACGGGCGTCCAGACGCTCAGGTGCTGCACTGTAGCAGTGGCGCACGCTTGACCACTGCAGATGGCGTTGTAACAATGCTCAGACTTGCACACGTCAGTGGCCACTGTTACCTTGTATGGAATAATGTGTCCATCAACCAGCAGACATGCCCGGACCGCAGGAACTCGATCATGAGCGTCGGTCTTTTCACGGTAGGCAGCACTTCACTGCCGGTACACTTTCTGGTCCCTGTGTGAGCAGCCCCGGCTGCTCACACGCTGCTCTTGACCTCGTGTGTTGCAGGTCGCCTGCGGCTACATAGGCGCCCGCGCGCTGCCCGAGATACTGCTGGACCCGGCGTGGAACGAGCGCCTGAATAGCATCTCGGTGGGCGCCTGGAGGCTGTGTTGCTCCTTGCGTGCTTGTTATGCTTTCGCGTGCCGTGCAGCGCGGCCAGCCAGCGCCCGCCCGCTCCCATGGTGCAGCGCTCTCGCTGCACAGGCGGCCGCCACCCCCACTCTGCCACTTGCAAGGCACCAGCGCGTCTCTTCTTGACTCCAGCAAGGTGCAAGGTGCAGTGCACGGCAAGGGCTGCAGTGTTGTGGCGACCCTGGCGCGGCCTGGGGCTCCCCGCCCGACCGGCGGTGCGCTGCTGCAGCCGCGGGCGTCTCCGCGCCCCTCAGGCCTGTGCCGCGCCCGGCGCCCAGGCGGTCGACCCGATCATCGCCGCGAGCGGCGGCGAGCCGCTGCTGACGCCCACCGTGAAGCTCGCGGTCGCGCTGCTCCTGCTCCTCCTCTGCTTCCTGTGCTTCGTGCAGTCGGCGCGGCTGTTCTCGCACGTGGTGCGCGCGCCCGCCCGCGCTTGTGAGCATGGATCCCGTGGTCAGCCTTTGTGCGCGGGCGAGAGGCTGCTCTCGCACGTGGTGCGCGCCGCCGCCGCCGGTCGTGAGGATGGATCCCGTGGTCTGCCCCCTGCATGGCGCTGCCTGACCCCCTTGTTCCTGGCTGCATGCGCACGCATGACTACGAGGCGCCGCCTCTGCAGAGTCTGAAGCTTTCCGTCTCGCCCTCTAGCCCCCCAGTTGAGGCTCGACAGGGGGGGGGCAGCAGCCTGGCGACGCTGTGCCCATGAGCAGGGAGGCTCGAGGTCATGCAGCTGCCTGCCACTCACAGCAGTCGCTACAGCCACCAGAAGCTGATCTCACCTGCCGTCAGTTGAGCTCGAGCGACGCGGTGGTCACAAGGATGGTCGTCTGAATTTACCAAGCCTGGGGGCGGGGGCGCATGGCGCCGAATGAATGATTTGCAACCGTTTATCAGCCCACTTTGGCTGCTGATGGGCGCAGCCCTGAACAAGGGCCGCGCAGTGATCAACTCAACCTCATCTACGCAGGCTAGAATGCATTTGGCGAGCCCGACGCACGCGGCGCGCAGGGCTTCCTGCTGAAGGCCGTGCCCGACAAGAAGGAGGAGGGCCACGCGTTCGAGCAGGAGACGCTGGCGGTGACCGACTGCGCGGGCGAGCTCTTCTCTGTCGGCATCCGGCTCTTCTTCGCGTTCAGCATCGCGGTCGGCGCCCCCGCTCCTTTTGGAGCGCACTGCCTGAGCGCAGCGCCGGGGACGCGGGTCGTGGCGGCGTGTCCGCTTCGCTCATGGATGTGCTGGGAGGCGGCCCCTGCTTGTCTCATCGCGACGCTGAGGACACGAATCAAGTCGTCGTCTCCGCTTCGCTCGTGCATGTGCTGGACGCGGCGGCATGGCGGGCCCTGACGAGCGCGCCGCGCAGACGATCTGTGTGCTGGGGCCCATCGCACTTGTGGTGGCCACGGTCGCGCTCACGCTCGGGCTTTTCCTCGTGGACTTCCTGCCGATCGGCAAGCCGTACGAGGAGCGCATCGCCGAGTGAGGCCGAGCGCGCGCAGCCCCGCCCGTTCCCGCGCGCGTGCCCCGTGGCGCGCCCGCGCGTGCGCGCCTGGCGGCCGTTCACAGCTGGGCAGTGAAGTGTGCGAAGTGCGGGTTGCTGCCTGCGAGCACCGCTGTTTTGTGCATAGTGCATGGTGTGGGACGCGTCTGTGTTTGGAGTCCGGCTCTGCTTGTGTTGACCATCGATACTTTACACTGCCCGTAGCTATAGCTGGAGCGCGCCTCTCAGCTCTGCCGACGGGCCTGTGCTAGGGACACCATGCCGGTGTCGAGCGAATCAACATGCATGCGGGGACTGCTATCAATCCGACAAATGCATGGACAGCACTGACAGCGCCTACCTAGTTTGTTCAGGAAAAGAGTATGTAAGCCTCATGTGTTGACTCACGCTGGCGCCCTGCCAGAAACTGCTAAACCCCGGGCGACACAAGAGGACGACAATAGCTGGGACCGCGGGACGCGTCAGTCCCAAAAGAAGTCTGGAGTCACACGTCTGAGCAGCCTAGTGCTGCGCCATTGAATCGCATCCTGCCATGCAGCATGCGCCTCTCCCTACTTGCGGCCCACCGGGTTGCATCTGTAGGGGTCCGACCTGTACACCCTGCGCGCCGCAGGCCCACCCCGCCAGTCAGCAAGCGCGCGGGGTCTGATGCACGCTCTGCACCACGCTGCCTCAACAGGGGAGGCCGCACCCCACGAAGTTGGAAGCCTGCGCGGCGTGAGGACCCGGAAAACATGAGAATTTGGCAGCTTGATGCACAGCCTTGCGCAACACAAAGCGAGGCGAATCGAGCATATAGGGCAGGACCCATGAGCTGGTCCTTGACAGCGTGAGCAGCAACCCACTGCATACATGGCATGCGGGCCAGCCTGGTGCTGCGCAGCTCCCAGCACATGAGCCGGCGCATACAGGCGGCGAGCAGGTAAGCGCAAGCACACACCGGTGCACCACCCCAGGGTGGGGCACCTGAGTCGCGGACGTGGGGCCCTGCCAGATGTATGAGGCAAGTGCTGCAGCCAGTGTGTGGGGCCTCTGCCCGCGCACACATGTCCAGGGCGTACCAAAGACCTTGGGCGCACCAGGGCGGCGCCACTCTGAGCCGAGTCGGCCAACGCTGCTGGCATTTGCTGCCAGCATGGCTCGGCCCGCGCCTCACTCAGGGGCAGGGGTCATTAGAATCGGAGCATGCGGCAGCGCGGGGCGCAACACGCGCAGGCGCACCAGCCCAGCTGCGGGCAATGTGCGGTGCGCCCCAAGTGGCCGTGGGAGCTCATGAGGGCGCTGCCGGCGTGGATAAGGCCGCGGCTGCCCACGCTGCCGCCGCTGCCGGCCGCGCCGCGCGCCTGGGCCGTGCCGGCGACCGGCGTCATCGGGTGCAGCGCGCCGCTGTTTGCCTGCGCGGCCCGCGCACCGCTGTCAGATTGTTCATGTGTTGCCAGTCATGCCCTGCCCGCTTGTGCCTGCAACATGCGCAGTGCTCACGGGGCGCTCACTGGTCATGCTTAGCTATGTTCCAACCTCCTGCGATCAACACGAGAGTGTATAAGACAACCGTAAATTGAGCGCCACGCGCCTGGGCCGTGCCGGCGACCGGCGTCTGCGGGTGCACCGCGCCGCTGCTTGCCTGCGCGGCCCGCGCGCGCGCGCGCACCGTCGTCAGGTCGTTCGCTTCCGCGCCCTGCCTGCTTGTGCCTGCAAATGTGCAGTGCTCATGGGACGCTCACTGGACACGCTCAGCCACGCTCCAACCTCCTGCGATCAACATGAGAGTGTGCAAGACAACCGTGATTTGCGCGCCGCGCGCCTGGGCCGTGCCGGCGACCTGCGTCTGCGGGTGCACCACGCCGCTGCTTGCCTGCGCGGCCCGCGCGCGCGCGCACCATCATCAGGTAGTTCGCGCGTTGCTGACCGCGCCCTGCCTGCTTGTGCCTGCAAATGTGCAGTGCGCACGGGACGCTCACTGGACATGCTCAGCCATCAACATGAGAGTGTGTGAGACAACCGTAGATTGCGCGCCGCGCGCCTGGGCCGTGCCGGCGACCTGCGTCTGCGGGTGCACCACGCCGCTGCTTGCCTGCGCGGCCCGCGCGCGCGCGCACCATCATCAGGTCGTTCGCGCGTTGCTGACCGCGCCCTGCCTGCTTGTGCCTGCAAATGTGCAGTGCTCATGGGACGCTCACTGGACATGCTCAGCCATGCTCCAACCTGCTGCGATCAATATGAGAGTGTGCAAGACAATCGTAAATCGCGCGCCGCGCGCCTGGGCCGTGCCGGCGACCGGCGTCTGCGGGTGCACCGCGCCGCTGCTTGCCTGCGCGGCCCGCGCGCGCGCGCACCGTCATCAGGTCGTTCGCGCGTCGCTGACCGCGCCCTGCCTGCTTGTGCCTGCAAATGTGCAGTGCTCACGGGACGCTCACTGGACATGCTCAGTCACGTTCCAACCTCCTGCGATCAACACGAGAGTGTGTGAGACAAACAAAATCTTTGCACACTACATCTGGGCGCGGAGGCGCATCCTGAGAGTGGCCAGGCCCCTGCCATGTAGTGGGAATGCTCATTACACCCTTAGTCGTTCCAGCCAAGGCTCATGTTCCCGTGACTTCCCAAGCGGGCGCGCACCCCGCTGAGGTTGATGAGCTGGCTGCCGCCGCTGAGGGGCACGAGCGCCGACTTGGTGGTGCCGGTGGCGGCCGGCGCGGCCTCCGGCGCGGGCGCGTCCGCCGGCGTCGTCGTGTCGTCGATGTACAGCACCGGGTCTGAGAACACCGCGCCGGGCCGCACCTGCGCTCGCCGGGGCCTCGAGCAATTGGAATGTGAGGGCGGTAAAGTGGTCGCTGGCGAACACTGCAAAATGGGCACAGTAAGGCAACATCGCTCGCGCGCCAGTGTGAGCGCGCCAGTGTGAGCGCATGTGCTGGTGCACCGAGCGCGCCTGGCTCTCTACGCGCCTCCACCAAGGATAGCCCCTCCTTCGCGCAAGCTTTCTGCGCTGGCCTGGCCAGGGTGCGTCTGCTCGGGCAGCTGACAGCATGCAGGCCGGTCCTCGCCCCCACGCACCTCCGTCACGAGGCTGTCATCCGCGTTGGCCAGTGCGTACGCGACAGCGCCCCCCGGCAGCTGCGCGTCGGCCTCCTTGGGCAGCACCTGCGCGGCCGCGCGCGGCGTCAGGCGGCTCGCGAGTCGGGGCGGGCCCTGCCTCCCGCCGCCCGCGCGCCGTTGGCGCGCTCGCGACGACCGCGCGCTCGCTTGCACCCGATACGCTGCCGCGCCTCACTGCGTGCTGTATTCAACGGTGTCGCGCATGACATGCGGGCGCCTGTTTGGGTCGCATGTCAGCATACTGCCATAGAGCCGGCACTGCAGCGCAGGGCGGCACCTCGACCGAGAACTTGAGCGTCTGCGCGCTTGCGTTCCAGCGCGGGTGCGCCAGCTCGACCACCCAGGTGCTCACCCGTGAGACGTGGAGCCCGGCAGCCCCGAGGCGGAGCTGGTCGACGCGTGCATGCACCCGCGCACCTGGGTCTGATGCGCGCGCCGCCTCTGCCTGAGCGGCCCTGAGGCCGTGCGGCCGCGAGGCGGAGCGCCGCTCGCAGCCGGCGGCGCCCCTGTGCGCCCGCCGCGCGGCGCCACGGGGCGTGCAGGGGAGGGCGGGCTGACGGCGGGCCGCGGGGCAGGTTCTTGCCCTTGAAACTTTTTAGGTTGCCTGGTGCAGCGCTGCAGGTAGTGTGCAACAGAATGCTTCACGGGTCATGTGTTTCCAAACGTCGGCAGTGGCCCGGGACAGGCGGCTGCTGAGTCTGCAAGCGTGCTGTCCTTGCACGGTGCTGTGAGAGGCCTGTGACATGTTAATCGTGAGCGCCTTGGTTATACTGAGTCTCTGAGGGCAGACAGAGGGACAATAATGCATTCCTGTTGTCAGAAGATCGTCAGGGAAGCGTGCTCATGAGCAGGTGTCAAAGTGCTCTCCGGCAGACAGAGGCATTGAAGGCAGTCCTGCTGCCGGAAGAATGCATAGGAGCGCGTGTACCATGCAGATGTCAAAAAGCTCTGCCGGCCATGCTCAGGGAGGTCTGCATCCTCTAGGCTGACGGAAGCCCACCGTGCGCAGAGCCTAGAGGACTGCCAAGCGCGCACGGTTCGCGCCGGACATGCTTGTCACTGCAGGCGACCGTGCAGCGAGGTGACGGGCCCGCCGGCGCAGCAGGCGCAGATACGCCCGTGCGCGCTTATCGTGTCTGGCAGCCACGCCTTGGGCTCATGCAGTCACGAGCGCGGCAGCAGCTGTCGGACCGGTCTGACTCGGAACACAGAGCTCTCACCAGCACAGTGCGGCCGAGTTGGGCTCCTGAAGCGCTCGGGGCTCGTGCGCTCCAGGGTGCCATGCACAGTTGGCACCGCGCGCCCAAGCATGCTTGGGGCAGAAACATGCCCCGCCCCCGACGCGTGCCTCCCCGCCTCAGCAGCTGCTGTGACCCGCAGCCTGGTCGGCAGCGAAGGCCGGCGACGCCGCCGCCCGCCCGCCATCGCAGTCGCCGTCCCCGAGAAGCGGCGCGCGCAGCGCAGGCGCGGCGGCGTCGCCCGCCAGCCCGCCGCCGGCCGCGCGCACCGCCTTTGCGGCCTCGGCGCGCCAGTCGAACGCCGACACGCACACCAGCATCACCAGGCCCTGCCTGGGGCCTCCGAGTCAGCCGCTAGCCAGACCGGGCGCTGGCGCGCCGGCGCGGATCCGCGCTCGCAGGACGCACGACGAGCTCGCGCGGCGTTGCGGCGTCGCGCGGGCCAGCCCCGGCACGTGCGCCGAAATGTGCTGACAAGCCGTGAAGATAAGCAGTCGCCGCACTGTTTTTCAAGCCTCAAGACGCAAGCAAGCCCGGGCGCAGCGCGGCGCTGCACATGCGGCCTGGAGAGGGCGGCGGGCGGCGGCACGCCTGCAGCGTGGTCGCGGCGGCCAGCGCGAGCCAGAGGCCCGCCACGCCCGCGCGCGGCGCCAGCGCCAGGGCCAGCGGGCAGCAGCCCGCCCAGTACACGATCGCGTTGCTGGCCGTGGCCAGCAGCTGGCGGCCCGCCCCGCGCATGATGCCTGGCGGCCGCTTCCGTGTCACCGACCCGAGAGCGCCCCGGCATACCCGTCGGGCGACAAGCAACAAGCGGTGCGGCGCTCATGCCTCGGCAGCCACGAGCCTCGCGCACAACAATCCAGGTGTGAGCCCAGCAGCTGCTCGGGGAAGCCCTGCTCGCAGAGAGGCCCCTCAGGCGGCGCCGCCGCTGCTGCCTGGGGCGCGGAAGTGAGCCTGCGCGGGTGCGCACCGCCGCACACGCAGTTGAGCCCGTCGCCGAACTCGGAGAAGAGCACGAGCGGGAACACCGACGCCAGCAGGCGCCGCACCTGCGGGTCGCATGCGGCGGCGGTCAGCCCGAAGCGCCGTCACATTGCGCTACGGGTGGTGCACAGCGCACAGAAGCCGGTCGGTATGCCCTCGGCCGCCACAGCTTGCCTCATCCCAGCGCATGAGCGCGCGCGGCCCAGGGGGCGTGCATGCAGCCCGGCTCGCGCCGCACCTCCGGCTCCCGCGTGAACAGCGCGGCCCAGAGGTCGCGCCCCGCGAACAGCGCGCCCGTGACGCCCGCGATCAGCGCCAGCTCCAGGCCGACCGCCGCGAACGCCGCGCGGCGCGCGGCGCGCGCGTCGCCGCGGCCCAGCGCATTGCCGACGCGCGCGCTGGCCGCACCGGCGACGCCGAGCGACACGGTGTAGATCGCGGCCGTCGTGTTGTAGCCCAGACCCCTGCGCGCGGCCGCGGCGTGCGCTGCTCGGGGCGCCGCAGGGGCGCAGGCCGCACGCCCTGCCGCCGGGGCTCTACGAGCGGCCAGGCCTGCTGCAAGTACAAGTGCCCACCAAGCAAAGCCTCGACGAAGCAATTCGAGCCATCCCCAGTCCCGCCCTGCTCCAAGCACCCGCTGGCTCTGCCCCACGCCTCTGCCCCGGGCGCGCCCGCGGCGGGCTGGGCCGCGAGGCCGCGGGCGCACATGACGGCGACGGCGGCCGCGGGCGCGGGCAGCCAGCCTGCGAGCAGAATGAGGCCCTCGTAGGCCACCCACTCCAGCGCGCTTGCTCCCACGCACGGCAGCGCCGAGCCCAGGAAGGCCCGCCAGCCGGCCGCGCACCGCCACGTCCTGCGCCGCACGCCTTGCATGTTTTGCGTGGGGCCTCCAGCGCGCAGGTCCCGAGCGGGCAGCTATCCACGCCGCAGGGCGCGGGCGGCAGGCGCTGCCCAGCGCAGCACTGAGAAGACATGCATGCCAAGGTCCCAGACCTGTGGCCGGCGCGCCGGCTGCGAGCGGCCGCGCGGGCCGCGCACGCGCGCACAGGCTCCTCAGGCAGCCCCCGCGCCCCGGCCAGCAGGCAGGAGGGCCCCGCGCGCCGCGCCAGCCGGGCCAGGCGCTGTCGGGCTGGCGCGCCATGGCGCGCTCGCGCGCCACCAGGTAGCCCATCAGCGCCGCGGCCGCGGCCGCCTGCACGGCGCCGTTGGCCAGCGCCGCGCCGGCCAGGCCCAGGCGCGCGGCGTCGACCAGCGCCCAGTTGAGCGCGGGCGCCAGCGCGGCCGCCGCGCCGACCGCCACGGTGACCGGCACCACCACGCCCTGCGGCGCACGCACGCGCGATCCAGAGCCGCTTTTGGGCGCTGCGTTCTTGGGCGGGCAGGCCCCGACCGCGCCCAGGCGCCTGCTGGCGACCGCCCGGCGGCCGCGCCCGCCGCGGGCGACGCGCTGCAGGCGCGCACCGCAGCCGCGCACGCTGTGTCGCGGGGCGCCCCGCCCCAGCGCGCGCTCGGGCTGGGCCAGGCCCGGGCGGGCGGTCTCGGCCGTCAGGCGCCCGCGCACGCCAGCGCACGCGCGGCCACGGCGATGCATGCTGCGGCGGCGCGTGCCCGGCACGCTCGCCAGGGCCCAACTGCGGGGCGCATGTGCGGCATGCGCGCAGGCGCGGCGGGGCTGCTGTTGCGCAGCCGCCCTGGGACCTTGCCTGTCACGACCAGGGCGCAGCGGCGCGCGGCCGCGCCTGGCTGAGCAGGTAGCGCTTGACGCACTCCACAACGCTGTAGCACCACAGCGCCGGCAGCGACAGGTACAGGTACAGCATCGCGCCGCGGACGATGCCTTCGTCCTGGCCTGCGCGGCCGCCCGGCGCCCCAGCGTGGGACGCGCAGGACGCGCGCGGGGTGGGCGCTGGCGTGCCCCGAGCGGGCCGCCCAGCAGCCGTCTGTCGCTCGCGCCTCTGCGAGCACTGCGGGCACGCGGCACTGTCCCGGCCCGCCTGGCGGCAGCGGCCCAAGTTGCAACGGCCCGCGGCGGCGGGGACCGGGCGGCGTGCGGGCGCGCGCACCCGCCGCGAGCAGCAGCCGCCCCAGCTGGCTCCACACGCACAGGATCGCCGCAACCGCCAGGCTGCACACGCCCAAGCCCAGCTGCAGCCAGAGGCCCAGCGCGCGGAAGTTGCCCGCGCCGTACGCCTGCCGCGCGGCGCGCGGGCCCCCAGCGCTGTCAGAGCGCCGCCGGAGACCGCCCCCGTGAGGGGGGGGGCGTCAGGTTCGTGCAAGTCCAAGAGGTCGCCGAGCGCGAGGAGGCGCGCGGCAGGAGGGCCCCCGCAGGGCTTGTGCCGGGCCCCCGCGGCCGTGCGGCATGGCCCCGCGCTGCGGGGGGGCCGTGCCTGCGAGCAGAGCGTCTCCAGGCCCTGCGCGAGGCCGACGGTCACGGAGGCGGCCGTGATGTTGTACAGCGACAGCGCCAGCACGGCCTGCCCGAGCGCGGCCGCGCCCAGGTGCCCCGCGAACGCCAGGCTGACGAGCGAGGAGCTGAACGACAGCGCGGCCTGCAGCGTGACCGGCCCGCCCAGCCGCAGCAGCCTGCGGACACAGCCCGCTCAGCTCTCGTCAGCAGTGGGGGCCAGCATTGGTGAACATGCGCTCCGCAGGCACTCTGCTCGCCCGTCGATAGCTAGCACAGATGGGACGGCACGCTGTGGGCGACAGCTTTCGCCCCAGGAGCAAGCGCAGCTTGCGTGCGACTCGAGCACGAGCAGGGCAGCGGGCATGGCCATGCAGGTGGCACCGGCGCCTCACCGCCTCACCTCCAGCCACACTGTTGCTGGCTTCGCCTCGGCTGCGCCAGCAACGTCGCTGGTGTCTGCAGGGAGATCATCAGGCTGTACGCTTGGCTCAGGCATGGCGCGGCGCTTTGGTGCTGCTGCATGAAACCCGCTGTGAGGTGCGGGGGAGAAGTGGCAGAGGGGTGGCGGCGCGAGGGCTACAGGACAAAGTTCTTTGCATTGCAATGGCAGCCAGACAGCTGCTCATGAGGGTCCCCTTGAAAACTCTGGGTTTGGTGCGCCCGGGCATGCAGTGCACGGGCAACATCAGCACACACACACAGCTTCGAGTATTCCACAGTATTTCATTTCCCCACACAACACACATGCTCACAGCCCGCGCTCGTGCCGCACAGTGTCGGAGCAGCGCGGAGCTTGTACACGTTCGACCGCCTCCGCACGACTACCCCGCCGCAGTCAGAGCGGCAGAGCGAATCGATGATCAGGTGCGCCGCCACCGAGCGCGGTCCCGGCCCCGCGCCCGAAGCAGCGCTGCTCAGGGGCTGCTGCCCAGCGAGCGCTGCGGCTTGGGCGGCGCGGGCGCGGGCGGCGGCTCGTCCACGCTGCCGGTGGTGGCCTCCTCGGCCGCGCGCGCGACCTGCTGCTCCAGCGTGCGCAGCGCGCGCGCCGCCGGGCCCTCGCCCTCCGCCT
>JAABUV010001855.1_pt1 | contig 29951 bp, 29 predicted proteins | sample 5559971 | NCBI WGS metagenome assembly JAABUV01 (sample SAMN10711881, study PRJNA513362) | rock metagenome | isolation source: Antarctica rocks | place: Antarctica: Victoria Land, Knobhead nord | collected 2015-12-19
CAGCGGCTGGTGGGCGGGCGGCGGACACGGTGCGGCTCCCCCACCGCCGGGTCCGCCATGCCCAGAACCGCCAGCCCCAACCGGGCCGGCAGCGCGGCCAGCGCGGGTGGGCCCGGCGGGAGGCGCGGCTGCGTTCCGCGGACGGGCACGGCTGGACCTGGACCGACACCGCCCGGGTCGGGAACGGCCCCGCCGCCTACGGCCGGGTCCCGAGCCCGTTGCGGATCGCCCGGGCGATCCCCCCCGGGCACCGCCGCGCCGCCCAGGCCCACCGATGGCTGGCCCGGGTCCGGGAGACCGCGCTGGCCGAGTTCCGCCTGGACGCCGCCGAACGGCGCATCGCCCTCGCGGTCGTCGCGGCCCGGCAGCTGGACGTGGCCACCGGGACCTACGCCGGCGGCTGGGACCGCCTGGCGCACCTCACGGGCGTGTCCCGGTCCACCGTGGCCCGGTTCCTGGCCTGGCTGCGCGCCCGGTCCCTGCTCGGGGTCGTCTCCACCGGCCGCCGCCTCGACACCACCACCCCCCTGGCCCTGGTCGGTGATGTCCGGGGCCCGGACGGGGAGGTCGTCAACGAGGCCGCCGTGTACGTCCCGTGTGAACCCGACACCCCCGTGACCCGGCAGCCCCCCGACCCCGGGCTGGTGGCCCTGGACCCCCGCTGGCACACCGGAGACCTCCAGGTCGGCGACGACGGCCGGGTCACGGCCGACCGGTCCCGGCACCCCCGCGCCGCCGACGACCCCACCCCCACCACCCCCGTGCACCCCTCGCAGCCGGGGTGGGGCGGTCGGGCTGTGGATGAAACTGACACCCCTATGTGGTCTAGCTGTACTGACCAGGGACGTTGGTTGAGGACCTGTGACGACACGGTCTGAGGTGCTTGGACCGGGAGGACCTCCTGTCGTGAGGTGGGGCTGCTTAGGCATCCAGCTCACGACCAGGAGGTCCTCGTGTCGCACGCTAACGCCGCTCTGACCCCGACCGCCCGATTGCGCCTGGCCCGGCTGGTCGTGGACGACGGCTGGCCGGTCGCTCGCGCCGCTGAACGGTTCCAGGTGTCCTGGCCGACCGCGGACCGGTGGGCCAGGCGCTACCGGGAGCTGGGCCACCTCGGCCGGGACGCGATGCGGGATCGCTCCTGCCGCCCGCACCGGCAACCAACCCGCACCCCGTTGCCGGTGGTCCGCAGGATCGTGCACCTGCGATGGAAACAACGGCTGGGACCGGTTGCCATCGGCGCCCAGGTCGGCCTGTCCCCCTCGACCGTGCACGCCGTGCTGACCCGCTGCCGGATCAACCGGCTCAGCCACCTCGACCGGGTCACCGGGGAACCCGTGCGCCGCTACGAACATCCCTACCCCGGCTCGATGTTGCACGTGGATGTCAAGAAACTCGGCAACATCCCCGACGGCGGCGGCTGGCGCTACCTCGGTCGACAGCAGGGACTGAAGAACCGGGCCGCGACCCCCAACAAGCCCCGCAGCCGACGCCGCGCCCCGCTGATCGGGACCGCCCACGTCCACACCGTCATCGATGACCACAGCCGGGTCGCGTACGCCGAGATCCACGACGACGAGACCGCCGTCACGGCCATCGGGGTCCTACGCCGGGCCGTCGCCTGGTTCGCGGCCCGCGGCGTCCGGACCGAACGGGTCCTGTCCGACAACGGCAGCGCCTACAAGAGCCACGCCTGGCGCGACGCCTGCCACGACCTCGGGATCCGCCACACCCGCACCAGGCCCTACCGGCCACAGACCAACGGGAAGATCGAACGGTTCCACCGCACCCTCACCGCCGGCTGGGCCTTCCAGCGCCTGTTCACCAGCGAAACCGCCCGCCGCAACGCCCTACCCTCCTGGCTGCACCACTACAACCACCACCGGCCCCACACCGCCATCGGCAACCAGCCCCCCATCACCCGCTTGACCAACCTCCCCGGGCACTACATCTAGCGGAGCTAGAACCCAACCCGGGCGCGCGCACGCACGCGACTGCACCGCCCCCCGGGACCAAGCGGAGAAGCCGCTGCGCGGCGGGAACGACGCCGCTTCGCGACAGCACCAACCAGACCCGGCCAAACCGGGCCCGGCCGGGGAACACGCCGGTCCGCTGGTGCCGTGCCGGACCTGCGGGCCCTGGCCGACCCACCAGCCCGCCAGCACCCGCGCCGAACGGCTCCGCCTGGCCCACCAGCTGCGCCGGGCCTCCCCCGACCTCGCCCCTATCGGCGCCCGGCTGCTCCGCCACCTGCTCCGCCCCTGGCTGCACGCCGGGTGGACCACCGCCGACGTCATCCACGCCATCGACCACCACCCGATGGACGGGCCCCGTCGGCACTCCCCCACCACCGGCGGACCCGGCGCCATCCGCAACCCCGCCGGCTGGCTCGTCACGACCTCGTCACCGCCGGGCGGGCCAACCCCTCGCTTATCGTCAGCCACGAAATGGACTTCGACCAGGCCGGGGAGGGCTACCAGAACTTCGACACCCGCGAGGACGGATGGACCACGGGGGTCCTGCACCCCTGAGACCCGGCGTCATCGCGGTGACCGAGCTCCGGCGTCACCGCGATGACGACCCGGCGCGCTGCGCGGCCAGGGATGCGGCGGCGCGGTGGTCGACCTTGCCCATCGGCGTCCTGGGCAGCTCGTCCACCGTCAGGAACTCCTCGGGGATCTTGTACCCGGCGAGCCGTTCGCGCAGAAAGGCGTCGAGCCGGGAGAACGCGGCGTCCCTGGCGTCCCCCTCGGGCACCACAAGGGCGACGACGCGCTGCCCCAGCGCCGCGTCGGGCAGGCCGACCACCGCGGCGTCGGAGACGTCCGGGCTGGCGCGCAGCGCCAGCTCCACCTCTGCCGGCGCGACGTTGGAGCCCCCCCGCACGATGAGCTCCTTCGCGCGGGCGACGAAGCGCAGGTCGCGGTCCTGACCCTGGACGAAGACGTCTCCGGTGGCGAACCAGCCGGGCGGGTCGAACGGCTCGACGTCCCCCGGCCCCCGCCAGTAACCCTGGGCGACGACGGTGTTCTGGACGAGCAGCTCGCCAGACTGACCGCGCGCTACGTCGTGCCTCGCGGCGTCGACCAGACGCACGTCGGTGCCCTCCAGGGTCCGGCTGACCGGCCCGTCCTCCAGCCCGTAGGTCATCCCGCCCGGCACCTCCGTCGCGCTCCACATCTGGTGAAGCCTGACCCCGATCTCCTCGCGGAAGCCCCGCTGGACGTCCTCGTCGACCACGTCGCCCCCCGAGATGCAGTGGCGCAGCGAGGAGAGGTCGCGCGGGTGCTCGCGCTGGGCCTGGAGCATCTGGGAGAAGATGACAGGGAGCCCGCCCACGAAGCCGCAGCGGTCCCTTTCGACGGCGTCGAGCACGCCCTGCCCGGTCGCGGGCCGGGAGAGGACGGCGATGCTCACGCCCTTCCCGAGCTGGGCCAGCACGAAGGTCAGACCTCCCGCGTGCACCATCGGCGAGGTGTCCAGGGCGACCGCGTCGTCCCCGATCGGTCCTCGACCGAGCGTCTGCGCTGCCGCGGACAGCGTGGCCTGCGTGTGGGCGACCAGCTTGATCTCACCGGTGGTCCCCGAGGTGCCGAGCAGGACGGCGGGCTCGTCCTGCCAGGCACCAGCGTCCGCGCCGTCCTCGCGGTCCATGCCGGCTACGTCGGTGCGTACGCCCTGGTCGTGGGCGAGAAGGAGGTCGGCGAAGACCCTGGTCCCAGCGGGCATGGGCCCGTCGCCGACCAGGTAGCACGTGTCGGCCGGGATCAGCGAGCCGAGCGCGTCCCCGAGCCGGTCGACCAGGGCGGTACCCCCGAGGTGGACCGTCGGGCGCACCAGCTCGAGCACGGGCCTCAGCTCACTCGCGGTCAGCCGGGTGTTCAGGGGGCACGCGAGCGCGCCGATGCGGAAGCAGGCGTGGTAGGCGATGAACAGCTCGGGGAGGTTCGCCAGATGCAGGGTCACCCGGTCCCCGCGCCGGACTCCGAGCGAGGACAGGCCGCGGGCGAGGCTCTCCGCGTCCTCCAGCAGGCGACGGTAGCTGGACGGCTCGCCGTCCACCAGCAGGGCGACCGCGTCGGGCCGCCTCTCTGCTTGGTCCCGCAGGTGCTCGAACAGCTCAGAGGTCACCGTGGACGTCTCCCGTCGTCAGACCGTGGAGGGACGAAGAAGTTCACCGCTCCATCATCAGCGTTCGGGCGGTCCGACCCCTACGCAACCGCTGCTCGGTGACGGGGCCTGCACCGGTGGGCCAGGACGAGACATGCTCGCTCGCTCACGGTCGAACCGCGTCATCGCCGGGATCTTCTGCACCGTGCTGCGGATACCGCTTCCCCTGCGGGACTGAACCGGGCGGCTGCTGATCCATGGGCCGGTCGGCCAACGTGCCGGCCAGGTCGTCCGGTGCCAGCTGGTCCGTCGGCGCCGTCCCGGACCGGTAGGCCACCCTGGCTATCAGGTGTGTGGCCGCCGGCGCCGGGCAGACCGGCAGACCACCCACGCTTCAACCCGAGATCGCCTGTCCGCCGTCCCGCTAACCGCTCCAAGGAGATCGTCGGCAGATCCAGGCTCAATCCGGCAGGCGGTCGGCGAGCACGGCGGCTACGGCCGCCGGATCGGCGAGCATCGGCGTGTGCCCGGTGTTCAGGTGGAACACCGCCGCGCAGCTCTGACCCATCGCCTGCTGGGCCGCCGGTGGAATGGCCTGGTCGGCGTCGCACACCATGTAGGTCATTGCGTCCCGGACCCGGCTCGGGCTCCGGACCCGGCCTTCGAAGCTGCGGGCCGACTGTGGACGCAGGTGGTCGACCGCCGCGATGACCAGGTCGGGTGCGAGGTCGCCGTAGAACCGCTGGGCCGGGTCGACGACGCCGATGGTCCCGGCGTCCTCGTTGCGCTTCCACCACGACGGGTCCGTCCCGACGATGCTCAGCAACGAGTCGCCGGGTGACGGGAGGAACGCGGCGAGATAAACCGTGTGCACGACGTCGGGGACCTCGCTGATGGCCTCGCTTGCGGGGATCCCGCCATAGGAGTGCGCCATGACGGCAACCGGGCCGTCTTTCCGGATGAGCTCCGCCCGTACGGCCGCCACGTCGGCCGCCAGGTCGCCCAGCACGTCCGGCTTCGAGCTGGGGAGATCGACGACATCGACCTTCCAGTCCGGGAGCTGCCGGATCAGCGGCCCCCAGACCCAGGGCTGGTGCCAGGCGCCGTGGACCAGGACGAGCCTCGGTCTGGTCACGGTTTGATCCGGTGGCGTCGGTCGGTCATGCGGCACCTCCATGGCACGGGGCGACGAGAGCCGGCGGTGGGAGCCGGTGTCGGAGGACAGGGTGGCGAACACTGGCGTCGCACACCATATCGACTGGAACGGGGCTGTAGTCAATGTCTGAGGGGCACGGATCTGTGGGGCAACTTCCTGACGGGGGCGGAGCAGTGCGGCGGCCGACGCGTGCATACCGCTCGGCACTGCGCACCGGGCAGGCGGCCACGACCCGCGCCCGGGTCGCCGCCGCAGCGGGGGATCTGTTCGCCCGCCAGGGGTACACCCGAACGTCCGTGCGGCAGATCGCCGCCGAGGCCGGGGTCGCCGTTGAGACGGTCTACGCGATCGGGGGCAAGGCCGCGGTTTTCCTCCGCGCCTTCGGCACCGCGTTCTCCGGTACGACGCCCGGGGCGTCGCTGCTCGACATCGAGGCCACCGCCGACGTCTGGCGGGCAACCCGCCTCGAGGAGGCCGTGACCGGGCTCGTCGACGTCATCGTCGAGAGCAACCGGAGATCGGCGAGCCTGTGGACCGCCTACGTGGAGGCCGCCAGGTGTGAGGCGGCACTCGCGGACGCCTACGCCGAGCAGATGTGTGCCATGCGTGAGGACGGGCGCCGCGTACTCGCTGCGCTCGTGGAACGGGACCTGTGCCCGCCGCCGCGCGACGCGGCGCGCACGGTGGACGAGGTCTGGGTGATCCTTCATCCAGGCCAGTACGTCCTCCTGGTGGAGCACGCCGGCTGGAGCCTGGCGGACTACCGGGCGTGGCTGATCGACCACCTGATGCGCCACCTCACGGCCTTCCGCTTGGTGGAATCGGACCGGGCGGTGCCAGGCCGATCCGGCGACGGTCAAGCGGTGGAACGAATCGTGCGGCGGCAGTCCGGGAAGACGCCATCCGCGGGCGGCTGACGCGAGCTCCCCGGTCGACCCGGGGAGGTCCGCCGGGATCGGGGTGGTCGAGGCCGCACTCTCCCCTTGGTCGCGTCGCCGCCGCGCCTCGGGGACTGGCGGACGCTGCACGAGGACAGCGCGGTCGGCCACCCGGTGATGACCGCGCAGCTCCCCTGCCGTCCCGCTGTGTCACAGCGGCGTCTCACGGCCACCTCCGTTGACGGAACACCGGTCGAGATGCGCTGGTTCGCTCCACCCAGAGACCTCGGCGGTTCGGCCGTCGTCAACGCCCACCCGGGCGTCCGTTCAGCCTGGATCCGCCGAGGGGCGTTCTCGGGTGCGGTGAGGTCGGTGATGGTCGGCGTTTCTGATGGGGGGCGTGGGTGGTCTGCCGGTGTGCCCGGCGTTTCCACTGTTCGTCCTTGGGTCGGGCCGCGGGGCGGCCGGGTGGTCAGGTGGTGGCTGGTGGGGATGGTCCGCAGGCGCAGGTGAAGAGCCCGGTCCAGGCATCGGCACAGGGCCAGCAGGTGCAGCCGGAGCCGGCGGGCGGAGGAGGCGATCCGGACGGGCAGGGTGATCAGCTGCCGGCGGATAGTGGCGGTGGTGGCTCTGGCGTGACGGGTCGAGGCGAGGACGCCGGCGGCGCGGGTGAGGTTGAACGCAATCGTCGCGAGGACGGGTCCAGGCGGCGTTGGCGGTGAACCGCCCGGACGGCAGGTGCGCGAGAGCGCTGCTCTTGAGGTCGGCGATGACCTGTTCGACGATGGCGTGGTGGAGGTGGGCGGCCTCGGCGTCGAGCATCCCGAGTCCCGAGTCGGTGAACACGGCGTGATGGCGGTAGTCGGGGAACAGCTCTGCCTGACCGGTGTGGTCGGGGTTGAGTCGGCGGACCCGGCGCACGATCAGCCGGGCGCTGACCTGCTCGGTCCGGGGCCGGGAGGTAAACGCGGTAAACCCGACCTCGGCAACCTCGGCGTCGGATACCAGCCGCTGCTCGGCCTCGTCCAGACCGCGCTGGGGTAGTGGATCGGGGTCCACGCCTGGGGGTCGATGCTCGTGATCGCCCTGACCACCGCCGGGTTCATCCGAGCGGTGACGGAGAATCAGGCCCTGCCGCGGCGGGCGGCGGCGATCACGTCGTAGCCGTAGTAGGCGCTGTCCGCTGCGACGGTGACCATCCCGGTGACCCCTGCTCTGCGTGCCGTCCGCAGCCCGTCACCGGTAAGCCGCGCGGCGCCGTGGGCGGAGGCCACGTTGCCCCGCCGCAGCCGGGTCCCGGCGATCACCGGCGCCGCCAGCGGGTCGACAGGACCGCCAGCTGCGTGTTCAGTCCCTTGACCCGGGAGTAGCCGTAAGCAGCGCCCTGCTTGGCATAGCCGTAGGTCTGGCGGATCGTGTCGTCCACGTCGAGGTAGGCCACCTGATCACCGCCGGCCAACAGCCCCGGGACCAGGCCGGCCAGGTTCCCCAGCAGCCGCGCGGCGACCGCGTCCAGCTGCCGGACATGCCCGAACCGGTAGGCCCGCAGATGCGTCCCCAGCGTCGTCGGCGCGCGCAACCCGGTGAACACCCGGCCGATCGCCCCGTGCCGCAGCAGGTCAAGGTCCTCGATGCTGTCCGCGCCGGCCGCCATCCCGGCCACCAGCGCCGTGACCTTCACCGCCGTGTTGGCCCCCGCCGACCCCGGCACACCCACCTACCCACCGATCAGCTGGTGCAGCCCGGCCCGCTCGGCCAATGCCATCAGCGGGACCCAGACCGGCCACGCCGAGCAGGTTCGGATCATCGAAATCAGCCGAAGGCCGGTGCCAGACTCGCATCTACCGGGTGCCCCTGTTCCCGCGTGGGTCGGTACCGTCGCAAGTCCCATCCTCGCTGGTCACAGGGGCATCCGTTTGTCACGACCCGCTCACCCCACCGGCGGATCCAGGCTGAGGCCTGGTGGCCCGAGGTGCTGGGCTTCTAGGAGACCGGCGTCGTGAACGCCGGCATCGAGGCCACGAATCGAACGGTGAAGACCGCCGCGCGCACCGCCTACGGCTTCCGCAATCTCGATAACCAACGCCGCTGGGTATGGTTTGCCTCCACCTGGCAGCACCGCGGGGCCTTCGCCTGGTGAGGGCGCTTCCCCTAAGTTCGAAGAACCGCCGCCTCAGCGACGCGACCCTCGTCGGCAAACTTTGTATCGCCATGACCGATTCCAAACCCTGTCGACACGACGCGAGGTGCGCCAAAAGGACTCGGGCTCGACGCGGATCGTCTACGATCTGGTCGCCGAGCTGTCGTTCGTCTATCAAGCGCTCGGCCTACCGGCCGATCCCGACGAGCTGGTCATCGCCTGCACCTTCGAACGGAATTCGGCAACCGACGGGCGTCTCGGACTGCTGACGAGCTGGGTCGGTGCGGCGGACGCGCAACGCGCCGTCGTCCAGCGACCGAGCGGATCGTCGTCCGAGCGAGGCCCCCTGACTCCGGTCGAGAGCCTCATGTTACCATCAAGAGAGTGATCCCTGTCGGCCTTTGCTTCGCGTTAGAGCCATTCAACACCAGTCGATAGGAGCGCGATGACGACGAATACGTACGAGGGCGACGTGCGCTCGACGATCGAGTCCTTGCACTCCGTACTCGGTGATCGGGCAGTGGTGACTAGCGGTCCCCGCTACGAGGCCGCGTGCGCCGTCTGGAACGCGGCGGTGCGTGCCCGTCCGGCCATCGTGGTCGTATGTCGATCGACCAACGATGTGCGGGTCGCTGTCGATCACGCGCGGGAGGCGCGCATTCCGCTCTCGGTTCGCGGGGGCGGGTACGACTGGGCCGGTCGGTCGCTGAAGGACAGGGGTCTCGTAGTTGATCTGTCGGAGATGCGCGAGGTTTCCGTCGAAGGGAACGTCGCGATTGTTGCAGGCGGTACCACCATCAGTGACGTGTTGGACGCGGCCGAAACGCACGGGATGAGTGCCGCGACGGGGACGGTGGGAGCGGTCGGAATGGCCGGGCTGACGCTCGGGGGCGGCTACGGGCGACTCTCCGGCATCGCCGGACTCGCGGCCGACAACCTGCTCGGGGCGACCGTCGTGCTCGCAGACGGATCGGTCGTCGTCACTGACGTTGACCACGAGCCCGACCTCCTCTGGGCGCTACGCGGAGCCGGCGGAAACTTCGGCGTCGTCACCGAGATGAGAATTCGGCTTCATCCCGTGCCCAATGTGATCACCGGTCTGATCACCTTTTCGCGTGACGGTGCCGAACGTGTCCTTGCCCGGCTGCGATCTCTGATGGAACAGGCTCCGGACGAATTCACCCCGATCTTCGGACTGATGGCGGGCCCGGAGGGTCCACTCCTCTACGTCAGTCCCGGTTGGACCGGCGACACCGAGATCGGCGAGCGGTTCATGGACCGGATCCGCAGCCTCGGTGAACCCGTGATGGATCAGGTATCGACCATGCCGGTAGCGGCATCCGTCCACCTCGTCGACGAGCAGTTCGGACCGGGAAGATTTGCAGCCATCCGTACTCGCTCGGTTCCCGAGCTCTCCGATCCTGTGATCGCCGCGCTCCTGGAGGCCGCCGACCGGTTCCCTTCTGCGGGATGTGCTGTCAATCTACATCACCTGCATGGCGCCGCAACGAGACCCTCGCCCGATGCGACGGCATTCTCGTTGCGCCGAGATCATTTCACCGTCGAGATCCTCCCGTCTTGGGAGAGTGGCTCCGGGACGGCAGAGTTGATCTGGGCAGACGACCTGGCGCGATCTCTCGACCAGTACTCCTTCGCCGGCGGCTACGCGAACCTCTTGGGGCCGGACGACGCCGAACGAGCTGCCATGTCTTACGGGGACAACGCAGCCCGCGTGCTCGAAGTCAAGGACCGGTACGACCCGATGGATATGTTTACCGCGCTGACGCTACCCTCGCGAACTACGCTCGACCGTTCGTGAGGAGCCCGCAGGCGCACCACGCGTTCTGGAGTCTTGCGGGGATCCGGCGAATTAGGGAAGGCTGAATACGGTCGCTGCATGAGCCCCGACGACACCGACCGCGACTAAGATATCGATGGTGGCGTTGGTGCGGTGGTCGTTGTCCCAGTCGTGTTGCGCAACCGGGTTATTCCGTCAATTGAAAGAAGGGCCTGCTGGCTAAAGCCCGGCACCCGGCAGGACACCGTGGTCAACATCATCGGCGGCTAGTTCGAGGACCAGCGAAAACACCAGTATGACAGCGCCGCTTGCGAGAGATAAGCGGCCGCTCGGCGGAGGAACTCGGTCTGCTACTCGAGTAGCTTGAGGCGTTCCTTCGCTTCGTTCAGCTTGGCCGCGTCGGCTTGGGTGAAGTCGCACTGTTCGCCGTCTTCGACATCCGCGATTCTTCAGTCAGCGTTGTATGTATGACTCTCAGATCTCGAAGTTTTTCGCGATCCGACCGATCGGGGCTTCGCCCCGACGAGCGAGCCCGACGGCGTCGCGATGGAACTCCATAGGAAACGCGTTCGACGCGATGGCCATCCTGTCTCGAGAATCGATCGCCTTCCAGCGCGGTAGTCAACCGAACCGATACCGCATCCACCTTAGTACAACAAAAAGCAGGGTTCCGTTGCTCAATGGTCGGGTGAACGGTGGGTGACGGGGAGGCGTCGTGGGAGCGTCGATGTGAGTGGACCTGTACGTTGGCAACACGTCACCACTTGCATCGAGGGTAAGAAACCATACAAGGAGGTCCAGATCGTGCAGATTCAGGGAGCAATCGCGCTGGTTACGGGCGGGACGCGAGGGCTGGGTGCTGGATTCACGTCGGCTCTGCTGGAGGGTGGCGCTCGCAGGGTGTACGTGGCGGCGCGTCACACGGTGCCGTCGACGGATGACCGGGTGACAAGCATCGAGCTGGACGTCACCGATGCTGACCAAGTCGCGGCCGCTGCGAAGCAGCTGTCTGATGTGACGGTCGTGATCAACAACGCCGGTTCCTATCATGGTGGTGTCAGCGTCCTCGAAGCTCCCGTCGAAGATTTCCGAGCCGACCTGGAAGCCAACGTCTTCGGTGTCCTAAACGTCAGCCGAGCGTTCGCTCCGGTGCTCGCCGCCAACGGTGGGGGAGCGTTCGTGAATGTGCACTCGCTGCTGTCGTTCATGACGGCCGGTGATGGGTACTCGGTGAGCAAGGCCGCAGCGTGGGGGCTGACGAACGCGGTCCGCGGGCTGACGGCCCCGGACGGAACCGAGGTGCTCGGTGTGCACGTGGGATTTATGGACACGGACATGACGCGCCACATCACCGGGGTGGACAAGTCCAACCCCGACGATATCGCCCGCGCGGCGTTGCGCGCGCTCGAAGAGGGCCAGACGGAGCTGTTCGCTGACCAGTTCAGTGTCATGAGCAAGCAGGCCATCGGCGGCGACCCGGCAAAGCTGTTCTTCGGATAACGAGGTAGCTCACCGGCGACCCCGCCGGGATAGGCACGACTGGCCGGAGCTCTTCGCTCCGGCCAGTCGTGCGTTACGACGGTGGTGAGGAACACTGGGTGTTCGGCATCATGACGTTGGTGACAGTGGTCAGGGCGAGGGTCGCCGGGCTGGATATCGGTGTGGGCGTGGTCGTAATTGTCGTGGATCAGCCACCGGGCAAGGTAGTTCTGCCGTTCGGTTTCTAATGTCCAGGTTGCGAGCCGGCAAACTCGGCGCCGAGATCCGGTCGTAGCGTTCGACGTTCCCGTTGGTCCACGGGAAATGCGGGCGGATGGAGGCCTGTCGGGCGGCGAGGGTGCTTGATGTCTTAGGTTGGGTGCACCGCTGGGATGGTGGGACGTCTTGAGTCCGCCGCCAGCAGTACTGCTCCCCGGCCTGCCGGCAGACCGCCTGGCGCACCCGCCACAGCCAACCCGAGGTCAGCGCCTGGGCGTCGATCCCGTCGCCGGGCCGCCGGCGCGACTTCACCGTCTACACCTGCCCCAACTGCGGCGAGTGCTACCTCGGGCAGCAGTGGTGCCCGAGCTGCAACCGACCCTGCAACCGCAACGGTCTCGGCGGGCTCTGCCCCTACTGCGGTCGGCCGGTCACCCTTGACGACCTGCTCGACCAACACGAAGCTCTACAGGAAAACCCGTCAGAACTACGCCTCCACCAAACCCGGGCGGTTCAAACCCGGGCGCCGCCCCTGGTATGTCGGCCTCGGTGATCCCGTGGGTGTGGGTCGCGCCCACCGGCCCCTCCAGGTTGACCGGGGTGACCCAAGCCGCCGTAGCTCGACCAGCCGGGTCCACGTGGACCACCGCGACCTCCATGACCCGGTCCCACTTGGGCGACAGGCCCGTCGTCTCGACCTCGACGACCACGTACCCGGCGGCCGCCGGGTACGTGACCCCCCACCGCGCGAGCCGCGACTGCGCCGGAACACCTACGCGAACAACCCATCGACGCTCCCCCGGGCCTCGGACCTTCCCGCCGGCGACTTGCAGCACGAGCCTCTCGACGGCCCGTGTCACCCCCCTGGCGAAAGCGCGAGGCTGGACGGCAGCCGACGACGCGGCAGACGCGTTCTTGTTCCGCCGGCCGGTTGTCCTGGGTGACGCGCGGGCATCAGCCCAGCGCGGGACATCCTGGATCGGGCGCGTTCTCCGACAGCGGGGCGCCGTGCGGGTCGACGTACAACACGTCCAAGACCACCGGTGTGGTACCGATGTTCACGCCCCGATGCACCTTGTCCGCTCCGCTGTCTTCACGCAAACCACGGCCGGCCGTATACCTCTCGACCGTCGTGCAATCCGCCATCTCGTGTGTCAGCGTCCCCGACTTGACATAACCGAACAGCGTCCCGTCGTGCCAGTGCCAGCCGGTGGTCCCTCCCGGCTGGATGGTGATCTCTCGCAGAACGTAGTCAGTGCCACCGATCGTTGCCGTCGCGAGAACGGTGCCCGTGACCCCGACCGAGGGGGTGGCCACTGCGCGAGTCGGGGACAGCAGAAGCAGGCCAGCGGCCGCCGTAACGGCGCCGATGACGCGCATACGCCTTGTGACCATGCGTTCCTCCAGATTGATTCGAGGGGTTACGAGCGCGCGAGACGAAAACAGCGGGCAGCAGAGTACTGACCGTTCAAGACCTCCGGGTCGTGGCCCTCCCAGCCAAGGGCCCGCCGCCCTTCCGTCGTGCTGCCGGGTGTCAGGAGGCTGGGAGGAAGCGGGTGCCGGTGGCCTCCAAGAATGCCCAGACGTGCTGCTGGTCGTCGGGCTGGCGGGTGAGGGCCTGGTCGAAACCGGCGGGAAGGTGGAAGACCAGCACCCGCGAGGGCGCCGGCGCGGTCCACGACCCGGTGCTGGCCGCAGGCAGGTAGACGAACGCCCCCTCCTGGGCGCGCTGGTCCTGCCCGTCGAGCACGACGTCGAGTGCGCCGGCCAGCACGTACACCGCCTCGTCCTGGCCGAGCCGGCGCAGCGGCATCCCCGCCCCTGCCGGCACGGCGACCTCGCACAGGTCGTAGGTGCCGTCGGTCTCCCCAGAGCCGCCCAGCACCCGCCACGACATCCCGAACACCTCGATCGGGGCGACATCGCCGGCGGAGCGGATCACCAACGACCCGATCGACCACGTCCCCGCCTCGGTGCGCATCATCGCCGGCTCGGTGGGCTGGGCGAAGGGCAGCGCCTCGACCTCCTCCTGGCCGAACAGGCGCGAGAGGATCCGGACCTCGGCCGGGTTCGGTGGCAGCGACTCCTCCATCGAGGGCACGCGGCGCTCCCCGGCCGGATGCGCCACGGCGAGGATCACGAGCTCGAAGCCGCCGGGGGCGTAGAAGTTCAGCACGTGGGCCTGGGAGGTGTCGACGGAGAAGCTGTGCGGCAGCAGGCGCGGCAGGTGCACGAAGGTGCCCGCACCCGCATGCACGGTGGTGCCCTGCGCGTTGTAGGCCACCGTGCCCTCCAGCACGTAGAACCCCTCGTTGGCGAACTGGTGTCGGTGCGTCGGCGGCCCCAGCCCCGTGGGCATCCACTGCTCCATCAGCGAGAACCTGTTGCCGGTCTGGTAGCAGGTCGCGTGGATCAGCCACAGCGTGGCCACCAGCCAGAACGCCGGCGCGCTCTCGCGGTCGAGCACGTAGGGCCGGCTCTCGTACGGTTCGCCGAGCGTCGTCATGGCATCTCCTGGTGGAAGATCGCCCGGACCGTCCCGGCCCTGGGTGCTCCTCCTGGACGGACCGGAGCCGCAGGTGGGGTGCGACAGCCCGAAAGTAGGGCAATCCTCTACGCTCCGCCATCTCACGCACGGTGACGATCGCCCGCTTACCGGGAATGGCTCATTGATGTCAGAACGATGGCACGACCACTGCGGACGCCGGAACTGGCCCCTGCAGCCGCCGTCCGCGCGGGTGAGGGCCGATGCTGCGTGCTCGGATCCGAGTGCTCGTCGCGCACGACGAAGGGTTGCTCTCGGTGGCTGACGGGTTCCTGGTCGCAGCCGTCCGGGAGCAGGCCGCCACGACGCTGTGGCAAACCCTGTCCCGGGCGACGACGACCACGCAGAAGCAGGCTTTGGCGGGGCTGCTCACCGTCCCAGACGGTGAACGAACCTCCGGGCTGGAACGGCTGCGCCGCAGCCCGACCAGCGTCACCGCCACCGGGATGCTCGGCGCCCCGACCCGGCTCAGTGAGATCCAGGCCCTCGGGGTGGGCGGGGTGGACCTGAGCGCCGTCCCGCCGGGCCGGCTCGCCGCGCTGGCCCGCCACGCCGCCGCCGCGAAAGCCCAGACCGTGGCCCGGATGCCCGCCGGGACGCGACCTTGTTGGCCACCGCCCGCCAGCTGCAGAGCGCGGCGAGCGACGACGCCCTGGACCTGCTCGACCAGCTCCTGGGCTCCCTGCTGGCCCGCGCGCAGCGGGCCGGCCGGCAGGGACGGCTGCGGACCCTGCCCGAGCTGGACGTCGCCGCGACCCGCCTGCGGGACGCCGTCGCGGTGCTCCTGGATCCCCCGGACGGGGACCTGGCCGCCGTCTGGGCGGCGATCACCGGCAAGGTCAGCCGCGCCGAGCCGGAAGCCGCGGTCGCCGCCGTCACCCAGACCACCCAGCCGCAGGTCGACACCCACCTGGCGGACCTGCTGGCCCGGTATAGCACTGTCCGCCGGTTCCTGCCCGCCCTGCTCACCACCATGACCTTCCAGGCCGCCCCCGGCGGCGTCGACCAGCTCGCCGCGTTCACCGCCCTCGCCGCCCTGGAAGGCCGCCGCACCATCCGGGCGCAGGAGGTCCCGCTGACCCTGGCGGCCGGGCCGTGGCAGCGGCGCTGCACCAACCCCGACGGGACCCTGAACCGCCCCGCCTACACCTTCCTGGTCCTAGAACGGCTCCGGGAAGCGCTGCGCCGCCGCGACGTCTACGCCCCCGGCAGCACCCGGTGGGGCGACCCCCGCGCACAGCTGCTCACCGGCCCGGCCTGGGAGGCCGCCCGCCCAACTGAGAGTACGGACGTGAGGACGTCCCCGGCGCCCCTCCGCGTCGAGGCGGAAGCGGGCTCGTCCGCCGCAACGGTGTACTCCCACTTCGCACCGCCGCGGTAGGCCGCCGCGTCCCCGGAGGTTGACCACCGCCACCACTAGGGCGTCTTCATCGGCGAATCAGCGGCCCAGCCGAGGCATTGACGCCGCAATGGCGCACACCTAACCGTGGGTGGTGGCCAAACCGCCTCGTACCATCCGATCGAGTTGTAGGACGCCACCGTCGAGGAGAGACCATGACCACCGACCTGCAGGGCCGCACCGCCCTGGTGACCGGAGCCACCAGCGGCATCGGCCGCGCCATCGCCCTGGCGCTGGCCGCGCGCGGTGCCCATGTGATTGTCTCCGGGCGCGACGCCGATCGCGGGGCGGTCGCCGTGAACGCGATCACCGCCGCCGGCGGCAGCGCGGACTTCCTCGCCGCGGACCTGTCCACCACCGAGGGGGCACACGGGCTGGCCGAGGCCGCCACCGGCCGCGGGCGCAGCGTGGACATCCTGATCAACAACGCCGGGATCTTCCCTTATGCCTCCACCGCCGACACTCCCGACGCCGACCTGCACGCCGTCTACGCCACCAACGTCCTGGCCCCGTTCGTCCTGGTCGGCGAGCTGGCACCGCTGATGGCCGAGCGCGGTCACGGCGCGGTGATCAACATCACCTCCGGCGCGGCCACCCAGCCATCAGGTCCGGGGCAAGCGCTCTACGGCTCGAGCAAGGCCTCCCTGGACTACCTCACCCGCGCATGGGCGGCTGAGTTCGGCCCCTCCGGCGTACGGGTCAACGCCGTGAGCCCCGGCATCATCCGCACCGAGGGCACCGCGCCCCTGGGCGACACCCTGGACCAGATGACCTCGAGCCTGGCGGCAGGACGCGTCGGCGACCCCGAGGAAGTCGCCGTGGTGTGCGCCTTCCTCGCCAGCCACGAGGCCAGCTACATCTACGGCGCGATCATCCCCGTCGACGGCGGGGTCTCGGTCGCCTAAGCCACACTCGGTACCGTCGGGAGCCTGGTGCTACGTGTCCGGCGCGGCCCGCGCGGGCCGCGCCCAGACGGTCGCATCTGACGCCGCATAGGACCAGGACGCGCGACTGGTTGGGGTCCCGTTCGCGGACCGGGGTGGACGTCGAAGCCCCACGTCGACCAACAAGGTCAAGCCGAGAAACTCAGACAGGCGGGACTTATCGTGATGCACGAGGACCGCCGGGCTCCGGGTGACGGCTTCTACATCACCACCCCATTCGGGGGTCCTGACTTCTCAGCGAACCGACACGCTGTCAACCACGTCCCAGGTCAGTACATTTAGCGAGGCGTCGGCCCAGGTGAGGCGCGGATCGTCGCGCGGGCCGGTCAGCGTCGTCGAACCCCTCGCTCCCGGGCTTCAGATCTGGTTTTCGCCGCCGTCGACGTAAACGTTGGCGCCGAGGACGAAGCTGCTCTGCGCGGAGGCGAGGAAGACTACGACCACGGCGATCTCCTCCGGGCGTCCCATCCGCCCGAGCGGGACCGCCGCAGCGAGGCTCGCCTTGGCGGCGGCGGCGTTGTCTTCCCCGACAAGGCCGTCGATCCCCGGGGTATCGGTCGAGCCTGGGGAGACGGTGTTCACCCGAATGCCGCGGCCCTTGAGCTCGTTGGCCCAGGTGCGGGCGAAGGATCGGACGGCCGCCTTGGAAGCCGCATACGTGCCGAACGCCTCTGCGCCGTGATCGGCTGCAGTCGAGCCGTTCAACACCACCGAGGCGCCTTCGTTCAGCAGTGGGAGAGCCTTCTGCACCGTGAATAGCGTGCCCCGCACGTTGACGCCAAAGGTCTGGTCGAAGTGCTCCTCGGAGATCTGCTCCAGGGTCGCGAACGAGGCGGTCGCCGCGTTGGCGAACAGCACGTCAAGACCTCGTCCCCGCGCGCTCACCGCGGCGTACAGCCGGTCTAGGTCGGCGAGGTTGGAGATGTCACCCGCCACGGCGGTGCAACGAGTCGCACCGATGGTCTCCGCGGCTGCCTCCAGCTCGGCGGTGCGCCGGCCGGTGATGAAGACGTGAGCGCCCTCACCCGCCAGCGCCACGGCGCTGGCCAGGCCGATGCCGGTGCCGCCCCCGGTGACGACGGCCGTCTTGCCCTCGAGCTGTCCCATGGGATTCCCCTCCCGCGACCAATGAACCGTTCGGTACCGAACTTAACGTAGGCAGGACGTCCGCAGTAACGGCGCCCGGTGCCGGGGTTGGCTGGCCGGGGGTCGGCACCGGCTCGACCATGACCGACCACGTCGCGGAACTGGGCAGTGTCAGAAGTCGTTTCAGAGCCAGAAGGTACGGTCGGTTCCATGGCAAGCGTTCAGACGGCGCCGAGCGGCCGGCCGAGGGGTTTCGATGCCGAGGAAGCGCTCGCGCGTGCCATGCGGGTCTTTTGGGAGCAGGGCTACGAGGGCGCCAGTATCGCGGACCTCACCGCGGCGATGGGCATAACCCGCACCAGCATGTACGCGGCTTTCGGCAACAAGCAGGACCTCTTCCGCAAGGCGCTCGCACTATACACCGAGGGCCCGGCCTCCTACGCTGCTCGGGCTGTGCAGGAACCGACCGCCCGTCAGGTGGCCACTGCTTTCCTTGACGGTTCGGTCCGGGCCACCACCGAGCCGGGCTCGCCCATCGGCTGCCTCGGCGTTCAGGGTTCTCTGGCCGCTGGCTCCCACGGCCGCGAGGCCCGGGAAGTCCTGATGGCCTGGCGGGACCAAGGCTCCTCAAGCCTGCGGGAGCGCTTCCAGCGAGCTGTCGACGAGGGGGACCTGTCTCCGGCAACCGATCCGGGGCGGCTGGCGCGCTATGTCATGACGGTGTCGAACGGCATCGCCGTCCAGGCGGCCAGCGGAGCCACCCGGGACGAGCTCCAGCAGGTGGCCGACGCGACCCTGCGGAGCTGGCCGCCCGCTTGAGGGCCGGTGCGGCGCCGGCGACACCAGCGGTCGCGGGCGTAGGGGTAGCGCTGCGACGCCGCTGGCAGGGCTCCTGGCCGCAGGGGTTTGAGCCCCTCGCCGCCAGCGCACTCGGACACCATGACCACCACGGTCCACGAGACCTCCGCGGAACGGACGTCCCCGACCATCCGTGCCGCGGCCAGCCCGCGGGTGCCGAGCAGGTCGCGATGGTCGACGAGGAGGTACTTGTCGGAGCTCTGGCGCTGGCGCGGCGGCGCGGATAAGCGGATCCACCACGGCGGGCGTCTACGGGCCGGCACAAGTCCCGGTCTGCTACCTTGGTTCAGTATCGACCGGTACCGAACTGAGATGGAGGCTGTTGCATGACACAATCTGAAGGAACGCGAGCGGTTGTTGAAAATCTGCTCCAGCGCGTCGGTGCGGGCGATCCCGCGCGTATCGCGGAGCTGTACGCCGAAAGTGTGACCTGGAAGCTCGGCTGGCCCGAGGACGAGTTCGGCGCGTCCGTGCCCTGGATCCGGCATCGCTCCTCGCGCGCGGACGTCGAGGACCACTACCGAACCCTCAACCAGCTCCACGTGGCTGGTGAGACGACCGCTGACATCGCAGCCATCCTCGTGGACGGCCCTGACGCCGCGGTCGTCGGCGAGCTCGGCCAGACCCTCAGCAAGAACGGGGTGCACTACCGCGCGGAGTTCATCCTCTACCTGACGGTCTCGGACGGACTCATCACCCGGCACCACATCATCGAGGACAACCTCGCCGTGAAGCGCGCATACGAAACCGCGGCGTAGCGCCGCTGCGGTCCTCCGGCGGCTCGGCCCGCGGTCACCATCATCGAGCGCCCCGGACCGATCGCTGACCCACCTGCCCGAAACCGCAGCGCATGAGCCGTCGGCCGCTCCGGTCCGGTCGATCAGCTGGCAGGCGCTCGTGCGTGCAGGCGGGCCGATCGACCGCTTCCGGAGCCGGCTGGCTGAGCTGGAGCTGCCGGGACATCTAGGACGCCACCTCCTAAGGACGGGACCCACCGTGTCGGACGCTCGCACCACCCGCGCTGCTGTCATCGATTCCTTCGGCGGACCTGACCGGTTCCACCTCGAGCAGCTGCCTCTCGCGGCACCCGGCGCCCGAGAGGTCCAGATCCGGGTCGCTGCCGCCGCGGTCAACCCGGTGGACCTCTCGACACGCGCCGGCATGATCATCCCCGCCGACGCAGCGCACTTCCCGATGACCATCGGCTGGGATGCGGCGGGCACGATCGAGAAGGTCGGCGAGGACGTCGCGGACTGGACGGTCGGCGATCGCGTCGCCGCGATGACCGTCCAGCCCGCGGACAAGAACGGCACCTACGTCGAACACGTCAACGTGGCGACGGACCTGCTCGCGCGCGTTCCGGACGTCATGAGCCTGGAGCAGGCCGCGACGATCCCGCTCGCGGCCCTGACCGCCAGCCAGATGCTCGGGTGGGTGCACTTACCTGCCGGGGGAACCCTGCTCGTCGATGCACCCCTGGGCGCCGTTGGGCGCTTCGTCGTCCAGCTCGCTCGCACCAACCAGATCACCGTCGTGGCGGTGACCAGGCCCCTGGACCGCGACGCCGCCCTCGAGCTCGGAGCCACTGAGGTGGTCGACCGAGGCGATTTCACCGCCGCGGTGCGTGAGCTGCACCCGCGAGGCCTCGACGCAGCCATCGACCTCGTTGGTGGGGCCACCGCCCACGCTGCCATCGCGTCGGTCCGCGACGACGGCGCGTACATCACCGCCGTGCCGCCCTTCCTGGACGAGATCGGCCCGTTCACCTCCAAACGGGGCATCTCCCTCACGGTCCAGAACGTGCACTCGGACACCCCCGAGCTCGTCCGCCTGCTCGAAGCCGTCGGCCACGGCGAACTGACATCCAGCATCGAGCGCACCTACCGGCTGGCACAGACGGCCGCGGCGCACCGGCATCAGGCGCGAGGCGGCCTTCGCGGCAAACTAATCCTGGTCCCCTGAGTCCGTGCTCGCCATCGTCTATGCGCCTGACAGCTCGAACAGCCTCCAACTCGGACCCGTCCCCGAACCCGAGCCCGCGGACGATGAACTGGTCATGGCCGTTCGGGCCACCTCGCTGAACTTCGGCGAGGTCACCTTCATGGCCGAGCGTCAGCAGGCCGGACACGTCGCGGGCAACGACGCGGCCGGCGTCGTGCTCCGGGCCGCCGCGGACGGCTCGGGCCCGCCCATCGGCACACGCGTCGCCGGGTTCAGCCCGGCGGGTGCCTGGGCCGAGCGCCTCGCCGTCGGGACCTCTCAGCTCACGGTCCTTCCCGACTCCGTCGACCTGGCGTCCGCCGCTGCGCTTCCCACCGCAGCAACCACCGCCCTGCGTGCCGTCGAGAAACTCGGCCCGATCCTGGGACGGCGGGTGCTGGTCACCGGTGCCTCCGGTGGGGTCGGCCGCTTTGCCGTCCAGCTCGCGGCGCTGGCGGGTGCGCACGTCGTCGCGGCGGTCGGACGACCGGAACGTGGCGTCGGCCTGCTCGACCTGGGAGCCGCCGAGGTCGTCGTCAGCCTCGAGGACCTCGCTGCTGTCGATGGGGTGCTCGACAACGTCGGCGGCCCCCTGCTGACCCGGGCCTTCGGCCTGCTGCAGAGCGGCGGGCTGCTGCTGAGCGTCGGCTCGGCCTCGCTGGAGTCGTCGACCGTCGACTTCGAGGCTCAGCGCCTCCGGGCGAGGGGTACCCGCATCGAAGCCTTCTCAGCCGGGAGCCACCCCGTCGACAACGACCTGCAGCGGCTCGTCGCGCTTCTGGCCGGCGGCCGGCTGGACCCGCAGATCGGTTGGCGCGGAGACTGGACAAGAATCCTTGAGGCGATCGAGGCCCTCCGCGGACGGCTCGTGGCCGGAAAGGCCGTGCTCGACGTCTCGGCGTCGGACTGTTGATGGTCCGGGCCGACACCCTCCGCAACCGTTAGCTGGTCGGACCTGTCGGCGGGAAGGTCCGCTCGAGCATCGGCTGGACGCTCTCCGTCTCGCGAGCGCAGGACGATCACAGTGGCACACAGGTTGAGGTCCATCAGGCCGTACTCGCACAACGGGGACCGATGCGCCTACGCCGCCTGGGTCACTTCAGAGGACGGGCTCGAGATCGTCTAATCCAGCGCTGCCTGCTCCGCACACTGCGGCGATCCGCTCAGGTCGGGGTGGGTCGGTCGTGCAACATCGACCTCCGCTTGTTCTCGTCGCGTGCCGCGATGGCCACGGGATCGAGCACCTGCTTGCCGGGCCTGCCCAGCAAGCCCGGCCGGCGCGCTACCGTCGAAGCCGTGGAGGGACCGCCGCCGGAGAGCCATGATGCCTTTGCCGACACGCTGGCCATAGCTGCCTTCAGCACCAGTTGCTCCGATCGAGATCGCTGTACGGCAGTTCCAGCGGCTCATGGGCGTCCCGAGCTGCGCTGTGGCGTACATGCCGGCGAGGACGCGAGCTCATCGCGTGGTGCACGCGAACGGCTACTCGACACAAATGATCACCTCGATCGAGGACTTCGTGGTGTCGCCGCTGTACCGCCGGGCGAAGCAGCCGGTGCCCAACATTTTGCTGTGGCGCGACCTTCCCGACTTCGTCGCGACACCCACCGTCACCAACCTTCTGAGGCCGGCCGGCTACCGCGAGGGCGCGTCGCTGCCGCTGCGCGGCTCGGACGGTGAAGAGGTCGGCTCGCTCCACCTGAACCTTTTCGTCGAGGGACTGTCCACGGTGCAGCGACTGTGTCTGAGCGACCTGAGTGCCTTCATCGCTCGTGAACTGGATGCTCGGAGGCGGCGTGAGTCGTTCCGTCTCAGTCCCCGGGAGGTCGAGGTCCTGCGCCTCATCGTGGACGGTGCGTCCAACCCCGAGATCGCGGAAGAGCTTTTCATCACCCGCCGCACGGTCGCGACGCACGTCGAGAACCTGCTGCCCAAGCTGCACGTGAGCACCCGGGTGGCTGCCGCCGTCACTGCCGTGCGCTACCAGCTGGTATAGGCCGGCGCGTCAGAGCACGGGCCGGCGGTCCTGCCATGGCCGGGCGACCTCGAACGCAGCTGCAGCGACGAGGACGTCGGCATCGCCGTGCAGGCGCCCGGCGATCTGCAGACCAACGGGCCGGCCATCGCGGGTGACGCCGCACGGCACCGAGATCGCTGGGCTGGACGTCATGTTGAACGGGTGCGTGAGCGTCCACCCCAGCAGGCGCTCACGCAAGGAGCCCGAGGCCAGCGAGTCCGGCGCAAACGCATCGGCCGAGAAGGCCGCCGTACTCGTGGTGGGGCTGACCAGGAGGCGGTGGGTGGACATGAACGATGCGAACGCGTCCCACACACCGCCGCGCAGCGCCTCGCCGCGCGCTACGTCGGCAGCGCTCAGGGTGTCGCCGAGGAGCACGAGGTCGATGAGCTCGTCATCGAGGCGACCGCGCCTCGCCGGCCAATCCAGGAGGTCGCGCAGGCCGGCGAGGCCGGGCACCCACAGCCCCATCCACATCGCCTCATCGACCTCCTCCCAGTCAGGGCGGGCTTCGACCACGTGCGCACCGAATTCGGCGAAGACACCGATGGCCTCCCGGCAGATGACCGCCACCTCCTCATCGACATCGGCGAACCCCAAGTCCGGCGAGTACGCGATGCTCCAGCCGGTCAGGCCACCGGCCGACCCGAGCGTGGCGGGTGTGGTGACGACCTGCTGCGCCAACGGGTCGCGCGGGTCGTAGCCGACGCAGACCTCCAGCATCCGTGCCACGTCGGAGACCGAGCGCCCCATCACCCCATGACTGAGGTGAGTGACGAAACGCTGCGGCAGCAGGGTCTGCGGGATCGCGCCCGTCGTGGGCTTGAAGTCGACGACGCCGTTGAGTGCAGCAGGGACACGGACGGAGCCTCCCGCATCGGTTCCCTCCGCGATCGGGCCGATGCCGGCAGCTACCGCGGAACCGGCGCCACCGTTCGAGCCGCCGGCCGTCAGGCGTGGGTTCCACGGGTTGCGGGTCGTACCGAACAGCCTGTTCGTCGTCGTGGCGCAGTACCCGGCCTCCGGGGTGTTCGTCTGGCCCAGGTACAGGCCATCCGCAGCCCTCATCCGCTGAACCAGCATCGCGTCCTGGTGGGCGACGTTGTCCTTGAGCAGCTCGAAACCGAGCGTGTGAGGAACACCGGCGACCGGCGTCAACTCCTTGACCGTGTACGGGACCCCGTGTAGCGCTCCCACCGGACCCCCAGCGGCGCGTTTCGCGTCCAGTGCTCGTGCGTCGCGGCGGATCCGGTCGACATCAAGATGGACGACCGCGTTGATCGTCGGATTCACAACGTGGGTGCGATCGATCATCACCTCGGCCACCTGCGCGACCGACACTCGCCCATCGTGCACCCAGCCCATGAGATCAGCGGCGCTGGCCCAGACGATGTCCGCGTCGTCCGAGGGTGTGCGCCCCGTGCTCGAGTCCGAAGCGGTACTGGTCATCAGGTGTCGTCCTGTCGCTCGGCTGTTCTCGGCGTGCTATCCATCGGACCCGCTCACGAGGACTGGACCACACCACTGCAGGGCTGCACCATCGGTCATCTGACCGAGTCGATCCCCGAACCGCTGGTCTCAGCGGTGGCATCGGCCGTGGTCCCCCGACGGCCGGTCGAGCCCGTGGGAGAGCCCTGCTCTGGGCCGTGTCCGCGGTCCGCGCGATCTTGCGGGCCGCACGAACACTCATCTGGCCTGGACGCGACCGGAGCGGTGGACGCGACCGTGGCACCGGGACCAGACTCGGGTACGTGATCACCGTGACCGGTCCCACCGGCGGCATCGGACGCCACGTCCTGCCCGCCCTGCTCGAGCACGACGAGCCGGTGCGCGTGGTCACCCGCAGCCCCGACCAGCTCCCCGCCCAGGTGCGCGAGCGGGTCGAGGTCGTCGAGGGCTCCCACGCCGACCCCGACGTCGTCGACCGTGCCCTGGACGGTGCCCGCGCGGTGTTCTGGCTGGTGGCCGGTGACCTGAGCGCCCCGAGCCCCTACGACTGTTACGTCGGTTTTTCCATCCCGGCAGCCGCGGCCATCGTCCGCCACGACGTCGCCCATGTGGTGACTGTGTCCGCGCTCGGGCGCGGTACGCAGCGCTACACCGGCTACGTCTCCGCGTCACTGGCCATGGACGACCTGCTGCGCAGCACCGGCGCGCACCTTCGCGCGCTGGCGGCACCCTCCCTGATGGACAACTTGCTGCGGGAGACCGCGTCGCTGCGCCAGGGCGTGCTGCGCGGGGCCGCCCCGGCGGATCTGCGCGCCCCGATGGTCGCCCGCCGCGACATCGCCACCGTCGCCGCCACCCTGCTGCTCGACCCAACCTGGAATGGCCAGGACGACCTGCCCGTGCTGGGCCCGGAGGACCTGTCCTCCGACGACCTGGCCCGGATCCTGACCGAGGTGCTCGACCGCCCGGTCCGCTACGAGCGCACCGACCTGGCGGAGGGTGAACGGGCCATGATCGGCTACGGCGTCTCCCCGGGAATGGCCCGCGCGGTCACCGCGATGGCCCGGGCAAAGATCGATGGACTGGACGCCGTCGATACCCCCGACCGCGTCTCACTGACGCCGACCACACTGCAGCGGTGGAGCCGGGAGGAGCTCAAGCCTGCCGTGGACGCGGCCTGAGCACCGTCTCCCGTTCCTGCTGCGGGACCGAGTTCTCCAGCTGACCGGGGAGCACGGCGCGAATCGAGCGCTGAACGATGAACAGCTCGGCCATGAGGATGCTGATCGTGATCGATCCCCACACCGAGACGTCGTAGGCCGCTGCGGCCCTGAAGGTGATACAGATCTTGGGCAGGAGCACCAGTTCTGCGGTGAGGATCAGGCGGAGCAGTACGGCGGCAAAGGTCGCCGAGTAGTTCCGGATCATCCAGACGCGGTGCCAGGCGAAGTCGCGACCCTGCACGGCCCGGAGGGCTTTGAAGCCGGTGTAGAACCAGAAGAGGTCCAGCACGAGGAACCCGACCTGCGCGCTCCAGCCCGACGTGCTGACGGCGGCGGACGCGAGCGCCATCACGCTGCCCACCAGCACCGCGAGCAGGTAGACCGTCCCGATGGTGCGGTGGACCCGCGGGTGCGTGGCACGGATGCGCCGGACGAACTGCAGCGGACCGATCAGCAGCGCGGTCCCCCGCGGCGAGCCCGTGCAGAGACAGGAAGACGATGTGCAGCGGCACCATGGCGTTGAGCCCGATGGGGTGGAAGGAGAACGTGACGTACGGGCCGGCGACGAACACCGCGACGAGAAACGCGGGGATCGCGAGGGCCAACCAGCGTCGGTCGCCCCCGAACCGGCGCACGCATCCCGGTGGCGCGAGGTTCGACGGACATGGCGGTCAGCTCCTTCAGTGGACGGATCAGGGACCGGATCGGCGACCGTGGACGCGGCCGTGATGGTAGACAGAACATGAAGAGGACGCCGGTCGGCTTAACCCGGGCGGCCGATCCACCCGGGTGTGGCCGTTGAGGCGTTTACGGCTGAACTCGCGAAGAACTCGTCGTCGTCACCGAGAACGGCTCGGTGACCGGCCTCCTGGGAGGACGCCAATATGAGAATTGTCGCGCTCGAGGAGCACTTCGTCGTGCCGGAGCTGCTGGCGGCCTGGAGAAACCTACCGCGCGACGAACGCGACGACGTGTCGGCCGGCCTCGGAGACGACCCGATCTCCAGTCGGCTGCGTGACGTCGGCGAGCAGCGCATCGCCGACATGGACGACCAGGGCGTGGACGTGCAGGTGTTGTCGCTGAACTCGCCGGGGGTCCAGAGCCTCGCCGCTGCGGACGCGGTCAGCGTCGCCCGACAGTCCAACGACGCCCTGAGCGAGATCGTCGCCGCTAACCCCGAACGGTTCCAGGCGTTCGCGGCCATCCCGACCCCGGATCCGGCAGGTGCCGCGGAAGAGCTCGAGCGTGCCGTCGCCACCCTGGGGTTCCGCGGCGCACTGCTCAACGGCCGTACCGGCACCACCAACGCGGACGATATCCGCTTCGACGACCTCTACGGCGTCGCCGCACGGCATCGGGCCCCGCTGTACCTGCACCCACAGACCCCGGTCCGCCCCGTGCGCGCCGCCTACTACTCCGGGTTCGGCGACCAGGTCGACGCCTCTTTCGACAACTACGGGATCGGCTGGCACTACGAGACGGGGGTACAGCTGCTGCGCATGGTCTTCGCGGGAGTGTTCGACCGGCACCCCGACCTCCAGGTGATCGTTGGGCACTGGGGCGAGGCGGTGCTGTTCTACCTCGAGCGCATCGCGATCATGGAGCACATGGGTCTGCACCTCGAGCGCCCGTTCGTGGACTACTTCCGACAGAACGTCTGGGTCACCGGGAGCGGCCTGATGAGTGCCCGGTACCTGCGCTGGACGGCCGAGGTCATCGGTGTCGACCGGATCCTCTACGCCACCGACTACCCGTTCATCCCGACGGGTGGCGGACGGGCGCGCGCTTTCATCGAGTCCGCCGAGCTCACCCAGGACGAGAAGACCTCGATGGCCTCCGGCGGATGGGAGCGGCTCACCGCGCACCTCGACCGATGACCTGCGTTCCGCCGCGCTGGCGCGGGATCCGACGGGGTCGTCGACGCGGATCACTGAGGACCTCGGCGCGGGTCGTCAACCACCCGGTCCTGCTCACTGCAGCCCGGTCTCGGGGCCCTCACCGAACAGATTGTCGGCGTCCAGCGGTGACCCGTAGTCGTAGTGGCGGTCCTCCCCCCAGGGTTCCGGGTGGGGCCGGCCGAGCGCGTCGATGGTGATGATCCGGGACTCCAGCGGGTGTCCGGCGGCGCGGTCGGCCATCCAGTCGGGGATGTACCGGAACACCGGCGGACCGAGCTGGCCGGAGGAGCGGGTCACGGGGCCGTGGTCCTCCCCGACGTAGAACAGCAGCTCTTTCGGTCCCGGTACGGCGTTGAGGTGCGAGAAGGTCTGCGCCGGGTCGGTCAGGGGGTCGTCCTCGCCCATGACCACGAGGTAGGGCATCGTGATCTTCTCGCTCAATGGGGCGACCTCCATCTTCGCGACCGCGGCCTGGAGCTCCTCGAAGGTGCTCGTGCCTGTCATGTACATGAACTTCTGCCGGAACGTCGGCGACTGAGCGGCGAACATCGATGTGTTGTGCGGGTCGAAGCAGGTGAACATCACGGCGCAGGCCGCGTACCTCGGCTCGGCGGCCGCCATCTGCGTGGCCCAGAAGGAGCCCTGGCTCAGACCCGTGACCATGATCCGGTTGGCGTCGACCTCGGACCTGGCGGCCATGACGTCGAACGCGTTGATGCCCACCGTGCCGAGCTTTTCCGGCTCGTAGAAGATCTCGCGCACCAACGAGGTGCCCTGGCCGGGCACGTCGACCACCAGCACCGCCATGCCGCGGCTGAGGTAGCGGTCCCCCGCGCCCAGAAGCCCGACCTCCTTGAAGGCGTCCATCCCGGACGTCATCACGACACAGGGCACCTCACCGCCGGCGTAGCCGATCGGGAGGTGGAACCAGGCCGCGACCGTGGTGTCCTCGTACGGCACCTCGACCGCCTCGATGCGGTGGTCGGCGTGGCTGGCGTAAGCGAGATAACAGTCGGTCTTCTTCTTCTCCAGAACGAGGTTCAGCTTCGAGGTGGAGTAGATCGGCCACTGGGCGCCGCCGTAGAGCACCGACGCCGCGAGGAAGTCCGCCCCGGCGGAGACCTCGTGCCCGGCCCGCTCCTCCGCCCGCGCGCGCAGCTCGACATGGCGGGCGAGCTTCGTCATCTCCCGGGGCAGGTCATCGAGCTTGCGGATCGAGGACTTCAGGGACTGGAACGCGCCCTTGTTGTCCGGGCTGACCGGCAGGGCCAGGTACTCGATGCGGCCCTGATCCCAGTCGGGCCCGGCAAGGCTGATGACCAGGTCCAGGAGCCAGCGCTGGTCGGTGAACCGAGGATCGCGCTCCTCCAGGGCATGTGGATTGATCGGCACAGCATTCCTTTCGGATCGGGTGGTCGAGAGGTTTTCGATGGGCCGGCGGGAGCCCGGGACGGGTTTCGCGCGACTCCACGAACTGTGTCCGTGCGGCCGGGACGTTCGGTCAGCCGCTCGAACGCGGGAACGGCGAGTCCGGGGAGGGAGGCGGCGCCCAGCACGGGCAGGTCAGCGGGTCGTCACAGCGTCCGCCCGGTGGCTGTGCTGTTCCTCGGCGAGCTCTTCTCGGGCCAACCGCGCCCAGTTGCGCCATTCCACGGCGAAATGGCGGAGGTGGCCGTGCAGAAGCGCGTCCGGGGCAGCGTCGGGGAGGATGACCGTGAACTTGATCTCCATCCCGTCGGAGGTGTCGCGCATCTCGTGCATGGCGGTGCCGATCTGTGTGCCGTTCGAGTTGAAGATGATGGCACCGACCCGCTCCGGGTAGTCGTCGTCCCAACTCACGGTGTACTTCTCCTGGTCGGTGCTGAACGTCAGTTCGATGTACCACGGAAGGTCGTCCTCACCGAGGTTCTCGATGACCTGCGCCCCTCCCTCCACTGGGTGGTTCAAGAAGTGGTCCGGGTGTCCCGCGCGCATCTCAAGCTCGCGGTCGTGCTTCATCAGGTCCAGGAAGAACTGATGAAACGTTGCGGCGTCGGGTCCGGGCAGGACGAGCCTGAAGCTGGCGTCCTTCCAGCCCGTCGACTGCGTCGCATAGGCCTCCGTGCGCTTCGTGGTCTCGGCGAGGTCGTCCGCGAGGAGCTCGCGCATCCTGTCGTTGCCGATCCTTGCTTTCAGGTAGGCAAGTGCCCCGTGCGCCCGCGTCAGCTCCTCGGCGTCCAGATCGGACGGCTCGAGGCATCGGTCCGCCATGACGGCACACGTCCTGTCCGGGACGTGATCCTGTTCGGTACTCCTCCAGAACATCGTGCTCCCCTTCTCGGTGATCTCCTGTCGGACGTTCTCTGCCAGAGGGCTGCTGGCCTCCGTCGACGTCCGGCCGGGGTTCGCGGGTGACGAGAGCACCACATCTCTCGGCCCGCCCGGGGACGGTCAGGAAGACGACACTGCTACCGAACGGTTGACTATGTCTAACATCACCTAATGATGGTTTCCATCGGCCCAGGCGATGGACGGACACCGCGACCACCCCTAGTGTCGCGTGTTGGAAATGACTTTGGGGTCGGGGTTTGCGATGATCAGGTATGTCGCGAGTTGAGCCGTTGGTCTTGAGGGCTGGGGATCGTGGACGGTTGTCGGGGTGGTCCCGGTCGTCGACGATCTCGGCGGGTTCCGCGCAGCGGGCCCGGATTCTGTTGTTGGCCGCGGACGGTGCGAGTAACGCCGAGATAGCCCGGCGGGTGGGAGTCAGCGATCCGACAGTCCGGTCCTGGC
>JAABUV010001856.1_pt1 | contig 29940 bp, 56 predicted proteins | sample 5559971 | NCBI WGS metagenome assembly JAABUV01 (sample SAMN10711881, study PRJNA513362) | rock metagenome | isolation source: Antarctica rocks | place: Antarctica: Victoria Land, Knobhead nord | collected 2015-12-19
GCCTGGGCGGCCGCGCGCCGGCCGCGCCGGCGGCCGCGCCGGCCGTGCCGGACGGGCGCGCCTGCCGCGACTTCCATGCGGAGTGCGCGACCTGGGCCGCGCAGGTGCGCCGGCCCGGGCGGGCGCCACATCTTGCCTCCTACGACACTGGTCTGGCGGCGCACGTGGCGTCAGGGGCTCTAACACAGTGTGGACCTTTGCCTGCTGCACGTCATGAGCTTGATCCGGTGCTGCGTCTGAAATCCTTAGACCGCTTGATTGCTGCACAGCCTAATAGCCTATGCGGTGCACATGTTAGAGCGGGTTGTTTGGAGCTTGCAGAGCCGTTGTGTGCGGCACACAGACGACCGGCCAGAGCGGGTGCGCACTGCTCGGCGCAAGCTGCATGCACAAGCTGTGGCGCGGGGCGCGTCCGCGCGCGCGGCGAGGCCGTCCCAGCTGGCAGGGCGCGGCCGCGACGTGCGGGCGCGCGCGCAGGGCGAGTGCGAGGCCAACCCGCGCTACATGGTGGGCGACGAGGGCCAGGTGGACCACTGGGGCTTCTGCCGCCTGGCGTGCGCCGCGTGCGTGCCGGACGCGCCCGCAGGCGCGCCGCGGCCGGTCCCTGCGCCTTCGCCGGGGGGGGCGCTGACTCTCCGCTCCTGCGACCCTGGTCGGCCCTGTCGCAGTGGGCGTGGAGATGTCTGCACGTGGTGTGTCGCTTTGTTGTATGTATCGAATCACAGCCTACACACAAAAGTCTGCGGACTCGGCTGTCCAGCCTGCATGGGCGCTAGGAGTATGGTGAGCAAGGGCTCGTGAACGGACATGGCCGGTGATGATAGCTTGAGCTTGTCAGATGAGCGATGCCATCTGCGGATGGGCGACGCCATGCATGCAGCCTAATCTTCTCTCTGAGGCCACGGGGGTTGACGCCATGTTGAGCATTCAAACAGCCAGCCAGATGCCGTGCGCAAGGGTGTTTTGTCCAATAAGTCATGCGCTCGTGTAGCTCGGCACGCAGAGTGGCCGCTGGTACACAGGTGCGCGTGCGTGAAGAGGTGCCATCTCGGAAGCGTTCTGGCTCCAGCGCCCTGCCCCGCCGGCCGGACTGCTGACGCGTGCTTCGCACGCGTGCCCCGCAGGTGTGGGCGACGGCAACCAGGCGGCGCTGGAGGAGGCGGCGGAGCGGCTGCGCGGCGCCCTGCTCGACCACGGCTGCCGCGGCACGTTCGCCTGCGAGGGGCACCCCGGCGCCATCAAGGTGCGCGCGCCTCCGCCCGTGCACGCCGCCCGGGTCGCAGCCGGGTGCAGCGTGCTCGCTCTGGGAAGTGCGCTTGCAAGAAGGGCTTGCGGGTCATTTAAACCTGGCCCAGGCCTACCAGGATGCTCCTACCGCTTGATGTCTATGATCAAACGCCACGCGGGCTCATGGCAGCCTGCAGCCGGGCAGCTGCAGGCTGCGGTGGGCTTGTGGGCCGGCACCCAGCCCGGCGTGCCGGGGACCTTGCCAGCCCAGCGGGCACCGACTGGAGGCTTGTGTGCATTCTGCTGCCTGCCTTGTTCCTGCTGCACACGGGCTCCGCACCGAGCGCCCGAGGGCTGCGCAGGAGGCCATGGACAGCGCCGACAGCGCCGACCTCGGCGAGGGCATCGCGCGGCTGACCTCGCAGGTGGCCGCGCTGGCGGGCGGCCCGCCGGCGGGCGACCCGGACGCCGAGCAGCACGACCGGGCCGCGTGGTGCGTGCGGGCCCGCGCTGGCTCTGCCTGGCACGTGTACAGCTGACGGGGCCTGGCGAGCCGCGCTGGCCGTCTGGAGCGCGGCAAGGGCAGAATCCAACAGGGCCGAGCGTCTCGTGCTTTGCATTGTGGCATCACCTGCATGTGTACGCGCCAACGGCACACACGCACGATGCGGCTGTGGTGTACCAGGGCACTATACAATATTGATTGCATGTGCATCGCCTGGTGAGCTGGCTCGTTGCCCTCACGCCCCGACAAGTGCGTGCATCATGCCCAGCTGGGCGCTCGCGTGATGCGGCGCGCGCGCGCGCCAGGCTGGCGCACCGCGCGGCCGCTGTGCCGGCGCGCGCGGCAGCGACGGGCGCGCCAGCGGCCGCCCGGGACGTGCCGGGCGCCGCGCCCGCGCGCGCGCAGGCCGACCTGGCGCGGCACTGCTTCAATGCGCAGCCGGCCGGCGGCTGGTGGCGCGTGGAGGTGTGCCCCGGCGCACGCGTGCGGCAGTACCACGCGTCGCCGGCCGGCGCGGTCCAGGCGGTGGTCGAGCTGGGCGCGTACGACGCGCAGGCGCGGGCCCCCGGCGTGCGAGCCATGGCCTGGCATGCTGCGGGGGCGCGCCGCAGCGGAGCAGCTCCTGCGCGCCTGCACAATCGTTCTGCATCAGCAGCACCAGCGTGGCCAGTGAGCAGTGTCTGAGTCGCGTCCAACAGCTGTGCCGGTCAGGAGCCCTGGCTGTGCTGTTTCAGACGAGCGTGGTGGCGGGGCTCCGGCGGTGTATGGGGCATGGTCATGTCCTCGCTGGGCCCTGCGCTGGCGCAGCACTGTGTTGCCGGGTCAGGACAGAGGCGGGACTGCGCCGCATGCCCACCTGGGTTTCCCAGGTTGTGACCCTGCCTGGACGGCCTGGGACCAGGCGTGCCTGTGAGGGCGCGCCTCGACAAGCCTGACGAAGCAGGCTCGCATGCTGCGTGAGGCATGATGCACTTGTGCGCAGGCGACGCGCGACCTGCACCAGCGGCCAACCAAGCTGCCGGCGGGCGTGCGCATGGCCGAGCTGCAGCCCGGCACGCTCGGCCGCGCGGCGCCGCGCTTTGTCCGCCAGGCGTTCACCGGCGGCGACGCGTGCGCGCCCGCCGCGGGTGCGGAGCGGGGCGGCGCGGGGCGCGCGCGCGCGGAGCCCGGCGCCGCGCCCAGGCGCCGCTCCGCCGAGCTGTGGCTGGGCTGCCCGCCGGACGTGGGCGGCGAGGCGGGCGACGCGTACCTGGTGGTGCTCGAGCCGGAGCCGTGCCGGTATGTGCTGGTGCTGTGGCACCCGCGCATGTGCCCGGTGCTGGCCGGGCGCCGCGAGGCCGGGCCGCGCGACGCGGCGGGCGGTCGGCGGGCGGACGGAGAGGCGGCGGGCGCGGATGCTTCATGGGAAATGGAGCAGGATGTCGAGCAGGCTCGCGAGGGGGCCGCAGGCGGCGACGCAGATGGTGCAGTGGAGCCGAGCGGCGCGCCGGGCGGCCGGCGGGCGCTCGGGCCGGCAGCCCTGGGGCACCGCGGCACCGAGCAGGGGCGCGAGGATGCGGAAGGCCGGGAGGCGGGGGAGGGGGAGGAGGAGGAGGCGGAAGGTAGGTTGGAGTTGCTAGACCCTGGGCTAGGGTTAGGGCACGAACTGCAGGACGAAGGCGGCCCCAGCGCGGAGAGGGCCGCGGAAGAGGAGCGCGGGCTGCGCGAGATCGCCAGGGCAGAGGCGATAGCGCGCGCGGAGGTGGCTGCCCGGCGCGCGCCGCCGCGGGTGGCCGCCGCGCAGGGTCGCCACATCGAGTTGTGAGTTGTGAGTGGCGTCACCTTGCAGTCAGGTAGGCCGTGCGCCGTCGTGCACTTGGTTGTTGTGGCCATGCATATGGCTACACGACAGCAATGAAGCAGCTGAGAGACAGAGAGAGAGGGGGGACAGGTGGGTGAGGTTCATCTTCTGAACTTCCTGTACACCACTGCAAGTCTGGCACATCAAGGACTGTTGGTCAGTCACGCACTGTCAATACTGGTCAGTGAGCGCATCGGACCGAGGTCTCCACCTGTACAGTGTGAGGCTGCTCAAGGTAAAAAAAGCAGACTGGTGGCAGACAATGTGGCATAGAAACCATGCCAACAAACACAGCAGCAGGCAAAAATCGCAACAGCGGGGCCCGGGGTCAGCAGCGCGCAAGCAAGTCTCGCGTGCGCGCGACCACCGCATCAACGTAAGGCCGCTGGCCCGGGTCCGGGCAGAGGCAGAAGCGGACCAGGTCGCGCGCGTCCTCTGGATACGGGTCGCCCGGCGGCCACGCGATGCGCCCGTTGACGACCGCCAGCGCCAGGCTGCCGCCCGCCTCACTCAGGACCTGCGTGCCCGCACCAGGCGCGCGTTACGGCGTTGATGTGGTGCAGCTTCGTGCGTTGGCCTGCCGCCCTGTGCGGCGCCAATGCAGGGACGCTGGAGGGCTTGCTCAGGGCAGCGCTGCCGGCGTGACTATAGCGGGTTTCAGAGCACAAGGCCTGATAGCACAGCCTGAGCAGGGCCCGCTGTCTATCCTGTGCATGACGAGCACCCGTCACGGAGCGCGCACACAGCGGCACAGCTTCGCGGCTAGCGCGCCCCGCGACAGACCTTCTGGGTGAAGTGCATGTGTTCGATCTGGTGCTGGACAGTATATGCCAGCTCATGCAGGGGCACGCAGTGGCAATAGACGTGAGTACGGCGTGGGGACACGGCGCGCCCGCTCGAAGGGCGAGACGCCGTGCATGGCGAAGTAGAGCAGGCAGCCCAGGCTCCAGACGTCCACGCGCTCGTCCAGCCGGCACGCGCTCGCCACGTCCCACAGCTCCGGCGCCCGGTACGGCGCGCTGCGCGCGGCAGCGCGGCGGGCAGCCTGAGCCGAGCCAAGCCCCTGCTAGGCGCGCTGCGCCTGCACTAGGTCGCAGGTCGCAGTGCAGGTCCGCGCGGTGCACATGCGCGCGTCTGCATGCGCATGCAAGCCGTCAGCAGTCACCCAGCGCGCCCCGGTCTCGTATGGTCCCGCGTCCCTGCTTTCGGCATCGGCAAGAGGCTGCCAGGCTCGCGCCATCCTCTTCCATGGACAGCGCAGGCGCAGCAGGCGCATGGACCGGCGTTACGCGCAAGCCGCGGCCGGCCCCAGCGCGCCGGCGGGCGCGCGCCTGCAGTGCGCCTCCGCATCCTCCTGCGCCGCGAGCGCCTCTGCGCGGCTGCGCACGTCGACGCGCGCGGGCGCCGCGCTGCCAAAGTCCATGAGCACCGCGCGCAGGCGCCCGCCGCCCGGCACCGCCTCGTCGTCCTCCTGAGGGCGCCGGGCGGCATTTGGCGCAGGCAGGCGGAAGAAAGGAAGCAGGCGCAGGGGCATAGGCATGCTGTTCAGCATTGGCGCCTCTCGAATGAGCAAGTGAACCCGTCACGTACCACGCAGTTTTATTCGTGCACCAGTCGTGCTGTCGCTGGAAGCACCATGCACATCCTTCAGGACGTCATCAGAGCCGAATTGCACACTGGAAGTCTTCATGCGTGCAAGCAGCTGGCTGCTCGCCACATCTCCATGGCTTGCGCAACGCATCTGCGGCTTGGCTGCATCTGAAGTTTGCGGCGCGTCCCGTCCAACATGAGGCAGCATGCGCACATGCAGACTGGCGGGTTCACGGTCCACGGTGCCATGAGACGTACGTGATGGCGGGCCTTCAGCCCCGCTCAATAGCGCAGACTTCTCATGTAGTGCCCGCGAGCAGGCGCGCCTGCAAGGGCTGCGCGGCCAGCGCCTCCGCCTCGCCGTCCCCGCGGCCGTGCATGGGCCGCGCCTCCAGCAGCACGTTGTGCGGCTTCACGTCCCGGTGCGCCAGCGGCGGCTGCAGGCCGTGCATCGCCTGGACGCCCAGCGCGGCCTGCCGCGCCCAGGATTCGTGTATGGCAGGATGGCATTGCTGCCGCGCACGGAAGGCTGCTGCCTTCTCTCGGGGCGGCTAGCTGGGCCCAACGGTACAGCACCTGGGGGTATTGCTTAATGAGGGCATGCAGGGCAGGTCATGCGTGACTCTCACAGTCCCCAGCAGCCGCAGCATGCGAGGGGCGCAGGAGGCAGAGCCGCGCACGGCAGGGGCCCGAACGCAGAGCGAGCAGCCGGGCGCGCCTGCAGGAAGATGCTGAGCACGTCGCGCAGCGACAGGCGCGTGCCGGCGGCGGCCTGCCGCGACAGCTCGTCCGCCAGCGACCCTGCCTGCAGCGCCCTGGGGCTCAGCTCATGCCGGCCCGGCGTCTATCAGGAGCTCTGCTGCGTGCAGCGTGTGCGGGGAGGCGCGCACCGCGTACAGCGGGAAGAGCATATGTACGACATACTTGCTGCCGTGCTCCTCGTCGGCCTGCGGCGTGACGGAAGCGACGAGCAGCGGCAGCAGGCAGGGGTGGTGCAGGCGGCGCATCACCTCGATCTCGCGCCTCGCCATGGCCAGGCCCTCGGGCGTTACCGCCAGCACCTGGCGGAGCGCGCGCTCCACATCAGCCTTTCCCACAGCATTTGACAACACCACAGGGTACGGCCACTCAGCCCCTGACAAAAGCACACAAGCGTGGCCGGATAAGCTGAAGCTGTGCTGGCTCACACGCGAGCCATCTTGAAGTCTATATGCGGCAACCCAGCTAGAACCATGTGAAGCAGACACACGCGCATCCAGAGGCTATCAGCAGGCACCACACCTTTTTCAAGGCATACTCGCGGGTGCGAGCGTGCAAATTTTCCGCAGTAGGCAGCTCTTGCACCAGGTAGACAAAGGAGTAACCGCCCTCTGCAAGCTGCGCAGGTAAGCAGCACTGTGCTCAGTGCTGGGCAGCAACGTTTGCACTACAAAGAGCGGTGCACCTGCAGGTATCTGCGCAGACACAGAGCTATGCATCACCAGCTTCATGATGCGAAAATGCCGTCCGTCGAGAGCAACTTCTTGTGCGCCTGCTGACTGCGCAATGCAGCTCCAAAAGCAAGAGTTCACAGCACTCCACAGCTCCATGAAGGCCTTGCTCATTCAAACGCCTTGCGCTGCAGTACGCAAGTTTCCTGCTGCTTCTCGTCTAGGTGGCTACACGTCTCATACGCTTTGCAGGACATAGACTTGGGGTGCAACAATATGGTGAAGAGCTTCAGCAATTTTGCTCTAGTTACAGGATAATTTTAATGTCAAGGCCCTTGCAAAATTGCTTGCCTTTTTGCACGACATACTTCCAAAGCCCGGCCCATGCCCACTACCAGCATATCATATGCATGCCATCTGTCACACATGTCAGCTGCAATGGTGCGACTTGCCTTCACGCATTTGCAATAAGCTAGCTGAAAACTGCAAAACCACACGCTGCAAAACACTCATGGCAACAGCCAGCAAAAGGAGCCCTTGCTGGGCTGCTTCACAGCTGGCGTCACATCACGCAGCAGTATGTCGTCGCCACCTCGCTTCCCTTGACAGCCTCACGCACCTGCGGCACGCAGGCAACCATGTGTCAGCACAGGCATAGTCGCAACAAGAGCCTGGCGAGTCAGCCGCATGACACGACGCATACGTGTCAGACACGTATGCCACACAGGTCCAGATCCGGGGGACGCACGTCTGAGTCCTGCGACGCGAGCGCCTTCAGGAGCAGGATGGCGTCGTCGTCGTTGTCCACGCCGGAGACACACTCTATCGCCTTGCCGTTTGCGGCGGCCTCCTCCTCCTGGGTGCCAACATACACGTCATCGCATGCGCCGTTCGCCAGCGCAGTCAAAGCAGCACAGGGCTATAACCTAAAGCAAGCATAGAGCTATACCCTAAAGCAGCGGGTGCTGGCCCTGTTTCATCAGGTCAAGCAGGGCTTCAAAAGTGTCATCGAGCAGAGCGCGCACGCGCAGCATGTTTCTAGGTCTGTCTGAGGTTGGCTCACTGTGTCAGAGCAATGACATAAGCCATGGCATAGACATACCATGGGAGCGCCTGGCGCGCCTGCTGGCCCTCCTGGACCAGGCTGAGGAGGGAGTCAACGAGCGCAGTGCCCGGCAGGCCCAAGGGCCCGCCCGGGCGCAGCGCGGCGCGCGCGTCGCGCACAAGCAGCCAGAGCGTGTGCGCGGCCGCGTCCGCGACCGCGCCGCCGCCCGCCACCAGGGCGGCCACCGGCTTCAGGCCACCCTCGTTCCGAACAAAACCCTGCGCATGGGTTCCATGTCAGTCAGGCAGGCACAGTGCAGGAGAAATCTGACTACGTGCAGCAACTGAGAACCAAGACTCACTGCAGGCTGCACCTATCTGAGGCCGAAGTGCGAGCAGCCTGTTGAAGGCCACAATACAAAATTCCCACAAGCAGACATCCTCCGACGCCAGCATTTCCTGAATGCACAGCCCGCAATCCTGACGCATGGCACACCATGGAACGACCAAGCCACAAGTGGCTCAGCCCTCCAGGCAGCGGCCTCCCAGAGGAGGTAGCGCGCACCGCAACCGCGGGCCGCATCTCCACAACAGTGCCCAGGAAGCAGACGGCGGCGGCCTTTTCCTTGTCGCCGCCGCGCTCGATGAGCTTCAGCAGCGGCAGCAGCGCCTGGTCCAGGATGATGGCCGCGTCGTCCTGCCCGCCGCCACACACATGTGGGCACCAGAACCCTAACCTACTCTAACCTACCCTAACCTCAGCAGCCAGCGCACATGGCATGCGCTCACAGTACACAAAAGCGCTGCAGCGCGGCGGCGCCCGCCATGCCCACACCCTGTGCGCTTGTGGGGACTCGGCAACCCAGGACGAGTGCACGGCTGGGCGGAGGGGCCCGGGCTTGGGCCGCGCCTTCAGGTCCAGGCTGAGCACGGCGGTGTCCAGCAGCTCCAGCGCCTGCGCGCGCGGCAACAGCTCAGGCGGGCCAGGCCCTCCCCCCCGTGCCCGTCTGCTCGCGCTGCGCTGGGGCACGCGCGCGGCGCCGGCAGGCGCGTCACCAGGCCAGGCAGGCGCGGCGTCCTGCGCTCTGCCGCAGGAGGCGTGCGCCACGCGGGGACACGGGTCTCAGCCAGCGCGGAGTGCTGGCCACCCGACCCTAACCCTATTCCTGGGGCAGGGGCGCGCGCCTGCGCCTTGCCGTCCAGCAGCGCCTGGACCAGCTCGCGCAGGTAGGCCACGCGCGCGGGCCTGTTGTAGCATGTCAGCGCCTGCAGCGCGGCGCCCGCCGCCTCGCCCGCCTCGCCGGCGCCCCCCAGCTGCATCTCCGTCAGCGCGCTGCCGCGCACCCGCCGAGCCGCTGCGTCAGCCTCCTTGGGGACGGGGGTGGCAGTACAGCTGCAGATCCGAAGTTGCTTGCGTGCCACACCGGTTCAGGCTCGGGGCGCCAGTTGCTGGGTGATTACAGGGTACATGCCTGAGAAAATGCACCAACAGGCAGGCGGAAAGGATGCCTTGGTGACCTAGTGTGGGCTGTCAGGTCTGCAGGCGGTGGCATGAGAGCTACGCGACCGCGCATACCCCAGTTGGCACGCCCCCGGGGCCCAGCACCTGAGCACCTCGCGGTCGGCCAGCTCGGCCTGCGCAGGGTTGAACGTCACGCGGTCCGGCGTCTCCCCGAACCCGAGCGAGCTGCCGCGCTGCAGGCGCGCGGCGCCCGCCGCGCTCACCGCTGCCGGCCAACCCCCCGACTGTAAGCCTACAGTCCTGGCTGCACAGACTCGTAGCATATGCATATGCACGCAGGCTCGTTGCATAGGCATATGCACTGCCTGGCATGCGCCGCAGGTCAGCGACAGCAGCTGGGGCAAGGCTCAGCGCCCCATGCCCACATAGCAGTACACAGCAGCCAGCGCGTGCAGCGGCAACTGCTCCGCGCATCCCGACACGACGCAGACGCTGCCCTCACGGCCCGCGCCGCACCGGCAACGGTGGCGACGCAGCGCGCGGCGGCGACGCGCACGGCGGGCGGCGAGGCCGGCGCGAGCAGGCGCGCCAGCAGCGCCACGAGGCCCTCGTCCACGAGCGCCCTCTGCGCGGAGTATGAGTCGTCGGCCGCGTCCACCAGCGCCTCGACGCGCTCCAGCGCCTGCGGGGGCCGCGCCGCGTGTCAGGCCGCGCGGAGCTTGCCTGCTCAATAAAAGGAAAGCTGTGCGCCTCCTCCACCAGGCCGTCCACTCTCGTGCCTGCAGCGACGCTGTCAAAGTGTGAAGCTCGGTGTGGGCGTCGAGTGACGTTGCAGCATACATCCTTGGGGGATTACTTGCAGTGTGTGGGAGCCGTGCAGCTGCAGCCAACAAGCGCCAACAGCCCATCCAGCACTCTGAGCCACTGTAGCGTACCGTTGAAGTAAGTTGCTGCCATCTCAGCTCAGAAAACAGCATTCAGCCTGGTCACGCCACTGCCTCCCCCCTTCGCCGGCAGAGCGGGCGCTAGGACGCCAAACTCCAATCTAGGCTCTCACTTGCCCGTCAAAGCGTGTGGCCCCCGGTCAGGCTTGACAGGCCAAGCAAGGCGTGCGGTTGGGCTGACCTGGATCTTAAGTGTATCAGAGTCACGATCGATCACGCTCTCCAGCTCCTGCAGCGCCTTGAACACTGCGTTGTCCTCCTCCCTCTCGCGTTTGCTTGCCATACCTGCGCCGGCTACGGCAGGCATTGGGGATAAGCAAGAGCAGCTGGCAACAGACCCAAGTGGAAGAGGTATTCTGGCAGGACCGGTTAAGCGTCAGACAACAGGGGAGCATACTGTATCTGTGAACAGCCGCAGGACAGGAGGTGCAGAGGCTCGAATTGATGCTGCGGATGGCCTAGCGCACCCGGCAGCCTCAGATTCTGAAGAGGTTTCCAGGTAGCCGATAGGACGCTCTTGCTACATAGAGCTGGCACCAGCAAGCGACTTTCCGTCTGATTGACGCCTCTATCAACCCCAGTAGCAGGGCTTCCGAGAGCGATTCCGGTAGTGCACTTTTTGGTAAGATCACAAGTGATAAACAATAGCTTGCATGTGCCTGGAACATCACAAACAGCATATGAGGCATCAAGGAGGCCACACCATGCAGCCTACTATGGCGAGCATGCATCACTTTCCATACCCGCGCATTCTCACGAGGGTGTCCTCTGCAGATCATGGAACATCCGATCACACACATCCTTTGTGCCCTGCAGCTGGAAAAGAAAGTGGTGGTACCAGCAAAACCAGTTTAACACAGCATTGACTGCTGCATAGGTCGTCGTATGCGTACATGCTGAGCAACACGCACAGGACGCAACAGCACCCGCTTGCTACCAAGACTTCTTGGTCCATGACACAGTCGGTACCACCTTTCTTGCAGCGAACTCCTCAGCTTGCTAATAGGAAAGCCACCTACATGAGCGTCCCCCTTCCATCTCATCTCACACAAGCAGCTCGCATCCTATAAATTGATTCGTGGCCATAGATGCCAAAGAGGTCAAACCATAACTTGCCAGCCGTCTGTGCACACACAGTCGGCACACTGCCAAGCATCTCAAACATAAAACAAAAAAACAAAAGATAAAGCTGGATGTCGATCCCACATAGCAAATGCATGCCCGCCTGCTAAAAGACGCGCACGGAGCTGGAAACCCTGCTCATGACCGGGGGTGTCTGCGCGGCAGCAGGAAGACGGCGCCGCTCAGGCCGCGCGCCTAGGCGCTGAGGCGCAGGCCGCGGCGCATGCGGCGGCCGAGCTCTGCGGCCACGAGCGCCTTCTCCTGCGCGACGCCGCCCAGCACGGTGCTGTTCTCCTGTGCGCGCCTGATCAGGTACGGCAGCACCTCCGCCACCAGCCCGAACGGCACGTACTTGTACGCCTGCGCAGACCAGAGTGCAGCCGCGCTGAGCGCGGGCTTTGCGCTGCCCTCAGAGGTACGCAGAGCACCTCACAAGGCCGTTTCTTTGCAAACACAAGGAGGCTACCACGACTCAAGGGCAGAGGCTGCAGGGCATGAGCACCAGCTGCGCACATACCCATCAGTTGCCGGCCAGCGGCGCGCGCGTACACACACCCTGTACCCTATGTGCGCGTACACACACACAAACATGTCCAGCATCTCGAGCACACTGCCTGTCTCAGCGCGCCACAACCTGAGCAGCCTGGACAGATGCGCAGGGCGGGCGGCGCACCCGGTAGCCGTTGCGGCCCAGCACGTAGGACAGCGGGTCGGCCATGCCCAGCAGCTGGCCAAAGTAGACGCCGTGTTCGCCCGGGTCCATGTCGGCCGCCTCCAGCAGCGCCACCGCGCGCTCCACCGACGCCTGCGCCGCGCTGGCGCTGCTGAGGTGGCGCAGCCGCGCGGCTCAGACGCACGGCCGCAGCATACAGCGAGCGCGGCGTCAGCCGAGGATCTAAGACTCTGGCGGCCCGCTGACATCCTGTAGTAACTTGCAAGAACAAGAACGCTGCAGCACAATCCTGTGCACTTTTGCAATGGGGCCAGCTTGCAAGCGTCAGCGGCATTAAACGCTCCGCCTGGGGCGGTGAGCGCACCTGGTTATGCGACGCAATCATGAGCTCGCAGCCGTGCGGGATCACGCCGCCCAGGACCTCCTCGACGCACCTGCCCATGGCGCAGATGCTGCATCAGGTCGGAGCTCAGGGCATGCTCAAGCACACACAATGCATCAGGGAGGCAAGCACACAGCTGTGAGTTCGCATGTCCCAACGGCACTTGCCACATTAAAACTTGCAAGAACTCACTTGGCAGGAGAGAGTGATGCTTGCTGCCAGTGCTTACAGCATGCGTGCGGCGGCCACTGCTAGGCCCACAACTATCCAATCGACTCATCAACTGTACTATCTCGAACGAGCGGCCTCCTGGGCACAGGGCGCGCCGGTCAAAGTTGGCATGCGTCTGCTCAATGGTGGGCCAGATCGGGGAGGGGTAGCCCTTCTTCGCCGCGCGCTCGCGCTCCAGGTACATGTACGCGCCGCGCACCAGCTTGGCGCCTGCATGCGCATGCTCAAAACTGCATGACTGACATATACAATCGGCTTGTCCGGGGCCTTGCACAGCAGTGTCTCAACAGCTAGCGTGCCATAGCCGATCGCTGTGGCATCGACACTGGCTTGGATGGTACACGCAATGCCACACCGCACACTGACAGCACATTGCATTCGCAGCAGCCAGCCTGTCTGGCTGCGCACCAGCAACCCGCGCAGAGAGACCCCCTCAAGACACCCTGGTTGTGCTTACTGGCACACACCCCGGGCTTTGCAGGGCGCACCAAAGTGCCAGCCCTCGGTTTGCGCGCGCAGCATGTCCAGCTGCAGCCGATCATGCGAGTCCTGCACGCATGCTCCTCACCCGTTTCACACCTTGACAGAAGCTCCCACAAAAAGCACGGTCCTCAACCTCTCACACTTGGAGGAGGCATCCGCAGAGTACCGAGAAACGCAAATGCAGGGCATGCATCCGCTCACCCCAAGAGGAGGCACTTGAAAACGGCGAAGAACGCAAGGACAAGGTACTGCAACAAAAGAAGCCAGCCTTTTGCTGACACAAAGCGCTGCAGGTGCAGAGGCACATGCGCTCGGCAGACGCTCCATGAGCCTGCTCACGACCTCGTCACATGGGCCGACTGCAGGCCCTCACACTTTGCATGGCCCCCAACAGCAAAAGCGTCTGGGCAGCATGGGCATGGGCCAGACACATCAGCACCGCACTCTACGGCACCCGCTTCCATGTTCAAATGCCAGAACAGCATCAAGCGGTCCCGCAGCCGGTGTTTGTGTGACCCTGCACGTCGGCGCCCTCGGCAGCGTCCCTGCACTCCAGCGGCGTGCCCCGATCGCTGTCCGCGGCGGCGGCGGCGGAGCCAGTGGTTCGCGAGGGTCGGGCCGCAAGGGTCGGAGCCGCGTGCTCACTTTTAAGGGCGCCCGTTTCCATGCTGACCTGCCAGGATCGCTTTGAGGGGGTCAGCGCTCTTGTGGACCGTGCGCGCCAGAGCCCTCGGCGGCGGCGCCGCCGACGGCAGTCGGGGCGCGCCGCTGGGGCGCGGGGACGCCGCCGAGGGCTCCGGCGCGCAGGTTCACAGACGCGACTGACAACCTCGACGCGGTTCTGGCATATCAACATGGAAACAGAGCGCCCTTGAAAGTGAGCACCGCGGTTCCGACCCCACGCGGCCCGCCGGCGCCGCCGCGGACGGCGGTCGGGACGCGCCGTTGGTGTGCGGTGACGCCGCCAAGGGCGCCGACGTGCAGGTTAACTAGTGCGCCATTTGCAGGACCGCATTGACGCGTTCTGGCAGATCGACATGAATATAGGCGCTTTGACGAGCTAGCACTGCGGATCTGGGCCGCCAGCGCTATCGCGCACAGGTGTCAAGTCGTAGAGCGCGACGACGCAGCGTCGGCGAATGCCCGGACCAAAATGCCCAACCGCGCAGCCCAAAGCGCCGACTTGCCACCCTCAACAAGCAAATCCACCGCGACATGCCGATGGGAGACGAGATCTGGCAACTGCGCCTTGGCAGAACTGCGCGGCGCGCCTGCAGGTAGCACTGGTAGGTGTTGAGGATGGTGGGCTTGTGCTTGTTGTAGGCACGCTGCAGCTCCATGGCCGCATGGTCGATCGCCGGCTGGAAGTAGCTGTGCTCCGCGTCCACCATCAGCCGCACGTTAGCCTGCGCGGGGCCGGGTCGAGTCATGAGGGTACTTCCTCATCACAAGCACTTCCAACCTAGCACCTCGATAAAATTGATGACATGTGCGCACAGGGCCTCCCCTGGTGGAGGGGTGCTTATGTAGTGGTGAGCAGTGACTATGTCATGGCAGTTCATCAGGCGCGCCTGATGTGGGCCTTGCGATATGTGCAAGGCTGCTGCACGTGTCCCACCAGCGCACCAACAAGCAAAGGTCGCAAGGGCTAGGGTTACCCTATACCCTAACCTATATATAGGGGGATATCCTATACCCTAACCTATATATACGATGCCGCAGGGGCTTGCGATGCAATATGAACTCGCTGATGCCAGCAACACCCAACCCTACCCTATGCGACAGTATCACTGCCCAGGCGCCAGCGCTCGCAGCGCCTGGCAGCCTGCCACGTGCGGCACAAGCGGATGCCGCGCCTCAAAGGCGGCCTTGGCGCAGCGGTCCAGGCGCCGCATCATGGCCTCCAGCAGCTCCAGCTCCTCAGCCGACAGCGCCGACAGCGCCAGCGGGCCCGGCGCGCGGCACGCCTTGATGATCTGCGCGCGCTCAACCACGCCCACTTAGCACGGTGCGGCCTCCCGCGGCCTGCACTTGAGCTCTACAGGGCAGCCGGGCAAGGCCAGCTTGGAGCACCGGCCCCACAGCAAGCCACCAGCGCGCCTGCTGCAACTGCTGGCAAGGACAGGCGCGGCCAGGGCTGGCAGCGGCCATGGGATGCAGGACATGCATTGGTTGCATGCAGCACTGGACTGTGCCGGCTGCAGATGCAGCACCAAGCCCTACAAAGAGAACCGCTCGGTTCCGGCGAGCGCACCAGCCGATGCTGGCGGGCGGGCTGTGCAGCGGGGCCTGCTCGACAACAGGCCTGACCGCGCAGTGCACGGTCCCAGCAGGCTGCTGTTGGCGCCAGCTACAAGCCCGTGGCAGGGGGGCCTCGCCTGCGGCACGTCCTGCAGGCGCAGGCCGCGCGACCAGGACAGGAAGTCCTGGGCCAACGCCGCGGTGCACAGCCCAGCAAGCTGCTGTTGGCGCCAGCCACAGGGCCGCGGCAGGGGGGCCCGCCTGCGGCACGTCCTGCAGGCGCAGGCCGCGCGACCAGGACAGGAAGTCGACCACGCCGCTGTTGTCTCGGTCCAGGTACTTGAAGAGCGCCTCCAGCCGCTCCGGCGTCGCGTCGGTGAATAGCTCCGTGTAGACCTGCACGGAGGCACCACACATGCTTTGTCGTTGCATTCAGTCATGCATTTTGCATGCATGAAGTGCAGCCCAACGCATGTTGTGCTCATGCCCTGCCTGCTTTGCAGTGCAGCCCCTGAGTTCTCAACCTGACCACCTGCACGGCACGACTCGCAAGAGCCGCATTGCCTGCAGTACGCAACACGCAGCAACACCACAAATGGCGCCTGCGCGACTAGTGTAAGGCCAGCAGCCGACGAGCGGCGCCGTGCCTCCCATGGAGCTGGCAGAGCCGCGGCGGGGCGCCCACGGCGCACAGAGCGCAGGGGCTGCGCACGCTGGCAAACTCCTCTCGCGTGATGCCGTTGTCCTTGTTGACGTCAAACTGCGAGAACAGGTTGCGCATGGCCACGAGCCCCGACGACACGCGCTCCAGCAGCTTGGTGTTGCCCAGCGCCGTCACCTGCGCGCGCGCCGCATGTCACGGTCTCGCCTGCGCCTCCCAGCACGAGCGGACTGTGCTGAGTGCGGATGCAATTTAACCTCAGGAGCAACCAGTTGCCACATGCGTGCACATATTGTTGCATGCATGAATACGTGGCAGGCTGTGTCCGCACTCAAGCAGACTCACAGCGCAGTTCACAGCGCCGTCCGCGGCACGCTCGGCTGCCGGGCGCGCGCCTTGATGGCGGCAAAGCCCTGCCCGGGCGCCTTGCCGGCCGCCTCGATCGAGCGCAGGAAGGTGCCCAGGTGCGCGTCGCAGGCCTTCTCGGTGTCGTAGCAGTACGTGCGCGCGACCACCTGGTCATGCGGCGCGCTGCGCGAGGCCGGCCCGTCCGCGGACGCCACGTCGTCCTGCGCAGCCCCACCGCCTCACAAACGCGCCGCTTCCACACAGAGGATCCAGCAGGTGTGTGCGAGTCCCGGCGCATGCGCCGGGGCGCGCCCCTCGCGCACGTTGCAGCGGCCAGCGCGAAACGCGCGCTTAAACGAGCGGCCGAGCTGCATGCACGCACCCGGAGCGTTCAGGTGCAGCCAAACAAGCCAGGCAACGACTCACCTCTGCTGCATAGTCGAGGATGCTGCCGATGCCGTTGGCGTGCAGCCTCTTCAGCACCGGCTGCATCTGCTCTTGCGTCTCCCCTGGCACCAGCAGGTGTGAGCAACCGCACCCAAAGCTCCAGCCGTTCCATGCAGCCACTGAGCGGCTCATACGTGGTAATGGGAGCAGCATGCATTGTACAGCGTAACGAAGCGGCTTGAGACAAGCCGCGGCCAAGCAGTGTGCGAGCAGCATAAGCGTGGAAGAGGCGGGCACGTAGTGCTGGCTGCGCCCGACTGACACAAAACAACAAAGCGCAGGGGCGCACCGCCGCAGAAGTGCGCGAAGAACGTGCGCTTCACGATGCCGTGCACGAGCGCCTCGGGCAGTAAGCGCTTGGACCAGCGCAGCAGCACGTCCGCGTTGCTCACAAACGGCTTGATCTGCGCCCGTGGCGCAGGCGTGTGAGGACACAGCGCGCCTGTGTCAGCAGCGCATGGGCCAGGGGCGCCCCGCCCATGCTTGCGCATGACATGCGCCTCAACAGTCAGCACAACGGCCTTTGCCAGCTTAACCACGTATACACACATACACCGCTGCACTGCACAGGCAGATTTTTCAGCTGGGTACAGCCCGCACAGTGTCCATCAAAGCGAGGCCACTGCCGCACACACTCGCAGGTGGCAGCCAAAGGCGCAAGACGCAGACACTGCGCCAAAGCGCACTTCCATGACGAATCAGCCGGGCCGTCGCCACGGCTGGCCATGGCCCTGCTTGGCCAGTGCAGGGCTGCACAACAAAAGAGGTGCTGCGCGCCTGGCACGCGGAGAACACTGCCCAGGACAGCAGCAGCTCCCGCGTGGACTTTGCGCCGAACGCGGCCGTGGGGTCGTCAAAGTCGAGCGGCAGGTTCCGCGGCTGCCGCCGCCGCGGCTCCGGGTGCGGCTCCAGCTTGGGCTCGGGGCCCCGGTACTCGCCCTCGTCCATTGCCGGCGCCGGCTCGGCGGCCGCGGCGAAGCCGCGCGCCGGGCCTGCGCCCGCTGGGCGCCGGTCGCTGCAACTAAGAGCACACCTGCGCAGCCCTTGCGCGTTAGCAGAGGCACCTGGCAGCACAAGCGTACAACGGAAGTGTGAAGCTGATACTCACCATGCGTCGTGCGGCTGCGAGCTGGGCCAGCTGGCGCCTTCAGCACCGCAGGCGTGCGCGGCACGCAAGTGCGCCCTGCCCGTCGTCACGCTCCGCCGCAGCAGGAAGCGCAGCAGGGCAGACATCGCAGGCCCGCCGCCCCTGCTCTAGCATGCACCTGCATGGTACGCAGTTATTGGTTTGCCGCCTTGTTTGCAACCGTTGCCTGGGGCTACCGGCTCCTCGTGGCTCCTTGTGCGCCGCCGCGCGTCGCCCTGCACCCCCCTCACTGGCAGAGCCACAGGCGGCACAATAAACCGAGGCTGCAACAGTTGCCCTATAGAAAGTGAACCCGGTCATACGTGCGCAAGTCGTCCTTGAGTTGCAGCAAGACACTCTCTTGTTTCTATGCTTATCGTGTAGCGCGGGCCCACACCTGTTCTGCCTTTGGACGCGCGACTGGATGCGCTCTGCTTGAGACCTTGGAGCCCAGCACTGCTATCCCACAACCACTGCCTGCTCCTCTCGTGCGCAGGCCCTACAGTCTCTGCAGGCCCAGCAGTGCCAAGCCAAGCGCGCAGGTGCACTAGATCTTCGAGACAGGGAAAAGCTCAGAACCAGCGTGCTGCAATACAACACCGGGCTCCCTTGCAAGGTGCACCTGTCTTAGCACGAGGCGAGGGTGCACAATCGTGCACCCTCCGAGGCTCGGTAGGGCAGCGGGACCCTCATTCAGGAGCAAGCAACTCTCCCTCCGCACTTTGCTTTGCCCTAGCACCTGCTGCCCGCCGCGCCTCCTGTGCCTGGTCCTGTGCTCGCGCAGTCACGATGGAGGGCATCCACAGGCAGCTGTTGGAGGGCGAGCAGTGGGTCGGCGACAGCACCGGGCCCTTCTTCGGCTTCATGGGCGCCGCGGCAGCGCTCGTGTTTGCCTGTGCGCGGCCTCCTCGCGCCCTGGTTTGCGGCAGGCGCCTGCGCGCTTGCTTGCGCGCGCGCGGAACCTGCTAGGTTGGCGCGCCTGGCCGATCCTGGCCGCCCCGCGTGTGCGGCGCGGCGGCGCCGGCTGTTCACCCACCTGCCCTCCTGCTCTGGCCGGTCCGGCCGTGCCCTAGCCGAGTTTCGGCATGGACTGAACGTGGCGACCTACCCCTGTGGCCAGGCTTCGGAGCGGCGTATGGCACGGCAAAGTCGGGCGTAGGAAGTGCGGGCCCCTGCTGCTGCCTGTGCTCGCCGCCGGGCTCGAGAGCTGCCGCTCCCTGTGCTGGCACAGAGTCCATCACGGAAACCTGGGAGACAGGCAGGCTGAGCGCGTGCGCGCGGCAGTCTCCTCCATGGGCGTGCTGCGCCCGGAGCTGGTCATGAAGTCTATTGTCCCGGTGGTCATGGCCGGCGTGCTCGGCAGTGCGCGGCCCGCACAAACTTTCCATGTGTTCGTCCTGGGTTTGCATCTGCTTGGTGTGCTGCAAGCGGTGCAAGCTAACAAGGTGAGCCTGCGCGCGCAGTCTACGGGCTTATTGTGGCGGTCATCATCAGCACAGGCAGTGCGTGGCCCGGGCGCTTTGTGTAGGGCAGCCGACGCGGGGCGCATGTGCTGTCCGCACCCGTACTGCAACCTGTATGGAGCTGAGAGATCTGCTCAACAGTAGCAGTGGCTGTGTTGTGTTGAAGGCACCCTGAAGGCACAACTGCTGAAACCTGCTCGTCGCTGCGCAGTCAACCAGACCGCGGACAAGCCCTACTACCTGTTTGACGGCTACGCGCACCTTGCGGCCGGCCTGGCGTGTGGCCTGGCAGGCCTGGCGGCCGGCATGGCTATTGGTATTGTGGGCGACGCGGGCGTGCGGTGAGCCCAGAGCCCGCCTTTACAATGTTAGAGCCTGCCTGTGCGCTGCCGTGCGTTGACGGCGGCAAGACAGGCCGCTGCTAGGTGACTCAAAAGCTCCCTGTTGCCAGGCGTAGATGTGGCGAGACTGGATCCTGTTCGCTGTGCTGTGATGTTGAGACGGTGGTTACTGCGTATTGCGAGGAGCGCTTGATAGAAGGACATGGTGCCGTGTCCAGAGGCTGATTTTGGGCAGCGGCCGAGGGTGCGCGTGTGCGTGCGCAGGGCCAACGCACAGCAGCCCAAGCTCTTTGTCGGCATGATCCTTATCCTTATTTTCGCCGAGGCGCTGGCGCTGTATGGCCTTATCGGTGCGCTGGCTGTACAGAAACTAACATTTACAAATTTCTGGAGTATGTATAGGATTTTGCAACTTGGAATAGCTGGACTGAAGGGACGGGCAGTGTGTGCCTCACGACCACGTCTGAGTGTGTCTGTCTTTGCCTCGCCATTTCTGCTTGCTGCGTGCTGACGCTGTGCTTGACGCGCAGTTGGCATCATCCTGGCGGGTAAGGCGGGCAGCGCCAAGCCTGGCGCCGGCAACCCGTGAGCGGCGCGCACGCGCGGCGGATGCGAGCGGGCCGCGACACTGGCGGGCGTGCTGGGACGCGCAGTGCCGCAGCGCTGCGTCTGCAAAGACCTGGCTGGCTGAGGCCAAGCACTGTCCTCATACCAGGGAGCGTTGTCGTGCTGCTGGTGTCCCCAGCTCCTCCTCGCTTGCGTGCGCGGACCGCAAGGGCGACGGGCTGTGGCTCTTCTGTCTTTAGTAGGAACTGCTCCGGCTGTAGGGATGCAGGTTATGGGGTGCCGCTCAGGCTGCACGTACAGACTACCAAGCGGTGCGTAAAGGCCGAGTGTGGGTTATCGAGACATGGGCGAGGGTTGCAGCGCGAGAGCGCAGGCAGGGGGCCACGTGCTCCGGGTGTATTTCTTTGACAGTCGCGTCAGCAGCATCTTCAAGCCGTAGCGCATGCAAACGCATGCTGAGCTGCACGCCGAGCCAAGAGGGCGCGCGCGCGCGTGCATACCTTCTTGCTCCATGCTTTGACGGGTGTGCAGCGTGGCCTCGCTTGGCATGAGCGCGGACTTCTGCACAGGGGCTGGGTGAGTAAATGCCGTCTGTATAACCTGTAAGCGCTTCTGGCCTCTATGTTTGCCCTCTGCTTTTCGGCATGTCTGGCTCCCCACAAATGCATCATGTTGTGCAAGACACAAGTTGTGCACTTCGACAAGTTTAGTCAGAGAAGCACTGTCGATTGGCAGTGTCATGTGCGGTTCGCACATCCTGCTAAAGGCTCCATGCTCTGAACGTGAAGGGCAGTAATCCTGAAAGTCTCCTTGCTCTTATACAGTGATGCACATCCTGAGATGGTCCACAGCAGCCCCGCCTGTGAGAGGCTCGAGTGGCCATGGGTCACAATGGCCATGGGTCACAGTCCACAGGACTTTGAGCCTAGGGTTGATAGATATTTGCGCAGGTTGAAAACTTGCAGCGCACTTAGCAGCTGGGAGGCCTGCAGGCCCGGCAGATATGGAGAAGGCCGAGACATTGCTGGCCAGTGCGGCGACGCTCCTGCAGGAGCTGCTGGTGGACAAGAGGCAGAACGCGCGGCCGGGCCGCACACTGGGGCTGCCTGTCAGCGAGATACGGACGTGCGCAGGTCAGTGCGCAGCCTGTCGAGGCCCGCCTCGCTGCCGGATGCGCGTCCGCAAGAGGGAAGACCTGAGAAGTTGAGCGAACGCAGGCCTCGCCTTCATCTTCGCCTTCAAGGCCGGCGCTATCGTGAGCTGGACGCACGGCAGCGGCATTATCATAAAGAAGGTGCGTGCCTGCGTGCGCAGCGCCGCTGTGCGCGAGCGAGCAGGTTGATTGTGGTCGGTGACGATATTTTGTGCCTGCCGAGTCTGGCTTTGGGGGCTGCTGTGCGGCTGACGGCGCGCCCCTGTCTGCCCCGCGCAGCTGGACGAGCAGGCAGGAGCGCGGACAAGGTGGTCAGCCCCGCTGTTCTTCACCGTCAATGCCGCCGGCGCCGGGGCTACGCTGGGCGTGTCGGAGATTGCCAGCGTGCTCGTGCTGGACACGCCGCAGGCCTGCGACGCTTTCCTGCGCACCCAGGCGCGCTGCTTTTCCTGGCTCTCCTTGCAGTGCCGACGTAGGCGGCAGCTGCATGAGCAGCTGTGTCCCTCTTACAGCACCGCTTGCAGATGTGCGCACCAGTCAGTGCTTTGTCAAGTCGTGCTATTGTGCTTCGACAAATTATCCTTTACCTGCAAGCCTATACAACGCTCTGTGCGCACAGAAGCTCAGCGTCGCTACGCGTGTTGTCTCGGTGTTGCCCCGGTCACCAAGCGCTGTTTGGAAGCACGCATCACGCACTATTTGAAAAGACTTGTACGCTTAAACGCTGGTGGGCTTCTGCGTGCAGGTGACGCTGGACGCCGAGCTGGGCGTGTCGGCGGGCAGCCGCGGCGGGCAGGTGGACGTGACGGCCGTCAACGTGACCTGCCCTCGCGAGAGCTTCCACTCGTTCACGTACTCGCGCGTCTCGCGCGGCCTCATGGTGGACGTCAGCTGGAACGGCGCGCGCCGCGCATTGACCTGATGTGAACCTGGCGTGAGGGAAGCTGGGTGTTATCTGTTGGTGGTCACCTGGTCCGCTCTTGCGTGTGTCGCGCGGCCCCACCGTGGATGTGAGCCGAAATGGTGCACGCCCGCCCCTGGGTGCGAAGGAAGCTTGGCGCGTTGTGCCGGTTGTCACCTGGTCCGCAAGCGTGGGCAAGGACGCAGCGCGTGCGCGCACACTGAGGAAGCTAGCGTGTCACTTTTGGCGCGTTTCTCCTGTGGAAAGCGTGTCACTTGGGATGCCTGTTTCGTCAGTGGAAGTCTCGTTTAGTTGAAAGCGCCGGGTGTGGCTCGCCCGGCGAGCTGCTCTTCTGCTGACATCCCAGGCAGCTTTGCTTGCTGTGTGCGGCCTTGCGCAGCGCGCCGCGCTCTCATGTGCTGAGTGGCTGCTGAGCCTTGAGCGCCGTCGTCGCAGGCGTGGGCCTGCGGGTGGACTCGGACAGCAACGCGCTGCTGTATGGTGGGGGGGTGGCGCCGGCAGCCATCCTGCGAGGCGAGGTGGCGCAGCCCGCCAACCTCATGGCGCCGCTGCTGCAGGTGTGGCCCCGAGCGAAGCGCGCCGCACCTTGGAACGATATGGAAGGCAGCAGGCAAGCGAGAACGCAGCGTCTTGTGTGATCACGATAGCGTTGTGAGGGTTTTTTTTTTTTGGCAGCCTGGCTGCTGTGTTCGCACATGCTGCCAGTGAGCGGGGCTGAAGCGCACGCGTCATCGCTGTGCGCTGTGGCGTAGGAGAGTCTGTTGATGTGGATGCAGTGTAGCCTTGACGGGGGACTGGTGCCTTCAGCCTTGTACGGATGGGGCGTGCAGGTCCTGGCGGGCGTGCTGGCCAGGACGTCGCCCGCTGCTGGCATCAAGGCCGAGGCCGGCGCAGCGCCGGCGCCGGGCGTGGCGGTCTCCAGGCCCCGTGCTGCCGGCGGCGCCGCCTCTGCCACCGCCCAGCCAAAGCCGAGCGCGCGGTCGTGCCTGCGCCCGAGCGCGGCGCCCAGCGCGGCCCCCGCGGCCCGGGCGGTCGCGCCCGCCATGGCGCTGGCAGGCTCGTCGGTGGGCGCGTCGTGCGCGGGCGCTGTGCGCACCGCCAAGCCCCTGCGCGGCGGCGCCGCGGGCCACGCGCGTCACCTGATGGCGGTCGAGGAGGCGCCCGAGTCGCCGCCCGACATTGTCGCGCAGCTGCGCGCGCTGTCGCCGTTTGCGGCGCTGTCGCATGTGCCGATTGCTGACGCGTGAGTGCTGGCGCACACGGGTTGTCAGGCACCACCAGACGGTTCCTTCTGTGCCAAGGCCCGCACGCGTTGTGTTTGGTGGCTGCGGAGCGCTGTGTGCCCCTGCTGGGTGCGGACGACCCGAGCCACGCGAGCACTTGTGGCTCCGTGGCGGGGCTTTTGTGGCGCGGGCCCGCCGCGGCCGCATGCACGTGCCCCGTATAATGTAGGGACATACGGAGGAAGAGAGCGCTGCGGGGCAGCTAAGTGCCGGGTGCAGTAGGAGGGGCTGCCTGTGTCGCATGGGCTCCGGCTGGCCAGCCACAGCAAGGTGCGGACTGCGGCCTGCCCGCACCTGGCTGTGTCGTTGGCCGGCCGGTGTGCTGCAGATGGCAGGCCAGGGCTGCATGCGTGACCCGCTGGCCGCCGCACCGCCGTTTGCGCATGTTCCTGTCTTGTCAGGGAATTTTTTTGCGGTTCACTCGGGCAGTATGACGCAAGCGCGACTGTCCTGCCACCCTACGCCTCTCTAGTTCAGTGCTTATTCCGGCTGTCTAAACTCCGCTCAGTGTCCTCGAACCCCCTTCAGATCAGGCTGATTGTGCGACGTGGTAAGCGGTAGCGGGCGGGATCAGGCACCTCTCTTGTGTTGGTTCGCTGCTACGTATGATGGTTCGCACTCCCCCTCCGCGCATGTATTTATTGCACGGCCGCGAGAAGATGTTTCTTGCTCATCCCTTGCATAACCAACGCATTGGTTCCGTGCTTTCCATGCTATGCAGAAGCACGCATCAGGGGCGTTACGCTGTCAGCCCAGGCATGGCATATTTTTTTTGATGGTGCAGCGGCATTGGTTTATATATCAGCTGATGAGGTGAACAGGGTGGCACGTTGTGGTTGCACTTCCGTGGTAAACAGTTCGAGATGTGAGACTTAGGCAGCCCGGGCAGTGGCAAACCTGTACAATGGAGTTTCCAGACCACAATGTTTAGACCATGGCACTGGATGGTGTGCGGTAAGTCGCGAAGTTACAGCGCTGAGATGTCAACCAGGTGCACTGTAAGATAATCCGTGAAATTACAGCGCAATAATGTCAACCAGGTGCATTGTGAGATAACAAGCGTGCTGCCCTGCACCTCGCAATGCGCATGCCAGTGGAGGGGGGCCGCCTCGCACTGGCCCGCACTGCATGTTCAGGCCCAGCGCTCCCCAAGCCTGGGGTGCGGCGCTGGGCCGTCAGAGTTGGTGCAGACAGCCAGCAAGTGATCCCAGCCATGCAAAACAGGTCGCGGGGCCAACTGAAAAACATTCACACTGCGCACACTCTGGGGCCGGCGTGAGCACTCAAAGCATATCTCAAGGAACTGCATATCTACATTGCTGGCGCATGGGCACAGGTTGCATCTCAGGACAAACTTGCTCCGATTGATCAAGAGTGCAATACAGTAGCAGTGCGACAATATCATATGCAGGCCATGGGTGCCATGCCGCACTGAGCACTGCGCGTAATAAGCTACATGCGCTCGTCCCTGCTTGGATATGCCACTGCCGCTGGCAGGCCCTTGTCCCAGACTTGCTCTAACACATGCTGACTTGACAGCTAAAAACTGGCTGGAAGCGAAGATGCCTGACCATGCAAAGCCCTGACCATGCGTGCACAGCAGCCTCGCGCGGTACGCTGCCGGCCGGCAGGAAGCCCTGCAGGCCAGGCCATACCCTATGCCTCCAAGAGGCGCTCGACCACGCAGCCGATCCTGCCGGGGTGCAGCGCACACTCGGCCGGCTTGACGCCCTTGCCGGCCAGCAGCAGCCGCACCTGCGAGCGCCCGCAGGCCGCCGGTGACCGGCATGGCGCGTCTGCTGTTCCCTCGCCGAGCTGCGGCACTCGGGCACGGACGAGGTCCGCGTGGCCATACAAGCGCTCGCCACAGGCGCGCGTGCCTCGCCCGCGCACTTGCTCGGGACACTTATCAAGCCAAACCCATGGCGCTGAAGTGAAGCACACAGGAGGCACACCGCCGGAGCGCGCACTAGCTTGGACGAGAAGCGACAGCCGGCCCCGCTTGCAGCTGGCCACGCACTGCCCGTGCATGTGCCCGGGCGTGGGCTGCACGCACGCAGCGGGGACGGGGGGGCGGGGCGGGCGGGCCGCGCACGTCGTCCTCGAAGCTGAGCGGGTCGACGGTCGGGCCAAAGGCCTTCATGGGCTTGCCGTCGCGGCCCACCAGCGCCTTCCAGTAGTTCCACGGCACCTGGCGCGCTCGCCGGTGGGCTTGTCAGCATGCCCTACCCTACCCTACCCTAGATCTACCACCAAAATAAGGCCAGGCAGCTTGTCACCTTTTACACTACCCCTTGAGTTCAAGGACAACTCTGCGCGAGCAACCAGCTGCCACAGCATTGGTTGTCTGGGTCAGCTGCGGGTGGGTTTGGCAGCTGTCGCACCTTGTTGGTGTGCGTCTCGGCCTTCAGGAAGGCGTACACGGGGTGCGTGTCTGGACCGTTCACAAACACCTTGTCCTGCGCTGGCGCTATTCTTTACTTAAAGCGAGGAGCAGGAAGATTGTACTGCCTAGCCTGGCGTACAGCCCGCCACCAGTGTGGCAAGCGCGCAGGCTGGGCGCACCATGACCGGCAGCGACTCGATACCAAACTTTTTGATGGCGAACGCGCGCTCCTCCTCCGAGGTGCCCGGCGCCTGCCCTCCAAACTGGTTGCAGCTAAAGGCTATGACCTGGAAACCGTCCTTGCCGTACTTCTCCGTCAATATCCGCAGCCCCTGTGAAAGAACTGGCCTCGTCTGGGCACTGCCTTCTCTGGTCCCACCGGCAATGATCCCAGCATGAAGCAAGTGACCGCCCACCGGATAGACGATGTTCTGTATCGGTCACTCGCTCGCCACGTTGACGACCACGGTCACGCAGTCGGCAAAGCGCTTGAACGGCACAGGCTCGCCATACTGCAGCGCGCTGAACTCGTACAGGCTCGTGGGCGCGGCCAGTGCACCTGCGCCGGGCGTTCCATGTTCAGCACACCTGCGCCAGGCGTTCCACAGTTGAGCACAAATAACTGGGCCTGCAACCCCTCACGTGCGGTCCGTGACGGGAATATCGCGCTGTGATTGCAGCGGGGCTCATGTGGGCACATTGGCACCTCACAATAGGCTGCCTGTGCTCCACCAAGGTGCTACAATAGGCAGCCTATGCTCCATCATGTTGCTATGATTGCATGCTGCATGTCTGAGGGTGCGGTCGGCGTCATAGGCATGCAGCTCAAGCAACGGCCACCTGCCACAGCTGCGGGAGGCAGGGGGGGTCAGGAGGAGGCTGGAGAGGCGCACCGCCTGGCAGCACCAGTGGCACAGCCGCTGTCGCTGCAAGCAGGTCGCGACGCGTTATGCTCGCACGGACGGACACCGGCTGGCGCCCGCGGCGTGCAGGGCGCTCGTGCTGCAGAAAGCTGGCGCGTGCGCTGCACATGGTGGTCGCCATCGGGACGATCTCCTGACCCGCTGCTGCGAAGCGCTGATGGGCCACTCTGTTTCAGGTCTTTAAGGGTCTGGCGCTGATGAAGAAGCTGTTGTTGCATGGTGCATTGCAACTCATGAGCCCATACTGTACATGCCCGCATGCAGCACGAACAATGCATTGTACAGACCGTTTCAACCACGCAGCACCCTGCTAAACTTGCGCCCAGCGCCGCCGCCGCCGCTCCTGTCCCTGCTCGGGCGGCGCGGCCTCGGCTGCGCCTTGCGTATCCCTTGCAGGCTCGCGCCCACGTCCCCGCTCCTCGTCGTCAGCTGGCGCCTGCGGCTGCGCCGCGGGTGCAGAGCGGGGGCAGGCGCGTCCGGGCGCTGCGTCGGCAGCGACAGCGCGCAGCTCGTGGCGGCCGGGGTCGCCCGCGAGCGCCTGCACGGCAGCAGCATGTGCAATAGGGCACGACAGCGCATGGGCTTCATCACGGCTCATAATGCATGCTGTTCAAGAGCAATGCAGTGCGCACTCCCGACCGCAACAGGTCCTCATTCTGGGGAGGCGCTGCGCTCTCGCTCAGGCCATGGGGCTCCAGCTATGCTGCCAGGGCCGGCCCAGCGACCAAAATGCCGTGCAGCAATAAAAAATCCTCGCATATGTCAGAGCGCGCACCGCCGCGCCGGCGATGCCCAGCGCGGCCAGCTCGGCGGCCAGCGCGGCCACGCCAAGCCCGGCTGCGCAGGGCGGCAGCCAGCCGCAGCCGCCGCCGCCGCCGCCGGCCGCGGCCTCCTGCTCGCGCCAGAAACCCTCCACGGCCTCCAGGTCGAGCCCATCGGGGGTTTGGGCCGCCTCCGCGCCAGTCTCCCTGCGCGGCGCGCGAGGGCGGCGGGCCTGCGCCCCGCCGCGCGCGGGCGCGCCGGGGCTGGGAGCCTGCGCGGCCGCGGGCGACGCGCTGCACGCGCCCAGCAGCGCGCCCGCCGACCGGCGCAGGCTGAGCGGCGAGCGCGGCCGCGGCGCGCCGGGGCTGTGGCTGCGGTCCGGGCTGCCGCGCTCGCTGCTGCAGGCGCGCTGCGCTGGCAAAACTGCGCCCGGCGCGCCGGCGGCGGCGCCGGCCGCGCGGCGCTGCCAGGCGCGCAGGCGCTGCAGCTCGGCGCGCAGCGCCTCCAGCTGCTCGGTCTTGTCAAACAGCTCGGCTTTGAACGCGGCCGCCGCCTCGCGCAGCGCCGCCTCGGCGGCCGCGCGCAGCGTGGCCTCCGCCGCCTCGGCCGCGCGCAGCTCCTCCACCGCGGCCACCAGCGCACCTGCCGCCGCGCGCGTGTCGGCACGCGGCGCGCACACGGAGTGCACGGTTGCAGACCGCGGGCGCGCCGCGCAACATGCATGCACCGCGCCCGCCGCGAGCGGGGGACAGGCGCCCCCCGGGCCGAGGCCGCGCTCGGCCGAGCTTGCCCTACGCCGGCGCGTCCGCCGCGCGCGCCGCGCAGCGCTGCCGCTCGCGCTGCTACTCCAGGCGCGCACCCGCATGGCGGCAGCGCGGGGGCAGGCAGCGCGGGGCAGACAGGCCCCCGCGTCCGTCGCATAACCTTTCGTGCCATTTGGCAGGAGGAGCGGCGCGCAGGCGCACCGCGCTGGCGCTCGCGCCGCGCCTCGCGCTTCGCCAGGCGCATGAGCCGCGCGGCCAGCGCCTCCATGCGCGCCTGCAGCGCATCGCGCGCCGCGGCCGCTGCCGCCAGGCGCCGCTCGGCCGCGCCGGCGGCCGCAGCTGCCTCCGCGCGCCACGCCGCGCGCGCGGCGGCCAGCTCCGCGGCGGCTGCGGCCGCCTGCGCCGCGCGGCTCTGCGCGGGGCGGGCCAGGCGCTGGCGACCCTGCCCTCGCGCGGGGGACGGTGTGCTTGCGCTGTGAGCAGACCCATGTCGCCAGGGCGGCGCCCATCTCGGGATGGTAATTGGCAGCCAATGCAGCTCTACTGAATCAGTGCTGGGGCGAGCGCGCAGCATGTCCGGCGAGTGCGGGCCGGCCACAGGTGGCCACACAGCCCGCGCCGCCCGGGCGCCTGCAGCGGCTGGGAGCGCGCCTCCTCCTGCTGCGCCTGCGCGGCGGCCAGGGCGGCCTGCCAGCCGCTGGCCGCGTCGGCCGCCGCGGCGGCCGACGCGCGCTCGGCCGCCGTGCGCTCGTCCGCGCGCCGCGCCTCCGCCGCCGCCAGGCGCTCCGCCGCTTGCCTGCGCGCATAGCCCGCTCAGGCGGCCTGCCCATCCGCTGACAAGTTTGGGGCTCTTTCCGCATGCTAGCCTGACGTGAATGCCTAGCATGCACACACACGCGCATATAACTTCACCCAAGACCCACACAGGCTGCCTGCCCAGGCCAGACTGCTGCGCGCCGCCTGTGGAAGGTGGCCGCACTGATCAGGCATTCTCCTGTTCAGGCCACACCGCTCCAGGTCGCAGCGTTCGGCCTCCGCCTCCTGCCGCGCCGCCGCCACGGCTGCCGCAACGGCCGCCGCGACGGCCGCCGCCTGCGCGGCCGCGGCGTCCTCGGCGGCGGCGCGCGCCGCGGCGGCCGCCGCCGCGCCCGCATTGGCCAGGCGGGCCTGCCACGCGGCCTCCAGCTGCTGCAGCTGCGCGGCGGCGCCCTGCCCCGCGGCCTCCATCCTGCGGCGCCACCACGGAGGTCACCGCACTCTGCAGCCGTGCAGCGCTGATACGCATGCGCATCGGCGTGCGCCGCGCTTCTGCCGCTGAGGCCCGGCCTTTGGACCCTGCGCCTGCGGCCGCAGCGGCGCTGCCACAGAGCGGAACGGCGCGACCAGCTGCACGCGGCTTGGCGCACAGCGCAAGGGTATGAACAGGCGATTCGCGCGTGGGGCGCACGCTCGGGCGGCCGCGCGGTCGGCCTCGCGCACGCGCTCGGCCGCCTCGCGCTCGTACGCGTGCAGGCGCTCCGCGGCCGCCTCGTCCGCGGCGCCGCGCTCGGCGCGCTCGCGCGCGGCCGCCGCCGCGGCGGCGGCCTCGGCCTCGCCGCGCGCGGCCTCGGCGGCCGCCGC
>JAABUV010001857.1_pt1 | contig 29932 bp, 27 predicted proteins | sample 5559971 | NCBI WGS metagenome assembly JAABUV01 (sample SAMN10711881, study PRJNA513362) | rock metagenome | isolation source: Antarctica rocks | place: Antarctica: Victoria Land, Knobhead nord | collected 2015-12-19
GCTTTGAAGGGGCCGCCAAGCCTTCTAGCACCTATATGGAGTCCATTGGCACGTCCCATTTGAAGACCTAATGGGTTCTACAAACGTCAATTACGGAGTCTCTACGCTTCTACACTTTGTCTTGCTTCAAGAAGCGTCCGAGGCGCAGCAGCGCGCCGCCTCCGCTCTTGTCATCCTTCTTACCGTCAGCGCCTTTACTGTCCTTACCCGGCGCGCCCCCGGAAGAGTGGCCCGCGCCAACCGACTCACGTCGCTCCTCCGGGGGCGCGCCCGCGGTGGCCGCGGCCACCGCGGGCGTGGGCAGCGGCGCCGGCGGCCGCGCGGCTGTCGCGCCCTTGAGGCTGCGGCTGCTGATGATGGGCAGGCTGGGCCGCGCGCCCTCGCGCTGGTTAAGTCGCGTCAGGAAGTTCTTGGCTAGCGTGTCGAACGCGTCAGAGTTGTATTCCTCGATGCGGCCCGTGTCGCTGAGCGAGGCGATCGTCGGGTCGATCGGCAGGCGCGCCAACAGCGGCGCGCCCGAGAGGCCGACGAGGCGTTGTCCCTGACTGGGACCGAACAGCTCGTAGTCCTCACCGTTGGGCAACGGCACATAGGCCATATTCTCGACCATGCCCACGATGGGCACCTCGAACTTCTTGACCATCTGGATGGCTTTGCTCACGACCATGGTCGCCAGGCCTTGTGGGGTACTGACGAGCACGGCGCCGTCCGTGGGGAGTTGCTGCATCACCGTCATCGGCGCGTCGGAGGTCCCCGGCGGCAGGTCCACCAGCAGGTAGTCGAGTTGGCCCCAGTTCATGTCGGTGTAGAATTGCTTGATCGCGCCCGATATCATGGGGCCGCGCCAGACCACGGCGGCCTCGGGGTCGTCGAGCAGCACGTTCATCGACATGATGGGGATACCGCCCGTGGAGCGTGGCGGCTCCGGCTTCGGCTGCCCCGGGATCTGCGTGAGCGAGCGCGTGGGGACGCCAAACATGAGCGGGATGCTCGGTCCCGTGATATCGCCGTCGAGGATGCCCACCGCGTAGCCCTGCCGCTTGAGGGTGACGGCCAGTAGCGCGGTGACGAGCGACTTGCCGACGCCGCCCTTGCCGCTGACGATGGCGATGATGTGCTTGATGCCCTGGACGCTGTCGGGCGGGCGGCGCGTCGATCCCGCGGCCTTGACACCGGCGCTCAAGCCCTCGGCGCGGTCCTTGCCGGCCGGTACCGTCCCCTCCCGCGCGAAGCGGTTCAGGTCGGTGAGGAGCGCGTCCGCGTCGAGGCTGTGTGTGCGCGCGCCCTGCGCGATCGTTTCGTGGGCGCCGACGCTGCACCCGGCGCAGGGCAGCCCGTGGGCCTGGAAGACGGCGGTGATCCCCGGGTGCGCGTCGCGCACCGTGCGGATGATCATATCCTTGGTGATCGTGTCGCTCATGGTATATTTTTAACTCTCGTGGCGGGGCCTGTGGCGCCGCGCGTACGCGTAAATAGTGGGGGTGACGGCGCCGCCACGCGCGCCAGGTGTGTGCTAGCGTCGGCTAGTAGTGACTATTTTTGCGTCACCTACCCCGCCCTAAAGGACGGAGCTTGCGCCTGCCCTGCATGATAGGCGGCGCGTTCAGGAGAAGTACATTGCAACTCATCCTTACCCGTGCTCTCAACGGGCCGGTGGGTGACGACAGCGGTTGTCGCGCTCACCGGTCACGGAACGGAACGACCAGACAACTTCTGTGGGCGTCACCCAGGTCGTGGCCCTTGCGGAACCCCTGCCCTTCCGTGCATGTTTCTGCAACCAGTGGGAAACGCCCCACGCCAGAGGAATCCCGAAGGCTCCGTTGCGGCTGATGCTGGCGCATACTTCATTGTTATTATACTCCATAGAGCAGAGAGGAAGGGCCGCATTCCCCCGCCCTTGAAAAGAGGCCGGGGAATGCGGCAACGTCTATGGTACTGCCCCCTGCAAGTGGCAGCAAGCGGAACGCTTTTTTCGTAGGCGCCACGATTGTGAAACGCGGCCTGACCTTTTAAGGTCAGGCCGCTGCCTGTCAAGCGCAAGCCCACGGCGCCTACCATCACAGTGGACGTGGTCCGGCGCGGCTACGAGCGTGAGAGGCTGTCGCGGCGCGCCGGACGGCGGCTCCAATGGCGCACACGATCGAGCAGGTCGTCGAGATTGAAGGGCTTGGCGAGGTAGTCGTCGACGGCCATCAGCCCGATGCGGGCGTGCGCGTCGGGTAGCGCGCTCATCGCGATGATCGGTATGTCCGCCGTTTGTGGATCGACGCGCAGGTGGCGCGCCACCTCGGAGCCGTCGATGGACGGCAGCAGGATGTCGAGGAGGATGACATCGGGCTGTATGTCGCGCGCGAGTCGCGCCGCCGCTCCGTCAGCCGTCGCGTAGACCCGGTACCCGTCTGCCTCGAGCACTTCGGTCAGGAAATCGACGATGAACATCTCGTCGTCAATGATCAGTACCGTACCTTTTGCCACGAATCTCCCCTGCCGCGATATGCCGAGTAGAGGCGCAATATCTCTTGTACTGTGTATCGACAGCGCGGGTCGATCCGTACATAAGGTATACGCGGCGACGAGGGGTTTGGATCACATGAATCGGCGAAAAATGAAAAAACCCAACCGGCAACGGCCGGTGATCCCGGCCATGACTACAGTCGTGTTAGCCGGCTAACGGCGACTAGTGACGGCGATAGGCGCGTCGCGGTGTAGGGGCGGCGTGGAGGACAAAGACGCCGCCCGTTCACCCGTCATTCTCGATAGCGCCCTTAAAGCCAGCGAGTGTTGCCCGGCATGATGGCGATGAAAGCCATCAGGGGCGCGGCCGCGATGGAGAGGCGCATGAGGACCTTGTTGACGCGGTCGAGGGTGGGAAGGCTGGGGAGCGTAGGCTGAATAATTTTCTTGCGCATGACAATGCTTTCCTTTTGTCTATCGTCTTTTTTTGTGTTGTTAATCGTGACTGTGCAGGCATAGCGCCTATCCGTTTGTTACTATCAGGGATGCCGGCACGCCGCGCTATCCCCCATTCGGGTTAGGTCCGGGTATGCGGTAGCACGATGGTACATGTTGTGCGCTAGTGGCTGAATAGTATAGATTTTAGTCATCCTGGCGCGCGTGATAGGCGTGGGGCGCCTGGCGATCGTTTGTGGGAAACTAAAAGATAATGTGCCCTGTTTCCGCGCATTGAGGGACGAAACAGCCAATCAAGGACGTCGATGTGCGAGAACTGCCCCCGGCGCTACGCCTGTATCTGCTAGTCATCTACGCCGTCTGCGCCGTTCTCTTTATCGGTCAGGTTGGCCTATCGTTCGCCGCCGGCCTGTCTTCGGTGACGCGGGGCGACGTGCTATGGCCGGCGCTGCTGTTCGTGGCGCTGGCCTACGTGGGCGAGCGTACCGGACTGCGGGTGAGCGCGTCGGTCTATCAAGGGCTGGCGACGCCCGTCCATATCGCCGCGATCTTGCTCCTGCCCGCGCCCCTACCCTTGCTCGTGGCCGTCGTGGCCGTTGCCGTGTTGGAGGGCCAGCAGGGTAACCAAGAGTTATATAAACGCCTCTTTAATATTTGCCACCAAATCCTTTCGGTGGGCGGCAGCACGCTGGTCCTCTCCCTATTTGTCGCCCCCACGGCGGTGCTGCGGGTGGACGGCGGTCCGGTCACTGTTTTGTACATCGGCCTGCTCCTGGCCGTCTACTATCTGCTCGACACCGGTACGCTCGCCGGTGTGTTAGCCCTGCTGGAACGCCGGCCGCTCCTGGAGGTGTGGCGGGACAGCTACCGGCAAAACGTGCTGCCCGAACTGGCGACGAGCGCCATCGGCGTCCTATCCGCGGCGGCGTGGCGCTTTAACCCCGGCCTGCTTGTCCTCGTGCTCCTGCCCGTCCTGGCCTTGCGGGCCGCGTTCCAGGCCATCGCTGAGGCGGAGCGGGCCAGGGGTGTGGCGCGTGACGCTCAGGCGCTCGCCGAGGAGGCTTTGCGCGTGCGCGACGACTTCATGAACGCGGCGTCGCACGACCTGCGCACACCGCTCACCGGCGTGATGGGCCGCTCCGATCTCATCCAGACGCGCCTGGACAGTGGACGCCCGCTAGACGAAGGGTGGTTTCGTACGCAAGTCGACCTGCTGCGGCAGTCGGCGCGGCGCATGGCGGCGACGGTGGAGGAGATTACCGACGCGGCGCAGTTGCAGATGGGCCGGCCCCTGTCGCTGAAGCTGGAGCCCATCGACATCGGCGACATGGTCCGCGGTATGAGCGCCATGGTCGCGGCGGCGAGTACATGGAACAATGCCGCGCCAGTCGAGGTCGCGGCGGCCGCGGGGATCGTCGTGGAGGGGGACCGGCGGCGGCTGGAGCGCGTGGTGCAGAACGTGGTCGGCAACGCCGTCAAGTATAGCCCCGATGGGACGCCCGTCGGGGTGAGCGTGGACGGCGACGCGGAGTGGGCGACTATCACCGTGCGCGACCGCGGTGTCGGCGTCCCCGCCGACGAGTTGCCGCGCCTGTTCACGCGTTTCTACCGCGCCTCGACCTCGAAGGGCATCGCGGGCACGGGCATCGGGCTGGCCGGTTCGCGCACCATCGTCGAGCAGCACGGCGGCCGCATCACGCTCGAGAGCGCCGTCGGCGAGGGCACGACCGTCACCGTGTCCCTGCCGCGCGAGGCGCGCGAGGGCGACGGCGCGCCCCTCACCCCCAACCCCTCTCCCTGACGCGGGAGAGGGGAGCTGCCCCTCAAATCACGGGCTTCTCCCTTCGCTTCTGGAGGGTGAGGGGGTGATGGTATCCCTTGCGCTGAGTCGCGGCGCGTAGTACTCTGACGCCGCACCCTTGTTGTTCCGTTTGCGCACGTCGGGTACCGGCGTCAGGCGGGAACGCAAGGGCGTCCCCTCGCGCGCCTGGCCGCGCTGCCGGCCCTATTTTTATAGCGCGCTTCATCCAACTTCGACAGCGCTGGCCCCAGCGGTATGGCGCCTAGGTACTGTATTGTGGAGAATTATTGTGTCTAACCGCTCACCGGACGAGCAGGGTCCTACGCCGGTCCGCACGACGCGGCCGGCGCTGCTCGGCGCCCTCGGCGTGGCCGTCGCGCTGATCGCCGCCATCCTCGTCGCGACGCGGGTCTTGGGCTCCCACGGCGCCCGCGACAAGGCGAGCGCCCCCTTCCCCACGAGAGCAGCCGCCACGGCCATGAGCGACAGCGGCGGGCGAGTCACGGCCACGAGCGCCGCGGGCGGCCAAGCCACGGCCACTGGGAGCGGGGGTATCCAACCAGCGGCCGCGACGACGACGGGGCCGACAGCGTGGCCCACCGGCACGCCGCGGCCCACCACGCGCGCGACGGGCAGCAGGCGCGCGACCCCAGCGCCGATCAACCAATCCACGCCGGCCGGGACCACGACGAGCGTGGTCCCAGCGTCGCCAGCTAGCCCCACCGATACGGGTGCGGCCCCATCGGCGGCTACGTCCATGTCCATCGCGCCGGCCACCGTCCGCCCGACCACGCCCGTTGGAGTGGGCTCCACGCATACCTCCGTCGCGACCGCCACGCACACGTCCTCGCCGGCGCCGGTAGCCACGCCCTCCCGACCCGCGCCCACCGCCACGCGTACACGCGTTGCGACGCGCGCGCCTACCGCGACGATCACGCCCGCCGTGACGCGTGTACCAACTCTCGTCGCGACGCGCGCGCCTACCGCGACGATCACGCCGCGCGCGTCTCTCATGGCGGCGTACCGCGACTATACGGTGGGCGCGTACTACTTCAGCGGCTGGTCGCACGGTCAGAACGACAACATCAGCGCCATCCTGACCGGTCCGCATCGAGGCGCCGAGCCGCTCATCGGCTGGTACGACGACTCGCAGGCGCAGGTCGACCAGAGCATTGACCAAGCCGCCAACGCGGGCGTCAACTTCTTTTCTTTCGACTGGTACGACATCCCGTACTCGCCGTACGTCACCGACCGCACGCTCAACGAGGGGCTGACGTACTATCTCACGTCCGCGCGGCGCTCCCGCCTCGGGTTCAACCTCGTCTTCGTGGACCACGCGCCGTTCGTGCCCACCCCCGACCATCCGGCGGCCATCGCCTCGTGGCGCACGACGGAGTGGCCGCGCATCATCGACCAGTGGCTGCCGCTCTTCAAGCAGCCCGACTATGTGCGCGTCGACGGCAAGCCGCTGCTTACCGTGTTCAGCCCTGAGCACATGCGCGAGATCTGCGGCGGCTCAACCGGCGTGCGCGCCGCACTCGACTACCTGCGCGCCCGCGTCCGCGCGGCCGGCCTGCCGGGGGTGACCGTGGCGGTCGCCGCGACCGTGGCCGCGCACTCCAACCCGATCAAGGCGCAAGAGCTTAACGACGAGGGGTATGACGCCGCGACGGGCTATAACTACCACTCGCTTGGCAACGAGCAATACCGCAAGCCCGTGCCATATAGCCAACTCGTCGCCGAGAACAGGGCGACGTGGGACCGCGTGGCCGCCGCTGTGCACGTCCCGTACATGCCCGTCATCACCTCGGGCTGGGACCAGCGCTACAGCGCGCGCGAGCAGCAGACGGCCATCATCTACACCGGCCGCACTCCCCGTCAGTTCGCCTGCTATGCCGTGGACGCCCGCCACTGGATCGATACGCATCCCACCCAGACGACCAAGGAGCGTATCGTGATGATCTTCGCCTGGAACGAGATCGGCGAGGGAGGCGCCATCATCCCCAGCTACCAGGACGGTTTCGCCTACGCCAACACCGTCGGTACGATCTTTGGAACCACGACCAGTCCCCCACAAACGCCGGTGGGGTGTACGTGAGGCGAGGGCGAGGGGCGAGGGGCGGGGGGCGAGAGGCGAAAACCCGCTTGCATAGATATGACCAATCGTCGCTACCCTACTTAAGGTCGCCCGTCGCCCGTCGCCCGTCGCCCGTCGCCCGTCGCCCGTCGCCCGTCGCCCGTCGCCCGTCGCCCGTCGCCCGTCGCCCGTCGCCCCAGAAGGAGGTGGATAAACCGCTCGCCCCATGGCCGTGGTCGTGGGAGCCTGAAAGCGTGAGTTTTGCATCATGCTAGTCCGGTTAGTACGTTGTATGATCCAATCGACCCCCGGCGCGGGAGTAGCGCCGGCTATTGAAGAAGCAGGATGAGAGAACATGACCACCGCTGATCATTCGTCGGCAGGTACACGGCGGCGCGTGGGGCGCGCGCTCGCGACGGCAGGATTGCTGACCGCGTTCACCCTGGCCCCCCTCCTCCCTGGAGCCGTGGGCGCCGCGCGCGCCGATTCGAGCCGCGGGCCGGCCACGGGCGCCGACTACCCCTACGACAATACGGTGACGCCCACGGCCGGTACGCCGGTCGCGGGGACGTTCGCGGTGACCGCGACGACGACGATCACACCGCGCACGACCGCGATTGTGACATCGAAATCGGGACGTGTCACCGCGACCCCAACCGCGCGCGCGACGAGCACGCCGACCCCGGCCCCTGTAGCAACGCTGCCAAGCGTGCCCAAGGGCTTCAAGGCCACCGTGCGCCGCACCAACGGCTACGAGCTCGGGGCCTACTACTTCAGCGGATGGTCGCACGCGCCCAACAACAACCTCACGCCTATCCTGACGCGGGGGCCGTTGAGCCGCTACGAGCCCCTGATCAGTTGGTACGACGATTCGCAGCTGCAGGTCGACCGCAACATTAATCAGGCCGTCAACGCGGGCGTCAACTTCTTCGCCTTCGACTACTACGACCTCGTCCAGTCGCGCTATCCGACCGACCGCACGCTCAATGAGGCGCTCGGCTACTACTTGACCTCGCAACAACGCTCGCGCATCAACTTCTGCCTGACCTTCATCGACCAGGCGCCGTTCCAGCCGGCCGCGCACGACTGGCCGCGGCTGGTGTCCACCTGGATCCAGTATTTCAAGCAGCCCGACTATGTGCGCGTCAACGGCAAGCCGCTGTTTATCATATTCAGCCCCGAGCACATGCGCGATATATTCGGCAGCTCCAAGGGTGTGTATACCGCCCTCAACTACCTGCGCGGCCAGGTCGCCAAGGCGAAGCTCCCCGGCGTGACCATCGCCGTGGGCACCACGGTCAGTCCCAGCGCCAACCCCGCCAATGTCGCGAAGTTGAGGGTCGAGGGCTACGACGTCACGACGGGCTACAACTACCACTCCAACGGCGGTGAAAAATATCGCACGCCCGTTCCCTACAGCAACCTGGTGCAAGAGAATCGATCCATGTGGGACCGCGTGGCGAAGGCCTATACGTACCCGTACATGCCCGTCATCACCTCGGGCTGGGATCAGCGCTTCAGCTACCGCGAGCAGAAGACGGCCATCATCTACAAGGACCGTACCCCGGTGCAGTTCGCCTGCTACGCCGCCGCCGCGCGGCAGTGGGTCGACAACAATGCCAAGCACACCGTCAAGGAGAAGATCGTGATGGTCTTCGCCTGGAACGAGAGCGGCGAGGGCGGCGCCATTATCCCTACCAAAGTCGACCGCGGCGCCTACACCGACGCGTTGAGCCGCGTGTTCAACGCACGCACGACGCCCGTGTGTAAATAGTCGGGAGGCGGGAGGCGGGAGGCGGGAGGCGGGAGGCGGGAGGCGGGAGTAAGACGCGTCACGATGACGCCCGACCTGGTAGCGCCATCGCCGACCACCATCCTTACCATGATTACTCACGACTCACGACTTACGACTCCCGACTCACGACTCATCTGGAGGATAGACTTGAAGATCGCCATGCTGGGTTCCCGCGGTATCCCCGCCAATTATAGCGGTGTTGAGACCTGCGTGGAGAATCTGGCGACCCGGTTGGTCGAGCGTGGTCATGAGGTGACGGTCTATTGCCGGCCCCACATGGTGCGGTGGGAGGAGCCGACCTACAGGGGGGTGCGCCTCGTCAAGTTGCCCACGATCCGCACCAAGTTCCTCGATACCTTCGCGCACACGGCGCTGTGTACCCTGCATATGATCGCGCATCGGCCCGATGTCGCGCTCTACTTCATCGCGGGCAACAGTCCCTTCGTGCTACTGGCGCGCCTCGCCGGCGTCCCAACGGTGTTCAACGTCGATGGCCTCGACTCGCAACGCGCCAAGTGGGGCGGGCGCGCGCGCCTGTACCTGCGGTTCGCCGAGTGGCTCTCCGCGCGCGCCGCCACGCGCACTGTGACCGATGCGCGGGCGGTGCAGCGCCTCTACGAGCGTCGCTTCGGCCGTTCCACGACCTTCATCGCCTACGGCGCCGAGCTCCCCGTTCCCACGGGCGCGGAGTACCTGGAGCGCTTCACCCTGGACCCGCGCGGCTATATCCTCTTCGTGGGCCGCCTCGTACCCGAGAATGGGATACATGTGCTGATCGCGGCTCATGCCGCTCTACCCACGGCGCCGCCATTGGTGATCGTGGGCGACGCGCCCTATGCCGATGACTACGTCAAGGGCTTGCGCGCCCACGCGGGGCCACGGGTCATATTCACCGGCTACCTCTTCGGCGAGGGCTACCGCCAACTCCTGCACAACGCCTATATGTTTGTGCTGCCCGACGAGGTGGGCGGCACGCACCCCGCGTTGATCGAGGCCATGGCGGCGGGCAACTGCATCGTCGTCAACAACCACGAGCCCAACGTCGAAGCGATCGGTGACGCCGGCCTGAGTTACGACGGGCGGCTGGGCGCGGCGGACCTGACGCGCGTGATGGGGCAGGCGCTCGCCGATCCCGCATTAGCCGCCGCGTTGGGCGAGCGCGCGAGGAGCCGGGCGGGCGCGTTGTATTCGTGGCGAAGCGTAACGGACGCCTACGAACGGCTGTGCGACGAGGTCACACTGCGGCCAGCGCGGACAGCGGCGGAGCCGTCGGTAAAGCCGATAGAGCGGGAAAGTGGAAAAACTCCGTAACGTTTAGCGTCTGTAGGCATTGTACTTGCTAGAGAGCACATAGAGTCATTCCAGAACAAAGCATAGTTAGGCCCCTTAAAAAACATAGTTAGGTCCTTTAGAAGGAGCACTCTTTTGATTCGACGGTTGGAGCGCCAGTTGCTCTTCCTGCACCTAGCCATCGACGTCGTGTTGACCCTAGCCGCGCTACGCCTGGCCGAGGTCATGCGCCAGCACGTCTTGCTGGGTATCGAGCAGCGCACCGGGCGGATCACGCTCAACTGGCAGACCTACGTCGTCGCGGCGGTCGTCTGGGGCGTCGTCTTTCAGGCCCTACCCGTCTTCGACTCCAAGCGGACCACGACGCTGGTGCAGGAGTTCAAAGGGTTGTTCAAGGCGGTGGCCGTCTGTGTGCTGGCTATGGCTGGCCTGTTCTACCTGCTCGATATCCCACCGTCACGCCTGTTTTTCCTGTACTTCTGGCTGCTCGACCTCGGCCTGCTCACCCTTTTGCACGCCTCCGTGCGCCGCGCGCAGCGGCTCGCGCGCGCCCAAGGCTATGATACCCGTCGTGTCCTCGTCGTCGGCGGCGGCGCCGGGGGGCACGCCGTGGTCGCGGCGATCAAGAGCCACGCCTGGAGCGGGTTGCGCCTCGTCGGCGTCGTGGACGATGTCGAGCCCTCCACGCCCGATGGAGCGCTGGCGCCCGATGTCTATGGTGTCCCGCTGATCGGCGCGATCGATTGCCTCCCAGATCTCCTCGAGAAGGGCGGGATCGACGAGGTCGTGATCGCCCTGCCCTCGAGCCGGCACGAGTCGCTGGTCTGGCTCTCGAGCGAGTTGCAGCGTTTCCCCGTGATGGTCAAAGTCGCGCCCGACATCCTGGATGTCTTTTTCCTGCGCTCGACGGTGACAGACCTATGGGGGCTGCCGTTGCTCTCGGTGCGTGAACCAGCTATCACCGGCATGCGTTGGTTTTTCAAGCGCGTCCTCGATGTCGCGCTCGCCGGGCTGCTGCTGCTGCTGCTGTCGCCGGTGCTGGCCTGTATCGCGCTGGCTATACGCTTAACGTCGCGTGGTCCCATTCTGTTGCGTCAGGAGCGCGTGGGCGAGCACGGCCGCGTCTTCCACATGCTCAAGTTTCGCACGATGTACGCATGTGGAGCAGCGGGTGAGGCTACCCCACACCGCGCGTCCGCCGGCGCCGCGCCCACCCTACACAAAGCGCCAGACGACCCGCGGGTGACGGCGCTGGGGCGCTATCTGCGCCGGGCCAGCCTGGACGAGTTGCCGCAACTGTGGAACGTATTGCGCGGCGAGATGAGCCTGGTCGGACCACGGCCTGAGTTGCCCTGGATCGTGGCGCGCTACGAGCCGTGGCAGCATGCGCGGCATGTCGTCCCGCCAGGCATGACGGGCTGGTGGCAGATCAACGGGCGCAGCGAGGCGCCGCTGCACCTGAACACGCATCTCGATCTGTTTTATATCCAGCATTTCTCGGTATTCCTCGACCTGCGCATCCTGGCGCGTACGCTTGGCGCGGTCATCCGCGGCCGCGGCGCGTTCTAGTGGGCGCCCTCGCGCGATTGTGAGCGGAGCCTGGCCTTAAAAGGCCAGGCTCCATGTTGCTGGCGGTGAAGGCGCTATATGGGGCATCATTAGGGCATGACACGTACCCGCCTCCTCACGTTCGCCAGCGTCCTCTTCGTGGTCCTCTACGCGCGTCCCGTCTATGCCGCCAGGACTTTGCCGCTATCGCGCGATGCTGTTCCGGTAGCGCCACCCAGCGCGACTCCCGCTGCCAGCTCCACAGCGGTCACTCATCCGCTAACGAGCCCTCTAGGCTGCATCGGCCCGCAGCACAACACGATCCCGTTCCATGGTACGATCAACGTCCATTCCGGTATACCGCAGGACTGCGTCGTGCAAATCTTGGGCGGCGCCATACTGCATGCTGGTGGTGGAACAGCTCCACAGATACCTAACGTCCGCACGCGCGCCGTCTTCCGCGTGACCGGCGCCGGGCGAGACGGACTGGACGCACCCGGCGGAGTGACAATCGTGGTGGGTGCGGCGCCTAACCTTAGCAACGCGCCCGAACTGGACAACCTTAGCCAACCGGCCACGCTGACGCTGGCCGCTGGCACTGTACTGGTGCGCTGGGATTTTGCTACGAATAGCTTCGTACCCGTGCCAGACGGCCGCATCCAGCAGGCGCTCGTGGCCTACAAGATCCTGCGTCGTGGCGCGCCGCCGTTGCCTCAACCTGTCCCGCCCGCGGCCCCGTCGACGCTCCCGGCGACCGGGAGCGGCCCCCTGCGCGCCGCGCCGCTCGTGGCCGGCCTGCTGCTGCTCTTACGCGGCGGTCGTGGCCGCGCGCAAGCGGGGAAACGACGATGGCGACTCATCGCGCCGGTCATTGGTGGGGTGCTGCTCGTCGCGGCGCTCGGCGTCTATGGTGTGATGGCGCGGCGGACCGCCGCCGTCGGGTTCGGCGCGCTGGCCGGCGCGTTCGGCCCGACGCCGCGGACGGGTGGGGCGCTGGGGCCGCCGACGCGCCTCGTCGTGCCGTCCGTGGGTATCGATACGACGACGCAGGCGCTTGGCGTCACGAACGGGGCTTGGCAGGCGCCGGCGTACGGCGCCGCCTACCTGACCGGCACGGCATGGCCCGGCCATGCCGGCACCGAGGCCATCACGGGGCACGACGACGCCGACGGGGCCGTGTTCCGTCGCCTGGGCGACCTGCGGGCCGGCGCCGAGGCGCTCGTCTATGCCGGGGCGCGTGTCTACCGTTATCGCGTCATCGCGCTGCGCGTCGTCGCGCCCACCGCCGTCGAGGTGCTGCGCCCGACGCGCGGCGCGACGCTCACGCTCATCACCTGCGCGCCCTATCTCGTCGACACCGAGCGTCTGGTCGTACGAGCGGAGTTGATCCGATAATTATCCCCACGGATGATTTGCCCTGAGAGACCCTTTTCGTGGTGAGCCGTTATGGAGTTAGGGCGTAAAACCCAATCTTGAAGGTTTGGGATATAAACCCTTTACCTGCAGGGCAATCGTATCTACATCAGCTGGCGAGGACCTGGAGCGCGTAGCGGTGATCCCAGCCGGCCTTGAGGCGTTTGGCTTTGAACTGGTCCGGATCCAAGGCCGCGCACACCCGCCCAAAGGTATCGTGCGAGGGGGCGCCGTGCGGCACATCGAGGATCGTGGCGACCCATGCCTCCGTGGCCTTGCCGAACTCCGCGATCTCCACCCAGCCATTCGCTCCGCAGATCACCGCGCACAAGGCGATGGTCACGATCGCCTCCAACGCGTGCCACATGGTCCGCTCCACGCGTGGATCCTCCAACGCCGCGACAACACGCCCCGATACTGTATGCCTGGTCGTGCTCCATCCCGTCTCTCCCTCAGCACGCCGTCCTCCTCTCCCCCTCGTAGCGCCTCCTCTCGCCCATCCCATTGCTCCTCACGTAGATGCGATTGCTCTGACATCAAGGATGTCGCCGCTTGCTGTCGCGCGTCGCGGTCGAGTATATTAAGCATGGGTTCGTCCAGAGAAAGCAGTCGCGCCGAGGGCCAAACCATGCACATGGGATGAAGAGAAAGCGGCCGCGCATCGCAAGAAGCATGGTGTCGCTTTCGAAGAGGCGCAAACCGTCTTCGATCATCCGTTCACAGCCATATGCGATGACGAAGAGCATTCAGACATCGAACCACGCGAGATTATCATCGGTCATTCAGTCAGCCGACCGGCTGGATCATTGTGATTTGACAGGTTGCGGTCTGCTGACGGCCGTACCGACCTATCGAACCTGTCCTCCCAGCCGGCGGCTGAACCCTGGCCGTTGGGCCGATGCACGCAGAAGGGGACAGCCGTGATCCTCCCGAAAGACCGCGACCCTCGCTTCATCACCATCCGCCGCGGGGGGACGCTCACAGACTCCGACCATCGGCTCCTCGCTTTGTGGGCGGCCGCGTGCGCAGAGCACGTTCTGCACTTCTTCGAGTCGGTGCAGCCCTCGGATCGGCGGCCCCGCCAGGCGATCGAGCAGATCCGGGCATGGACGCGCGGCGAGATCAGGATGTCTGAGTCCCGTGCGGCGGGTGGCCATGCCATGGGTGCGGCACGAGAGCTGAGCGGAGCCGCTCGGCATGCCGCATATGCAGCCGGTCAGGCGGCAGTGGTGGCGCACGTCGCCGCGCACGAGCTCGGAGCGGCGGCCTACGCGATCAAGGCGGCGCGTGCAGCCGCTCCTGACGGCGCGGGTGAGAGCTCCGGGCGGCTCGAGTGCCGCTGGCAGCGCGAACAGCTCCCTGACGCGATCCGCGCGCTGGTCCTGGATGATCAGCGGTTGCGAAACGACATCTGCTGGTCGGTGTTCGACTGCTGATAGGCCTGCGTGCATGTCGGCACTGCCCAACAAGCGCGTCGAGCGGACGCCGTGAGCTAGACTCATCCCGCAGCGAATGAGCGCCGCTCACGCGCCACACGTTGGGCTGCTGCTGACGCTCCTGCAGCACGAATCCACGGCCCGGTGCGGGATCACAGCCACACGCCTCAAGGCCGGCTGGGATCACCGCTACGTGCTCCAGGTCCTCGCCAGCTGATGTAGATGCGATTGCCCTGCTTTACCTGTTTCAGCAGCTGTAGCGATACCACCCGTTATGCTACATTGAGGTATGCAAAAAGCGACGTTCCAGTATCGCCTCTACCCCACGCCCGCACAGGAGACAGCCATCCCGCGCTTCTTCCGTACTGATGAGGCGGTGCTGGCGAAGGCGCAACGTCGTCTCTCCAAAGAGCCGAGGCCAGAGAAGGGACAACGCGCTACACCGGAATGCCGCAAGCGTCGGAAGGTGGTGGCGCGCATCCATGAGCGCATCGCCAACCGCCGCAAGGACTTCGCGCACCAGCAGAGCCGGAAGGTCGTCAACCAGCATGGCACTATCGCGGTTGAGGATTTGTCCGTTAATCACATGCTCCACAACCATTGTCTCGCCAAGAGCATCAGCGCCGCCACATGGTCGATGTTCACCTCCTGTCTGTCGTATAAGGCTGCAAGCGCCGGGCGACGATATGTAGTGGTGAACCCGGCCTACACGAGCCAGAATTGCAGCAGATGTGGGCATCGCCAGAAAATGCCGCTCTCCGAGCGCGTCTACCAGTGTCCGTGCTGCCATCTCACCCTCTCTCGCGATGTGAACGCCGCTCGTAACATACGAAGACTGGGACTACAGTCTTTCGGGGAAGAACCGTAGAAGCCCATGGGCTTTAGCCCTGGGAGTAGTCACACTTATGCCGATGCACAATCGATCTTATACGTCCGTACCCACTATCGGCGCCCTCGCGCGCGGCGCGGCGTACGCCGCCGCGCCGGATGTCGCGGCCGGCGTCGTCGCGCGCTTCGCGCGCCGGTTGGCGTCGCCCACGGCCGTGCTGCTGCTGTGCGGGCTCAGCGCGGCCTTCTTCTGGAAGGTCATTCTGCTGCATCAGGTGCTCCTCCCCGCCGACATCCTGTACTCGCACGACCCGCTGTGGGGTCCGCTCGCGCCGCGGCCGGTTCCCCTACCCGTCAACCCGCTCGACTCGGACGCCCTCACCGAGTTCTATCCCTGGACGGCGCTCGCCGCCGCCGCGCTCCACCACGGTATAGTGCCGCTGTGGAACCCCTACGCGTTCGCCGGTACGCCGTTTCTTGGCGCGATGCAGACGGCGGTGCTCTACCCGCTCAACCTCATCCTGGAGTGGGTGTTGTCGCCCGCCGATGTCTTGGGCGTGCGCGCGGCCGTGCACCTCGCTGTGACGCTCACCGGCACGTTTTTCTTCGCGCGACGGTTGGCCCTATCGCGTCCGGCCGCGCTGCTCACCGCGCTCTCATTCGGTCTCGGTCTGCCCTATATGGTGTGGCTCGAGCATCCCATGAGCGGCGCGATCGCCTGGCTGCCCTGGCTGCTGCTTGCCGTCGACTACGTGATCACGGCGCGCCGCCGCCTGTGGCCCGCGCTGGGCCTGACGGCCGTCGTGGCGCTGGAGTTGTTGGCGGGCCACGGCGAGAGCACGGCGCACGCCCTGCTGCTCTGCGCCGCGTACGCGCTGTTCCGCATCGCGCGTTCTTGGCGTGATGACAGGCGCGTGGGCGCGGTGGTCGGATCACTGGCGCTCCTAACCGGCGCATGCGCGCTGGGAACAGCGATAGCGGCGGCGCACTTGCTGCCGTCGCTCGCGCAGATCTCGGCCAGTGAAGCGTCGGCCGACCGCACGCTGGCGTTGGGCGGCGCCGGCCCGGCGCTTCTAGGCGACCCGACGCAATGGAAAACGCTCGCGCTCGCGCTAGTCCCGGATTTCTTTGGGAACCCCACCTGGCGGCTGGGCGGCCCGCCGCTCGTCGACGGCGGCTATAACGAACTGGCCCTCTACGCCGGCGCTATCCCCCTTGTACTCGCCGTCCTGGCCCTATGGCGCCGGCGTACCGCCCTCACGGTCTTCTTCGGCGCCGTCGCGCTCGTGGCGCTTGGCATGGCCCTGCGCCTGCCCCTGTTCGCCTTGCTCGACGCGCTGCCGGTCCTGCGCGTGGCGCAGAACGGACGCCTGCGTGTCGAGTACGCCTTCGCCGTAGCCGTGCTGGCCGGTTACGGGCTCGACGCCCTCGTCCAAGCGGACATGCGGCGCGGAACGTGGCGGCTGGTTTGGCTGTGGTTGCTCGGCCTGGGCGGCTGCGCGGCCGCGGGTATCGCCCTGCTCTTGTCTACCTATGCTCTCCCCGTGGCAACCGTGGCCCAGGTGGGCCTCCCGGTGGTCTGGCTGGCCCTCTTCGCCGTCGCGCTATGGATGTATCGCGCGGGGCGCCTGAACGGCGCGGCGTTACGCGCCCTGGCGCCGGCGCTATGCGTCGTCGATCTCTTTACGCTCGGCATTGGATACCACGCCACTGTGCCGCGTGACACGGTGACGGCGACTCCTCCGGCCGTCCAGGCCATCCAGGGCGACCATTCGCTGTATCGCGTGGTTGGGCTTGGCACGGCGCTATGGCCCTCGCTATCCAGCCTCTACGGGCTGCAAGACGTGCGGGGCTACGACCCGGCCTATGCCGCGGCCTACGAACAGTACTTTGCCGCCAGCTTCGGGAAGGGCGGCATGCGCCTCGCGCTCGCCGCGGCCGGACCGAGCCCCGCGGGCGCGCGGGCGCTCGATCTCATGAACGTCAAGTACATATTTAGCGCTTGCGCCGTGCGCCTGAACGCGCGCTATTATCAACGTGTCTACAGTGACGGGTCCGGCTGTGTCTATCGTAACCGCAGCGCGATGCCGCGGGCGTTCGTCGTCCACGACATCCGCTTGGCACCGCCCGCGCGGGCGGCCGCGCTCCTTGGCTCCGGCGCCGTCGACCCGCGCACGACTGTGCTGCTGGACCCGGCGACGGTACCCTCACCCCCGATCCCTCTCCCTACTCGTGGGCGAGGGGAGGCGGTCAGTTCGGCGGTCGTGACCTCGTATGGCCTCAACGACGTCGACGTGGCCGTACAGGGCTCGGCGCCGGGTATGCTGGTTCTCGGCGATACGTACGCCCCTGGTTGGCGCGCCCGCGTCGATGGACGCCCTGCCACGCTGGCGCGCGCGGACGCCGTGTTCCGCGCCGTCCCCGTCCCGGCGGGAGCGCACCGTGTCAGCTTTACGTATCAACCGCGCGCTTTTACGATCGGCGCCCGTGTCAGCCTCAGCGCGCTGGCGTTATGGGGCGCGTTGCTCGTGTTGGCGCTGGGCCGGAGCGCCATGGCGCGCGTATTTTGCCGCCAGCCGACGCGGTTGTCATAACTACTGACTACTGACTACTGACTACTGACTACTGACTACTGACTACTCGCGAGTGGCATATATCTTGCCCGCTATCCTAGCGAACCCTGATTATTTTGAAGGAGGATCATGTCTATGTGGGGACGCAGTAAGAGCCCGGTTGAGAAGGTGACCGACGCGGTCAGCGATACCATCGGCGATGTCAAAGTCGGAGCGGTCAAGGGCGCGGCCGGCGGGGCGTTGAGCACGCTTGGCGCCAAGGCGGCCGGCGCCGCGCAGAGCTCCAGCAACGGCGACTTGGGGAAGAATGCCCGTAAGGCCCAGAAGAACGCCGGTAAGGCGCTCTCCAACGCCGCGGACAACACCAAGAAGACGGCCAAGAAATCCGATGTCCAGGGCAAGGCCAACGCGGCTGGCGGGGCGTTGCAGTCGCTCGGCAACCGCGCCGGCGACGCCGTGCAGGACGCGCAGAAGAACGCCGGCAACCTCAACCTCGACATCGACGCCAACGACATCCCGCGGCTGCTGCGCGGCCTGGCTCTGCTGGCCGCCGGCTTTGGTACCATCTTCGCGCCCGGCAGCGTCCTGGACGCGAGCCGCGGCTCCTCCGTCGACGTGGGTAAAATGTCCGGTCAGGCCCGCAAGGGGATTGACTCGGCCTCAGACGCTACCCAACAGAGCATCAAGGAACTCGTCGAACTGACCAAGGACGGGCTGTCGTCGCTGTCCGACGCGCTGACCGGCGGCATCGAGGACGTCGAGAAGCGCGCTGAGAAGGCGTTGGATCAGACCGAGAAGAATTTGACCAAAACGACCAAGCAGACGGCCAATAAAGCCAAAGACGCGCTGCCCGAGCAGAAAAAAGGCGGAGGCGTGGTGCGCTTCCTGTTCTTCGGCCTGCTGATCGGCGGAGCGGTGGCGTTCATCTCATCCCCGCTCAGCGGTCCGCTCGGTGAGCGGGTCAACAACCTGCGCCGCGACCTGGGTCTCGGCGGCGACACCGGTGACGACGACGACAGCAAGTACTGGCCGAGCCCGCCGCAGGACGCCGCGACCGATAACACGGCGCCAAGCGGCGCCAACGGCGCGACGCCCGACGCGTCGGCTACCGTCACGGAAAGCAGCAACACCAACCCGTCATAGTGGCCGCGTGTTGACAGACGCATCCCTCGCCTCCTCTCTGCTAGAGAGAGGGGGCGAGGGATTTTTCTCTTGCGCCGGAGTGGATACGTCCGTTAGCCTTACAGGGTAGGGTCGAAAGACGGATGGCCCCGGCTACAAGGTGGTATGCGCTAGACACGACGCACGACCAACGTATGGAAGGAAACGCTTATATGACGTATGTGATTACAGAGCCGTGCATCAACGTGAAAGACGCAAGCTGCGTGGCGGTGTGCCCCGTGGACTGCATCTACTCATCGGATGACGCGGACCAATACTACATCAACCCCGATGAGTGCATTGACTGCGGCGCTTGTGAGCCCGAGTGCCCCGTCAACGCGATCTTCGCGGAAGACGAGGTCCCGAGCCAGTACGAGCGGTTCATTCAAGTCAACGTCGACTATTTCAAACAGTAGCTGCAGTTACATCTCGTCGCGCACGACCCACACGCGTCCGTGCGCGTGCTCCAACACGTAGGGAACCGTCTTCCCGAGGTCGAATTGCCCGAAGCGTGAGCGCGGGACCAGGCCCAGCATAATGAGGCGGCAGCCGCGGTCGTTTGCTTCGTCGACGATCGCCGGCCCCGCCTCGCGCGCCTGGATCACCTCGGCCTCGATCTCCACGCCCAGGCCCTGCGCCACCGCGATGGCCGTATCGAGCACACGGTCATTCGCGCTATTGTCGACCACGGCGTCGAGCGGGAGCGTGCGCGGTACCTCCACCACGTTGATGGCGATGACGCGGCCACGCCCGGTTTTGCCCTTGAGGCACATGTTGCAGGCCATGCGCACCAGGTCCTCGTCCATGCTATTGCCGGCGACGGCGACGAGGATGTTGCGCCGTTCTGTCGCGACGACATCTTTCTCCTCGCGCGACTCACGTCGAAATAACGACGTTACCATTGGTTGTCTTGCTCCTCTTCGAGATAGTTTATCTATAATGAATGGATGATTCCCACCTAGTATAACCACGCCGCGCGTAGAAGTGGGCGTTTTACGCTAGCGGTCCGCTATTTTCCACGCTTGATAGATGTAGTCCAGGGCCGACAGCAGCGTCAGGATCGTCGCCGCCACCAGCAATACGTAGGACAGACTCGCGGACCAATTGATAATCGTGATCGTTATCGCGATGAGCGTGAGCAGGGTCTTGCCCTTGCCCCAGATACCGGCGGGGATAACCACGCCGCGCGCCGCCGCCCACGAGCGCAGCCCCGATACGACGAGTTCGCGGCCGACGATGACGATGGCGATCCACGCGGGCACGACGCCGATGCCGACCATGGCGATGAGCGTGGCCGCCACGAGCAGCTTGTCCGCCATCAGGTCGGCGAAGACGCCGAACTGCGAGACGACCTGCCAGCGGCGCGCCAGGTAGCCATCGAGGTAGTCGGTGATCGAGGCCAGCGCGAACAAGATCGCCGCCGCGATGCGGTGCGGCGGCGCCACCAGCAGCAGCACGACCACCACCGGCGTGGCGATGAGGCGCGCGAGGCTGAGTAGATTGGGGAGTTGCGCGCGCCCGACCGGCGGCCCACTCCCACGCGGGGACGACCCGGACGGTCCCGGCGCGCCGGCGCGCCGCGTGGGCGCTGGACGCGCTTTATCCTTCTTGGGACCCGATGATGGCGTATCGCCCGGCACGGAATTTTTCACCGGCGGTTCGTGAACTGCAATGGCACGGGATAATCCTTGGCCTTGAGCGTGGTGATGATATCCTGCAACTCATCCTTGCTCTTGCTGGTCACGCGCACCGCGTCGCCCTGGATCTGCGCCTTGGCCTTGGGATGAGTGTCGCGGATCGCCTTGGTAATATCCTTAGCCAGGTCCTGCGCGATACCCTGCTGCAGCGTCAGCGTCTGGCGCACCGTGCCGCCGGCGGCCGGCTCGATGTCGCCCGGCTTGAGGATCTTGAGCGAGAGGTTGCGGCGCACCATTTTAGACTCGACGAGGTCGCGCACACTATTCAGCGTGAGGTCCGCTGGAGCCGTGAGAACGATGCTATCTTTCTCCAGCTTGATCTCACTCTTAGTGTCTTTCAAGTCGTAGCGCGTGCGCATCTCGCGCTCGGCTTGGTCGACGGCGTTGACTAACTCCTGCCGATCGAACTCCGACACGACGTCGAACGACGAATCCATGGCCATATTTCCTCCAATTTTGGTCGATGGTCGATGGTCGATGGTCGGTGGTCGATGGTAAGATGCGTTACGATTGCGCCCGACTTGGTAGCGCCATCACCAACTACCATCCTAGCCATGATTATTAACGACTAACGACTAACGACCATCGACTACAGAATGATCACATGCAACGCCACGAGCGCGATGAGCAGCAGCACGACGAGGACGAAGACGGCGGCCGCCGCGGGGACGACGGCGAGGCCGCGCCGCGTCGAGACCGTGGACAGCGGCGCCTGCTTGACCAGCGCGGGGCGCGCCTGCCGATAGAGCGCCTCCATCTCCCCCGGCGGCAGCTCCAGATAGATCGCGTAGTTGCGGATAGCGCCGCGCGTATAGACGTCGTCGGGTAGGTCTCCATAGCGATCGGCCTCGAGCGCCTGCAGGCGCTCGGCCGGTATCTTGGTCGTCTCCGCGACCTGCGCCAGTTTGACACGCTTCGCGTCGCGCGCCGATCGGAAAGTCTCACCGAGCGTGGGCATAGCGTCTTCGTCGCACCCCTGTTTTTCCTTCATTGTACCCGCTCGCGGCGATAGCGGGCGCCCTGCGTGCTCGTGCTATACTTCGGATAACAGTTCCCCTGCCTATGTCCTACGATAACAATAGTCTGTGTGAGGATCCTGCCTGTGGCGAAACGCATCCTGGCCGTGGATGATAACGAGGATTTGCTGGTCTTGCTGGCCGACGTATTGGGTGATGAAGGTTACGATGTTGTGAGGTGCAATCACTCACGCGAGGCCTACGGCCTGGCTAAAAGCGCCCGTCCCGATCTTGTATTGCTCGACGTGCTGATGCCCGGCATGAACGGATGGGAAGTCTTAAACGTCTTCTTGCTCGACCGCGAGATGCGTTCCGTGCCGATCGTCCTGATGACGGCTGCGGCGTCCGACGCCCGCAAGCGGCTGGCGCGCGTTGGCGCCCACGATATTACGATCCTGGACAAGCCGTTCACCATCGACCGCCTGCTCGAGCGTGTCGACGCGGCGCTCGGCAACCCCAGCGAGTGCGAGCGGCTCTACGACCAGTTGACCGGCCTCGTGACGCCCACACCTATCGGTGCCCCGCGCTCGATCGGCGGCGAGGGTTAGCTATCGGTTCGCGGTTAGCCCATGGCCGAGCGGCGCTGGCTGTGTGCGGCGTGGGGGCGCCGCGGCGCCTCGTGGGGCCATGCGCGCAGCAGCAGCAGGACGAAGGTGCTGACGATGGCGAGGTTGCGCGCCACGATGACGCCGACGGCGAGGGGGTCGAAGTGGCGCAGGGCGTCCCACACGATGGGAACGGCCGCGCCGAGACCCAGCGCCAGGCACAACGAAACGGTGACGAGGACGGTGCGTGAGCGGGCGCGCCCAAGCGTCACGGCGGCCATCGGGCACAGCCACAGCAGGTAGTGCGTCGGCAGCGCCTTAAAGGCGATGATGAACGCGGCCACGGCGGCCATGCTCAACAGCAGCAGCGCTTCAGGGGTCGGGTCACGGCGCAGCCGCACCCAGGCGACGCCGTAGGTGGCCACGATGGCCAGGCCGAACAGCCAGGGCAGCAAAGCCACCAGGGGGCCGTCGAGCGCCGAGAAGATGTCGCGTGAGAGTACTTCTCCGGCCGTGGCCGTGATACTGGCGGGCACGTTATACATGTTGTGCGCGATGAGCACGACCGAGGCGTAGACGCTCTCGATCTCCACGCCGCGCTGGACATGGTAGAGCAGCGCTTTGACGAGCCGCACGCCGTCCATGAGGAACAAGGGCACGATGACCGCCGCCGAGGACGCGAGCCCGGCCAGGGGGCCATGCCACCAGCCTTTACCTCCACGCACGCGGTACTGATAAAGCAGAAACAGCGGCGCCAGCACCACGGGGTAGCCCTTGAATAGCACGGCGGCCGCGAGCGCCACCCAGGCCGCGTGGTCGCGCCCGCGCGCGAGCAGCAGGACCGCCAGCAGCGTCAGCATGCCGGGGAGGAGATCGAACTTGGGCAGGATGGCGAAAGTAGCTAGCGACAGGACCGTATATGAGAAAGCGGCCTGCCATCCATCCGACCATAGCCGCAGGCGACGCGCCGCCACGCGCACCAGGCGCAGCGTCAGCGCGTCTACGACGAGCATGACGAGCGCGAAGCCGGCGGCGTAGGCGATACGGTCGCGCAGGAAGCCGGGGATCATGAACAGCGCGGCCGCCAGCGGGGGATACTCGATTGTATAGTCGCGGTAGGGCAGGAGGTGGTAGCCATGCGCGTTTAGCACCGTGCAGTTGACGCTAAGTACCGTGCAGTTGCCGTACTGCCAGAATACCTTGTCGCAGGGATGGTCGAGCACCACCACATTGAGGAACATCAGCAGGCGCGAGAAAGCCCACAGGGCTAGCGTTGGTACCCGCCACGACGAGCCCGCGGCCAGGCCGTCGAGTGGCCGGAGCCGGGAGGATACGGGATTTTTCACGATGGGGCTATCCTTAGAACTAGTGGCGAGTGACGAGTGACGAGTTGTAGGAGTCTCTTTGTGACCACCGCCACCGAGGCGCCGAGGCACAGGCTTACAATCATCGTCCCTAATGTGACACAGCCGCGCCTAAAATGCAACAGGCCCCGTGAGCGCAAAGCTCACAGGGCCGGTCATCTAGTGACGAGTGTTGAGTGTCTAGTTGGAGGTACCTCCAACTAAACACTCAACACTCGTCACTCAACACTCGTCTAGTAGTCCATGCCACCGCCCGGAGGCATGGCCGGAGCCGAGTTGTTCTTCTCTGGCAGGTCGGTGATAATCGTTTCGGTCGTCAGCAGCATGCCGGCGATGCTCGCCGCGCTCTGCAGGGCCGAGCGGGTCACCTTGACCGGATCGATCACGCCAGCCTGGAACATGTCCTGGTACTCGCCGGTGAGGGCGTTGTAGCCCTTGCCGGGCTCGAAGCCCTTGACGGCGGCCACGACGACGGAACCCTCAGCGCCCGCGTTGAAGGAGATCTGGCGCAGCGGCTCCTCCAGCGCGCGGCGCAGAATGTCGATACCCGTCTTCTCGTCGCCGGTCAGCTGCAGGCGGTCGAGCGCGGGCAGCGCGTTGATGAGGGCGACGCCGCCGCCGGCGACGATGCCCTCCTCCACCGCGGCGCGCGTCGCCGAGAGCGCGTCCTCGATGCGGTGCTTCTTTTCCTTGAGTTCGACCTCGGTCGGCGCGCCGACCTTGATCACGGCCACGCCGCCGGACAGCTTGGCGAGGCGCTCCTGCAGCTTCTCCTTGTCGAAGTCGCTCGTGGTGTCATCGATTTGCGCGCGGATCTGCTTGGTGCGCGCCTCGATGGCCTCCGGCGCGCCCTTGCCCTCGATGATCGTCGTGTTGTCCTTGGTCGCGGTCACACGGCGGGCCTGACCGAGCATGTCGATGGTGGCGCCTTCGAGCCGCAGGCCGACCTCCTCGGAGATGACCTGGCCGCCCGTGAGCGTCGCGATGTCCTCGAGCATGGCCTTGCGGCGGTCGCCGAAGCCCGGCGCCTTAATGGCCAGGGTGTTGAACGTGCCGCGCAGCTTGTTGACCACGAGGGTCGCCAGGGCCTCACCGTCGACATCCTCGGCGATGATGACGAGGTTCTTACCGAACTGCACCAGCTTCTCGAGCACGGGCAGGATGTCGGCGATGGCGCTGATCTTCTTGTCCGTGATCAGGATGTAGGGGTTGTCGAGCGTGGCCTCCATGCGGTCGGCGTTGGTGACCATGTAGGGCGAGATGTAGCCACGGTCGAGCTGCATGCCGTCCACGTAGTCCTGCTCGAGGCGCAGGCCCTGTGACTCCTCGACGGTGATGACGCCGTCCTTGCCGACCTTGCTCATGACCTCGGCGATCATCTGGCCGACGCTCTCGTCCTGGCTCGAACCCGCGGCGACCTGCGCCGTCTCCTCGGTCGTGTTGACCGGGCGGGCGAGAGTCTTAAGTTCGTCCATGATGGCGTCCACGCCCTTGTCGATGCCGCGCTTGAGGATCATGGGGTTGGCGCCGGCGGCCACGTTGCGCAGGCCCTCACCGATAATCGCCTGGGCTAGGACGGTCGCGGTCGTGGTGCCGTCGCCGGCCACGTCGTTGGTCTTGGTGGCGACTTCCTTGACCAGCTGGGCGCCCATGTTCTCGAAGGGGTCGTCGAGCTCAATCTCGCGGGCGATGGTCACGCCGTCGTTGGTCACCGTCGGCGCGCCGAACTTCTTGTCGAGCACCACGTTGCGGCCCTTGGGGCCCAGCGTCACCTTGACCGCGTCGGCCAGCTTGTCCACGCCCGTCTTGAGCGAGCGGCGCGCCGACTCGGAAAACTCTAGTTGTTTGGCCACTGAATTCCTCCCAATAAGCTATCAGCTATCAGCGGTCAGCGATCAGCTTCTTACAGCGGTCGCAGCGTCATCGCATCCGCGAATAGGCTGACCGCTGATTGCTGACGGCTGATAGCTACACAATTGCTAAAATGTCCTTCTCGCTCACGATGAGCAGGTCCTCGCCGTCGACCTTGACCTCGGTCCCGGCATACTTGGCGTAGAGCACCTCGGAGCCCTCCGTCACCTCGAGCGCGGTGCGCTGGCCGTTGTCGCCGACCTTGCCGGGGCCGACCGCGAGGATCGTGCCGCGCTGGGGCTTCTCCTTGGCCGTATCCGGCAAGATGACGCCGCTCGCCGTCACCTCTTCGCGCTGCGCGGGGCGGATCACCACCCGATCGCCCAACGGCTTGATATTGACCTTTGTCTCCGTCGTCAACGTCGATCCCTCCTAGCTGTACTGTGCTTGTGCTCACTGTCTCTCGTTAGTTAGCACTCTCAAGACGAGACTGCTAACTCCAAGACGAATTGTAGCAAATGGGGCCAAAGGTTGCAAGAGGGGGGCGCAGGCTAGCTATCAGGCGGGAGGCGAGGGGCGAGGGGCGACGATGCTGAAGGTCGCGCTTACTGGCCTCCCGCCTCCCGCCTCCCGCCCGTCGCCCCTCGCCCGTTTGACAGATAGAGCCTCTTTCCAGTAAAGTTGGCTAACTCCGCGTGCTCGTACCCAAACCTGTGCCGTCGCATTGACAGGGCCGCACTGATCATCGCGTTGCTATTTTCTATCTTTAGACTGTTGTGACGCCGCACAGGTTGGGTAGGGGACGGTGTAGTGAAGGAGGGTGACGACAACTAAGAGGATGTTCGCCGGCTGCTTCCCGTTCATGTGAGGAGTCCTGTCGTGGGAAGCTTGCGCTACTTCGGGCTGCTCTATCGGCCCTCGCTTTCACGCCGACACAAGCAATACGCATTCGTTACGACGCTATTTATCAGGAGGAACACATGTCTTCACGCGCCGCACGTCTCGGTAGTATGCTCGCCGCGAGCACAATGCTCGCCGGTCTGACCGGTATCGCCCACGCCGCGCAGCCCGCCGCCCACCCCCAGGCCAACGCCGTCTACGATATCGGTATCTCGGTGCCTTTGCTCCAGCTACCCGACCTCGCGTACGGCATTAGCCATGGCGTCGATGTCGCCATCGCCGAGGCCAACAGCAAGCACACCATCCCCGGTGTCACGATTAACCCCATCCTCCTCGACGACACGCTCAACGGCAAGTATAGCGGCTCCAAGGACGCCACCAACGCGCGCCAGTTTATCAACAACGTACATGTGATCGGCGAGGTCGGTCCGCTCAACAGCGGCGCCGACAAGGTGTCGGAGCCGGTCTACAACGCCAACGGTCTGGTGCAGATCAGCCCATCCAACACGGCGATCGAGTTGACCGCGCCCTCCAAGCGCGCCCTCTACGAGCCCACCACGGCCAACACAAACTCGCCTATCACCTACTTCCGCACCTGCACCACCGACGCCTACCAGGGCCCAGCGGGCGCGATCTACGCCCGTGAGCACGGGTTCAAGACGGTCTACGTGACCGACAACAAGGGTACCTACGGCATCGGGCTGGCCGCCACGTTCAAGGCCGAGTCGCTCAAGATCGGCCTCAATGTACTTGGCTCCGGCGAGCTCGACCCCAACAACCTCGCCACCAGCGCGCAGCAGCTCGCGGCGACCATCGCCACCAAGAAGCCGGGCCTGGTCTACTTCGGCGGTGAGTACGGTTCGCAGGGCGGCGCGGAGATCTTCGCCGACGACCTGCGTCGGGCCGGCCTGAAGACTGTCACCTTCATGGGCGGCGACGGTATCCTGGCGCAGGCCTTCATCAACGGCAGTTCGGCCGGCGGCGCGGCCGGCACGCTGGCCACGACGGTCGGCGGCGACCCCACCAAGGACCCCAACGCGACGGCCTTCCTCGCGGCCGAGAAGGCGCAGTTCCCCAAAACCACCGTCCAGGCGTACGATACGTACGCGTACGACGCGGCGAATACGATCATCAACGCCTTCGCCCGCGCCATCAAGAACGGCAGCATCAAGGTCGGCAACGCTATGGATCGGACGCGCCGCCTCTTGATCGCGCGCCAGGTGCGGTCGACCGATTTCCAGGGCGCGAGCGGCCCCGTGTCGTTCAACGCGAACGGCGATTCGCTCAACCACACCATTGGTGTGTACAAGGTCATCAACGGCAAGTTCGTCTTCCAGTCCGTCGCGCCGAAGGTCCAATAGAGTGACGAGTGACGAGTGTCTAGTGTTTAGTGACTAAGTGATTGATTTCGTCACTAGACACTAGACACTAGACACTAGACACTTGTCACTCAACACTAAACACTCGTCACTCGTGAAGAGGATACATGAGCACGCTAGTAACGGTTCTAACCCTGGGATTCGCGACAGGGGCGCTCTATGCCCTGATCGCCCTGGGGTACACCATGGTCTATGGCATCATCGAGTTGATCAACTTCGCCCACGGCGACGTGTTCATGGTCGGCGCTTTCATCTCGCTCCTGATGGTCCAGGCCATCTTCGGCGCGACTATCTCTCAGTTCAGCGGATTCGGCAGCGTCGCCGCGGTCCTTGTCGCCCTCGTCGTGGCCATGGTCGGCTGCGGGATATTGGGCGTGGTGATCGAGCGTTTTGCCTACCGTCCTTTGCGCAACGCGCCCAAGCTGGCTCCGCTGGTCACGGCCATCGGCGTGTCGTTTATCCTGGAGAACGGCGTGCAGGTCTGGCAGGGCGGCAACACCCACGCGTACCCCAATTTGCTCCCGACCACCACGTTTGTTATCGGCGGTACCACGGTAAACTCGAACATCATCGTCGTGATCGTCGTGGCCGTCGTCCTGATGATCGCCCTTGACCTGTTCGTCAATCGCACGCGCATCGGCCGCGCCATGCGCGCGACGGCGCAGGACGCCGAGGCGGCGATGATGATGGGCGTGGACGTCAACCGGGTCATCGCCATCACTTTCTTCGTCGGCTCGGCCCTCGCCGGCGCCGCGGGTGTGGTCTACGGCCTCTACATCAACAACATCGACTGGCACATCGGCTTTGGGGCCGGCCTCAAGGCCTTCACCGCGGCCGTCCTTGGCGGTATCGGCAACATCCGTGGCGCCATGCTTGGCGGCCTGTCTATCGGCCTGATCGAGTCGTTCGTGAGTCAACTCGGCGGCGGCGGCGGCATCCAGTGGGCCGATTCCGCCGTGTTCGCCGTACTCATCCTGGTGCTCGTGTTCAAGCCCACCGGCCTCCTGGGCGCGCAACTCGTGGAGAAGGCGTAATGGCGACGATTCCCCAGCAACAGGCGCCGATCCAGCGCGCGCCGACGCCGGCGCCCCGCGCGGGGAATGGCCCCGCCTTCTGGCGGAATTTGCCTCCGTGGCTGCGCACCCTTCTCCCCTGGGTGGCGGCCTTTGTCATCGCGGCGCTGATCCCCGTCCTCGACGGTGACTCCAGCCAGATCGACACCCTCGTGTCGGCCATGAGCTTCGCTATCCTGGCCCTGGGCCTCAACATCGTGGTGGGGTACGCGGGGTTGCTTGACCTGGGCTACGCCGCGTTCTACGCCATCGGCGCCTACACCTTCGCCATGATCGGCTCGGCGCAGTTCCAGCCTGGCAAGGCGCTCGTCCTCAACGTGTTCGGCGTCCACCTGTTCAGCATGGGCCAGAACGGCATCCACGCCAACTTCTGGATCTTTCTGCCGATCGTCGCCCTCGTCGCCGCCTTCTTCGGCGTCATCCTGGGCGCGCCGACGCTGCGCCTGCGCGGCGACTACCTCGCCATCGTCACGCTCGGCTTCGGCGAGATCGTGCCGGCGGTCATCGGCAACCTCGGCGCCAACAACATCTTTGGCTGGCCCGACATCACTGGCGGCGAGAACAGCCTCTCCGGCATCGACCAGCCGACACTAGGCGGGATCGTGTTCGCGACCGACCCCCAGCCGTGGTACTACCTCTCGCTCGTCGTCCTGGCCGCCATCGTGTTTATTGTCTCGCGCCTGCGCAATTCGCGGCTAGGGCGCGCTTGGATCGCCATCCGGGAGGACGAGGTGGCGGCGTCGTGTATGGGTATCAACCTCGTGCGCACCAAGCTGCTGGCCTTCGCCATGGGCGCCTTTTTCTCGGGCTTCGCCGGCATGATCAACGGCAGCCGGCTCGGCTCGATCAGTCCCGGAGACTTCACGTTCGAGGTGTCCATCGGTATCCTGTGCATGGTCGTGCTCGGCGGCATGGGCAACATCGCCGGCGTCATATTGGGCGCGCTGCTGATCTCGGCCCTGCAGTTTTACCTGCTCGACCAGATGAATAGCTGGGCGCATAGCCTGGGCGCCGCGACGCATATCGGCTTCCTGCAGACGGTCGACCTCGTCGGCGCGCGGTACCTCATCTACGGCATCATCCTGGTGCTGGTGATGCTCTATCGCCGTGAAGGGCTGCTGCCCAATCGGCGTCGCGCCATCGAATTGCATCCCGACGATCCTCAGACACTCGCCGAGGAGAACCAGCCGCTCTACGATGTCGAGGTGGGCAAACCCTTTATTAGTGGCTAGTGGCTAGTGGCGAGTGGCGAGTGGCGAGTGACCAGTTCTCGCC